>Ga0307379_10007060_pt1 | contig 15313 bp, 15 predicted proteins | sample UN2MG_FD_202237 | JGI IMG/M metagenome (GOLD analysis project Ga0307379, IMG submission 202237) | Soil microbial communities from Risofladan, Vaasa, Finland - UN-2 | ecosystem: Environmental > Terrestrial > Soil > Coastal area > Acid sulfate soil | place: Finland: Risofladan, Vaasa | collected... | reverse complement strand
TTCGGCGTCGGCGCCGGCATCGCCGTGCGCAAGGGCGAGGACGCGCTGCGCAACGGCTTCTCGGCCGCGATCAAGAAAATCCGCGACTCGGGCGAGTACAAGGCGATCAACGACAAGTATTTCGAGGTCGATATCTACGGCGGCTAAGGCCGCTTGACCTGTGTTCCCCGGCGGTTCGCCGCCGGGGTTTCCAGCGCCACGGTCCGGGCGCGGCCACGGACGCCATCGGGGGGCTAGCGGGATAATTGGATAACCTGATCAACTTTGCCCCGTTGCTGGGGCGCGGCGTTCTGGTCACCATCAGCGTGGCCGTTCTGGCGCTTTTTCTGGCCACCTTTCTCGGCGCCTTGGGGGCTGCGGCCAAGCTTTCGCCCAACCTCGCGCCCAGGGCGGTTGCCCAAGGTTACACCACCATCGTGCGCGGCGTTCCCGACCTGGTGCTGATCCTGCTGATCTATTTTGGCGGCCAGCGGCTGCTGAACGGCGCCGGCGGTCTGTTCGGCGCCAGTCACATGGATATCTCGAAGTTCTGGGCCGGGGTGATCTCGATTGGCTTCATCTACGGCGCCTATCTGACCGAGACCTTCCGCGGCGCCTATATGGCAGTGCCGCGCGGCCAGGCCGAGGCGGCCCGGGCGCTGGGCGTCAAGCCACTGGTGATCCTGTGGAAGGTGCTGCTGCCCCAGATCATGCGCGTCGCCCTGCCGGGCTACGGCAATGTTTGGATGGTCCTGATCAAATCCACCGCCGTCATCTCGGTCATCGGTCTCGGTGATCTGGTCGGGCTGGCCGACAAGGCCGGCAAGGCGACGCGCCAGCCCTTCGTGTTCATGGCGGCGGTAATCCTGATCTATCTGGCCATCACCTGGGTCTCCAGCCAGATGCTCCGGCGGGCGGATACCTGGGCGAATCGGGGGCAGGGCGCATGAATTTCGATCTGGTCTTCAAGCATTGGGATCTGTTTCTCGGCGGCATCTGGGTTTCTTTGCACCTGACCGCGCTGGCGCTGTTTTTCGGCTTCCTGATCGCCCTTCCGGCCTCGTTGTCACTGTCCCGGAAATCGCGGTTCTCGCCGCTGGTCGGGGCCTATGTCTATGTCTTTCGCGGCACCCCGCTGCTGGTCCAGACCTACCTGATCTATTACGGCCTGGCGCAATTCGACTTTGTGAAGGAAAGCTGGGCCTGGATATTCCTGCGCGAGGCCTGGTGGTGCGCGGTGATCACCTTCTCGCTGAACTCCGGCGCCTACACCGCCGAGATCCTGCGCGGCGCCATCACCACCACCCCGAAAGGCGAGCTTGAGGGCGCCAAATCGGTCGGCCTCAGTGACCGGCAAGTAACCTGGCTGGTTCTGCTGCCCTCGGCCATGCGCCGCGCTCTGCCGCAATACGGCAACGAGGTCGTCTTCATGCTGCACGGCAGCGTCGTCGCCAGCATCATCACGATCCAGGACATCCTCGGCGTCGGCCGCCTGGTAAACTCGAAATACTACATCGCCTACGAGGGCATTCTGGCCGCGGCTGCTCTCTATATGATCATCACCTACCTGCTGGTCCGCCTGTTCCGCCTGATCGAGGAGCGCTACCTCAAGCACCTCAACATGGACGTCGGCAAAGCCCGAACCCTACCCGGCACCATCGAGGGCATCCCGGCGATGCGGTGAGCGGGGCGTAGGTCAACGAACCATTTACATTGGGAGTTCCCGCCGGATTGCCGAGAAACGCAGGGTGCGCATTCTGCGCACCATTCGCGAGGGGCGAACAAGTGCGGCTTGCCTGGTCACGCGCCAGTCTTTACAGAAAATGATCCGATCATGCAGTCGAGTCGACAGCACTCCCAAAACACCCAAATAACACCCCCAAAACACCCCTAAAACACTCCCGAAGGAATCCCAGCCCATCACCGCCTCGGCATCAACGCCCAGTAGTCGAAATCCAGCACAACGCCCGGCGCATATTTGCCGTCCGGCCCGCGCAGGACCATCTCGCCCGCCGGGGCGTTTTTGACCGCCACCAACCGCAGCCGCAACGCTCCCACCGAAGGCACCGCAGTATCGGCCCTGTCCAGCATTTCGGACCAGGCGTAGATCGTGTCGCCTGCGAAGCACGGTGCCGCATGGGCGCCCGCATTGATGCCCGCAATCAGTTGTGCATTGCCTAGTCCGTTGAAGCTAAGTGCCCGCGCCATCGAGATAATATGGCCACCATAGATCAACCTCGGCTCGCCACCCCGCGCCGCCGGATCGAAATGTACCCGGGCCGTGTTCTGCCACAGCCGGGTCGCCAGCATGTGCTCGGCTTCCTCCAGCATGCAGCCGTCGACATGGTCGATCTTTTCGCCCGGCGTGTAGTCGTCCCAATAGTGCGGCGAGCCTGCCAACACCTTGTTGTAGTTGGCGAAATCCAGCCCCTCTGGCACCACCAGCGCCCGCGCCGCCACCACATCCGCCAGATCAGGCACCACCGCCACCCGTGCTGGACTGGCAGCGTCACGTTTGCGGACCATCACCCACCGGCAATACTCGATCACCGCCTCGCGCCGCTGGTTCACACCGGTCGACCGGACCCAAACCACACCGGTTTTCCCATTGGAATTCTCTTTAAGTCCAATGACCTCCGAGGTCGTTGTCAGCGTGTCCCCCGGATAGACCGGCGCCAGGAACCGGCCCTCCGCATAGCCCAGATTGGCCACCGCATTCAGCGAGATATCCGGCACCGTCTTGCCAAACACCACATGAAACGCCGCCAGATCATCCAGCGGACTGGCCGGAAAGCCGCAAGTACGGGCAAATTCATCTGACGATTGCAGGGCAAAACGGCTCGGATAAAGCGCCCCATAAAGCGCCCGATCCCCCAGCGTCACGGTGCGCGGGGTCGCGTGCACCAGCCGTTGGCCGATCTGGTAGTCCTCGAAGAAATTCCCCGGATTGGTCTTGGACATGATGCCTCGCGTCGGGAGAAACTGGGTTATTTCAGCCGCTTATGGGGGATCCGGTCGCCTTTGCAAGCGCAACATCACACCCCTCGCCGCGGCGGTGTGCGCCACGGTGATTGGGTCAGCACGAATCGAATAGCGCCCGGTGCTCAGTCTTCGAACTTGAAGGACACCTTGAGTTTCGTACGGTAGGCTTTGACCTTGCCGTCCTCGATCACCAGATCCTGCTCGGTCACCTCGGCGACTCGCAGGTCGCGCAGCGACTTGGACGCTCGATCGACCGCCGCCTTCGCCGCCTTCTCCCAAGAATCCGGGTGCGTGCCGACCAGTTCGATGACCTTGTAAACACTATCGGGCATTGGTTTTTCCTCCACTCAAGACATGGCGCGCCAACGGCGCCGGAGATGCCGGACGAGTCAGGAGATACGCCCCGGAGATCGTCAGGCAACAACCATTCTCGTCAATGGGAACGCCGCTGTCGAGGGCCTGCCGGAAATCGGCGCACTGGCCACCGCGTGGCGGATGCCGGCGTCGTCCGACCGGCGGGGTCACCAAGCGTTCATCGCGCCCTTATCGCGGAAAAGGACTGACGCCCAGCAGCGGCCCATGGATCGCAACAATTACCACGAAGACCACCACCGTGATAACCACATGACGGACCAGCCCAGCCCGGTCACCCTTACCCGGCCGCTCCCAGGCCCCATCGCGGCGGTTCGATCCGATCATCGCCACCACCGCCCACAACAGCATTCCGCCAAACAGAATCATCGCCGCCAGATCACCGTTGACCAGCAGATGCGCCAGCGCCCAGACCTTCACCCCCGCCAGCATCGGATGGCGGATGTAGTGCTTCGCGCCGCTCTTGGCATCCTTCGCGCCGACCAGAAAAACAGCAATCAACATCAACAGGTTATTCAGATGAACCGTCCAGGTGGGCGGGCTCCAGACCTCGATAAAATCGGCCTGCCGGAAGCCGACCACCATCATCACAACCGCACCCAGCGAGACCAGCGCGAAGACCGCTTTGTATGGCTTCTCACCGAGCCGCGCGATCACGCTGGCGCGCCGGTCTGGCAGGTATATCGGGAACAAATGGCTGGCCCACCAAAGCCCAAGCCCAAAGATCATCAAGGTCATCACGCTGCTCCCGCTTCCAGATTAGCCGCTTCCAGCGCGGCAATTGCCTCAGCCTGCATCAGCAGGCGCTTGGCGTTCTCGACATGCAAATTCTCGACCAGTTGACCATCCACCACAGCCACGCCGCGACCTTCGGCCTCGGCCTCGGCCTCACTAAACGCATCGACATAGCGCCGGGCGAGGTCCAGGTCGGCCGCCGAGGGTCCGAAAATCTCGTTGGCCACCGCAATCTGCGAGGGGTGTATCAGGGTCTTGCCGTCAAACCCCATTTCGCGGCCCTGGATACAACTCAGCCGCAGCCGGTCCTGGTCCTGAATGGCGTTGTGGACACCGTCCAGAATCGACATCTTGTAGGCACGTGCCGCCAGCACACATAGACCTAGTGCCGTGACCACAGGCGCGCGGGACTCGGTGTGTACGGCATGCAGCTCCTTGACCAGATCGTTTGTGCCCATCACCAAGCACGACAACCGGGGCGACGAGCCAGCAATTTGTGGTGCGTTGAGCATCGCAAGCGGGGTCTCCATCATCGCCCATATCCGGGTCCGCTCCGGCGCTCCGAGAGTGGCCAACAGGGCCGCCACACGCTGGACCGTGGCGGCATCCTCGACCTTCGGCACCAGAATCGCATCCGGCCCGACGATGGCCGCCATCTCCAGATCGGCCACCCCCAAAGGGGTGTCCAACCCATTGATCCGGATGATCACTTCGCGGCTGCCAAACGGGCGTTGTCGCACCGTCTCGGCCACCAACCCGCGCGCGGTCTCCTTCTCCGCCAGTCCAACGGCGTCCTCCAGATCGAGGATCAACCCATCGGCTGGCAGGCTGCGAGCCTTGTGCAGCGCCCGTTCCCGTGAGCCAGGCATATAAAGGACGGAACGGCGCGGGCGGGAGATGTTCGGCATGTCGTGTCGCCCCGTGGCAAGTCGCGTGTGCAGGTCAGAATTCGCGCCGAACCCTATGCCGCAGCGCAGCACCGTGCAAGACCAGCCTAACCGGCATTGCGTCGCGGCCTTGCCTCAGGCAGGATTGTCGCTGGTGAGACGCAAGGTAAGCCCATGCCCCAAAACAACATTCTGCCCCCCGAGGGGACCAAAAAGCCCGATGCCGACACCTTCGGCCGGGCATTGGGGCCAGGGATCGGGCTCAACTTGCTGGTCAGCGACGTCGAGGCGGCGGCACGATTCCAGGCCCAGGTGCTGGACGCCGTGGTCGCCTACTGGGACCGCGACTTCGCGATCCTGCGGGCCCCCGAAACGGCCGGTGGAGCTGTCTGGATGCTGCACAGCGACCGCAGCTACCGCAACCATCCGCTCAGCGGCATTGCCGAAGCCGCCGAAGGACGCGGCGCCGGGGCTGAACTGCGCCTCTATGGCCGCGATCCCGATCAGGCTGAGGCGGTGGCGAGGGCGATCGGCGGCGTGGTTCTGGCTGTTGCTGCCGACAAGCCGCACGGGGTGCGCGAGGCCTATATTCTGGACCCGGAGGGCTATTGCTGGGTGCCAACGATGGCAAAGGTCGGTCAGGACGCCGAAGATTCACCGCATTTTAGGCTGTCTCTGCCAATCTGGACCAGCGAATCGCCCTTGGGGAACCCTGGGGTCAACCGGGGCGAACCTCTTGCCCCATGACCGAGAGGCACCCTGGCCCAAAGGCTCCAGAATCTGGCGTTTTCTCCTCTCATCCCTTGTGGCCCCCGGAATGGGAAATGGTGCCCTGAAAGGTGACTGTGATGAAACGCGCTCTTGTGTCCGCCCTCGTCCTTGCGACAATCGTCGGGTCCGTGCTGCCCGTAACACCTGCCGTAGGGCAGATGCCCGGCACGCAAATGATGTGTGCTAAACGGACCAATATGATCCGCCAGCTCGACGAAAAATATGGCGAATCGCGCCGCTCGATGGGCTTGGCCCAAGGCCGCGGCGTGGTCGAGATGTTCGCGTCCGAGAAGACCGGAAGCTGGACCATTCTGCTGACCAGTCCGCAAGGCACTACCTGCCTGATGGCAGCTGGCGAGGCGTTCCAGATTGAGCCGGTGAAGGCGGTGGGCAACCCGACCTGACCGGCTCGCGCGCCAACACTTTTTCTACCCTCGGTCCCTCATAGCGGCGTCGGCGCTCTTGCCTTTAACCCCAATATGGTGCAGTGCAACGCCCGATCCGTTCCGCGATGCTGTCCTCGGCCCGGTTGGGCAGGATCGGGCGACGTGGTCGAGCGAAGGATAATTACTTCTGAACGCAATCCTGGGAGAAACTGATGTCGAGACGCAAAATCGCGCTGATTGGCGCCGGTCAGATCGGCGGCACGCTGGCGCATCTGGCGGGTCTGAAGGAACTGGGCGACGTGGTTTTGTTCGACATCGCCGAGGGTGTCCCGCAGGGCAAGGCGCTGGATATCGCCGAATCGAGCCCGGTCGACGGCTTCGACGCTGCCTTCATTGGCGCCAACGACTACTCCGCCATCGACGGCGCCGATGTCTGCATCGTCACCGCTGGCATCGCCCGCAAGCCGGGCATGAGCCGCGACGACCTGCTGGGCATCAACCTCAAAGTTATGAAATCGGTCGGCGAGGGCATTGCCAAACACGCCCCGAACGCTTTCGTCATCTGCATCACCAACCCGCTCGACGCCATGGTCTGGGCGTTGCAGAAATTCTCAGGTATGCCGACCCAGATGGTCGTCGGTATGGCCGGTGTGCTCGATTCGGCCCGGTTTCGCTATTTCCTCGCTGAGGAGTTCAATGTTTCGGTCAAGGACGTCACCGCCTTCGTCCTTGGCGGCCACGGCGACACCATGGTGCCGCTGACCCGCTATTCCACCGTCGCCGGCATCCCGTTGCCCGACCTGATCAAGATGGGTTGGACCACGCAGGAGAACATTGACGCCATCGTCCAGCGCACCCGTGACGGCGGGGCCGAGATCGTTGGCCTGCTGAAAACCGGCTCGGCCTTCTATGCCCCCGCCGCTTCAGCCATCGCCATGGCGGAGAGCTACCTGAAAGACCAGCGCCGGGTATTGCCCGCCGCCGCCTATGTCGACGGCGCCTACGGGCTGAAGGATCTTTATCTGGGCGTGCCGGTGGTGATTGGCGCGAACGGCATTGAAAGGGTCATCGAGATCAGCCTGAACAAGGACGAGAAGGTGATGCTCGACAAGTCGGTGGCCGCCGTCGATGGCCTGATTGACGCCTGCAAAGCAATCGACCCGAGCCTGGGCTGAGAACTCGAAGAATTCACCTGAAGCGGCGGCCTCGGCGAGGTCGCCTCATTTTTTGTGCGATGCGAATTCTCTCTGGTATACCACATACCTGAAGTTTATGATCAATGCTGCGGCCCGACCCGGCGCCTGCGCGGTTGCGGCTTGAGGGTGGCCACTGTAAACCCGCCTGACCAGCGCGGGATGCTTCGAGGAGGACGACACCAAGATGAACATCCACGAATATCAGGCGAAGCAAATCCTCAAGGCCTACGGTGCCCCAGTCTCCGAAGGCGTCGCGGTGCTCGATGCGGCGAATGCCCGCGCGGCGGCGGATCAACTCGGCGGCCCGGTTTGGGTGGTCAAAGCCCAGATCCACGCCGGCGGACGCGGCAAGGGCACGTTCAAGGAGGCCGAAGCAGGCGACAAGGGCGGTGTCCGTATCGCCCGTTCGGCCGACGAGGCGGTTGCCTTCACCCAACAAATGCTGGGGCATACCCTGGTCACCCACCAGACCGGCCCGGCCGGCAAGCAGGTCAACCGCATCTATCTCGAGGCCGGCGCCGCCATCGCGCGGGAATTGTATCTCTCGATGCTGGTCGACCGCGATAGCTCGCGCATCTCGTTCATCGTCTCGACCGAGGGCGGCATGGACATCGAGGAGGTTGCCCATGCGACGCCGGAGAAGATCCTGACCTTCACGGTCGACCCGGCCACCGGCATCCAGCCCTTCCATGGCCGCAAGGTCGCCTCCGCCCTCGGGCTCGAAGGCCCGGCGGTGCGCGATTGCGTGCAGCTGATCAACACGCTCTACAAACTGTTCGTCGAGAAAGACTGTTCGATGGTCGAGATCAACCCGCTGATCGTGACCGAGGAGGGCAAGCTGGTCTGCCTCGACTGCAAGATGAATTTCGATTCGAACGCGCTGTATCGCCAAAAAGATGTGGCCGAGCTGCAGGACGAAACCGAAGAAGACGCCAAGGAACTGGAAGCCGCGAAGCACGACCTCAACTACATCGCGCTCGATGGCGAGATCGGCTGCATGGTCAACGGCGCCGGGCTGGCGATGGCGACCATGGACATCATCAAGCTGTATGGCTCGGCCCCGGCCAACTTCCTCGATGTCGGCGGCGGCGCCACCAAGGAGAAAGTGACCGAGGCGTTCAAGATCATCACTTCGGACCCCAAGGTAAAGGGCATCCTGGTCAACATCTTCGGCGGCATCATGCGCTGCGACGTCATCGCCGAGGGCGTGGTCGCGGCGGTCAAGGAGGTCGGCCTCCAGGTGCCGCTGGTGGTCCGCCTCGAAGGTACCAACGTGGAACTCGGCAAGCAGATCATCAACGACAGCGGCCTGAACGTGATCGCGGCGGACAATCTGGCCGATGCGGCGGCGAAGATCGTGAAGGCGGTTAAGGGGTGACGGTTTTGGACCGGTCTGCTGAATCCGACGATGTCGCGCCGGCAGAGTGTGGATTTCCTTCTTGGTTCGGCGACTCCGGTGACCTGCCAGAAGATGCTGTTGGTTGCCCAGTATCGGAGGCGGCAATGTCTCAATATATGGAGGATTGCCATCTACGATACTGTGTCGATGAAGAAGCGACCACGTTCTCAGCCTTTCTGCTACGCGAAAGCTTCTTCTTTCCAAATCGGCAGTTTTGGATTTGGTCCTGCGAGGATCGCCGGCGTCGGACGTGGGACATTATCGTTGGACAGGGAATGAGCCCATTCTTTGGGGAAACACGGGAGTGCGTCTGGATGCATGGCGAACGGAACAGCGTGTGCTATTCACCACGCGATTTGCTCCTCAGAGAATACCCGGAACACATTAACGTGTCAGGAAAGGCGAACTGAAATGTCCGTACTCGTCGACGAAAACACCAAGGTGATCTGTCAGGGCTTTACCGGCGCTCAGGGCACTTTCCACTCCGAGCAGGCAATCGCCTACGGCACCCAGATGGTCGGCGGCGTGACGCCCGGCAAGGGTGGCACCCGCCATATCGGCTTGCCGGTCTTCGATACGGTGGGTGAGGCGGTCGCCACCACCGGCGCCAATGCCAGCGTGATCTATGTGCCGCCGCCGTTCGCGGCGGACGCGATCCTCGAGGCGATCGATGCGGGCCTGCCGCTGATCATCTGCATCACCGAGGGCATTCCGGTGCTCGACATGATGCGGGTCAAGCGGGCGCTCGATGGCTCGGCCTCGCGCCTGATCGGGCCGAACTGCCCCGGCATCATCACGCCCGATGCCTGCAAGATCGGCATCATGCCGGGTCACATCCACCGGCGCGGCAATGTCGGCATCGTCAGCCGCTCCGGCACCCTGACCTACGAGGCGGTGGCGCAGACCACCGCCGCCGGGCTCGGCCAATCCACCTGCATCGGCATCGGAGGCGACCCGATCAAGGGCACCGAGCATATCGATTGCCTCGAAATGTTCCTCGCCGACCCGGAGACCAAATCGATCATCATGATCGGCGAGATCGGCGGCTCGGCCGAGGAAGACGCCGCGCAGTTCGTCGCCGACGAGGCGAAAAAGGGCCGCTCGAAGCCGATTGCGGGCTTCATCGCCGGGCGCACGGCGCCTCCGGGACGGCGCATGGGGCACGCCGGCGCGATCATCTCCGGCGGCAAGGGCGGCGCCGAGGACAAGATCGAGGCCATGCTGGCGGCCGGAATCGTCGTCGCCGACAGCCCTGCCGGGCTTGGCGAGGCATTGCTTAAAGCGATCGGCCACTAGGGAACTGTTGCCTGACCATGAGATTTCGCGAGGCGGTCGCCGTTTGTTTTCAGGATTACTGGACCTTCTCCGGCCGCGCCAGCCGGTCGGAGTACTGGTGGTTCTTTCTGTTCATAATTGTCGGATCGCTCGTGCTCGCCCTCATTGACCGAGCGCTCTTCGGCGAAGACATGCTGCTGGGGTTCGGCGGTCTTTTCAGCCTGTTTACCATCCTGCCGCAAGCCGCCGTTGCCTGGCGGCGGATGCACGACACCGGCCGCTCCGGATTTTTCAATCTGTTGCCGGGCATCCCGCTGGTTCCGGTGTTCCATAGCGTATTGCGGCCGGGTAACTCGATCGACCCGTCGGTCGTGGTCATACTCGCGGGGCTTGCGTTCATTCTGTCGCTCGTGGTCCTGGTTCTGCTCATTCTGCCCAGCCAGCCCGGCCGAAACCGGTATGATACGGCGGCGCCGGATTGACTGGAAATCACGCGCCCGGCCGCCAATAAGTTCTTGGCAAGGCTTTGCATTAAGTATTTGCTGGGTAATACTACGCTGGGCGGTTCTTGAATGGGCCGCCCAAACCGTCTATGGGCGAGAACGTCTACGCGCGAGCCAGTGCTCCGCCACCAGAGGACAGGAGGGTCGCAAGGCTCTCCCGGCAATCGATGAATGAACAGAGCTTGAACGGCCAGTTCCACGCTTCTTCTTTCCTCCAGGGCCACAATGCCCAATATATCGAACAACTCCACGCCCGCTACGCTGCGGATCCAGGCTCGGTCGATCCGTCCTGGGCCGCTTTCTTCAAGGCGCTGGGCGATGAGCCATCGGACATAGCCGACGAGGCTGGAGGCGCCCCCTGGGCGCGGGCCGACTGGCCACCCGCCGATACCAGTGAATCGGTCGCGGCACTGGACGGCAACTGGGACACCGTGCCGGACCCGAGACAACTGGCGCGGAAGATCAAGGCCAAGACCGAGGACGGCGTCAGCGAGGCCGACCTGCGCGGCGCGGTGCTCGATTCGATCCGGGCGATCATGTATATCCGCTCGTTCCGATCGCGTGGGCATCTGGCCGCCGACCTCGATCCGTTAAAGCTGCACGGCGGCGTTCAGCATCCGGAGTTCGATCCGCACTTCTTCGGCTTCACCGCCGCCGATCTCGACCGGCCGATCTTCATCGACTACGTGCTGGGGCTGGAATACGCCACCATGCGCGAGATCGAGGCGCTGCTGCGGCGCACCTATGCCGGCACCTTCGCGCTGCAATTCATGCATCTCAGCGACCCGGAGCCGAAATCCTGGCTGCAACAACGCATCGAGGGTTATGGCAAGGAAATTCAGTTCACCAAGATGGGCCGCAAGGCGATCCTGAAAAAAATGGTCGAGGCCGAGGGCTTCGAGAAATTCCTCCACGTCAAGTATATGGGCACCAAGCGCTTTGGCCTCGACGGCAGCGAGTCGGTGATCCCGGCGATGGAGCAGATCATCAAGCGGGGCGGCGCGCTGGGTGCCAAGGAGATCGTCTTCGGCATGCCCCATCGCGGGCGTCTGAACGTGCTGGCCAATGTGCTGGCCAAGCCATACCGGGCGATCTTCAACGAATTCCAGGGCGGCAGCTCGAAGCCCGAGGATGTCGATGGCTCCGGCGACGTGAAATATCACTTAGGTGCCTCGTCGGATCGCGAGTTCGATGGCAACAAGGTGCATCTGTCACTGACCGCCAACCCCTCACATCTCGAGGCGGTGAATCCGGTAGTGCTGGGCAAGGTGCGCGCCAAGCAGGAGTATTATGCGGACGATCGCACGGCGGTGATCCCGGTGCTGATGCACGGCGATGCCGCCTTCGCCGGGCAGGGCGTGGTGGCCGAATGTTTTGGTCTTTCCGGCCTCAAGGGTCACAAGACCGGCGGCACCATCCATATTATCGTCAACAACCAGATCGGCTTCACTACGGCACCGCATTACTCGCGCTCGTCGCCCTATCCGACCGATATCGCCAAGATGGTCGATTGTCCGATCTTCCACGTCAATGGCGACGACCCGGAGGCGGTGGTTCACGCCGCCAAGGTTGCCACCGAATTCCGCCAAAAGTTCCAGCGCGACGTGGTGATCGACATCTTCTGCTATCGCCGTTTCGGCCATAACGAGGGGGATGAGCCGATGTTCACTCAGCCCCTGATGTACACCGCCATCAAGAAGCAGCGGACTACGCTGCAGCTGTATTCCGAGCGATTGATCGCCGACGGACTGATCGAGGCGAACGAGGTCGCGGAGGCAACCGCCGCCTTCCAGGCGCATCTGAGCGACGAGTTTGACGCTGGCAAGGATTACCGCCCGAACAAGGCCGACTGGCTCGATGGCCGCTGGTCGGGGATGGAAACGTCGGAGGGCGAATACCAGCGCGGCCAAAGCGCTGCGCCGCCCGAAGCGCTGAAGGAAGTCGGCGCGGCGCTGACCACGCTGCCGGAGAACTTCCAGCCTCACCGGACCATCGCGCGGCTGCTGGAACAGAAGCGCGAGATGGTCGACACCGGCGAGGGGGTCGATTGGGCCACCGCCGAGGCCCTGGCTTTCGGCACCCTGCTGATCGAGGGCTATCGGGTGCGCCTATCCGGGCAGGACGTGGCCCGCGGTACCTTCAGCCAGCGCCATTGCGGCATCACCGAGCAAGTGACCGAGGAGCGTTATTACCCGCTCGACCATGTCCGCGATGGCCAGCGACATTTCGAGGTCATCGACTCGATGCTGTCGGAATACGCTGTGCTCGGCTACGAATACGGCTACTCGCTGGCCGAGCCGAATGGGCTGACGCTGTGGGAAGCGCAGTTCGGCGACTTCGCTAACGGCGCCCAGATCATGATCGACCAGTTCATCTGTCCGGGCGAGCGCAAATGGCTGCGCATGTCCGGCTTGGTGCTGCTGCTGCCGCATGGCTACGAGGGTCAGGGGCCGGAGCATTCATCGGCCCGGATCGAGCGGTTCCTGCAGCTTTCCGCCGAGGATAACTGGATCGTCGCCAACTGCACGACCCCGGCGAACTACTTCCACATCCTGCGCCGCCAGCTGCACCGCAGCTTCCGCAAACCGCTGATCCTGTTCACGCCGAAATCGCTGCTGCGCCACAAGATGTGCGTCTCGAAACTGTCGGAGATGGCCACCGGTTCAAGCTTCCATCGGGTATTGTGGGACGACGCCGAGATGGGCAACTCCGAGCTGGAGCTGGCCGCTGACGACAAAATTAACCGCGTCGTCATGTGCTCCGGAAAAGTCTATTTCGATCTGCTCGAGGCGCGCGACAGCGCCGGACTGAACGACATATATCTGATGCGGCTGGAACAGTTCTACCCGTTCCCGGCCCTCAGCCTGACCCGCGAACTGGCGCGGTTCAAGAATGCCGACGTGGTCTGGTGCCAGGAAGAACCGAAGAACCAGGGCGGCTGGTCCTTCGTCGAGCCGAACATCGAATGGGTATTGAGCAGGATTGGCGCCAAGGCGGGCCGGGCGATCTATGCCGGGCGGCAGGCCTCGGCGTCACCCGCCACCGGGTCGGCGGCGCGGCACAAGTTGGAACAGGAAGCGCTGGTCGAGGCTGCGCTGACGCTGTAAGCGTTTGGAGAGGGACTAAGGAATGACGATCGAAGTGAGGGTGCCCACGCTGGGCGAATCGGTTACCGAGGCAACTGTGGCGAACTGGTTCAAGCAGCCGGGCGACGCGGTCAATGCCGACGAAATGCTGTGCGAGCTGGAGACCGATAAGGTTACCCTCGAGGTGCCCGCGCCGGCGGCTGGCGTGCTTGGCGAACATGTCGCTAAAACCGGCGACACCGTGGGGGTGAACGCGCTGTTGAGCACCATCGCCGCGAGCGGAGCCGCCGCCGCTCCGAACGCGAGTGCCGCTCCCTCAGCCGAGAAAGCCCCGGCCCCGGCTCCGGTCGCACCCCCAGCCACACCCCCGGCTGAACCTGCGGCTAAGTCGCCCACCAAGGATGTCGAGGATGCTCCGTCCGCCAAGAAGCTGATGGCCGAGGCCGGGCTGGCCGCTGGCTCGGTTCAGGGTTCCGGCCGCGACGGGCGGGTGATGAAGGAAGATGTCCAAAACGCCACAGCTGCCGCCGCAGCCGCTGCCGTAGTCGCCATGCCCGCCCCAACGCCTGCCGCGCCAAGCGCCCCCCGCGCTCCCGTCGCAGTCGATGACGCATCGCGCGAAAAGCGGGTGCGGATGACCCGGCTGCGCCAGACCATCGCCCGTCGCCTGAAGGACGCCCAGAACACCGCCGCCATGCTGACCACCTATAATGAGGTCGACATGAGCGCCATCATGGGCCTGCGAGCTGAGTTCAAGGAGCTGTTCGAGAAGAAGCACGGGGTCAAGCTCGGCTTCATGTCGTTCTTCGTCAAAGCCTGCATCCACGCGCTGAAGGAAATCCCCTCGGTCAATGCCGAGATCGATGGCACCGATCTGGTCTACAAGAACTACTACCACATCGGCGTCGCCGTCGGCACGCCTTCGGGCCTGGTGGTCCCGGTGCTGCGCGACGCCGACCAACTGGGCTTCGCGGGCATCGAGAAGACCATATCCGAGCTTGGCCTGCGCGCCCGCGACGGCAAGCTCAGCATGGCCGACATGCAGGGGGGCACCTTCACCATCTCGAACGGCGGCGTCTACGGCTCGCTGATGTCCTCGCCGATCCTGAACCCGCCGCAATCCGGCATCCTCGGCATGCACAAGATCCAGGAGAGGCCCATGGTGGTTGGCGGCCAGATCGTCGCCCGGCCGATGATGTACCTCGCTCTCAGCTACGACCACCGTGTCATCGACGGCAAGGAGGCGGTGACCTTCCTGGTCCGGGTAAAAGAAGCGCTGGAGGACCCGCGTCGGCTGCTGATGGACCTTTGACGTCCGGCCCGTTCGATGACCCACGAGACCAAGATCCTCAGACTCGGTATCGACGGTCTGTGGTCGCCGATGGATTTCGCCCGGCTGCTGCATCTCGTCGTCCGGTCCTACCGATTGGAGCAGCTGGTGGTCGCATCCCGAACCGGGGGCCCGAATTTCTTCGACCGGCGGCTCGATGCCGTGGTGCTCAAATACATCGCGGCGTTCGACTGGATCGCCGCGCCGCTGATGAGCGAGAAATTCAACGACAGTTACGCCAAGTCCGAGGAATTTGTCCGCGATTTCGGCGTCGCCGACCTGAGGGTCCACAAGATCAATTATCACTCTGCGGGGCAGATCGAATTCTCCGGCGTCGGCTCGATCATCGACAAAATGTTCGAGACATTTCACGAGGTCCTGCTGCTCAAGAGTGCGAGCCTGGTCGGTGCGA
>Ga0307379_10007058_pt1 | contig 15314 bp, 18 predicted proteins | sample UN2MG_FD_202237 | JGI IMG/M metagenome (GOLD analysis project Ga0307379, IMG submission 202237) | Soil microbial communities from Risofladan, Vaasa, Finland - UN-2 | ecosystem: Environmental > Terrestrial > Soil > Coastal area > Acid sulfate soil | place: Finland: Risofladan, Vaasa | collected... | reverse complement strand
GAGCTCTTGATGACCGGGTGGGGTGTGCCCTAAATCTGCTTCTTTTAGAAAATTTTCTCCAGGATCTTCCCCAAAATACTATAACCTTAGTATGGACCATACAGGAAGAGACTGGATTACGAGGGGCGCAAGCCTTTTCTGCCCATAATTCATTTGATGAAGTTTATACCTTAGATACAATCTCGGCTGGTAATCTTCCCTGGGGGAATTTTTATCAGAGTCCAGCCCGTACAGGGAGAGGTCCGGTAATTAGATTGGCGGACAGAAAAGGGGTATCTTCTTTAAAGCTCAGGGATTTTGTAAAGGGAATTGCTGAAAGAAATAAAATAGAAGTTCAAGAGATTGTAACCGGTGGAAGTACTGATGCCGCCGCTGCCTTTGAAGCGGGATTGAATTCAATTCCCCTATGTATCCCGGTAAAATATACCCACAGCCAGGTAGAGATGATGAGCATAGAAGATTACCACAATGCCCTAAAATTACTTCTTTTAATTGGGACTAACCGGAGACAGTAGATATTGGCTGATAAAATAGCTGGGGGCCCGATTAAATTAAAAAGGGAGGCGAAAAGAGAGGAAATATAAATGTCTTGAAGAGTTAGTTTTTAAGTAATTAATAAAAATTAAGAAAAAGGAGAATAGTTAATAATGAAGAGAAGTATTTTAACATTAATCTTGATTTTAAGCTTAATAATGGGGTTTAGTTTAGTAGCTCTCACAGCACCGGTAACCCTTCAATGGAATTTAGACAGTGAACCTCCTACCCTGGATCCTGCTTTGGCTCATGACACCACCTCATTACTTATAATTGGTCAAATTTTTCTTGGTTTGACTAACTACGACTCTGAGACAGGGAAAATCATCCCCGAACTTGCCAAAAGTTGGAACGTATCGGATGACGGCCTAAAGTGGACCTTCCAGATTCGCAATGATGTTGTATGGACAGATGGCGTACCGATAACTGCGCACGATGTTGTCTATTCAATGCTCCGGATGCTCGCTCCCGAGACTGCTGCTTCTTCGGCTAACCTGTTATGGGTAGTCAAAGGGGCGGAGCCTTACAATGTTGGTCAAGGACCATTAGAAAATGTTGGCATAAAAGCAGTTGATGATTACACCGTAGAATTTACTCTGGAACACCCGGTAGGATTTTTTTCTGCACTTGCCAGTCGTGTTTGTGTGACTGTTCCTAAGCAATCGATCGAGAAGTATGGGGATAAATGGATTGAGCCTGGGAATATCATTACCAATGGTCCCTATAAGATTAGCGAATGGAAACACCAGGACTATTTGGTCTTGGAAAAGAATTCTGAGTACTATAATGCGCCTCATGTCAAGATCGATAAGGTTTACTGTTCCATAATCGTTGAAGCATCTACAGCGATGACCATGTATGAGACAGGGAAATTAGACTGTGAAAGGAATATTCCCCTTGAGGATATTGACAGGATAAAGAATGATCCAATCCTCAGTAAGGAACTACACGTAACAGAAAGATGGGGTACCTATTTTTACGGGTTTAATAACCTAAAACCACCATTCGACAATCCATTAGTACGTAAAGCGTTCGCTTCTGCCATTGACCGCGAATCCCTCATTGAATACGTACTAAAAGGCGGACAGGGTGCAGCGCAGACCTTCATCTCGCCAGGCATTCCTGGCTACGTTGATGGAGTCAAGGAAGGGGTTGGCTATCCATACGATCCAGAGATGGCAAGAAAGTATCTTGCTGATGCTGGCTATCCAAACGGAAAAGGTCTTCCAGAGGTAACATTGATGTTTAATACCTCTGAGGCTCACCAGAAGATTGCCCAGGCTATTCAGCAGATGTGGAAAGAAGTATTAGGAGTAGAGGTTAATTTGACTAACCAGGAGTGGGCAGTCTATCTGGATAGCCTCCAGCATAATACACCACAGATCTTCCGATTAGGTTGGATGGCCTCTTATCCTGATGGTTATGACTACCTGAAGAGAAATTTCTATTCTACAGTTCCGGAAAATAATGCTGGTTATAAGAGCCTAGAATTTGACCGTGCGGTAGATGAACTTGAGCGTGAAACTGATCCTACAAAAAGGATGGAGGCTTTCCGCAAGGCAGAGACAGCCCTTTGTGGTACGGACTGTGCGATTGTACCAATCTATTATTACACTATGCAAGAATTAGCTAAATCATACGTAGTAAGGAACTTTGTCCCTACAATCAATGACGTGCCGCAGTTTAAGGATTGGGAAATTACAAAATAACAGAATTTAAAAACGTTGAAAGGAAGGTGAACTGCGAATAAATTAATATATAAACCCGGTGGTCCGGCTTTCTCTCCAGAGTTCCCCGGATCGCCGTTCCCTGCTCTCCTTCTTTTTAATAACCTTTTATCAAAGGGGGAGCAGGGTAAAAAAAATTTAGGAGGTGGTTAAATTCAGATAATTAACCGGACATATAAAGTGAAAATTCATAGATAAAAAGAGGGAGGTGATAAGAAGAGGAAAAAGATAAAAGTAATGTATTTAGAGAGTTAAGTAAAAAAACTTAAAGGAGAAGAAAATAAAATGAAAAAAATAACTTTTAGTATGATTTTAGTTTTAACACTTCTTCTCATGGTTACTTTCTATGGATATGCACAAAAAGGAGAAGAAGTTAATGTTGTGAAAATCGGAGGTGTTTATCCACTGTCTGGACCTTTCGCTCCTATGGGAATAGGAGATAAGCAAGCAATTTTACTAGCGATAGATGAAATCAATGCTAATGGTGGAATTAAGTCTTTAGGTGGGGCAAAGATAGAGGTCATTTTTGCTGACTCAGAAGGAGACCCAAAAGTTGCTATGACAGCTGCTGAAAGACTTATAATTAAAGAAAATGTTGTAGCTATATTGGGAAGCATACTTTCTAGTACTACAGCTACTATCGCCCCGGTTTGTGAAAAATATAAAACTCCATTAGTTAATGAAGGATCAACTTCTATTACCCTTACTCAACATGGTTGGAAATATTTCTTCCGTTCAACCCCTCATGATGGTTTATATTGTGAAGCAATGTTTAATTTTCTTGAGGAAGTAGCTAAAAAAAGTGATGAAAAAATAAAAACTATTGGTTTAATGTATGAAAATACGCTTTTTGGAAAGACAGCGGGAGATGTATGGAAAGAAAAAGCCCCAGAACATGGATTTGAAATTGTAGTTGACATTCCCTACTCAGCTGAATCAATCGATTTATCCTCAGAGATCCTTAATTTAAAAAAAGCATCTCCGGATATAATTTTCTTGGCTTCTTACACTCAGGATGCTATTTTAATCACTAAGACAATGCAAACACTAAACTGTAATGCCAAAGCTGTTGTAGGTATAGATGGTGGACAAATTGTACCGTCCTATATTGAGGCAATTGGACCTTTAGCTAACTATGTATCTGCTGAAGCGAGATGGAGTCCTGATATCAAGAAACCTTTATCACAAGAAGTTAATGCAAAATATTATAGTAAGTATGGACAAAATATGGATGGACACAATTCTCGTGCTCACACTGCTGCTATGGTGCTTTATTATGCTATAGAAGAAGCAGGTTCAACAGATAAAGAAAAAATCCGAGAAGCATTAGCAAATATTTATGTACCACCAGAGAAAATTATCATGACTTGGAATGGTGTTAAATTCAATGAAACTGGTCAGAACATTTTAGGAACTCCATGTATAGTTCAGATACAAGACCAAGAATTTAAGACTGTTTTCCCCTATGATATTGCATCTACCGATTTTATTTTCCCAATACCTGAATGGTCTGAACGCTAAAAGGGTAATTGTGTCTACGAAAGGATTGAAGGATGGAATCCGAAGAGAATATTTTACCTAGATTCCATCCTTTTTATCCCGCATATAATTGATAAAAATATTTCAAATATAGAAAAGCTTTTTTATAAGAAAAAAATTGTAACAATTTTAATATAAGTTATTAAGGAAGGGGATGAGAGAAATTTTACAAGCGATTGTTAATGGCATTTTGCTTGGTGGGATATACTCTCTGATCGCAATTGGACTTAGTCTTATTTGGGGAGTAATGCGTATTATTAATTGGGCACATGGTGCTATGGTTATGCTTTCAATGTATATTACCTTTTTTGCCTACTCTATGTTTGGACTCGATCCTCTGATAGCTTTACCTTTAGTAGCTGTAATAATGTTTATAGTAGGTTATATACTTCAAATGATTCTGGTCGAGAGAACATTAGATAGTCCTTGGATTAGTCGATTGTGTGCTACTTTTGGTCTAATGATGCTTTTAGAGAGCCTTGCTCTATTATTTTGGTCCTCTAATTGGCGAGCTATTCCTGTCACATACGGTACTTGGACTTTTTGTATAGGTGGTATTTTTATTTCCTTTTCTCGTCTTGTTGCTTTTTCTCTTGCTCTTTTAATGGCTTTAGCACTTCATCTTTTTCTAAACCGTACAGAAATTGGTAAAGCGATTAAGGCTACTGCTCAAGATCGGGAAGCAGCTGCTTTGATGGGTATTAATATTCATAATATCTACCGTATTACCTTCGGATTAGGTCTTGCTGCTACTGGAGTGGCAGGTGCATCTCTTATGACTTTTTATTTTGTATTCCCAAAAGTAGGTTTTCCATTTGCTTTGACAGCATATATAGTTTGTGTTTTGGGAGGATTAGGAAAGCTTAATGGAGCCGTTTTAGGGGGATTGATTATCGGAATAGCACAATCGGTGAGTGCTTATCTAATCTCACCAGAGTATAAGATGGCAGTTTCTTTTGTAATTTTCTTAGCGGTTTTATACTTTAAACCGGGGGGTATTTTCGGAGGAGTTACAGAGTGAAAAAAAATCCATTGCCTTATAATATATTTTTTATTATATTTTCTCTAATTATTCTGCTCCTTTTGCCAATTTTTATGAAAAATCCTTATTTTTTAGATATTGCAATTACTGTATTGCTCTATGCTTTCTTAGGGAATGCCTGGAATATCGTGGGCGGATATTGCGGGCAGGCTTCTTTAGGACATGCAGCTTATTATGGTATAGGGGCATACATTTCTACTATTTTATTCCTTAAATTTGGTATTTCGCCTTGGATAGGAATGATAGTAGGTGCTGCATTTGCTGGTATTTTAGCCATTATTTTAGGTTACCCTTCATTACGAATGAAAGGTCCATATTTTGTATTTTTCACTATCGGTTTTGCTGAAACTATCAGAGTCTTATTCCTTACTTGGAAATGGGTTGAAGGTTCAAGGGGTATTATTATCCCTTTCCAAAATAATCCTGTTAATTTTATCTTTTTTAGTAAAATCCCCTATTATTACATTATTCTCGGCTTTTTAATTATTGGAATGTTTATTACCTATTCAATCAGCAGATCAAAAATTGGAAAGTACTCCATTGCAATTAGAGAAGATGAAACGATGGCAGAAGCACTTGGTATTGATACAGCCTTATATAAATCATACGCTTTCGCAATTTCTGCTTCTTTAATGGCCGTAGGAGGTACTTTTTATGCCCAGTATGTTCTTTATATACATCCAAACGACCTTATGTCGCTTAATAATTCCGTAATCTTTATGCTTATAGCGGTTGCGGGTGGAAAAGGAACTCTCTTCGGTCCGTTAATTGGATCTGCTATTATCATGCCTTTATGGGAATACTTCCGCGCAACATTTGGAGGACGATTTGCAGGTCTTGGCATTGTCTTCGCTGGATCAATTATTCTGATAATAGGTACAGCTGTACCACAAGGGATTATGGGGATATTAACTAAAATATATGCAAAATATAGCATTAGTAAGGATAATATAGTAGGAGAGGAAAAATAAACTATGCAAAAATCTAATATTATATTTCAAATACAAGAAGTTTCGAAAAGTTTTGGTGGAGTAAAAGCAGTTAATCAGGTTTCTTTCCAAGCCCAAGGGAAAGAAATTATAGGATTAATAGGTCCTAACGGTGCAGGAAAAACAACTCTTTTTAATCTTATCACAGGTTTTTTAAAACCAGATGAAGGGCAGATTTATTTCCAAAATCGAGATATTACTAATTTAAAACCACACAGGATTTGTCAGTTAGGTATAGGTCGAACGTTTCAGGTGGTAAGGCCATTATCTACTCTTACAATTTTAGAGAACATTGTTACAGCAGCTTTATTGCGCCATAATAATTATAGAGATGCCAAAGAGTATGCTATTTATATTGCTCAGGTTATGGGATTAGCCAGCAAAATTAATAAAATAGCAGGAGGAATACCTGTTGCGGACAAAAAAAGATTAGGCTTTGCTCAAGCCTTAGCTACTGGTGCCAAATTACTTCTATTGGATGAGGTTGCTGCTGGTCTTAATTCAACAGAAGTTGATGAATTTCTTAATATTATCAGAAAAGTAAGCCTTGAAGGATTGACAATTATTATGGTGGAACATGTAATGAAAGCTGTTATGAATGTAGCCGGTCGGATTTTAGTTTTGGATCATGGAGAATTAATTGCTCAAGGAAGACCGGAAGAAGTAACAAAAAACGAGAAAGTAATTAAAGCATATCTTGGTGATCAGTATAAATTTTAAAAATCAAAATAACAAATCGAGATGTTAAAAAATGTTAGAGATAAAATCTATTGATGCATATTATGGAGAGACCAAAGTTCTATGGAATATTTCCTTAAATGTTAGACAGGGGGAACTCTTAGCTATAATTGGTCCTAATGGTGCCGGGAAGACAACTATAATGTGTACTATAATGGGTTTATTAGCACCTAAAAGAGGAACAATATTTTATGAAGGTGAAAAAATTGATCATCTTCCTCCTTATAATATCGTTAAAAAAGGAATTGCATTAGTGCCAGAGGGACGAAGACTTTTTCCTAAATTGACGGTTTTAGAAAATCTTGAGATAGGAAATTATTTAAAAAACATTCGAACCTTCCGCCAAGATTTATTAAAACAAACCTTTGAATTTTTCCCAATACTCTTTGAAAGAAAGAATCAGGAAGCTCGAACTTTGTCGGGAGGAGAAAGCCAAATGTTAGCTATTGCTCGAGCTTTAATGTCAAAACCTAAATTACTTCTTTTAGATGAACCTTCGCTTGGTTTGGCGCCTAACCTTGTTACATCACTTTTTCAAACTATCAAAAAATTAAATAAACATGGATTAACTATAATAATAGTTGAGCAACATGTTTCTCAAGTATTAGAGGCAGCTGATAGAGCTTATCTATTAGAAAATGGTTCTATAATTTTAGAAGACACCGGAAGTAAAATGCTTAGCAATCCGCATATAAAAAAAGCTTACTTGGGGTTATAATAAAGCATTTTATTAAATTACAAATCCATAAAATCATTTTATTTAGAAAGGAGTAGATATTATGAAAAGTAATAAGCTTCAAGAATTGAAATGGACAGATGTTAAAAATTATCTTGAAAGAGATGATAGGATAATAATACCAGTCGGTAGTACTGAGCAACACGGTACTTGGTTACCTTTAGGAACAGATACTTTTACTGCTATATGTCTGGCTGAAGATGCTGCTGAAAAAACCCGAGTTATGATCGCACCGCCAATTTGGATGGGGTGGGCACCACATCATTTAGCGTTACCTGGTACAATTAATATAAGAGCTGAAATTTTGATAGAATTCTTATATGATATTATAAACTCTTTAGCAAAGCATGGATTTAAAAATTTTATTACCATAAACGGACATAGAATAGTAAATTTAATATGGATGCAAATTGCTGCTGAAAGAGCACAAAGACAACTTGGTGTTAAAGTTGTTATCTTTGATCCTGCTTATATGAGTAAAGAGATTGTAGATAAGTTGGGATTTGGTCCTGTTGGACATGCCGATGAAATAGAAGGTTCTGAAATGTTATACAAATATCCAAATTTAGTCGATATAAATAAAGCTAAGGATTATGTTCCAGAAGAAACGAAATTATATCATATCGATCCAAGAAACCGTAGTGACACTTTATGTTATGTTCCTAGTACAGAAGAGTCTACTAAAAAGACTGGTGAAATTTCTGGTGGTTCTGTTGGGTGTCCTTCACTCGCCTCCGTAGAAAAAGGAAAAGAATACCATGATCACTTAGTCTTTAGGCTTATTGAAGTTATAGAACAAGTAAAAAAAAGAGATCCTGGAAAGAGATAGTCCAGAACCCTGCTCCCCTTCCTTTTTAACCTTTTCTCAAAAGGGGGGGGCAGGGTAAAAAATTTGAGGGAGTGAATTATTATCAAAGATATCCGAGAAGTCAAACAAAATATTAATACCATAATTGAATTAGTCAAAAATACAGATCTAAAATATAAAGATGTAGCTGAAACCTTAGATGTAGATATTTGTACTCTCTCCCGGTGGGTAAGAGGGAAACATCTTCCTACCAGAGTTTATCATCGTAAAATTGCCGAGATTGCGCACTTTTACAAAAAGATGAATGTAGATAAAAAATTATAGGACGTAGAGAAATGAGAAATTTTACCCAATTTATAAGAGACGAGAAGGAAACCAGGCTTGATATTCACGCTTTTGACCTAGAAAAGAAGGAAGGAGAAGAACTTTTCGAGATCTTAGAAAACCTGGAATTTAGCTTCCTCTACGTAGACGCGGATTCTATGCTGGCCTTCCTGATCGGGGAATACTCCCGGGTAAAAGGTATTTTGAAGAGGCTAGAGAAGTATTACGGTTTTACCTGGACTAAAGATAAACTGGTGCTCGAGAATAAGGCAATTATAAGAAAGCGAGGGAATTTTAAAAAATATTAAGGAGTAAAAAAGGATTGAGAATTTTTCTGTCCTTCCTGAGGGATTCGGAAAAGACCAGACTGGATATCTTTTGCTACGACGAAAAAGAGGTCCCGGACTTAGACGAGATACTAAGAAAGAAGTTTAGATTTTTTATAGTCCGCATTGATAGGGATACAATTCTTGCCTTTAGAAAAGGGGAATATTCAGAGGTCAAAGATATTATGCAAAAGCTAAAAAAATTCTACGGTTTTGAATGGGCCGGGAAGCCTTTGATTTATGACATAGTAAAGAAAAAGAATTTTAAAAATTTTAAAGAAGTCGAAAAAGATTGAAAGGAGTTTACCCGAGTCCTAGGTGGAATAACTGACTATCATACATAAAAAATTTAGATTAAGAGAGAGAATTAAATGTTTAAGACTTGTTCGAGATGTGGAGAAGTTAAAAGTATTAAAGATTTTGATAAAGACAAGCGATATAAAGGGGGAGTGACTAATATTTGCCGGACCTGCCGAAAGGCCTACAACCGGGAGCAATATTTGGTCCAGAAAGAAAAATTTTTGAAATGGGCCAAGGTTTGGAGAGATAAAAATAAGGAGAAAAGAAGCATTTATGCAAAAGATTATCGGAATAAAAATAAGGATCGGTTGAAGCTTTTAGCTAAAGAACACTATAAGAGGCATAGAAAGATGATCATCGAGCAAAATAAAAAATATTATGAGGACCACAAAGAGGCCTGTAAGGCCAGAAAAAAACTTTGGAGAATAAAAAATAAGGAAAGGGTCAGAAAATACAATAAAAAATATAAGCTAGAGCATAAAATTGCGATCTTTTAACGAAAAAGCCTTATATCTTATAGCTATTTTCAGAACTCAAATCTAAAAAAGAGGGTTTGGGTGTAGGTAAGGGGCGTAAGTCGAATAGACCAAAGAAACGCTGTAGGAGCAAAAATTGAGCGGTATTTGGGCTATTCTGAGCAAGTTATCTAATCAATGGAAAGATATCATTATCATAGCGAAAAGTCTAAATTAAGAGATAAATAAAAGGAATCGAATCTCGGTGATCCGGATCCTCTATTTAACCATTTCCTCCGGGTTACCGGTCCCTGCTCTCCGGTCCGGAAGGAACTCTCTCGGGGAGCGGGGTTGTTTAAAGGGGGGTGATTTTTTTTAATGACAGAGCAGGAAGTCGTAAATTATGATCGGTTCGGGATTGAACTCGAAGAAAGAAAAAATAAAACGAAAGGGGAAACGTTAAAAATGATTTATGATGAGGATTATTTTTTGAAGGATAAACCGGAATGGTTAAAAGATTTGTTTAGAAAGGTCGATGGGTTTTGTATAGGAGTGCAGACAGGGGTAAAGAGGACGATCTTAACGACTTATATCCGGTATACCCACCGGGGAAAAATGTTCTGCAAAATCAAAGTTAAGCGGGATAACTTGAAAATCTATTTGCGGTTAGAATACGCGAAATTAGAACAAAAGCCCGAATTCATCAGGGATTATACACCGGTAGCGAAACAAACTTGGATCGAATTATCTATAACAGAAAATGATTTGCTAAAAAACGAAACAATAATTTCAGATGTAACCAGGGTGTTGATCAAAAAATCTTTTGAACGGATACTAAAGAACCCTAATTTAAGCAGATTCCCGACTTTCGGGAAGAAGGCAGTAACTCCTAATTTTATAACCCCTACTAAATTTAAGCTGGATATGGAAATTTCTACTGATGGATTTGTTCAGTTTGGAATTAGAATCCACAAAAGCCAGGCGCCGAAGATTCTGGAGAAACTTTTAGAGTGAAGAATAAGGGGGAGTCTGAAGATGGCTCCACAAAAGGATACAATAAATAAATAAATTTTATTTTAGGGGGAATTAAATGAAAAGGAAATATTATTTTGTAGTTTTATTTTTAATATTAGCTATGTTTTTCATGGTCAACACTTCTAGTGTTAATGCAAATATGTATAAAATATTAGATAGTGAGGGGAATATTATCCGTATAACTAATAATCCTGTACTATCAATTAAAGAAATAGAAGCAGGGTGTAAAATTTTATCAGCACCCGAAGGAATTATAATGCCCACACAAGATCAAATAACAAATGGACAAGAAATTAGACAGGAAATATCAAGCGGAAACGAGAAGTACGATTTTAGGAAAACAAATTGGGGAATGAGCAAAGAACAGGTTAAGGCAACAGAAGATAAGAAACCTGATATTGAAAGCGAGGGTATGTTGGTTTATGAGGAAACGATTAGTGGAAAAACTTTTGGGTATATCTATTTCTTTTCAGAAGATAAACTTCATACTATTAGCGGAAGTATTTCTACCGGGGAACATACTAATAAAAATCTTTACATCGATGATTATAAAGAGCTGAAGGAAACTTTGACTAAGAAATATGGGAAACCAACATTAGACAAAGTAACATGGAAGAATGATTTATACAAAAATGATGAACAAGATTGGGGAACGGCTATCAGTATAGGACATTTAGTATATACGGCTTCGTGGGAAACTTCTACCACAAAAATAGATTTACATCTAAAGGATTATGATAATTATAAAATTATCATAATTTTAGTTTATAAAAGCAAAGAATTAGAAGAATGGGCAAGGCAAACAAAAGAGCCTCTTAAAGAAATTCCTAAAACAGAAACAGAAAAGCCAGGACCAAAAACGAATATTAATAGGGACAAAATGGTAGATATTTTTAAGAAAGAGGCTTTAGCAAAGTGGGACGGGAACTATGAAATGGTAAATTATACGGTGCAGAATCAGACCCAAGCATACGATTGGGTTGTTAATCAAACGAAATATCCCGACATTATGGAGAGGGCAAAAAGTAAGTGGCAGAACAACTATGAAATGATTAAATATACATACGAAAATCAGGTTGAGGCTTACAAGTGGTGTTTAAGTCAAACCGCATACCCAGATATTATGGCGAGGGCAAAACAAAAGTGGGACGGGGATTATGAAATGGTAAAATACGAATATGAAAATCAGGTTGAGGCTTACAAGGCTTTAAAGGACTAGTGGAAGTTGCCGTTCCCTACTCCCTGGTTTTTGTATTTCTTCCGGAGGGCAGGGGCAGGGTTACCTTTAAAATTAGGGGGTATTTAAGGGTATCCTAAGCAAGTTATCTCATTTGTGAGGTGGTACCTATGATCGTAACTTATTAAAAATCGGGCCTGGTCTTTAAGGCGGTGCATTTGGCCAGGTCCGGTATTTTAAATAAAAGGGGGTATATATGGAATCATTTTCATTAGAAAGTTTTTTAATGTTTTGGGTAGGCTTGCTTTTAGGAATTTGGTTAGGGATTCAAAAAGAAAGAGACAGAAACAGGAATAAATAAAAGAGGGTTAAAATGTTAGAAAAGTTATTCAGAATTTTACTGATCATAGCCGGGTAATTTTATCGGTGGCTTTGGCCGGTTGGTTATTAGATACATTTTTTTGATTAACAAAGGGGGTTTTTAATATGTGGGAGAGCTTTAAAGAGGTATGGCCCAGGACTTTTTTAACTACTACGGTTTTATTAATTGCATACGGTTTATTTTGTGGAGTAAGAATGATTTTAAAAGACGAGAAGAAACGGAGATCCGATAAAAAAAAGGACCGGCAAAATTCACTAAAATAAAAGGGGTAAACGAAAAATGGATATAAAAACGTTTTTATGGATCGGTGGCCTTATGGCTTTCATTGTCCTGGTAGTTGCAATTATTTCTCACAATTATACCAAAAACGAAAAGGAAGAAGATATCAAAGAGAAAATAGACGATCATTTATTAAAACCTTAAAGTAATATTGGTTTTCGGTGGTCCGGTCTTTCTTGGGACGAAAGTTTTCCGGGTTGCCGATCCCTGCTCTCCGGTCTTATAGTATTTTCTCCTGGGGGGGGCAGGGGCAGGGTTATATTTTAAAATTAGAGGTGGTCAATGATGGCCATTAAAAAATTTATCCTTAAATTATCCCGGGCTATCGCTGATTTTATTTTATATCGTTCATATAAGAAATTTAGGTGGTAATCATAAAGAAATGGCGTTAAAACTAAAGGATTTAGAAGAAACAAGATCCTTCTATAAGCAAGAATTAAAAGATGAAAGATTAACAGGGGGAGAAAGAAATTCATATTTGAGGGCTTTGGTAATTATTGAGAAATATATTAATAGAGAAAAAGAAAGAATAATAAATTTATTGCCTAAGATAAGATGAGGCGGTGATCATAAATGAAAAAAATTTTCCCCATAATCTTAATATTAATCTTTATAGGTTTAAATGTTGGCTGCGAAAAAGAGGAAAAATTTATTGATCTTTGTACTTGTATTGAAGATACAGATGTTTATGCCGGTCCCGGAACAAACTTTGAAAAAGATAATTCTAAACAGCCGATCAAAGGAATAAAATTATATGCGCTAGAAACGATAGGTGACTGGATCAGGTTTAGACTTACTCCCGAAAATAGTGATTGGAATGGATGGATAAGAATTGATGCAACGATTTCTTGGGAGGACTATGAGAAGTTAAAGGTTATCGAGGAAGAGAAGAGAATCAAGGAGGAAAACAAGAAAATTGCTGAATGGATCGCAGATTTACTCGACGGAATAGAATTATTCAAACGGGCGAATATTAGCGAAGATAAATTTACTTTAGAAATCATTATATCCGACATTTGGTATCACTTCCCAGAGTATCAGCAAGAGAGAACTCTTAGCCTAACAGGATTAAATTTTGTTTTATTCGCAACAGAAATGGGATGGGCAGGGGAACATTTAGAAGAAGATAAATATCCTACTGTAGTATTTTTTGATGAGTATGGTAAAAAAGTCGGGATAAATACTAGCCAGGGAGTAGAGGTTTATATTAGCAGATAAATAGTAATAATTTTTTCAAAAAAAGAGGGTTTTTAAAAGATTTGTCGCATGCGGTTCTTTGTTGAGGGGAAAGGGCATTATAATAAAAATTAAGGAGGTGTTTAAGAAAATGAAAAGGAAAGTTTTTTGGGTAATTTTATTTTTAATATTAGCTATATTTTTATCAGGTTGTTGTTTATTTGAAAATTTGAGTGCTGATGTTGTAATAACTAAGTGGGAACAAGATTATTCCGGCGGAAAGTGGAGCGGTCAAGCGAAAGTTTATTATACAATAACTAATACCGGAAATGTCGATATTGGTTACTATAATATTTGGCTTGCTGCTTATTGTGAATATGAAGGCATTTATGAAGATGGAGGCATTTATGAAGACTGGAATACTATTGGGACATTTGTTGGGATAGGAAATTCTAAAGATCGCACTTGTTGGATAACTGTAGGAGAAAATGAAAAAGTTATAAGGATGAATGTTACTAATCTAATATTAGAACCTTTTACCAATCCTCTTCAATAGGATGATTCTTTAAAGGGCTATCAAATAACTAAAGAAGGATTTTAAAGTGAAAAGAAAAGTTTTATTATCGGTCTTGGTGATAATCTTAATTTTAGCCTTAACCGGTTGTGTGGTTACTCCGGAATTAATTACTGATAAATCCCTGGCAGAAGAAGCAGTTTATAATTACTGGCAGGCGATCATTAACCGGCAATACGAATTAGCTAAGTGTTTCTGTATCTATGACGGGATTTGGTATAACAAGATTGATGAGTGGGAAGAATATATCAATATTAATTCTGAAGGCGAGTGCTCTTTCCTAATAATTTATTTCGATAAGTTTTATAAACCGACTGAGATAATTGAATGTAATGCTGTGGTATATGCGAGAATTATTGTTGATAAAATAGTCCTTCCCTGTAAAAAAATGGATGGAATGGATATCGATATCTTTGAATACGAAACAGAATTAATTAAGCAAAATTGCCCATACGGAGATTGGTGGGAACTTAAATAAATTGGGGGGATATATAAAAAATGAAAAGGAAAGTTTTGTTATTGTTCTTGGTCGTACTTTTAGTTTTAGTATTTACCGGTTGCGGTCCTCATTTTCTTGATGGACTGGAAGATGCAGATTGTGCAGAACAAACAGTTTGGGATTACTGGCAGGCAATCATTAACCGGCAATACGAATTAGCTAAAGGGTATTGCGTAATCGGCGGAGTTTGGGACCATAAGACTGATGAATGGGAAGAATATATAAATATTAACTCTGAGGGTGAGGCTTCAGTGGTGATTTATCAACCTTCTTTTTATGAACAATCTGAAGCGATTGAAAATAAAGCTGTTGTATATGTGAGAATTACTGTTAGTATAATACCTTTTCCTAGTAGTTGTATAATTGGTGGTGATACCTTTGAATATGAAACAGAATTAATTAAGCAAAATCACCCACCCGGAGATTGGGAACTTAAATAATTTAAAGGGTTGATTAATCCAATGGCCATTAAAACATTTATCGTTAAGTTATGCCGGGTTATCGCGGTTTTTTTATTTAAAATAAATTATTTTTAAAAAGGAAAGGAGACTTAAAATGAAAAGAAATCAAATAAGGATTATGACAGAGATTAGTATGGCGGTGGCATTGGCTGCTATTTTAAATTTTCTTCCTTTGTGGAGGATGCCTCAGGGAGGGTCACTTAGCCTCGAAAT
>Ga0307379_10007055_pt1 | contig 15319 bp, 20 predicted proteins | sample UN2MG_FD_202237 | JGI IMG/M metagenome (GOLD analysis project Ga0307379, IMG submission 202237) | Soil microbial communities from Risofladan, Vaasa, Finland - UN-2 | ecosystem: Environmental > Terrestrial > Soil > Coastal area > Acid sulfate soil | place: Finland: Risofladan, Vaasa | collected... | reverse complement strand
TATCCGTCTTTCATAGGATCAATCATCAGCTTAAACTTAATACCGTTAACGGCTACATAGTTTAAAAACTGACCTTCATCTATTGTCAAACGTCCGTCCATAGAATGAATATTTACATCACTGCGGAGATAGGTAAATCCAGAGGCTTTAGTAACAGCGTCCTTATGGAATTGATATGCGCCATATTCTCCAGTTGAAAGGATAAACTCGCGCTTATCTTCTGGAATTTTGGCAATAGACATATCCATGGCGAAGTCAGTCAACATATCCAGAGAGAAGGTGTTGTAGGTAAGAATATTACCATATTCCATCTGCTCATACAAGCCGTAGCCTGAGCGGAGTACGTTTCCAGACTCTCCAAGGTGTCCAAAGGAGCCATCAGAAAGTTTATTAGATTTTCCGTATAGACACAAACGTGCCTTATCGCGGTTGAATTGAACAAAGAAGTCCCATCCGAGTTTATCAATCCATCTCGTCTGCGTCTTACCATTTTGATCAATAAAGGCATAGGCCAGAGGCTTATTCTTACCTTTAGAAATCATATTACCGGGAACATCATAATTCTTACGAATCATTGCGGTGGTGTTCTCCATTTTGTAAGGAGCAGTGTGATGAACAGAAGTTCCTCGCTTGGACAATTCTTGTTCAACCATACCAAAGAGTTCGGACCACATAGTATTAGCAGCTAATTCAGCAGCAGGGACCCATAAAGTATCATCTCCGGTAAAGAGTTGAACTTCATATCGCCAAGAGTTTCCTACTTGAATGGGATCACTAAGGACTCTAAGTTGATATTCTTCCAGTTTTTCCCCAACGATATGCGAGGTAGCCTCGAAATATCTTTCGGTGAACCACATGTAGAATGTTCCCCTATTAAGTCCTGCTAAAGCAGCATCAGTAACTTTAGTTGCCCCACTAGCATTGGTTGTAGCTTGAACCAGAGGAATACTCCTCTCGTCTGAGCCTTGCAGGAACCATTGGTAAGTGACATCATCATTGATATAGGTAGTCGGCAATTTATTAATAAAGGATACTATGTTATCCGATCCTATATTCAATTCATACAGGCGATTCATAACTTTACTAATAACCTCCGGCGTTTGCATACCTAACCAACCAAGATGGCTCTCACGTGTTAGTGCTGACCAATGTTTTTGGTCAACTACTTGTAGTGCACTAATTGCATTTGCCATTGTTGAAATTGATTATAACAGGTTAAAAAAATTTAATTTTTATAATATACTCCCAGTGGAATCTATTATACTTTGAAGATCTTTATCTACCACTTCTCCTCTAGGAGTAATTCCTGTGGAGCTTGAGGTATTTCTTCGTTTACTTAAGTGTTCTTCTAATTCAGAAGACTCTCTAGTAGTTTTTACTCTTTTGACTTTATCCCAAGATTTACCTTTTTCAAAAAAGCCAGTTTCGTAAAGATAAGCAATCTTAGTATCAAAATCTATAGGGTCTTCAGACCTCTTTGCCCATATAGTATTGGTTGTCTGACCAAATTTATCCATAACAGGCTTTATAATATCATTATAAATTTTATCTTTTGTTTGCTTATTAATTTTTTGTCCGGGAATAACTTCTTGCATAGCGTCCACGTTTTCTCTAAGAATCTTTAGTTGTCGTGTTTGCTCTGTTTGAGTCTCTTCTTCTCGGACTTTAGCAGCCTCTTTAGCATTTGTAATTTCTACACTAATGCGGCTTTTCATATCTTTAGAAGCTTCTTTAGCTTCTTCTATATCTTCTCCAAGATCCACACTACGATCAATCATTCGTTTAATGCGCGCATCTGTTAAAGATGTGGTAGCTCTAAGATGTCTTGTCATAACTTCTTTACGAAGTTCTTCATTTTCTTCAAGCTTGTCTTCCTCAATTGAATCAAAGAAATCTTTCAACACTGTTAATCCATCGGCCTGTTCTTGAGGTACGCCTTTACCAAGTAATTCTAAGTATTGTTGATACCCATCAGCAAAGTCCTGCTTAGCAGCTTCAATATTGGTATTAACTTCTTTTTGAATTAACTGTCTTAGGGCCTCAGCTTCACCCTCCTCATCAACAGTAGTTTGAAATTCATCTTCATCAAAATCTGAAAGTAACCCCCGACCACTCAGATCTCTAGCAAAGATAACAGCAAAAGGAGCATCAGAAGAAGAAGGAGTCTCATCAGTGTCTTTATGGTCGGGGGTACTATCTTCAGTTTTGTCCTCACCATCCTTCTTATCGTCTTCATCATCCTCGTCGTCTTCAGGATCTGTTTTATCATCACCATCTACTAGATCTTCTATACCAGCTAAGGCTTTGTTTACATCTAATAGTGGCTCATTAGTTTTATTCTTTTTCTTAGAGGATTCATCGTCCTCGTCTTCCTTCTGAGGAGTTGCTGGAGGAATGCCCGATAAAATCGCATTGACATCAAGCATGTCATCCTTTTCAACTATCTCATCAAAATTTCCAAATGCTTCTTCTGGCATAATTTTCTTCTGATTTAATGCAAAGATAGAAATTTTATACTTCTATCACAAATTATTAGATTAAAAAATATTTCTGGTATAGCTTAATTTTGAGTTTTCTTTACCTTAGCAGCCTGTCTTTGGATAGATAATCCCTCCTTCTGGAGATCTTCCTTAGCCATATTACTGCGAATGGTCTCATTAAGCTTATCCCTATCAAGAGGTTCTTCTTCCTCAACAGATTCTTCTAATTCAGGAGCCTCTTCATTGTCTTTCATAGCTGCTACTTGCAACTTAGTATTATTATCACGTATATTTTTACGTTCATCTACAGCAAGTTTTTCTTTCTCAAGGGCTTCCTCTTTGGCCATAGCTCTTTCTTGTTGTTCTACCTGTGCCTGCTGAGCTTGTTGCTCTTGTTGTTTAATTTCTTGTTCATACCTTTCAAGCTTACGCTGTAGACTTGCAGGATCTTTAGTTCTATATAGATCCATAACCATAGAGAGTGAACCACCATTTTGCAAGAATGGCTGTGCTAAACTCTTAAGAGTTTGCATCATTTCCATATCAGCACTGGCAGTAGTTATATGAACTCCATACTCAGTTTCAGAGAATAACTCTCCATCAAAGTCCAATACAGATTGACTACCATCGTCTAAGATAAATTGTCTCTTAAACTTCTGATCTTTCCACGCTATTTTAGCAGTTTCTAGATAAGCCTCTACGGCTCTTATTCTAAAGTTATCATGGACACCATAATACTTCTCAGTGTTTAAAGTAGACTGCGTAATAGATCTTTCTACACCACCAACAGTTTCTCTATTTTCAATAGCACCTTTACGTTGTGGTGTAATTCCTGTAATATCTTGAAGCCTCATTTCTATGAAGGACAGTATCTCTAAGATCTGTTTAACCATCATAGGATCTCCAATCTCTAAAGATCCACCAGATTGATTCATACTTCCGGCCAGTTTACCTGTAGCAACCCCTTCCTTAGCAGCATTAAATGGATCTTCAAAGACAATTTTCATCTGATCTATGTAGTATAAGAACTGATCCATAGTCCATCCATCAGGAATTAATGAGGTTTGAATCTTAGCAATCTTGCCCTTATAAGTCTTCATTTCCTCCCAAAGCTTGTGCATAAAGTAATTATACGTAAGCTGATAGGGCTTCATAAGACTCATTAGCGACTTACTAACTGAACTATTAGTATTGAATATATTGCCTACAATACCTGGAGAACACTTAGAAGGATTATCCATTGACCTAAATTGTACAGGTCGTGGGCCCATTTTAACGTAAATATCATCAGCTAACTTAGTACCTTCGTACCATTCACTAACCCAAATCCACTTAACAGATTCTCCATTTTCTTCATTAACCGGATAATCTTCATCAACATATTTCTTTTGAAGATCGCCTTCTTCATCAAAATAGTCTAGAACTCCTAGTTTTCTCATGCCTTTCCATATGGTACGCATCTTACGTATATTTCCATACTGGTCGAATCCACCACCAAAGAATGAAGTAAGTTTCTTATTAGCAGTAATAATATTTCCTATACCACCCTGTTCAGTAAGCCATCCTTCCATGTCAATAGGCATATTCCGCAATTGACGTTCAAACAGTTTAGAGTTAGCTCCTATATGACTTCCATAACCTTCTTCAAGTTTACGAATCTCAGTGTCCTTAAGTTCATCGTGGTATTCATCTATGGCTTGTCCTACGGGTATATAAGATATCTCAATTATAATATCAGAATCCTCTATTTTATTAGAGTCACTTCCTGATCTAATTGTATATATATGTAATGGATTTAGTTTACGAAGGACAGGTTCTCCACCTATAATCTCGGCAGATGCAATCTCTTCTCCAGCAATTAATAGATCTTCAAAACATCTACTAAATTTTTCTTTAAAGTCTCCGACAGCAAACCCATATTGTATAATTTGGGTAGCCATTCTTTCTCTTTTATCCCTATAATTAAAGTTAACAAACTTAGCCTGTTGAGCAATTTCTTGTTTAGTCTTATCCTCATCATACTTCTTACTAAGAATTTGCTGAACAAGATATTCATTCATCATCTCATTCGTCTCATTAAGTTTCATATTAATGAGGTCTGGATTAGCCAAAGTTACAATAGGATTAAAAAATCTTCTTCTTTCTTCACCAGAAAGGTTATTAATATAAGGATTTGAAAGGGGATAGTTCTTGTAATTATCAGCGAAGTTAGCTTCAATATTATTAGGATTGATAACTTTCTTCACTTCTTCAGGATCTACAATATCATTATGTAGATTGTAGTTACTGAGTTTTTCTTTTAGGGAGGCACGTACACCCATTATATCCGTAGCTTGGAATATAACATCTCCAGAATCCACACAACCCTGATAAAACTTCTTATCCTTTTGATTCCGTGTGCGTTTCTGACTTGGAAATGTTTGGGAAATACCTGATTTAAGTATTGACATACTGTAATTTTTTATAACGGATGATCTCCAACCTGTAAATATAATAAAATTAAATAGAACTTCTATGAGATTTTGTAACTATTTTTTTCTGGTATAGCTTAATTTTGCCCCCTTACCATAGTATTGTACGCAAATATTAATATATCTTTCTCATATCCATTAGCCCTAGTTTGGTATTGAGGAAGTACTTTTACATCTCTACGACAAGTCTCATCAAGGTTAGTTCCCCAACGATAATTAGTCATATGCATATATCCTGTAACTTCACTTTCAGTTACGGTCTTATCTCCAAATAGAATTCTTAATAAGTAATTAGAGTATCCTCCACGATTTATAACTCGTTTTAATAATATTTTCTTTAGCTCTTCTTTTTTAGGATGCTCAGGTAAGGCATATAACTGCCATCCTTTATTATGTAATGGATAAGTAGGGATTAAGAACTTTCTAAATAATTTTTGTCGCCTAGATAGGTTAAGTTGAATAATGTTTCCCAACTTGTCCCAATCTGCATTGGAGTACTCTTTTCCTATATTGCCCACCCCTCTCCAAAATTTATTCCAACTATTGCCTAATCGGGCCCCTATAATCTGAAAGAAATAATAAGACTCTGCAGCACCCTCATCTCCGGCTAGAGCTGATACCCATAACTTAAGTCCAAATTTAAGGGGCACATCATATATAAAGTCTATAAATTTATCTTGGGGGTCTTTAAGACTCCTATATATAAGAAAATAAGACCAATGATCTTTACTAATATCATTCTTATAGTCTTCTACTCCAATAACACGTGGATGTCTATATAGTACCCAAAAAGGATCTTCAAATTGTATACAACTTTCTAATCCCAGTTCTAATCTTGGATCTTTATTATATGCTAACCACATGAGTATAGTCCTACCAATAGAGTCTTGCCAACTCTCAGCATCACCCTTAACAACGGCTAATCCATCCTCAAATATATGATATAAATTTTGATCTTTAAAATCTAACATTATCCTCCACGTTTAAAAATTGCTTGATCATCTTTAACTCCTACCTTCATAGGCCTTCTCTCAATAATAGTACTTTTACTAAAGGACCTGGCAAACCAAGGATCATTATATATACTCTTCATCCTTTCCTCGGTCTTATTAATCTGAAACTTTAATCTATCTTCTCTTAAAACCATAACCATACTCATTGCAGAAACACGGTCAAAGTTATCATTCTCGTTCCAAGAGATAGCTTCTTTAATATATCCTATAGATCTAAGTTTTTGTAAGTTCATTTTCTTAGCAACTATTTTAATATTGCCCTCTTCGTCTACTTCTTCAGCATCTTCCTCAAAAGGACTATATGCTTCATTTACCATCCAATCAGCTTGTAGTTTTCTACCCCAAGTATTAATAGCTTTGTTTACTGCAGTACCTTTACTTTTATTACCAAACATCATTCCTTTAACATAGTCCATATCTCGTAAGATCATTGGAGTATCACATAGGTAATGTAAGCCCCTATTTTGATCAAAATAAGCAAATAGTCCTTTTAAGTTATTCTCATAATTCGCAATAGCATTATAAAACTTTAATAATCTTAAACAAATTTCATAAAATTCTGATGCTAATTGCGGTCTTCCACTGTACTCTGCTACTACCCGATCTGTCCAAAGATCGAATACAAATATAGATCCGAGTGATCCTGACCCAAATGGAGAGTCATAATCAATGGGGTCAATTCCTGCAATATATCTTCCTGACATTATCTGCCCCTGAGAATTTCTTTTAGGCATCTCAAACATCTCTAAACAACCTGCTCTATCTAACTCATCCTTTAAAGGAAAGTTTCTGAGCACTGGATGTAATTCTTCAGAAGACCATTCTACCTCGCCTTGGAGGCCCATTTTTAGCCTTCCTATATAATGTGGGCTTAAAAATTTCTGCATACTTGGACTAATATCAGCCAAGTAATCTTTAAGATCTGCGATAGGAAACATACTTCCTTCCTTACGCATGATAGCTTCTTGAGGTGTACAAGGATGTTCTGCCTTCTCTTGCACTAATGTGTTAGGATCAGACGATCCATACTTAATTATTAACCTCTTTTCTATTATAGCTATTAGTGCACCAATAATATCTGAGTTGCCATTTTGATCATAGTATCCAAGGCGATCCATATATTCTGGGAAGAAGAAGGAACATATTTGCTTACCCATAACATTTCTATCAAATACATTAGGTAATGCAAGAATATTATAACCATCAGGGTTATAAAATAATTCCTCCGCACCTTTAAAGTTGGAACCTTCTTCTCCACCAGTTCCATAACCTATCATGGTTCCATAAGCGAAGTCTCCTTCTTCAACTGATGGTCTTGCTACTTGCCATGATGTGAGTACGTCAGGAAATTTTCCTATCTCTTCCCAGTATATAAATGCTCCCCTCTTGCCCCTTGCTTTATGGGGGTCATCCTTTAATGTAACTCCAATAACTTCATTCTCAGTACCTTCTTCAGTACCTCTATCACTATCTTTATACCCCATTTTCCAATGCATATGTTGCATGGAATTATGAAGGTCTCTAATCCTAGGCCATGGTGTAGTCTTAGCGGTCCAATCTGCAGCATCTATAAACTTATTAAGAACGCCGTCTTTGGTTAAATATTCTTTCTCATTTGCTATAGCGAACCCAGTTACTTCTGTTAGTGCTTGCCCAGAGTCTCCTAACACAAAAAGTTTTGCTAACTGTACTGCAGCTTTAAATGAAAAACCAGCACCCCTCTTTTTAAGAATCATACAATGTTTTCCCGCAGTTCTTGCCTGCTCTATGTAGTGAAAATATAGATAATCTCCATCATATATATCTGGAAATCCCCTGGCACGTTCAGCTCGTTTTTGCCCCTTTACTGTAATGGTCCGTAAAATAGGACCAAAGTTTAAATAAAAATAAAACTGTCCAGTTATCCATTCGCCATCTTCTCTTATGTACCCATCTCTACAGCGTCTAGCCTCTTCTTTCCAAAATCTTACATACTCTGATGCTGGATTAGCTGATGGGTAAAGTTCAGTGTATTTTCCATGGGCTTTAAAATGTATAGCAGACTGTCTAAAATAATCCATATCTTCCAGAATATGAGGATTAGTTACATCTACTATAACCTTACCATCATCATCCTTAGGCATATCTTTAACATACCTGCGAGAGGGACTGACAAGATTATTAACAAACATAATAGAATCAATCATCTCCATTAATTCTCCTCTTAATTCTTTGGATAATTGTTGAAGAGTTCCTTCATCTAGTGATGTTTGAACTGCATTGAATTTCATTAGTTAGTTATAATAACAGGTTTACCATATTCACGATCTTCGTCTTTCTCTATAAGTACTTTAAATCCCATACAATAATATAAACATCTACCATTTTGATAGTCGGTGGGTTCCATATCTACTGAATGGGTATCGGAATGATCAAACCATGAATGAACAGATGCTCTAATCTCATTATAGTCTTGCTCTGATACAAATACTTTGTAGTGTCTATTATCTGTATCAGTATGCATGTGGACAATAATGCCCATGATCTCTTCCATTATTTTATTTAATCCCATCTTCAAATACGGATTTTTCTTTACCACCCCTAACATTACTTTTATCCTCTTGAAGCGATCTTTTAACCTGCTCTTGTAAGTCTGATAAGTTCTTTAATAATGAGGAAGAATTGCCCAACACTCTATCTAATTTAGATACATCATGAAGGGGCTTACCTTTATCATCTACAGCCATTAAATCTACTTCTCTAAAATATTCTCTAATTTTATCTAAGGCTAGTTGAGCATCTCTGAGAAATAACAAAGCATATATTCTCTCATTCTCACTTTGGTAATACTTTCTTGCAGCTACAACAAACTTATCTTCTTTCCAACCTTTAGGAAGAATAATTTGTTTCATTACTACTTCCCTGCGTTCTTCATCATTTATAATTCCAAAGAAGTCTGATCTGAAATCTTCCATAAAGAAAACATAACTCATTTCTGCATAAACACGGTCTTTAGTGTTAGTTTTGTCTCGTTCCCATAGTGCTCTAAAAGGCTTAAGAGCGTATGCTTCTGGTGAGATCGTCAGAGTATAATTCTTTAATTCTATTAAATTCATTTTCTAATTCTGTTAGTCTATTGTATAAACTTATTCTTGCAAGAAAAGCGCCTTCTACATGTTCTCTACTTAGAGATTTAGGAAAGCATCCATGTACTAGTAGTGTCAAAGGAACTGCATCATTCGATAGTTTTGGGAATAGACTCTCCATTTTTTCTATCAGATCGTCTAGGATAACTGTTTCTACCATATCGCTTATTTAGTCTTTTAAGTCTGTTCTTAGTATAATCCGCACAATAAAATAACCCCCAAAAAGGTATTCTAACTGAGGGAAACTCCAATTTCTCTCCATCACATTTGTTCTTCATAACTAAGGCCTGAAACTCAAAGGGAGAACTAAAAATTCTCTCTACATCCTTAAGATTTAAATTATTTTCCTTAGCGACAGCCTTTAACAGTTTTCTTAATAACTCTTGGTTATTCATCTTCTCTACCTGCATTAGGAGCGAAGGACTCCTCCCGCACCTCTGTATAACAGCTAGTGCAGAGAGGAATCTCACTACCATATTTATCTCTATAAAACAATTCAGCTTTTACAGTCATTCCCTGTATTTCGCAATTTAAACAACACAGCATTTCATTATATTAAAAATGTTTCTCTAAGTCTCGCAGCCTTTCAAAAATTGGAATTTCCATTTGATTAGCCATCTCTATTTCTTTTTTAGTTCCATTAGAATCTTCCCATCCTGGCACTAACAACACTGCATCACATACTTTTAAAAACTCCATAGAGTAATCATAAAAATGAGATACAGTAAGTTCTCTATTATCATCTTCTAATACAAAATGATAGTCTAACCACGGTGAAAAAGGAGCATATCCAGCCTTAAATACTGTGGCAGATAGTTGTATACCCTTTCTAATATTATGTAAAACATCTAAAACATTATTTGCAGAATAAGCCCCTGCTACATAAACCTTCTTCATATTATAAAATTTAAATTACCTTGCTATTGAAACATACATATTTTTACGCTTCTCTTTAGAAATTATAGACTGCCTTATCCTACCTCCATTACCACAATTTCTGCATGTAGCAACTGGGAATTTACTTACAGCCGTCATATAGAAATTATCTTCGTCTACATGAATATCTTCAGATAGACACACTGGACATCTAGGTTCGTCACCATCAATTATTAAATTGAGGTTTGGATGCCCCTTAATCCAAGGTCTAAGCTTTAGATATACTTCCTCAAGAAGTGTTACATCCCTTCTATTATACTCTTCCATCCTGGCTAAAGCAACTTCATCACCCTTTCTACAAGACACCCATAAATCAAAATGGACTTCCTCTTTTGGATCAAATCCAAATAATTTAGCAAGTGCATTTAAACTATTATGTGTGAATCCAAATTGCTTCTGAGCTATTCTTAAAGTATCAATCTGTTGATACAATCTAGGTGGCGGAATATCATTTAATAAAAATCTCGTATTCAAATTAGGCACATCAAAGTTATTACCATTATGTGCTATAACTATATCGGCTTCATCCAGAAGCTTCCATAAACTCTTAACTATTCTCTTATCATCCTCTTCTAAAACTTCTTTAGAAGTTAATCCATCAGATAATACGGTCTCTTCAAATAACCATTTAGCTGACCATGTTAACATAAACCATTCAGAAATTATTTTATCAAAACCAATGTTAGCTTTCCAAACAGATTTTTGATATACATACGCCTCCAGGGGAGCTGTCTCTATATCAAATAGTAATATCTTAACCCCTTGCTTTTGGGTCTTCATATTATTGCGAAAAATCTTTTTTGCGGATCTTATATTATTAACGTCTGCATTCCACCAACCGGCTAGTTTTTTAGCTCCCATATCAAGAGCGTAGGGTTTTTGTACAAACATTTCAATAATTTCTTGTATACTCATAATATTAAATTAAGTTATTCAGTACTTATAAAGTTAAATGTTAATGATTTGGTTTTAGGTATTATATATTTAGGAACCAATTTATCCCTTCCTATAATACCTGCTTGTCGCAGTCCCTTCATTAAATTGTACACACCCGACACTTCTATACCAACATCTTCAGCTAATTGAATTCTAAACTTGGCACAAAAAATTAAATCGTTAATTTCGTTTAGAGGCCATCTACTATGTGCATGATAATATTTTAGTATGTGTGCATACAACTCTAGTTCCCTAGGCCTTACTTTGCTAAAGGGTGGGATATCGTTTAGTAATACGAGTAATTTATAAAAGTAATTACTTTCGTCTACTGATATATTAATATTCATCCTATCCTATATTTAGTTCTCTTATTTTTGCTTAGAGTCCAAAATAATTCTAGTTGAGGCACTGTTAGTTCTCTAAGTAATTCTCCTTCTATTAGAACTGTATCCATTAGCTCAACCATATATTCTTGTTCTTCTACAGTATATTTTTGCATAAGTTTTCCAAACTCATCATATACTGCCTGTCTGTCTTCTACATCCTTGTCTTCAACCGCTTCTAGGGGGATTGTCCCTATCTTATAGTAAAACATATCCTCTATTTTTACAAATATACATATAATATATTATATATCCAAATTTTTAGGAGTTTTTATATAAACATACTCCAAAGTGTTATAAGCCCCAAGTCGTATAAAAGATACTCCCCCCGTGACTTTTTTTGCTATTTTCTTAATTAAAAGACTACTAGTTAGTGTCTTACCCTCTCTTAACATCTCTAGTCTATTTTCCATATAATTCAATTTTAATTGTGGTGGGGGTAGGACTCGAACCTACGACCTTTGGGATATGAACCCAACGAGCTACCAACTGCTCCACCCCACTTAACTCTTACTTACTAAATCCTAATTTCTTAGAGCTCATAGCGCTTTCTACATTTCTATGATAAACACAATATCTACGATCCCAAATAGGTATACCAAAAACCCATAGTTTCTTATAATATACTTCATTATAACATGGCTTCTCTCCTCTATCTTGCCATTCTACATCTGAGTTAATCTGTACTTTAATAATACCAGCAATCTTACGATGTCTTGCGCCTTCATGACTAGTTATCTTGCTCAGTGCTTTGATCTCTGACATATGTACTTCCTTTCTGTTTTGGGTATTCCCCGTGTTCGTTAAAATACTCCTGATTCATATACTTCCAAGCAGTATCACTATATTTAGAAACATGTAGTTGTTTACCCTGTTTTCTATGATTACGTTCTCCCCTGCAGTACATTCTACGTAAGATTCTATAATGATCAAATTTTAATTCTTTATCATCTAACTCTAGTTCCTTATTATAGTTACTAAAGCCCACTTCTGTAAGTTCCTCTGAAGTAAGAATATACTCAGTCTTCTCATTAAGTTTGAACTTAATTGCATCTCTGCCATCTATTTCTATTGCTTCTAAACTCATATTATGTAGCTAATTCTTTAACCTTAACATCAAAGTTCTCAGGCTTAGTTATAATATTAATAGTCATATCAAGTACAATACAGTACTTCTCATCACGCCATTTAAATACCTCAGCAGATCCAAAGTCTAATACGATGTCTCCAATCTCTAGCCACTCTACATTATCTGCTTTTGCTACAACTTCACCATGAGAGAAGTTACTAGAATCTTTAGAGGCTCTCTTCTTTTCATCTAAAGTATGAATTAACTTCGTTGCCTTATCATGTATCTTAACTAATACTGCTCCTTTAAAGAGTATTAATTTTGTAATATCTTTTATTCTATCCATATCTTATTCATATTTAAGTTATTGTACAAAGATACAGCTTTTTATTTTAACTACCAAATAAAATCACACTTTTCTTCAAAAAAAATGCCCCCTATTTGGAGGCACTCTTTAATTCTTTCTCAGCTTCTGCAAGCTGATTAGCGTATAGTTCTAGAATTAATTTATAACTTTCTATTGACTTTTTAAGTCTTTTTATTTTATTCTCTTTATCTTCTACAAGTTTATAACCTTTAGGTATGGAAGTAACCCATCCAATATCTCTATTAAAAAAATCATCAAACCACAACATAATTATATATTTTATAAGTTAATAATTAACTTACTGTCAAATCATGTACCATTTGATATATATTATGACAAATTGTCTACCTAAATATAATTCTGTCAATTAGATTAGGATCACCTTCTAGTAATGGTATCTGATCATAATCAGAATTAGGTAAATATTGTCTTACCTTATCATACCATTCTTTATATGTAATTCCTCTACTTATAGCCTTCATAAAGTAATAAGTAAAGGCCCCATTAAATTTACCATCAATAAAGGCATCATATGATACTTGATCCTCAGAACATCCTGAGAATGCAATCCATTTCATATTAGTTCTACCTACCTTCTTTTTAACTACTTTTCTTTCTGGCAGAGTTCCATCAATGGGTTTAAATCTACCTACCTGAAGATCTCTTGTACTAGTACCAGAAAAGCAACTATCGAAGACTAAAATAACAGTAGTCTTCTCAGGTATATATTGTAATACTTCATTGAGATCATCATCTGTTAGAGGTCCATCATATAAGTACAAAGCTTCATCATATCCATCAGCTTCGTCACCGCTTAAATCAGGAACTTGTGTACCATGACCAGAATAATGAACAAATAGTATATCTCTCTTTTCTAAAAGAAGAATAGCTTCAGTAACTTTACTTAAGAAATTCTTTTTAGTTACCTCTTTATTCTGATATTTATGAACTATAAATTCTGGGAAGTTTTTCTTAATAGTCTTGACAATATTCTTTTGGTCATTTATACAACCTTTAAGGTCGTTAGCTTCATTGTAGTCATTTATAGCAAATGACAAAATCGTTCTTTTCCCTAGGGGAGGTATAGTTATATCCATATCCACGTCTATTGGTTTTCCAAATATTTTACCTTTTAGCCAAGCCCAAGCCAATCTAAGAGCTACTTTTATTAGGACTCCACTAAGGTCACTTTTGTTTTTTTTCATGATGTTATTTTATAATAGTAATGCCCCAATATCAGAGAATATCTAATACCAGGGCATCACATGAGAATTGAGACTTGTTAATTATACGTGCCTTCCACCACCCTTTTTACGGTTAGGAAGAAGGGCATTAAGAATACTCTTAATCCACCCTAAAACAGTATTATCTTTTTCTGAAGGAGTAAGCCTTGTAACAATTTCTGCAAAGGCCAAAATCCCAAGTAAAAGTTCTACCCAATTTGCTTTCAAAAATTCTACCATAGTATTTAATTTAAATTAAAAAATTTTTATAATCCAGTTACGATTGTACGATATGTAACAACGCACCTTAAAGTTCCGGCAGCAGTTCCTGGTTGTGTCCAGATAGTGGTACTATAGAGACTTATAACATTTGCTCCAGTTATAGTTAAAGCTTGATCTGTAGCATTAAGGGCATTTACCTGTACAATCTTATTGCCAGCAGCCTTAATTAAATCTGCAGAGCCAATAACAGAAGAAAAGGCTACTTGTGCCCCAGTTACTCCTACATTAATTACAGTATCATTTCCGCCACCTGTATAAGCAGCAGTGTCATATTCATAGAATAATGTAGCAGAGATAAACTCATGTACAGATCCTGCAGCAGCAGCAGCCACTAATATAGCCCCATCTGCATGATTAAGAGCTCCTGCGGCGTTACCTACTATCTCAGCAGCAGTTAACGTAGTCTCGGCAACTTTAATACCTGAGGCAGATGTACTATAGGCATATTCTAAACTAGCAGCATTAATCTCATCAATTGCCAAATTTAACTTAGTATTAACTTTATTAAATGAAAGTTGACGGACTAGCCCTGCAGGTAAAGTACTATTATTATAAGTTTCAGATGGATATGCAGCTAAATAGGCCTCTAGATCTAAATCTGAATCGGTTGTTAATTTAGTAATTGCCATAATTATATTATTTTAAAGTCCAGTTGTGTGAGTCCGGTAACTTACAATACATTTAAGTGTTCCGGCTGCTGTAGGAGTTCCTGCAGTGTAAGCAGTACACTTAATGGATATAATATTATCCCCAAGTATTGTTAAAGCCTGATCAGATGCAGATAGTGCATTAACCTGAACTATCTTATCAGTACCAGCACCAAGGCAATCAGCACTTAAAATAACAGGAGTCATCGTTACCTGAGCAGCATTGACACCAACCTGAATTACTAAGTCATCTCCACCACCTTCATAATCTCCAGTAAGAAAATCATAAATTAGTACTGCAGAAATAAATTCGTGTACGTAGCCTGCTCCTGCAGCCGCTACAAGAACTGCACCATTAGCATGTCCAAGATCACCAGTAGCCGTTCC
>Ga0307379_10007054_pt1 | contig 15321 bp, 7 predicted proteins | sample UN2MG_FD_202237 | JGI IMG/M metagenome (GOLD analysis project Ga0307379, IMG submission 202237) | Soil microbial communities from Risofladan, Vaasa, Finland - UN-2 | ecosystem: Environmental > Terrestrial > Soil > Coastal area > Acid sulfate soil | place: Finland: Risofladan, Vaasa | collected... | reverse complement strand
GGTTAGCTAGACCCTATCTCAGCTCAGACGCCGGCTGTCGACCGCCAGCTCTTCACCCCAAACCCACAGGGCCAGGGGCCGAATTGTCTACCAAAGTATACCACGAATCGGGGTGTCAAACAAGAGTTTGGGCTCTCCCGGAGTGTAGCTTAGCAAAGGGCCGGTTTTGCCTCAGCTTTGCTGACACTCTACACCCATAGTTGCAGGAGGCCGCCAGAACCAGGGCGAAGTAAGCTCAGGCTAAGGAGCGCTACTGTAGTTGCAGATCTTTCGGGGCTCCGATCCAGGCAGTTCTGTTGTGCAGCGTTTGGCAGGCGTTGGTCCTGCGAGAGCCGCGACACAAGCGGCGAGGGAGACGGTGCTATGGTCAGCAGAGCGTGCGCGGTCGTTCTGATCTTGTCACTCTTGGTGTTGCAGATCCCTCCCATCCACGCCCAGGTGACCGTCCCTGGCGATGTGGACGGCAACGGGGACCTCGAGCTGGCAGACGCGAGGCTTCTGGTCAGCTACGTCGTGGGGAAGACAACGGGACTGCCCAACCCCGGAGTAGCTGATGTGACCCAGGACGGGGAGATTCGGGTAGATGACGCGCTGGCGATTGCGCAGCGCGTCACCGGGCAATCCCGAATCGTGATGGCCCACGGCCAGTACGGTGCCTCAACGTCCACCTTCGCTGGAGACGTGGTCAGGATTGGGGTCTTCGAGCGATTCATGCCGTTCAACGTAACTGGTGGAACGGCACGCGTGGTATCTGCGAGCACCGGCTACGATTCGGGTGAGATGCAGCTTGTATTCGAGCGCGACGGCCGCTCTTTGTACTGCCTTTGGAACACTAGCGGCATGGACCCCGCCGTTGACTATCAGATCTACGTGAACCTCACCGAAGCCAGTACGTCGCCGAGCCCGGTGTACTCCCGGTATCTAACAGCAGAAGAGCTGAGCGAACCAAGCACAGCTGTCTCCCTTAGCGGGCGGGTATTCGAGGTTCGCCACCTTGAAGTGGCAGTGGACGCCTCCTGCCCGACTCCGGGGATTCCGCTTGAGTTCCGCCGGGTAATCCCGAATGACACGTACCATGCGCCCTACATAGGGCCGCTCGGCATAGGATGGACCCACAACTTCAACGCTCACCTAGTGGAGGAGACGGACGGACGGGTCACGTTCTTCGGGCCGAACGGGTTCAACCGCTACTTCGCGAGCAACGCGGATGGGACCTACACGGCCGAGCCACGAGATCACGCGGTCCTGACGCGAGACGTGGACGGGACGTTCGTGCTGCGGGAGAAAACCGGCTTACTCTATCGTTTCCGGAGCGATCTCCTGCTCGACTTCGTCGAGGACACGAACGGGAATCGGATCAGCTGTGTGTACGATGGTGCCAACCACCTGATCGAGATCGCTCACTCCTGCGGCGAGGCGTTCACCTTGGAGTATGACGATGCCGGCCGGATCAGCCGTGTGACCGATCAGGTTGGCCGTACCACGAACTATGCCTACTGGCAGGCGTACCTGACAACCGTGACGGACCCCGGCAGTGGGACGACGTTGTACACCTATGACTCAGACCGGTTGATATCCATCCAGCAACCCGACGATACGTACGTGCACTTCACCTACGACGGCGAGGGGCGCATGGAGTCATATTCAGGAACCTGGGGGGCCGGACTCATCACGTTCACCTATGATGAGGACGGCACTACGTATCTGACAGATGGCTTTGGCGCGGTGACGACGATCTCAGTGAACGAAAACGGACAGCCAACCGCCGTGGTCAACCCCGGGGGAGCGATCGCCCTGTTTGAGTATGATGTCGAGGGTAATCTTGCGCTCATAACCGATCCGCTGGGCCGCACTTGGGAGCTCAGCTATGACAGCCAGGGGAACGCGACGACGATGCGGGACTCCCTCGGCAATCAGACTCACCTTGCTTATGAGCCGACGTTTAGCCGGCTCGTTTCGCTTGAGGACGCCCTTGGCCGCGTCACATCCTTCGGCTGTGATGGGGCGGGGAATGTCGTGCAGATTGTCTATCCAGATGGCTCCGCTGAGGGCTTCGACTATGGCGGTCAGGGGTTGCTGCAAAGCAAGACCGACCGCAACGGTGACATGATCATCTATGCCTACGACAGCCGTGGGCTTCTGCTATCGAAGACGTACCCTGACGAATTAACAGCCACCTACACATACGATAGCGCCGGGAACATGACGGGCGCGACGAACTATGCAGGGACGATCACGTATACCTATGACGCTATGGATCACATGGCATCGGTGACCTACCCGGGGAGCCGGACATTCAGCTACGTCTATGACATCGCAGGGAAGCGAACGCAGATGATTGACCCGGACGGGCGGGTCATCAGCTATGAGTACGACGTGGCCGGCCGGCTGGCCGCCCTGCGAGACGGCGCGGGGAGCCTGCTCGCTGGCTTCGAGTACGATGGCCTTGGCCGCCGCCTTCGGAAGACGTTGGGCAATGGCTGCTATGCGACGTATGAGTATGATACTGTGGGACATCTCACCCATCTCCTCAACTGGGCTCCGGACGACATCGTGATCTCGCGCTTTGACTATACCTATGATGCAGCCGGGAACCGGACATCGAAAGGCATGATGGAGGGGATAGAGAGCCATACCTACGATCCCTCTAACCAGTTGCTGGGAGTCACCTACCCGGATGGTTCGACGGAGGGCTTCGTCTACGACGCGCTGGGCAACCGCCTGACGGTAACTCACGACGGCACCCCCACCACTTACACGGTCAACGAGTTGAACCAATACACAGCCGTGGGCAGCACGACCTACACGTATGACGCCAACGGCAACATGACCTCGAAGACCGAGGGTGGCGAAACGACGACATACGAATACGAGTATGAGAACCGGCTGATCCGTGTTACGACTCCGACCGAGACGATCGAATACGCCTACGACGCGTTCGGTCTGCGATGCGCTCGGACAGGCGCAGGTGGGACGGTGTGGTATCTGCGTGACGGTTTCCAGGACGTAATCGAGGAGGATGATTCTAATACCACGCTGGCTCGCTACGTCTGGAGCGATGTGCTGGACGAAGCAGTGCGGATGGACCGCGGGGGCAGTGCCTACTACTACACACAAGATGCTTTGATGAGCGTCTATGATCTACTGGACTCCTCGGGGCTGCAGGCGGAGCACTATGGATACACGGCATTCGGGCACCCGCTCGCATCCAGTGCCACAGGCAACCCTTGGCTGTTCACGGGTCTGGCATACGACTTCGCGACTGGACTGCAGTACAACCGACACAGGTACTATGCGCCTTTCGCCGGGCGCTTTTCTGGTGCTGATCCTCTGGGCCTTGCCGCTGGCCCGAATCTGTACGAGTACACCGGGAACGTGCCCACGCTGTACCGCGACCCCACCGGCGAGTACTTCTGGTACGGTGCCATCATCGGAGGAACTACCGCCGTTGTCGCTCACCATGGAGTGACCGCGTGTGCAAGCTCGCCGGGGAATGTGGCGGCGGGATACGCCGGTGCTTTCGTCGGTGGCGCCATCGCTGGCTTTTTCTTCCCATGGAACGCTGATCTCCAGATTGTCGCCGGTGCGTTAGGAAGTATGATCGCTGACATGATTGTTGACTCGATTGAGGACCTCGGTGGTGGCGGTGGTAGCGGTGGCGTCTGCCCAACCTTTGTCCAGGTGCCGCGCGGAGTCGAAGCAGTTCCTGCAACCCAACCGGACCCAACCGGCGACCAACTGGGAGCACGGATCGCAGTGCCAGTCTCGCGTGCTCTGCTGCGTTCCGACATCCCCATCTTCGGCGTTGCCGGGGGAACGGAGTTCAGTGAGTACCGCGTGGAGTACGGCGAGGGGGCCAATCCGACAGAATGGCATTTGATCGATTCTTCCACGACGCCGCAGCCGACGTGCGACGTGGGACTAGAGGAGATGGCGCAGATGCAGGGCACGCTGGACATCCGCGGCAACCTCGCGACGTGGAACGTGGGACTGAGAAACTGGGAGCATCTGCCCTGGCACCCAACGGAGGATTCGACCGATCTCAATGGTGTCTACACCATCCGTCTAGTCGTCGAGGGCACGGATGGTCAGACCGTGGAGGACCGGGTGACCTGTGAGGTGGGCCGCGTGATCGCGCAGTGCCTGCCGGGCGAGGCGGTGAGCTCTGATGGGCGTGTGACCATGCAGTTCCCAGAGCAGGCCCTCACCGCGCCCTTCCGGGTCTACACGATCCTGCCGCTAGAGTCTGTCGGCGAGGCAGCACCGCCCGCCCCTGCAGGCTGCGAGGTAATTGGTCCCGCCTATCGCATTCGGGAACCGGGAGACCGGTTTGCCAAAGATGTAACCTTGGCATTCGCACCGGGCACGGCAGAGCTGATCGGGCAAGACGCGAAACACGTTGGGATCTGCCGGTACGATATCGCGGCGAGGAAGTGGTTGTGGCTTGACACCGTTCACGCGGCCGATGCGGGGCGATTCAGCACGGTGCTCACGGAGTTGCCTACGCCAGAGGCGATCTATGGGCTGGTTATTGATCCGAGCAGCACCAGGCGCTCGCATGCGCCAACACTGGCGGCCCAGTTGGAGCCGCTGAAGCCCGCTGCCCCTGGAGTGCTGGTGCGCGACACGTTCGAGGACGGCTTGGGACGGTGGAAGTCGCGCGACCGCCTCGTGGGTTCGAGCATCTCCCGCGATAACCAAGTCACTCCCGATGGGACGTACTGCCTGCAGATTGTGAATGACTCGTTTGGCGGGAGCTTCTCGTGCACCGTGCTAGACCAGCCCTTCGACATCCGCGAGTATCCGGTGATGAGTTTTGACTATCGGGTGCCGACGGGAACGAAGACGGACTTCTACCTGCTAGTGGGCGGACGCTGGTACAACCTCGGGTTTGCCGATGACCCGATGAACTTCCGCAACGCGGATGTCAACATAGCTGGTCTGGGATGCATTCCCGATGTTCAGGCCGACAACCGTTGGCACAGCGCCAGCATCAACCTGTACGACCTGCTGCGGCAGAAGACACGCAATACTCAGGTGGATGCAGTCGTCATGGCCGACTGGGACGTGCCAGCATACATGAAGCTGGACTTCGGGCGGAACATTCGCGGAGCAACCTACTACATCGACAACTTCTCCATAAGCGCACAGGCGGCAGCAACCGCTCCCGAAGTGATGGCAGTCGATTCGTTCGACGGCGCTGCCGGCCGAAACGAGTTCGGCGGCACGAGCGGGGTGTTCTCCAAGCCTGGAACCGAGCTCTGTCAGGCCATAATCGTGACCGCAGCGCACGAGGGCGAGGTTGGAGCGAGCACCAACAAGGCACTCGAGTTGACATACGATACCTCTCTGCCAGGAACGTATTGCGGGTACTGGACAGCTCTGATGGCTGCTGACCTGGAGGGTATGGGCGAGCTGTCGTTCCGGGTTCGGGGCAGCAGTCCCGTTCCGCCGCTGATGGTGGGGCTGCGCCACTGTAAGGGGCCGGAGGCGAGGGTCGCGCTCAGACCCTATCTGACGACGCCTGGCGATGATGGCTGGCAAGCAGCGACGATCCCGCTATCGGCATTCCAGGGGCTACCGGACTTATCCCTCGTGGACAGCGTCTTCTTCACGTTTGAGAACGAACTGCGAAGCGGCAAAGGCACTGTCGTGGTCGATGACCTGAGGTTCGACAGCCATCAGTCCTTTGGCAGGGCGGTTGATGCCAGCGTGCCAGGGGACCGGAACCTTCTCGGCGGCACGTTCCGGATCATGGAGAACGGGGCTGCTGCGGTGTCGGCCTCGCGGCACCGGGACAGGTGGGCTGGCGGCACGGCTACCGACTGCTACCGGATCTCCTATGGCGGCAACATTGGTCTCGATTACGGCGAGCAGGGCTTTTCGTACGGCGTCTGGGAGACGGATCTGCTCGGCCTCGACGCCTCATCGTGCAAACACCTTGTTCTGAAGGTTCGTGGCGAGAAGGCCGGGGAAACTCCCAACATCTACCTGGACGATGGGACGACGCGCCGTTGCCTGCGGGCGGGAGTTGATTTCCCTGCGCTCACCTCGGAATGGCAGGAGATCCGGCTGCCGCTGTCGGCCTTCGCCAAGCGGAGCCCATTCGGCGTGGACCTGGGTCATCTGGTGGCGCTCCAGATTGTCTTCGAGTGGGTCCCGATGAGTGGGACGATCTACGTCTCTGAGATCCGGTTCGAATGAGCGGATACGCATGGAGAGCGTGATCTCAACAACTCTGCCGTCAACTCGTGCGCAGGCGGGGGCAGCTGACCTATCGGGTCGCAAGTCGCCGTTCATGATTCTTACGTTCTTCGGCCTATGGGGTCTGTTGCTGGTCGGCTACGGGCCAAGGTTGTGGGACGTCATGGCGACCGCGCGAACGCCTTTGGAGGCGGCCATATTGGCGGCCTTCTCAGGCATGCTTGTGTTGTTCTGGATGCTGGCCGCCTACTATACAGCGGTCGTGGCGTTTTCCTGGATCGCGAGGCCGTTGGGCCGCGCACCGAGAGCAGTGATGGAAGACTTGCCTGCGGTGGCCGTGCTGTACCCAACGTGTGACGACTTGCAGGAAGAGGCGGCACTCAGTTGCGTCACCCAAGACTATCCGAGCTTCCATGTGTTCCTGCTTGACGACAGTACAAGTGCAGAAGGCCAGGCGGCGGTTGACACCTTCCACAGGCGACACTCAGAGAAGACGACGGTCGTGCGGCGGGTGGACCGCAGCGGGTTTAAGGCCGGGAACTTGAACCATGCCCTCCGGGGAGCCGCGACCGGCTATCCATTCTTCACAGTCATTGACGCCGACGAGCGTATGCCTGGGGATTTCTTGAGCCGTACGGTCCCTTATATCGTCGCAAGCGACATTGCGTTCGTTCAGGCGAATCACTCGCCCAACGAGAACCAGAAGACACAGTTCGCGCGGGATCTTGCGCCGACCATTCTGCCGTTTTGGCATGTCCATTGTGCGCCGCGCAACAGATATGGCTTTGTGCCCTATATTGGGCACGGAGCACTGCTGCGGAGGCGCGCTTGGGAAGATGTCGGAGGCTTTCCAGAGGTACTCACGGAGGATCTGGCCTATTCGGCCGCGCTCGCTGTGCGTGGAATGCGAGGGATCTTCCTGGAACATATAGTCTGTCGGGAGGATTTCCCTGCAACCTACAGGGCGTTCAAGCGACAGCAGGAGCGCTACGTCGTGGGGGTGACTCAAGCGCTGCGGGGACATCTTCTGCCACTGCTTCGAAGCAAGCATGTTTCCGCCATAGAGAAAGTCGACTTCTGCCTCTGGTGCTCTCCGCTATACGTCCCTGCGTTGTGTCTGCTATTCGCCTTGATATGCTCGCTGGGCCTCGCTACCGTGCTCGGTCACTGGCGTCCCCTGACTATATGCCTGGCCGATCGGACCGTCAATCTGGGAATGGTGCGTGCACTTGAGGCGCGGTTCACACCCCTGTGGTCTTGGCACTTCCAGATAGCCTCGGCGCTGTGCGCGTTCTCTCCGGCGTTTGCCGCGTTTTCCCTTGGGCTGCGGGGGAAGCTCTCGATCACGCGAGTGCTGTTCCTCGGGACGGCACCGTACCTTTCACTCATGCTGGTGTCCTGGCGCGGCATCCTGAACTACGTTTTCTCAGGGCGAACGGTCTTCATCCCGACTGGGCATCCTTCGCTACTGGCCGATGGCTTTTCGTCTGGACCATGGGTAGCTGAGAAGCCGCGCCAGGTACTGAGTTCTGGCTCACTTGCCGCCTATGAGTTCCCGCTCGGATTGGTTCTCGCCGTTATGTCTCTGGCGAGCTTCAACCTCGGAATGGTGGCCGTCTGTGTCTGCCTCAGTCTTGGTTCTGTCATCGAAGTAAAAGGATGGGAGTTCCCGGGCGTCCGGCTCGCCGCGGCGGCGTGCCTTGCTTTGGTATTGGCACACGTGTTTGTGAGCGGGTTCCTTTCAGTGCAGTGGGCGGGACTGCCACCGCTCCCGTTCTCGGTTCACTTCTAACTCGTCGAACGAGGAAACTGAAATGAGAAGTCCCAAGTCGCGCAAGGTCCTCAGCCTATCAGCGGTTCTATGCTGCCTGCTGTTGCCTACCGCCGCTGGAGAAGCACAGGTGTGGCTCAACATAACGCAACCGTCTGTCAGCGCGGCCAGCACTACGGCGAGTTGGACGTTTCGGACTGCCATCACGATGGCATCTTGGGATCGCGCACCTGCCGCGCTGCACCTGACGGTCCGCTATGACCCCGGGATCATCAGGCCCGTGAGCTTCGCATGTCCTGGAGACTCACCATTCTTCCCGAATTGCGATGCCAACTGGGGAGATGGCAGTGCCGGCGAAGTACAAATAGCAGCGTTCCAAACGACGAACTCAGAACCCCTCACGACGGCAACCGTGTTCGCCTGGCTTACGTGGGAGTTTGTGGGTACATCAGGATCGGGAGTGGCACTGCAACTCGATGTACATGACCTTGTCGATATGCGGTGGCGACCTTCTGAAGTCATGGTCTATGGCGAGCACTCGGTGTGGGACGCGGACGCAGATGGGATGTCGGACGTTTGGGAGAGAGAGCACGGTTTCGACCCGACGGACGCTGGGGATGCGGGCGAAGACCCCGACAATGATGGTCTAGTGAATCTGCAAGAGTTTAGTGTGGGAGCAGATCCACGCAATCGCGACACTGATGGTGATCTTTTCGGCGACGGCGAAGAGGCGAGTCTGGGCACCGACCTGTCTGATCCATCTAGCAAACCTGCAACTGGACACTTCTCGGATGTGCCGGCTCAACCGTACAACGAGGACGGGGATGCCGCACACTGGGCCTTCCACGAGATCGAAGCCGCCTTCCGTGCTGGCATCGTTGCAGGCTACTTGGACGGGACGTATGCGCCCGTGTCTCCGGTGAACCGCGATGCAATGGCCGTTTACATCGCGCGCTCGTTGTGCGGTGGAGATGAGGCCGTGCCCGAAGGTCCGGCCGAGGCGACCTTCGCGGATGTCGCGGCAAGTCACTGGGCGTACAAGTACGTGGAGTACTGCTACGCTGAGCAAGTAGTGAAGGGATATGCCCGCGATTCCTACGCACCGAGTGTTGAGGTCGATCGCGGCCAGATGGCCACATTCTTGGCGCGTGCGAATGGTTGGATCGGCATCGATGACGACATGGCGACGGCCCCCGAAATCTTCCCCGATGTGCCGGCCGGCTACTGGGCAGGGACGGCCATTCAGGCCTGCGTGGACAACGGCGTGGTGCGGGGCTACGATGACGGGTACTACCGTCCCGAGGTTACCGTCGCGCGGGACCAGATGGCAGTGTACGTGCAGCGTGCGTTCGACTTGCCCATGTAGCGTCGGAACTAGCCATAGGTAAGGCTCTGGTGGCAGTGGACGCCCCTATTGCTCTCGCCCGCCTGCCGCGCGAAGGTGCGCACGTCGCTCCGCTCTGGGCCGGTCTCGTGGGCCGATTTCGCGGCCGCATCCGCGAACCGCTCTATGCCAAGCCTCAGCAGAAGCGCTCATGGGGCGTCCTGAACCCCGTTGGGCCCATTGGGCCGGTTGGGCCGATTCCTGCAGCATAGGAGACGTGTAAGCGGGGAGGAGAGCACGCCCCCTATGCGACCGCCCGTCGGACGGGATAGTTTCGATGCCTGTAATTCGTAGGGAAATGTTGCTGTCCGCGAACTCTGCAAGCCGTCCGATGGGGAGAAGTTTCGATGACAGCAACATTCCCTCCACCAATCGTACGTCTCGAACTCGTCTCTGCCGTACCTTTGGCGCGCCCTCGCCATGGCATATTCCGCCGACAGCCGCAGCTGTGGCGGTTCTCGGGGCATTCGCGCCTGACATCGGCTGTGGACGACTGCCGCCGTGCTGACCTCCTTTCCCGGCCCGGGCCGCCTCCTTCGGAAGACCTCGGCAGCATCACGGTCCAGAAAAGGGAAAGGCGCCCAGAGGCGCCACCCAAGGGTCTCATTTGGCGGAATGACCGGGGTTACAGGCAAGCCTGCAGGGCTGTCAGCGGTGTCCCATCGCCTTTTGACAGCGACATGTCTTTCGGGGGGACAGAGGTCCGCACGTGCCCAGATAGGATTATTGGGGAGCACAGGGGCACCAGTCCCCTGGGATTCCCCTGCCGGTCGGCAACTTACCGTTGCAGCTTCCGGTGGCGGAGGCGGTGCGGCATGTCGGCGGCATTGCCCAGGCGCTTCTTGCGGTCGGCCTCGTAGTCGCTGAAGCTGCCTTCGAACCAGCGGATGCCGCCGTCTTCCTCAAACGCGAGCGTGTGGGTGGCGATGCGGTCGAGGAACCAGCGGTCGTGCGAGACCACGACCGCGCAGCCGGCGAAGGCCTCCAGCGCTTCTTCCAGCGCACGCAACGTATTCACGTCCAGATCGTTTGTCGGCTCATCGAGCAGGAGGACGTTCGCCCCGCGCTTGAGCGTCTTCGCCAGGTGGACCCGGTTGCGTTCGCCGCCCGAGAGGTCGCCCACCTTCTTCTGCTGGTCGGTGCCCTGGAAGTTGAAGCTGGCCACGTAGGCACGGCTGTTGAGCGAGCGACTCCCGAAGCGCAGCGCGTCCGCGCCGCCGCTGATCTCCTCCCACACCGTGGCTTCCGGGCGCAGCGAGTCGCGGCTCTGATCCACGTAGGCCAGTCCCACCGTACTGCCCAGCTTCACCGTGCCGCTATCCGGTGCTTCCGTGCCCACGATGAGCTTAAGCAGCGTGGTCTTGCCCGCGCCGTTCGGCCCAATAACGCCGACGATGCTGCCCGCGGGGATGTGCAAGGTCAGGTCGTCGATGAGCAGGCGGTCGCCGTACCCCTTGCTGACACCGTCCAGATCTACCACCACGTCGCCCAGCCGCGGGGCGGGTGCAATGGCGATCTCCAGTTCCTCGCGCCGGGCTTCGCTGTCCTGGTTCAGGAGCTTCTCGTAGGCCGTGTAGCGGGCCTTGCCCTTCGACTGTCGGGCCTTCGGGCTCATGCGAATCCACTCCAGCTCGCGCTCCAGCGTCTTCGTACGTCGTGTGTCCGCGCCCTTCTCCTGTCGCAGGCGCTCCTGCTTCTGCTCCAGCCAGGAGGAGTAGTTGCCCTTCCAGGGGATGCCGTGGCCGCGGTCGAGCTCCAGAATCCAGCCGGCCACGTTATCGAGGAAGTAGCGGTCGTGGGTGACCGCGATCACCGTGCCCCGGTAGTCGCGCAGGTGACGCTCGAGCCAGGCCACGCTTTCGGCGTCTAGGTGGTTCGTCGGCTCGTCTAGCAGCAGGATGTCCGGCTCGGTCAGCAGCAACCGGCACAGCGCCACGCGCCGCCGCTCGCCACCTGAGAGGACGCTCACGGGCGTGTCGCCCGGCGGGCAGCGTAGGGCATCCATGGCCACTTCCAGCCGCTGGTCCAGGGTCCAGACGTCATGTTTGTCGAGGCCCTCCTGCAGCCGGCCCTGCTCCTCGATGAGCGCGTCGATGTCCGCGTCGTCATCGCCGAAGGCCTCGCAGACTTCGTCGTAGCTCTTCATCATATCCACCAGCGGCTGCACCGCCTCCTCGACAACCTGCTTCACGGTTTTCTCGGGGTCGAGGCGCGGCTCTTGCTCCAGCATGCCCACCGTGTACCCTTCGGACGGGTGGATCTCGCCGATGTAGTCGGGGTCCACTCCCGCCATGATGCGCAGCAGCGTGCTCTTCCCCGAGCCGTTCAGTCCGAGCACTCCGATCTTCGCCCCGTAGTAGAACCCAAGCGAGATGTCGCGCAACACGTGCTTATCGGGCGGATACACTCGCCCGACGCGTACCATGGAGTAGATAACTTGCTGACTGTCAGCCATGAACACAACCTCGTGACGTATGGAGTCGAGGGCGAGTCTAGCATAGCAGGGAATGAGGGGAATGCGGGAATCACGGGTCCATCAGAGCTGAAGCCGCGCGGTCTTGTCTCGAACGCCACGACCAGATTAGGCGCGAGGCCGTGCTGTCCAGTAACTTGTCGACGCTGCTTTGAAAGGAGGGCGCCGGTTTGCCGATGGGATGGTGAACGCTGACGGGGTGCCATCTGCGTACGTGTCGAGAACCCGTGGGACCGGCTGGGGCGCATTCTGGGGCTGGGTCCGGAACCGGCATTATGAGAGCACGTGGACGGGCGCGAGGCGTTCCTGATCGGAGCAGTGCCATCGGTGAGAGGATACGGCGCCCGCAGGCGTCGCCGAGTGGTTCTATGTGGTAGAATGCGCAGGACTTGCAGGCAAGCCTACAGGGCTATCAGCGGTGTCCCGTCGTCGCTTGACAGAGACAAACTGTCTCTCTCCGTTCGCGGGCCCATGGATAGGCTCTGGGACACCGCGATCAGCTGGCGTAACGCCTTCCTTCGTCCAGCATCGCCAGGTAGTTCTGGAGGTGGATGTAGTTGGCCACCGAGTTGCCCGTGCCCAGGCAGTAGCCGCCTCCCGACAGACAGACATCCAGCGTCTCGCGGACGCGCCGGCGGACCGCCTCTTCATCGGTCCGGCAGAGGAAGTCGACATCTATCCCCCCAATCAGAGAGAGGCGATCTCCCCACCGGAGCTTTGCCTGCGTGACCGGCTCGATCGCGTCCTCGAAGGAGTGCTTTCCGTCCAGCTTTACGTCCTCAATGAAGCTGGGCATCAGGGCCTCGAGGTTGCCGCACGCATGGAGCACGTAGAGCTTGTCGTGCCTGTGTGCGATCTCCGCGCTGCGCTGGTGCCAGACCAGGGACTTCTCGCGGAGGATGCGAGACGAAACCAGGGGACCACTGCGATACCCCATGTCGTCCATGCTGAATACGATCGCGACACGCTCGAACTGCATCAGGCGCTCACACCAGCCTGTGCACATGGCGCCGGCCCGCGCGAAGAGCATATCCACCAGCTCCGGGTCATCGTGGAGCGCATAGCACAGGTTCTCATAGCCCATGAGCCCGAAGACCCACTCGAACGGCCCGAAGACGGGCACCACCAAGCACATATCGTCGGGGAGGTGCTGCGAGAACCATTCGATCTGCGAGGTATCGGCGGCCGCGGGATCGGGCCAGGGATAGCGCTCGACATCATCCTTGCTGCGGATCGGCCCCGCGTGGTAGTCCGCCCAACTGCGTCCCGCTGACTTCGGCAGCTGCGCCGTATCGCCGCCCATCAGGAACTTCTCGCGCGGCCCTCCGGTATTCCCAAGGTTGACAGTGACATAGTCGTAGCCGAGGAAGCGATGGACGCGAATGCTCCGCCAGTCCCAGTAGTTCGGGTCATCCCGGTGCAGGTCCCCTTCGAGGTCGAAGCGTTCCCAGATCGCTCGCTCGATCTCCCCATCCCAGAAGAGCTCCATGAAATGCACGCGTGACGGGGTTCCCTGTCGGCGAAGGTTTCTCAGCAGCGCCTCATAATCGGTTCTCAGCGGAAGCTCCAGCATCGCCGTCTCCTCAGTGTCGGCGTCTCGATCGTAGTGCACCTTCTGCAGCTTGAGGCACCCAGGAAGCTACAGGCCAAGGTTTGTGGGCATGCTCGGGGCCTCGGCTGCGGCATAGCAGCCCGCATCGGCGGGTGCTTCGCCACGCGGCCGGCCCAGGAGGTCGTCTGTCATATCGGGGAGTGCCTTGCTCGCGTCGATAGCCGGGGAGTCCGTGCGCAGCCGGTAATCGTGGTCGGCCGCGTTGATGAACAGCTTGTCGGGCACGGCCTCGCTCGAATGCACGCCCCATCCCAGCTGCTGCCATCCCTTCAGGTCAATCACCTCGTTCCCGCCCTCGGCGGGCTGCACGGCCGCGCTCTGGTCGAGGCTCATGTGGGCGATCTCGGTTTCCTCGGGAAGCACTGCGTCCGCGGCAAAGCGGCCAACGACGATGTTGTGGTCGCATCCGTCGAGCGCCTCCGCTCCCCAGATTATGATCGCCCCGGTTTCCGGGTTGGAGGTGTAGAAGATGTTGTTCGCCACCCGATTGCCGACGGGCGCTGACCGGCGCTGCCACCAGGGGATGTTGAGGACCCAGCGGCCGTCCGGTCCCATGACCACCGTGTTGTGGTAGACCTGATTGCGGCTGGAGCCCTCCGCTCCATCTATGGCGTAGAGGGAGATGCCTGAGGCGTGGTTGTTGTAGCAGAGGTTGTTGCGGATGACGCTGTCTGAAACGCCGTCGCAGTTGATCGCGGAGCCACCGGCGCGGCCGTTCTCCCAGATAATGTTCCGCTCCACCAGCGCGTGCGAGATCAACCCATCCCCGCCCATGTTCCGGTCGCCGTTTATGTGGATCCCGCAGCCGTCGTTGTGGTGGGAGCGGTTGCCGCGGATGATGGGATAGTCGCCGCTGTTGCTGTGGTAAATGCCGTGCTCGTGGTTGTCGTAGGATTCGTTGAACTGAATGGTGATATGGTCGCTAAAGGATGTGAAGATGCCGGTGAGGCCGCAGTCGTGCACGCGGCAGTTCTGTACCGTCACGTGCTGAGTGCGGCCAAGGTTTATTCCCCAGCGGGGTGCGCCCGAGACTTCGAACCCATCCACCACCCAGTGCTCGATCACCTTGCCGTGCGTCCCCACCTCGATGACGCTCCGGCGGCGGTTCTCGGGGCCGAGTCGGTCAATGTGGACGCCTGGGCCCTCCGCCTTGAGCACGATGGGCGCTTCCGGCGAACCCGAGCGTCGAATGACGCAGCCCGCGTAGACGCCGGGGCCGATGAGAATGGTATCCCCCGGTTGCGCCGCGTCCACCCCGCGCTGGAGCGTCGCCCAGGGCGCGTCCTTCGTTCCCTGGTTCTCGTCCGATCCGTCTGCCGACACGCGGTACGTTGCCGCCGCTCCTCCGGATTGCAGCGCCAGCCCGATCAGCCCTGCCAGGACCATCCACGTGTATTTGATAGCGGTCTCCTTCCCGTTGCACAGCCGCCGAGATTGCCTGCGAGTGTCGATCATCCTACCATATCGGACACGTGCGCGGCGTCTCCGGTTGATGGTCTCTTCTCGCGGATCTTTCACGGGACCCGCAGGATCCTCGGGGCAGGGAACATTGGCCCATCATGTGGGGTCTAATGGGATAGGTGGGGTGCTATGCCCCCCGCCGTCATGAAGGAGTGGAGGTGCTCTCCTGAAGAGAACCACCAGGGACGATCTCAACCAGAGCCGGAATGGACCGATGTGGTCAAAAGGGGAACTCAACAGGTCAATGTTCCCGCGTCATTCCTTGAGGATGAACGCCCTCATAGCTGTCGCTTTCGTGTCCGCCCTGGCGTGGCAGACCGCCGGGGCCTCGCGGGATCAGGAATTGGGCGCCAGCGTCCTCGCCAGTTGGGGGACACGAGAGGTCCGGTCAGTCCGTGGAGGCCACAAGCCGAGGC
>Ga0307379_10007053_pt1 | contig 15324 bp, 8 predicted proteins | sample UN2MG_FD_202237 | JGI IMG/M metagenome (GOLD analysis project Ga0307379, IMG submission 202237) | Soil microbial communities from Risofladan, Vaasa, Finland - UN-2 | ecosystem: Environmental > Terrestrial > Soil > Coastal area > Acid sulfate soil | place: Finland: Risofladan, Vaasa | collected... | reverse complement strand
CCTCGTCGAACCCGTCCAGGCCGAGCTGCTCGTAGACCGCGCGGATCCGGCCCACGGGGTCCTCGACCAGGTCCTCGTAGCGGACTTCGCAGAGCCGCGAGGGATCGATGCGCGGCCGGCTCGCCTCGAAGGCCGCGTACATCCGCTCGAAGGTGGAGAAGACGTGCTCCTGGAGCCCCTCGAACTTGGGCACCTGCGCCCCGTGGTCCCGGTAGAACCGCTTCCACGTCTTCACGGTCGACGGGAAGACCGCGCAGGGATCGCGGACGATGTGGACGAATCGGGCGTCGGGGAAAAGCTCCAGGAGGACGTCGATGCGGGCCGTGTGCGGCGGCGACTTGAGCACGATCCGCTTCGGATTGCGAAACGTGAGGCACTTGAGGAACCAGACGAAGCCGCGCTTCCACCGGGCGAGCCCCCGGGGCGAGACGCCTTTCAGGTCGAGATACTCCGGGCACGGCGGCGGATGGTTGGGGAAGGCGAACTTCAGGTAGGGCGAGGGAATGCCCGTGCAGAGCAGGGCGAACTCGTCCTCCTGCGGGCAGTCCCAGCCCATCGGCATGTTGTCCATCGGCCGGCGCGCGGGCATCAGGTATTTCAGCCACCACGGAATGAGCCGCCCGGAGATGAGGAAGTGGTTGGGGCAAAAGCACGCATACGTGTCGGGATACGCGTGCCGCGGGTCGAGGACCAGAAGCTCGTGGAGCATCGTCGTCCCGGAGCGCCAGTGGCCGACGATGAAGATCGGCGCCTCGGTGATCTCGGTGCGGGCGATTTTGCGTCCGTAGAGGAGCGTCTGCACCAGGCGCGCCAGGGAGTTGCACACGCTGATCACGCAGACGATCAGCACCATGGCCCAGCGCGAGGGGGAGACGGCGAAGCGGTTCCGCCACAGCAGCCCATACCACGCCGACGCGCTCATCCCGTGCCAGATCCGCGGCATCCAGGGCTGGTACTTGGAGCCGGTCGTCACCACGTTCGCCTCTCGTTTGGCCCGTGAAACCGGATCAGCCACCGTGCTCGCCATGTCGATCCCTCGCCGGCAAAGGACGGACGTCGACCGCCCCGGCGCGGTCCCCGTCGTTCCGTCTGTTTTCGGCCGGCATGGCCTGCCGGCTTTAGCCAGACTGCCCAATCCATACGGATTTCCTCCCCCCGGGGTTCGCTCGTGGCCGATGGAAGCGGGCAAGTTTCCGTCCGGCGAACCGTGGCAGGCGCGGCGCGATCCGTCGACCCCCATCAGTCGACCTTCTCGGCCACGACGCAGGCCATGGGGATCGTCACCGCCAGCTCGCCTCGCTCGCGGGCCAGGCGGTTGAGGTTCTCTTCGAGGCGGGCGAAGACGGCCTTCTCTTCGTCCGGGGTGACGACCCGCCGCCAGGCGTCGAGGAAGCCGATCTTGATGAAGGAGTGACGCAACAGCGCGCTGCCGTCGAGGAATCGCATGGTGAACGTCTGCTCGTGGACCCGGCGGACGCGGAAGCCGGCGGCGGTGAGCATGTCGGATACCCCGGCGAGCGTCACGCGGTGATCGACGTGCTCCCGCAGCGCGTCGAGGCTCGCCTCCTTGCCGAGCTGTCTCAGCGTGGCGCCGAAGGCGTCGTAGAACTGGTGCATGTGGCCGCGGAGGTTCGTGGTGAGCACGAGCGAGGCCCCGGGCCTGGCCACGCGCCGGCACTCGCCCAGCGCGGCTTCCGGGTCCTCGAAGTTGTTGATCCCCAGGTTGGAGACGATCAGGTCGAACCGGGCGTCGTCGAACGGCAGGTCGGCCGCGTCGCCTGCGATCGGCCGCACGTTGCGGACCTTGCGGATCTCGGCCTTCCGCCGGGCGCGGGCGATCGCGGGTTGCCACGGGTCGATCGCGTAGACCCGGCACGAGGGCCCCAGGCACCCGGCCAGCTCCAGCGCGGGAAAGCCCGTGCCGCAGCCGACGTCGAGCACGGTCGCGTTCGGCGTGAGCGGGACGTGCTCCAGAAGCACCAGGCCGAACATCGCCGACCAGAGCGGCAGCTCGTCGTAGACGGAGACGAAGTCGGGGTCGGCCACGTCGTACGCGTCGTCCAGGTAGTCGGTCACGTGGGGTTGTCTCCGGGCGCCTTTGTCGCCTTGATCAGGAAGAAGACGGGATAGGGTCAAGCTCTTCCTGGTCCATGTGCGACTGCGTTACAGGAGTCGTCGGGTGTTCATGTGTAAGAAGGGAAGAGGGGAAAGGGGAAAAACGGGAAGGGGAGCCATGGATATTCAAGTCTCCACGAACCACAAATGATCGGTTCAAGCGGAACCCAGAGTGTTCTTATCTGAACGCATTACTCCCTATTCAACTGTCAGTGCAAAGGTGCTCTCTTGCGACATTCCGTTTCTCCTATTCGTTCCTTCCTTCCCCTTTTCCCCCTTTCCCCTCTCTCCTACTTACACAAACACACCTCCCACGCCGGGCGTCACTTCTCCTCCGGCTCGGGAAGCGGCTTGTAGAGCTCGGGGCGACGCGCGGCCAGCAGGACCGCGCGGAGGTCGCCCTGGGCCACCGGCCGCTTGCCCGACTTGTACGGATCGGGGTACGGGCCGCGCTGGCGGATCTCTTCGGGCCACTCATAGTACGGGGGCCGGTTGTCCAACTGGAGCGTGACGATCACCGGCTCGTTGCCCGTGCGAAACTGGGAGGCCGCCAGGATCATCCCCCACGGGTCCATCACGTAGGCGCGGTGGTCGGTTTGGCCCGTCTGGCTGGTCGCCCGCAGGAGGAAGTAGCCGCAATCGACCGCGCGATGGTGGTCGCGCAGTCGGGTGTGCTCGGTGAACGGGCCGGCGTCCTGCGTGTGGTGCAACAGCAGGTCGACCTGGTGCAGCCGGGCCACCAGGTCGATCTCGTGGGCGTAGACGTCGGCGCAGATTTTGGTGCAGATCCGGCCGAAATCGAGGTCGTACACGCCCACCTTCTCGCCGGCCCGGTAGTACTTCGAGGTCTTGGCCGTGGTCTGGATGATCTTGGTGTAGCGGCCCATCTCGTTGCCCTGGCGGTCGAAGAGGATCGACTCGTTGAACCCCCGCTCCAGCTCGCCGCCGATGACCACGTACATCTTGTTCCGCTTGGCGGCCTCGGCCAGTTGGGCGAGCCGCTCGCCGTTGCGCTCCTTGAATTTCTCCACCTCTTCGTCGGTCTGATACCAGACGTACTCCCAAAGGCACGCGATATCGCAGCCCTGGCGCCCGCAGTGGTCGAGCTTCTCGATGAGCCGCTCGAAGTCGGTGTCGCACTCGATCGCCGCGGCGCGCACGACCCGCTTGGTCTCGGGCGTCCGGGCAAACGGCGCCGGAAGCTCGGCGGCCGTGATCAGGGCGTACTTGCCTTCGGTGTCGTAGCCGCCGCGGTCGAGCGAGCCGGTCAGTCGCGAGGCGGGGATGGTGGCCACGGCCACTCCGCCCTCGTGGCCCGAGTCGGCCAGCGTGTGCCCGTCCGGGTCGAACACCTGGGCGCGGCCGAGCGGCCAGGTGGCGGTCCAGGAGAACTGATTCGGATAGCCTCCGTAGCCTTCCTTGCCGGCGTAGCGGGCCACCGCGTAGTAGAGGCGATTGTCGACCGCCCGGCCCTGAATGGCCAGCGTGATCGTGTGCTCGTCGCGGACTGGGAAGGGCGAGGTGGACCAGACGACCAGCCGGGCACCGCGGCGACGCAGCACCGTGTCGATCTCCGGGAAGTAGTGGTCGGTGCCGATCTTCATGCCGAGGGGGCCGAAGTCGGTCTCAAACACGGGCAGCTCGTCGCCCAGGGCGAAGCCGGTGCCCGGGCCCGGCCCGGCCTCGTAGGGAAGCCGATGGCTCTTGCGATACTTGCCCACGATCCGGCCCTGGCGGTCGCAGAGGAACGAGGTGACGTAGGTCTTGTCGCCGTCCTGCTCGCGGAGATTGCCGACGACGTACATCGTGTGCTGGGCCGCCTTCTTGGCGATGGCCTCGGCGGTGGGGCCGGGAATCGGCTCGGCGGGCCCGTCGACGCAGCACTCGGGCAGGCAGGCCAGGTCGGCGCCGGCCAGCCCGGCTTCGTCGAGCCCCTGAAGCACCTTGTCCAGGGTGCGATTCCCCTGGTCCCAGAGGAGCGAGATGGGCACGATGCGGACCTTCTGGATGCGGCGTCGGATGGCCTCGTCCGCGGCGGCTTGGGCCGCGCCGGTCGGGCCTTCCACGACGACGTCGTCGACGAGCACTTCGGCCTTCTTCGCGCGGGTGCCGCCGACGGCCACGATCACGCCGCTGAGCCAGCCGCCTTCCGCCGTGCGGTTGCCCCCCTCGCACCACTTCTTCAGTTCCGCGTACGCGTTGGGGAGCGCGACCTTCTGCCACGCATCGGCCGGCGCCACGCCCGGCCCGTGGTAGATGAACCCGTACGGCGAGATGGCGATCTTGATCGAGACCGGCACGTTGGTCTTCACCTGGAAGGAGACCGACTCCAGCTCGGGCACCAGCGGCACGGGCTCGGCAAGCCGGTACTGCCAGTAGGAGAGGTTGTGAGGCACTTCGTCGGGGAACTCCAGCCGCAGGCAGGCGGCCGCGCCGCCGTCGAGGCCGACGTCGGCGACGGTGGCGTTGGTGACGACCTTCGCCGGCTTGTCGCCCCACGTGTTCACCAGCGGCTCGTTTCGCGGCGGGCCGTCGAACGACTCGCGGAGGAGATCGTCCGCGCCGGGCACGGTTCCCAGCCAGAAGAGGCAAACGATCGTCAGTCGATGCATCAGCGCCCATCGCATGGGGGGTCTCCCAAGGTTCCCTGAGCCTCGCAGTCGGACTGAAGTCTAACACCGGCGTTCCAGGTGGATCAATCGTCCGGGTGGCTCGGAGGCGGTTCGGCCGGCGGGAGTTGGGCGAACGGGGCAACCGGGGTGCGAGACCACGAGCGAGGTTGACACGACTCGGTTGTTTGGCTATTTTGCCAAATTGCTTTAATTTGCCGGAGGGGAGGATAAGTCTGGTGCCAAAACTGCGCTGGCTGTTGGGGCCGATTCCACGCCGTGGATCGGCGGGGATTGCCGCCCGTCTGTTGATGACCCTCGCCTCTTGTGCCGGTGCCCTCTTGCACGCCGGTGCGGCGGAGCCAGGTGAGCGAGAGGCGTGGTCTCGCAGTCCGTCCGTCGCGGGCGTCTGTCCTCCGTTTCCTCTGTTGGACGAGGACGGCCGGATCATCAATCCCCTGGCCGACCAGAACGCCGACGAGCCCTACTCGCCACGCACGACCTGCGGCGCGTGTCACGACTACGCGAAGATCACTCAGGGTTATCACTTCACGCAGGGGGCCGGCGAAGCGCCCACCGCAAGCCAGACCGAGCGCTGCCAGTGGGCCTCAAGCCCGGGCAATTACGGCGGCACGTGGTGCTCACCGGCACCGTTGTATCGGTATCTGTCGCCCAGGCAGAACGACTCCGCCCGCACCATGGACTTGACCTCCTTCAGCTTCATCACCGCGGGCTGTGGCCGGTGTCATCCCGGCGGCGGGCCGATGGAGCGGGACCGAGGGGGCCGGCGTTACGACCGTTGGATGAGCGACCCGGCCAGCGGGTTTTCGCCCGGGGCCGACAACGACTTCGACGGCGACTACTACCAGGCCCGATGGACCGAAACCGGAGTGCTCGAAGCGGACTGCCTCATCTGCCACCTGCCGGAGTACGACTTCGATGCCCGCAACAAGCAGCTCGATCTGCTCAACTTCCGCTGGGCGGCGACGGCCGGTGCCGGCTTGGGCCGGATCGTCGGCTCGGTCAAGGAGGAGGAGGACGGCCATCCCGAAGTCCCCGAGGTCGTGTATGACAAGACGCGGTTCGACGCCGACGGCAAGCTCTCGCCGCACATCGTCCGCCAGCCCCGCGACCGTGCCTGCCTGGCCTGCCATGCCAAGCCGGGATGGAAGAAGCGCGGGGCCAACTTCCGGGCGCGGACCGACGTGCACCTCCGCGCCGGGATGAAGTGCGTCGACTGCCATCCGGCGGGAAGCTCCGCGTCCGATCCTCGCATCGCCGGCCGTGAGGTCCACCAGATCGGCAAGGGCGACGACCCGGGCGGGCACGTGCGCGACGATTTGGACGACACCTGCCGCGGTTGTGCCGACTGCCACGAGAGCGGCCACCTCGGGGCTCCCATCGCCAAGCACCGGTGGCTGCCGCCGCTCCATTTGGACAACATCGCCTGCCAGACCTGCCACGTCCCGCAACGGACGGTGAAGGCGGCGCTGGTGCAGGCGGGTGACGTGTTCAACCCCGGCACAAAAATTCCCACCAAGGGAAAACACCTCTGGACCTTCTACGGCCCCGACGGGAAGTACTGGAACCACTACGGCGATCTGGAGATGATGGGCTACGACGACAAGCCCACCGACCCCTTCCGGCCCGCGTTGGCCAACTACCAGGGCAAAATCTACCCGGTCAATCGGGTGCACAGCGCTTGGCCGGCACTTCTTGCGGAAGGTCAACCGGGGCTGATGCAGCCGAAGATGAAAGACGTCTACGGGATGTGGAAGGCGCACCGGGCCGACCCGTCCGTGTACCCGGCACTGGCGAAGATCGAGGACGACAACGGCGACGGCGTCCCTGAGGTGAACGCCCCGGAGGAGATCGACGCGCTTCTGGCTTCGGTCGGGGAGATGCTCGCCACGACGGGCTATCCGATGGAGGGAAAGCAGGTCGTTTGGGGAATGGACGATCGGGTGTACGCGTCGGGGGCGGACTGGCACGAGGTTGCCAAGCAACCGTGGGAGGCGTCGCCCTACGGCAACGTGCACAAGTACAACCACGACGTGTATCCGGCCAAAGCGGCCCTGGGCTCGGGCGGATGCACCGACTGCCATCATCCGCAAGCCGACTTCTTCTTCGCCCAAGTGGTCCGGTATCCCTTCGACGCAAGCGGCGATCCGGTCCTGGAGCCGCAGTACCGCGTGCTCGGGCTCGACGGCGCGCTGGTTACCGTCGGCGCCTGGCGCGAAGCGTACCTGAAGCCGACGTTGTACGCCGCCCTGCTGGGCTTGGCCTGTGCCTTGGCGGGCGTGGCAGCCCGGAGCGCCTTGGCGTTCTGGATCGGGAGATCAGGTGGCTGGGTGCCAGTGAGGCTGGTGTCGACGGCAGTGACGGGCGCAGCGGGCGTGGCGGCCCTATGGCTGGTTTGGAAGCCGGATCTCCGCGAGTACCTGCTGCCGTCTCGCTCGTGGCTCGACGGCAATCACCCGCTCGTGGCCCTGGCGATTCTCGGCATGGGGGCCGTGGGCGTGGTGGTGTGGGGGGCAGTGCCGGGCCGACGCCGAACGCGGATCTCGCTCGTTGCCGTTCTGCTCGCGTTGTCGATGTTCGTTGCGGTGGTCTCCGGGGCGTTCATGCTCTTCACGCCCCCCGGGGTGGAGGTCGTCAATCGCGTCTCCTACACCGTGTTCGACGCGTCGCTCGTGCTGATCCTGGTTGGCCTGATTCTCGCCGGACTGGCCGCGATGGTGAGCCGCGCGCCTGGCGCTGCGCTCGAGGAAGCCTGACGCTGCGCGTACGACCCGTGGCTCACCGGCGTGCCGCGTTGCCGGATTGACAAGGCGGTGGCCGTGTGCCCACAATCTCCAGGAAATCGCCCGCCGTGACGCGATCATTTGTGAAGCCCACTGCGACCGAACGCCAGGCCACCGGACACCGCTGAAACAACCATGGACAAGATCGCTCTGAATCCGTTGGACCTGGCGCTGGTGCTGGCGTATCTCCTGGGCGTCCTCGCGCTGGGGCTGTGGATCAGCCGGGGGGTCAAGTCGAGCCGCGACTTCTTCCTGGCCGGGAGAACCTTGCCCTGGTGGGCCGTGGGGATGTCGCTGGTCGTCTCCGACATCGGGGCCAAGGACATGGTGGGCCTGGCCACCGACGGGTATCGCCACGGCCTGGTGATGATGAACTTCGATCTCGTGGGGTGCGTGTTCCCGGTGCTCGTGGCCGCTTTCCTGTTCATGCCCTTCCTCTGGATGGCCGGCGTGTACACCGTCCCCGAGTATTTGGGCCGGCGCTACAACGTCTACGTGCGCACTGCGTTCGCCGTGATTTGGGCGCTGTTCATGACGGGTACGCTGGGGACCATCTTCGTCAGCGCGGCGGTGATGTTCGAGATCCTGCTGGGCTGGAGTTTTTGGTTCTCCGTCGGCGTGACGGCGATACTCGTGGGAATCTACACGACCGTGGGCGGGCTCAAGGCCGTGGTGGTCACCGACACGCTCTCCTGCATCGTGCTCATCGTGGGGGCAACCCTGATCTGCGTGTTCGGACTGGCCGAGGTGGGCGGCTTTAGCGGGCTGAAGCAGACGGTCGACCAATTGAGCTGGACCGAGCATCACTTTCACCTCGTGCTGCCGGCCGATCATCCGGAGTTCCCGTGGCCGGCCGTGCTTCTGGGGCTGGGTTTCGTCCTGGGGCCGGCCTACTGGATGGGCAACCAGGCGATCGTCCAGCGGACCCTCGGCACGCGAAGCCAGGCGGAGGCGCGCGCGTCGTACGTGTTCTGCGCGGTGCTCAAGATGGTGTTCCCGCTGCTGCTGGTATTGCCCGGGCTGATTGCCTTGGCGATGTTCTACGAGGAGCTGGGCCATCCGGATACCTGGAAAGAGGGCGAAGGGAACATGCTCTTGCCGATGATGGTCGTGAGGCTGTTGCCTACGGGCGTGCTGGGAATCGTGGTGGGCGCGTTCTTGGCGGGGGTGCTCTCGAATCTCGACAGCTACATCAACTCGGCCAGCACGCTCGTGGTCAACGATCTGTATCGCCCCATCGTGCGGGCGCGCGACGATCGGCACTATCTGTTGGTCGGGCGCGGCCTGGTGGTGGTGTTTCTGATAGCGGGTGCGGCCGTGGCCTACTTCGTCGTGCTCCGCTTCGAGTCGGTCTACAAGGCGTTTCAGACGTTCATGACGTTCTTCCAGGGGCCGCTTCTGGCCTTGCTGCTTCTGGGCATGCTGACCCGGCGTGCGACCCAATGGGGAGGGCTGGCCGGGATGCTCATCGGCGTGGGCACCGCGGCCGTGATGCACTCGGTTCGATTCTGGCCCGGCGGGCAATTCGAGATCCCCTACCTCTGGGTCGCCTGGTGGTCGTTTGTGGCCGCGGTGGCGGGAACGATCCTGGTGAGCCTGGTGACGCGGCCGTACGACACAGAACGACTCCGGGGCCTGGTCTGCTGGATCCCCGCCGACAACGAGGAGGCGCCCGTATGAGCCCGATCCACTCGACAAACGTGCTCGCCACGGTGACGCCCCTCTGGGCCACGGCCGGCCCGTGGGCGGGCAAGCTGGCGTTCATCGCGGTATTCGTGGTCCTGCTCATCTGGCTCATCCTCATGCCCGGCCGGTTGATCGGCCACGCCGACGGCAGGCCTCCCTGGTGGCGAAACGCGCGGGTTTGGGCGATCGTGGTCACCGTGATCCAGGTTTTCGTCTATCTGCGTTGGGGCTGAGATCATCGGTCAGACGGTCGAATCGGCCCGGCAAACGGTTGACACGGCGGTTGCGGCAAGTACAACGTAGAAGAGCCGGGAGCCCGGCCGGGGGGGGCACGACTCGGGGGAGTCTTGGCGACGGGCGGCGGTCCGGCGTTCTTGTCCGACTTGATTCTTGCCTGCTACCTGGAGGAGCGCGTCATGAGAGCCCGCGTGCCGAGTCCCTTTCTTCGCTTGCCCGGCGTTCTGCTTCTGGGCAGTATGCTGGCGGTTTCGCTGGTGTTGTCCGGTTGCGGCGGGTACGAAACGGCCGAGGTGGAGGAGCCGAAACCGGCCGAGAAGCCCGAGCCGCCCGCGCCCCCGCCGCCGAAGCCGATCCAACTCGCCGAGTTGAGCCCGGTTCGGCTCGATCCCGGCGCAAGCGCGACGGTCGCGCTTGAGGTGGAGCGGAACGAGAACGAGGGCCCGATCGCAGTGGCGATCGAGGGGGTGCCCAAAGGCGTCACGGCAACCGCGGCCGAGATCCCGAAGGGCGAATCGGCCGGGCAACTGGCGCTTAAGGCCGCGGAGAAGCTGGGCGACGAGGAGCTCAAGGCCAGCATCCTTGTGAAGGTCAAGGTGGGTGAACAGGAGGCGGAACAGCCCCTGGAGCTTGCGGTCAACAAGGTGAATCTGCCGAGCTTCCTGCCCATCGGCCAGGTGATCCTCCAGCCGGGAGCCAAGAAGGTCATCGACGTGCCGATGGAGCGCAACGGCTACGAAGGGCCGATCGGCCTCCGGGTGGTAGAGCTGCCGGAGAAGTTCGGCGCCACGGTCGCGGCGGTCGGGATCGATCAGACCGCGACGAAACTGGAAATCACCACGGCGGCCGACGCCCCCGAGGGGGCCCAGACGATCCGCGTCGTGACGACGGTCTACGGCCGAACCGTCGAGGCGAAGGTTCCCGTCCAGGTCGACCAGCGCCCCTACCAGGTCAAGTCGTTCATGGTCGTTGGGCTCAAGCCGGGTGAGACGAAGAAGGTCGAGGTCCCCATCGAACGGCGCAGCTACAAGGGCCCGCTGAGCCTGGAGGTGACGGGGTTGCCCGAGGGCGTGTCGGCGGCGAAGGTAGACGTTCCGGCGGGTCAGGCCAAGGTCACGCTCCAATTGGTCGCCGTGGCGGACGCCAAGGAGGGGGTCGCCTCGGCGAAGGTCGTCTCCACCGGGGGCAACCTGAAACGCACCGATCCGTTGATCGTTCGCGTCGCCCACGGCGAGGCCGGCTACCTCCCCGAGGAGTTCACCTTGGACGAGGAATCGGCGGTGCTTCTGCGGCGCGGGTCATTCGGCGGGCGGACCTCGGTCGAAAGGAAGCAGGCCCTGATCAACGCGTACGGCGGCACGAAGGAGTCGGAAGAGGCCGTGCTGGCCGGGCTCCGCTGGCTGGCCGCCCACCAGCGGTCCGACGGCTGCTGGTCGCTCGAGGAGTACTGGAAGGACGTGTCGGGCTGCGACTGCCATTCCGATTTCGAAAAGGAGGTCGACGACTCCGACACGGCCGGCACGGCGTTCGGCGTGCTGCCCATGCTGGGCGCCGGTATTACGCACACGAGCGGGCCCGAGGAGCCGCGCGAGCTGATCGGGTATCGGAAAAGGGTGTTCAGCGGGGTCGCGTATCTGACGGGCAACCAGGACAGGAAATCGGGCAACCTGGGCGGCAACATGTACTCCCACGCCTTGGGCACCATGGCCCTCTGCGAAGCCTACGCCCTTTCCGGCGACGAACGCCTCAAGGTGCCCTCGCAACTCGCCGTCAAGTACATGACCGAGGCGCAGCACAAGGAGGGCGGCTGGCGCTACGGCCCGGGCCAGCCCGGCGACATGTCGGTCACGGCCTGGGTGTTTTTGGCCATTCGCAGCGCCCAGTTGGCCGGGTTGCCCATCGGCCGCAGCTCGTTGACCCGGGCGGAGCGGTTCGTGGATTCGTGCGCGGTGGGGCCCGAAGAGGCCAAGCTCTCGCGATACGCGTACCAGCCCCCGACGCCCGAGAAAAGGCAGCCCGAGAAACTCACGCTCTCGGCGGCCGGACTGCTCACGCGACAGTACCTGGGCTGGAAGAAGGATGACCCCCAACTGATGGCCGGATGCCGCTACCTGGCGCAGCACTTGCCGCCGGAGTCCGGCGGCGACCTCGGCCAGATCTACTACTACCACTACGCCACGCAGGTATTGCATCACATGGAGGGCCCGGAGTTCGACCTCTGGAACCACCGCATGCGCGAACACCTGATCCGCACGCAGGAAAAGGAAGGCCACAAGGCGGGGAGCTGGAAACCCCAGGGCGCCGACTGGGGTAGCCGCGGCGGACGGCTCTATTCCACCGCCATGGCCCTCCTGACGCTCGAGGTCTACTATCGTCATTTGCCCATGTACCGCCCGGTGAAACGCACCGGGGGGTAGAGTCTTCACCTGTGAGACGCGCGCACGGCGCTCGCATTTTTCAGAACGCCTCCCCTCTCCCGTTTGCCGGAGAGTGGCGATACGGGAGTCTTTGGCGTCCGACGCGCCAGGGCCGAGGACCGCGAGATCCTACCGCACTGGCGTCTTCCCGTGCCGCGTGATCGGCTGCGACGGGTGAATCGGGCGGAAACCGAGGCGGAGTTCGACGCATTACGTCGCGCGATGCGCGGTGGCTGGCCCCATAGGGGCACCGCGCTGGGTGAAGAAGACGGCCATGCGGTTGCGTCTGGAACTCACACTCCGTCCCCGCCGCCACCCTCGCAACCAGAGGTGACCGAATGGGCACAGAAGAGCTGCGTCCCCTTTTGTTCTTCTCGAGGGAGGCAGACGTCAGGAACCCACTTTGCGACCGACATCTATTGAACAGAACGGTTCCTGCCACCTGTTCCTCGTGTTGTGTCGAGCCATGCGCTACGCTGTCTTGCGTCGCCGCCAGCCGATGGTGATGCCGCATACGCCGAGCAGGGACCAGATGGCGAAGGTGGAGGGTTCGGGGATGACTTGATGCCCCGCCCCGGACGCTACGCTAATTCCCTGGCTCGCAAGAAATGCAATATCCTCCGCGCTAAGCCTTACATCAGGAAAGACACCCCGGAGAGTAACCGCGGGTTCGGTGATCAACGACAAGTCTGTGTTCTTGCGTACGCTCACACCCTTCGACGTTGACTGCCAGTAGAAAAGCGATTCGGGAAACAAGGTGGCATTCCCTGAAGTATCGATACCGGCAAGAGCCGTCTTGAATTCTACAAGCGATCCGTCCGTAACACCCGGGTAGTCCAGGAACTCCAAATAGTAGTCCCCGTGAGTGTAGTAGCGAAGTTCATCCCCCTCCGCCCAGTATCCGTCGAGAAAGTCGTCACCGTAAAGTTGGTATGCGTACCCGCCGAGTGGGGGGTCCAGGTAAGGTGCATCAACCTGCCGCCCGGTGGTTTTGACGATCGGTCTGTTTGGATCATTGTCAAACGTGACCCACTGTATCCAGTTAAAGTGATCGAAACCGGCCAGCGCTGCGACGTGCGACAGTAACATCGGCACATCGTCGAAACCGCCGATTTCCAGGTGAGGTTCGAAAGACGCATGCATCGCACCCCCAACGGGTCGGATCAGAAATGAGTTCTCGTTTCCCAGGATGTCTTGGAGGGTAAACTGCTGGATGACTGGTTCCTCAATGCCAGTGTACCTAACCCCTCCGAAAATATCCCTCACTCCGTGACTGGCGATGAAGCTCCCTAGGGTGTCTCCCGCCTGTACTGCGGGGCCCTCGTTCGTGTAGACGTTAAAGAAGTCGTAATCGCCATCCGGGCCATAGCGTATGACTGCCGCGCTCTCGTAGACGGGCTCCTTGTCATAGTCGCTGACGTTATAGTTAAACGCCTTGACGTATTGGCCGCGCGGGTAAAAAGGCGCCAATGTGTCAGCGAGCGAATCGTCGATCGCGCCCGGAAGACCTGGAATGTCCCAACCCATGTATGGGCGCGACCAGTTCGGGCCGTCGGACCCCTCGACCGCAGGAACATCCGGATCAAGCACGTAGTACCCACCGCCGATGTCCCCGGGCTGGGCGCTATACGCGGTGTTCTCGCCGTAGAAACTGAAGCCGATAAGACCGGCTGTGGCAATGGAAGGGATCCCCATCGCGATGATCGCCAGAGCAGCAACGAATGCTCGACGTGCCATAGGGAACGGCTCCATGGTCCGTTGCACCAGAAAGATCAAACCTGCCGCACGCGTGTCGCCTCGCATGTCTATGCTCCTGATGGTGTAGCGTGTAACGACCGGTTCAGACAACCCGACGCACCACAAATGCGCTTCGCAAGATCCCGAAATCGATACCCTTCCGCGTTGCAGCGAAGGAGCGTGCCCGAGGGACGGAACACCTCCTCACACGCCATGCACTGTATGCTTCAAACCATCTCTCCCGCGTCACGTATTGCACTCCCGCCACGGCTGAGGCCTGCACGGTTCCGGCTCGTCCAGGTTAGAGTCTTGGTACGTTCGAAATCCACAGCCTACGGCCGTGCGACCCTGGGGGTTAAGCCGTTCCCGCGTGCGATGAAACAGCATACGCTCTCCCTACGGGAAAGCGCTGTTGGGCGGGAGAAAGAACGCACGAAGGATTTCAAGAGTCTGTCGCATGTGCGCTGGGAATCCGGATATCATGTGGTATTCATTCCGAAATATCGGCGTATGGTGATCTACGCGAAGCTTCGGGCTTCGCTCGCTCGAATCCTGCGGGACTCGGGTGAGCAGAAAGGGATCGAACTGCTGGAAGCGCATACGGTGAGTGACCATGTCCAACTGTGTTTGAGCATCCCACCGAAGTACAGCGTGTCGTATACAATCGGGTCTGTGAAAGGGAAAAGTGCGGTACGGATACATCGGGAACTTCCGCAGGAGCGGCGCATGGCCGGGCTACACTTCTGGGCGACGGGGTACTGAGCGAGCACGGTGGGGCGTGGCGACGCGACTGCGCGTCGGTACATACGGGAGCAGCAAGAGAGGAATCGTCAACAAGGCAACCTGCTTGAATAGCCGTTAACACCAGGCCAAGCTCCAGCGGGGAGCCCCCAAGCTACACAGGCCCCAACGACGCATTTTCCGGTACGTGGGTCGCCCCGCTTTGCGGGGCAGGCCAAAGCCACTCGCTACGGGAGTGGTCGATTACTCTGTACGATGCGCGCCGTGTGCGCATCTTGTACAGGGGTTTGTTTACTGCCCCTTTTGGTCGTGGCGTCGGGCCGCGTTAGGCAAATGCTAGTCACGTCCGAACGGCTGTCAAGCCCTCCTTACGGGTGTCCCTGCAGGACGAAGAACGGGCGACGGAAAAGGAGACCCTTCGCCAATTCCGACAGCGAATTGCTGCGTGGACGGCCTCGACTTGCGGCGACTGATTGGCTTGGCGTGGAAAACAGCGGGATTGGCTGGGCGCCCATCAGCGGGCCGACGGCTGCTGGTCGCTGAAGGAGTACTGGAAGCACGTGGCCGGGTGCGACTGCCATTCCGATTTCGAGAGGGAGGTCGACGACTCCGACACCGCCTGGGGGGGCTTGGCCATTCGCAGCGCCCAGTTGGCCGGGTTGCCCATCGGCCGCAGCGCGCTGACCCGGGCGGAGCGGTTCGTCGATTCCTGCGCGGTGACGCCCGAAGAGGCCAAGCTCTCGCGATACGCCTACCAGCCCCCGACGCCCGACAAGCCGCAGCCCGAGGAACTCTCCCTCTCCGACGCCGGGCTGCTCTGCCCATGTACCGCCCGGTGAAACGCACCGGGGGGTAGCTCCAAAGCCAGCGACGCCCTGGAGTGCGGCGTTTCATCACCGCCCTGGGAGCGGCCGGAGAAGCCGACGCAACGGCGCTCCGGGAAGCTCCGGCAACGTTCGCCGGTTGCGCAAGACGCCC
>Ga0307379_10007052_pt1 | contig 15325 bp, 12 predicted proteins | sample UN2MG_FD_202237 | JGI IMG/M metagenome (GOLD analysis project Ga0307379, IMG submission 202237) | Soil microbial communities from Risofladan, Vaasa, Finland - UN-2 | ecosystem: Environmental > Terrestrial > Soil > Coastal area > Acid sulfate soil | place: Finland: Risofladan, Vaasa | collected... | reverse complement strand
CGGCTAAGCAGTCCCAGCCACACGCAGGATTCAACCGGGCGTCGTCACCACTGTGACGGCGCCCGGTTTCCTTTTTTCTTTCTGACCGCAGGGGTTCGCCAGGGTCGCCGACGTATGCCCAGCGACGCCAATCGCAGCAGCTCGCAGGGCCAGATCCTGTTCCTGGCGTGCGGCTCTGCGGAGGAATCGGCGGGAGGCACAAGGGGCATAAGGGGGTCAATCGCTGCCTCGGTTGGGGCGCCGGGGCGGGCGGAGGGTCGATCGATTCGAGCTTCAGCCGGGCAGCCGGGCGACGGGCCGGTTGAGCATTTGACAGGCGATCGCTCCGCGGTCGATGCGTGGGCGTCCGGGGATGGTGACAGGCTACCGCAGGCCGGGCGGGCCGTCACGAAGTAAGCCTGACCGCCGTCTCTCCCAAGGCAGGTCATTGACCTGCCCTACCGGGCTGGGCAAATGGTTGAGGCAGGTCGTTGACCTGCCCTACCAGGCTCCCAAGGCAGGTCATTGACCTGCCCTACCGGGCTGGGCAAATGGTTGATGCAGCTCGTTGACCTGCCCTACCAGGCTTTTGATGACTTACTCGCAATCGAGCGACGGGCGTCAAGCGGCTGATCGCTTGCGGCGCCGTAGTCCAATCAGGCTGCCGGCGATGAGGATGGTGAGGGTGGTGGGCTCCGGAATCCGGGCCATCCAGGCCACGTAGTCGCCTTCGGGACTTGTGCCCCCTCCGACGATGAGCGTTCCATCCGCGGATACGCCGAACGCGTTCTGGAGGTGCCAGCCCATGACGTTGGTCGCACCTCCATCGATCAGGACGTCGGAGACGCGCCGCATCCCGCCCTCGGGCGTCCAGACGAACCCAAAAATGCCGGAATGGCCCACGATCACCGAGCCGTCGGCCGAGACCGCGGCCGCATTGCTGGGCCCGTCACCGTATTCTGGCGGTAAGTAGCCAAGGCCAACCATGCCCGTCGCGGCGGTCCAGCGAAATGCTTCGGTGCCCAAGTCGGTCCGGCTGCCTCCGACCACCACCGAGCCATTCGCAGAGACGTCATTCGCCCCGCCGGAATAGGTGCCGCCCGGCAGGTCGCCCAGCCCGACCATGCCTCCGCTGCCGGTCCAGCGGAAGGCCTCATAACCGGAAGTGGACGCGGACGAGCCCACGACGACCGAGCCGTCGCCGGAAACCGCACTCGCCCCGCTCCAATAGGCGCCGCCCGGCAGGTCGCCCAGCCCGACCATGCCGGTGGTGCTTGTCCAGCGAAAGGCCTCGCTGCCCAGGCCGAAGTCATGTGACCCGACAACCACGAGCCCGTCGGGCGACACTCCATCGGCGCTGCCATCGCCCAGGCTGACCATGCCGCCGCCCGGCGTCCAGAGAAACGCCTCGCTGGCGCCTGGAACTGACCAGTTCTGGCACCGACCCACGACAACGGAGCCATCGGCGGATACAGAGGCGGCCCAACTGGAATTCCACCCCGGCAAAATCCCTAAGCTGACCATCCCGCCGCCCTCGGTCCACCGGAACGCCTCCGGTCCTACGTCAGAGTCACTCCGGCCGACAACGACGGAGCCATCGTCCGATACGTCGTCGCCAAAGGCCAGCGGTCCTGTGCCTGGCAGACGGCCCAAGGGCGTAAAGCTGGCCGTCGCAGCCAGAGCATGCATCGGGGCAATAGCGGTACAGAAGGTCATTAGAAGCGCATTGCAGAGGCGTGGCATGATATACTCCCACCGGGACGGCCGTGCGGCCATCCTGGCACTACTCCATAATAACGGTCGACGACCGCGAACTCAAGGTCCTTATCACACAGAGGCATCAATGGCGCGCTCTGTGCCCATGTGCACGGTCCGTCCACTCGATGTCCATTCCGTCTGCGGGCATGACAGGGGAAGTGCATCATAAATCGTTTTGTGAATTGGAGTTACGGGGGATGAGAGGCACGGATGAGAGGGTCGAGCTTACTTCTTCCTGGCATCGCTGGCTCGCTTGGGGCGCCAGGGCGGGGAGAGGGTGGGGGCGAGCGGTGTCCGCTCCCTGATCCCGACGTACGTCGGGACGGTACTGAAAGGCAGGCGGTGGGTTGCGCTTCGCTCCACCCACCCTACGCCGCTGAAGGGTCGCGGTTGGGAATGACGGGGCGGCGTCGGTGGGCGCTCCCTGACGGTCGCGGCTCGGACCCTTGTGGAACGCCGGGCGAGCTGAACGCTCGCGGCTCGGACCCTTGTGAAACACCGCGCGAGCTGAAGCTCGCGGCTCGGTCTGTGCGGGACGGTTCTCTGTGAGTGCGACTTGTTTAACAGATTAGGCGGGGGCGGTCGAAATCACTGGAAACTTCTGGAAGCTACCGGAAGTTACCGGCGGTTGTTTCGGAACCAGATTAGGGCGTCGTTGGTCAGGCCGCTTAGTTCCTTGCGGTCGATGGTGCCTACGATGTCGTTGAAACCGTCGCCGTCGACGTCGACGATGAGCAGGGCGTTGACCAGGGTGCCGGTGGTCTCGAGCTCCTGTGCGGCCGGCTGCTGGGTCTCCTGGGTCACGCCGGCGGCGTCGGCAGCCGGGTCGGTGGCCGGCTCGGATACGGCAGCGGTATCGACCACGACGACGTCGGGCGGTCCCTCGTCGACGATCAGGTTCTCGCCCCAATGGTCGTACACGCTCGGGGCGGCCAGCGAGTCGAACCAGACCACGGCGCCCTCGGCGGCGATGACGGCCTCGACCTGCCCGTCGCCGGTGAGGTCGCCGACGGCCATCCCTTGCGGCTGGCGTTCGGTGAACTGGGCCAGGGTGTACACTTGCCAGGGATTGCGGATGAAAGTCGTGGAGGGCACTTGGGGACCCTTGAACCACTGGACGACGCGGCCGCCGCTGGAGCGGACCATGACGTCGCTGATGCCGTCGTTGTCCACGTCGCCGATGGCCAGGGTGTCGGCGCCGGTGGCGATCTGTCCGATGGGAGCGAAGAGGTCCCAGGCCTCGGGGTTGGCCACAGCGTCGGCCCCGTCCCTGTTAAACGGATTGGGAAGCCAGAAGACCATGGCGCTCTTGGAATCGGGGAAGGTGCCCACGATGTCGTAATCGCCGTCGCGATCGACGTCGAGGACGGCCACCGACTTGGCGGTCGGGAGGTCCTCGAAGACGGTGGTCCGTTCCCAGGAACCGTCGTTGCGTGAGGCTTCGCCGCCGGGATTGACGTAGATGTCGATGCGGTGGACCTGTGGGTCGCCCTCGGCGCTGTTGAAGGCGACGACGAGGTCCGGCCCGAAGCGCCCGTCGAAGTCACCGATGTCCAGGTCGGTGTAGCCGCCCTCTTCGGGCAGCTCACCGTCGGTGCCGGCCCGGAAGGAATTGAGCAGCGTGGTGGGCTCCCAGACGTCGGCGATGGGGTCGGGGGGGTTGTAGAAGATGACCAGGCCGCCGTCGATGGCGCCGGAGACGACGCCGCCGTTGTCGGTCACGTCGCAGTCGTCTCGCTCGGGGTCGCAGAGGGCGACCAGGCCGGTGTCCTTGATCAACACGACTAGGTCGGGTCGGCCGTCCACGTCCATGTCGGCGATCTTGAGGCCGGAGGCGCGGGCGATGGGTGTGGTGCCGCCGATGGGGAGGGTCAGGAAGTACAATGCACCGTCGGCGTCGCGGCGCTGGAGATGGACCTGCAAGGGCTGGGACTCGTTCCAGATGCTGGCCAGGTCCATGAGCCCGTCGCCGTCGAGGTCGGCGGCGTCGACGAGCTGGGGCCCGGCGGAGTCCTCGCTTCGGGGGTCCACCTGAACGGCGGTGAAGAAGCTGGCGGTCTGGCCGGTGGTGACGAAATCACCCAGGCCGGGCGTTGTTCCAGCCCCGTCGTCGAACATGGTCTCGCACCCGCCCGCGACCCATACGGCCGGAACGATCAACAGCGCGATCAAGGTCCACACCCGTCTCATGATCTGTTCTCTCCGCAGCGGGATCGGTTGGCCCGACCCCCTGGCGATTACTCAGCCCCTTCGTCGGCCTGCTCGCCCAACGTGTTCCGGAACCAAAGCAGGGTGTCGTCGTTGAGGCCGCTCAAGGTGCGGCGGTCGAAGGTGGCGATGACGTCGCCCCAACCGTCGCCGTCGATATCGACGACGGTGACGTTATAGACGATCGTGCCGGCGTCGATGAAGTCCGGGTCGCTGGGGTCGTCGGTGGTGCCCTGAGCCTTGGTGTCGTCGACGACGAAATTCTCACCCCAGGACTGGTAGGGGCTGTCGACCAGGCCGGCGTCGTACCAGTAGACCACTCCACCGGCCGCGATGATCACCTCGTTAAAGCCGTCGTTGGTCAGGTCGCCGATGGTGATGCCGGCGGGCTCGTGGAATTCGTACTCGGCCATGGTGTAGACCTGCCAGGGGAAGTTGAAGCGGTCGGGGACGACATCGGGCGGGGGGAAGATGGGTTCGAGGTCGGCCGCCCCCGGGTGGCGGAACCACTGGACGATGCCGCCTTCCCTGGAGCGGACGAGCACGTCGTCGAAGCCGTCGAGGTCCACGTCGCCCAGCTCGATCACATCGGCGAAGGTGTTGACGTTGCCGACGGGACGATGCTGCCAGGTGGCCTCGCCGCCGTGGACGACATCGGGCCCTCCGGCACCGCCTACGCTGTGGGGGACCAAGGGGTTTCTGGCCCAGGAGATGTTGGACGATATCCGGTTCGGGTAGGTGTAGAAGATGTCGGCGTCACCGTCGAGGTCGACGTCGGCGATCTCGACATCGCTGACGCGCGGCAGATCGCCCTCGATGCGGATGGGCGCCCAGACGCCCGAGGTGATGACGATCAAGGCCGAATCGGAGCCGGTTCCGTCGCTGACGGTGACGCGGAAGCGGAGTTCACCACTGGCCTGGGAGGCGGTGAAGCTGGCCGTCCCGGTGGCTGTTGTATTCAGCGTGACCGGATTGCCGGCGGTCTGGTCCCAGGTGTAGTTCAGGTTGGCGGTGTCCGGATCGGTGGCGAAGACCGACATGACGACGACGGTGGCATCGGGATCGTCTACATCGGGCACTACGGATTGGTCGCCGCTGGTGGACTCGATGGTGGGCGGCAGGTTGGCAGGCTCACCCACCACAACGTTGACCAGGTCGTTGTCGGCCGCATCGCCCGAGCTGACGGTCAGGCGGAAGGTCAGGATGTTGGACGTTAAGGGGGCAGCGAAGGTGGGTGCAGCGAGGTTGGCGCCGGACAACTCGACGTCTGGTCCGGCGATCTGCTCCCACATGTAGGTGACACCGCCGTAGAAGCCGTCGGCCAAGCGGGAGTAACTGCCGGAGCCGTCGAGAACGACGTCAACGGGCTCGGGGTTCTCTTCGGCTGGATCAGGCACGGGGATGGGCTGGTCGGGCCCGGCGTTGGCCACCGCGGCCCGGGGGACGGCGCCCTGATCGAAGGTGGCCGCTCCGCCGGGGTTGGGGTAGAGTTCGACGCGGTTGATCGGCGGCTCGTCGCCGTAGAAGACACATTCGACGGGGTTGAAGGCGACGACGATGTCGGGGCCGTTGATGCCGTCAATCTCGCCCGCGGCGATGCCGGTGTACCCGTTGAACTCGGGAAAGGTGCGTGCTTCCTGGACTTCGACGTCCTCGCGGCCGGGCAACCAGGATCGCGAGAGCCTGAGGAGTTGCCAGGCGTCGCCGTCGGTGATGTCGTCGATGTTGCCGGGGTTGAACAGGATCTGAATCTCGGCCTGGAGACCCTTGGGCTCGTAGGGGGGGAGGGCGCCGGGCTTGGGGCATATGCCGACCGATCCGGTGGTCTTTGCGGCGACGGCCAGGTCCAGCCAGCCGTCCTGGTCGAAGTCGGCAACATCCACGCCGCCGATGACGGCCAGGGGCGAGGTTCCGCCCAGGTTGACGGAGACGAAGCTGATCCGGCCGTCCATGTCGCGGCGCTGCAGGTGAAGCTGGATGGGCTGGCTCTCGTTCCAGCCGGTGACCAGGTCGGGCAGGCCGTCATTGTCCATGTCGAAGGACCGGATGTACTTGGGGCCGGCGCTGTCCTCTCGGGCGGGGTCGATCTGAATCGCCCGGAAATTGCTGGCCGTCTCCTCGCCCTCCTCCTCGACCACGACGGGCTCGGGGCGTTGGTCGACCACGTCACCGCCGACGTCGACGAAGTCGCCGCCGCCTGCGGTGGAGGACTCGCTGGTGGAGTCATCGGTTGTGACGCCGGTGCCGGCGTCGCGGTCGGCACCGCCACCGGAGGGGGCCCGGAACATCGTTTCGCATCCGATCAGTACCGCGGCCGCAAGCGGGCACAGCACGAGCGTCAGTCGGAGCCACCTTGTCATGGCATGTCTCTCCAAACCTCAGCCGCGACAGCACGCAGTTGGGCTAGTTTCTTTGGAGGTTATCGGCTCGTGAGGGCTGAGACTTGCGGCCGGCTGGCGTAGGGGAAGGTCCGATATTATAGTGTGGAGGTTGGCTTGCCCAATCCGCCGCATCCTGCGTAGGATAGGCAACATGGGAGAACATGAATCCCAACGTGGTCGGCCCAAGCGGGGGCGAACGCAGCGGCGCGCCGACGCCGGGCGGGCGCAGTCGGACACCAGTCGGCCGGGTGGACCGACCGACCTTACCGCGGGCGCGGAGCAGCCGGTGGGCGGCACGCGCCGCAATGGCGAGCCGAAGTCGGACTCGGGCGAAGTCGGTGTCGAGGATTCCGGTCGTGCGCTGCTGGGGCTGGATGACCGGGCGCTGCTGGCCAGGTGCGAGGTGCACACGTACAAGGCGAGCGGGCCCGGCGGACAGAAGCGCAACAAGACGGACTCGGCCGTTCGCCTGCATCTGACGGGTACGGGGCTGATGGTGCGGGCCACGGAGAGCCGCAGCCAGCACGAGAACCGGGCCCGGGCGGTGCGTCGCATGCGACAGGCCATCGCGCTGGAACTGAGGCATACGCTTGACCGGGAGCACTACCGTCCCGGCGATGTGGCGCGAAGCTGCCTCACGAGGCGGTCGCAGTTGCAGGTCGGACAACGTGATGCGCGTTACCATCTCGTGGTCGGGGAGGTGCTGGACGTGATTGCCGCATGCGATGCCCGGCTGTCGGAGGCGGCGGCGCTCATCGGCATCACAACGGCGAACCTGACCACGTTCCTGCGGAAGGACCCCAAGCTGCTCAATAGCGTCAACCGGATGCGGCGTAAGCGCGGCATGAAATCGATCCACTGAAACGTCAGGCGAAGCCGGGAGGCGGTCGTGGCGGGCGAGACACACCAGTCCCAGATTGTCACCGATGTTGCGTGTGCGGTGCTGACGATCAGCGACACGCGTACGACCGACACCGACACAAGCGGGCGGTGCGTTTGCGACGCGCTGACCTCCGGCGGTCACCGCGTGACGGCGTACGAGATCGTGCCGGACGATCCGCCGTACATCCGCAGATGCCTGGAACGGTTCGTGGCCGATCCGGCCTGCCGGGCGGTGGTGATGAGCGGCGGAACCGGTCTGGCCCGGCGGGACACGACGACGGACGTCGTGGAATCCATGCTCGACAAGCGGCTGGAGGGGTTCGGCGAGCTGTTCCGGTCGCTGAGTTACGGCGAGATCGGGGCGGCGGCGATGCTGTCGCGTGCGACGGCGGGGTCGGCCGGTTCGACGGTGATCTTCTCGCTGCCGGGCTCGCCGGCGGCAGTCCGGCTGGGCATGGAGAAACTCATTCTCCCCGAGTTGGGGCACATCGCGTATTTGTTGCAGCAGTGAATCCGGGTCCCCCGCCCGTAAGACGCCCCACACCGGGCGCGGGATCGGCGGGGCCAGGCGAAGCAGCGCAGCATCGGGCGGCACAACGTGCTAACATGCTTAAACGTCTCGCTGCGCAAGGCGCCGGTGGACTTCATCTCGCAACGTGGAACCGATGAGTGAACACGGAGGTGTCGATCGATGTACGCGGAGTTCAAACGCCGAACGCTCACCGTGCTGGAGGAAGCCCGAAGCGGGGACCCGTTGAGCAGGAGCGTGGACCTCTTTCTGATCACGCTAATCGTACTGAACGTGTTGGCGGTCATCCTGGAAACGGTTGAGCCGCTGGCGACCCACTGGGCGGCGTTCTTCCACCTGTTCGAAAAGGTGTCAGTGGCTGTGTTTACCGTGGAATACGTGCTACGTGTGTGGTCCAGCACAGCCGGTGAACGCTACGCGCACCCAGTGTTCGGGAGAGTGCGTTTCGCGTTGACTTTCTTCGCGGTGATCGACTTGCTGGCGATCCTGCCGTTCTATCTGCCGATGGTCGTAACGCTGGACCTACGATTCCTTCGGGCCGTTCGTCTGTTCCGGATCTTCCGCTTGTTCAAGGCCGGGCGATACTCCAGGTCGCTCAAGACGATGGGTCGGGTTTTTGCTCGGACACGCACCGAGTTGTCGATCACCTTGTTTCTTACCCTGATCCTGCTTGTGCTGGCCTCCGGACTGGTCTATCTCGCTGAGCACGATGCACAGCCGGAGACGTTCTCGAGCATACCGGCCGCCATGTGGTGGGGAGCGGTCACGCTGACCACAGTGGGCTACGGCGACATCTATCCGGTCACGCTGCTGGGCAGGCTGCTCGGGACCGTTATCGCGATCCTGGGCATCGGCTTGTTTGCCCTGCCTACCGCCATCCTGGGGTCGGCGTTTATGGAAGAGCTGACCCACCGAAAAGAACCATCGGCCGAAGTCTGTCCCCACTGCGGCAAGCCGTTGCGACAATAGAGCCGTCCTGCGGAACACCGCGCACTTTTTACCGTCCGGCGGCTGGAGGACCAGGGGGCAGCGGCTGGCTCGGCGAAACGTGGGCTGTGACGAGTGTCTCCGTGCTTTCCGTCTCGGGCGGAGCTGTCGCCTGCGTACTTTTCCTGTCCGCAAGTCTGCGCCCGGGCGACCGTCTGATGCGACTTACGGCATCCTTCAACATCTTGCTCTCCACAACATCGCGCTTCAGGACTTCGCTGGTAAGCACGTCTCGGACGTCCGTGGCATCGACCTTGACACCCCCGGAAACCCGCCGTAGCTCACGACGCACCACATTGAGCACGGATGGCGAGAGAAGGACTGCCGAAATCACATAACGATCCAACGCCTGGCGCTGCTCGTGGTACTCGCTGATGGCCTGCTTCACAATGCCTTCGCGGCTGAGCATGTACACCATTTCTACAAGCTCAGATCCGCCCTGCAAGAGGTCGATGGTGAACACGTGATCGTAACGAACGGGCTGCTCGAAGACCATTCTGTGAGCCTGCCACTCGACTCCGTTGGTCAGAACCACCCACTCGATGCCCTCCTTCGCTGCGTAGTCCGTTGCCTGCCGCAGATGGTTGTCCTTGAGGCACTTGTCAATCGCCTTGACCTCGATCAGGTACTTCACCTTGCCATTGACTTTCACGGCAAGATCACAGTAGGTTCCGCGAATGGCGTACTCACCGGTTATCTCGTCATACTTGTCGTAGCCAAAGACCTCGGCGAGCATGTCGGTGATAATGGTGACGGTGTCCTGCTCACTCCGATCCGCGGATCGGGCACTGTCCAGGATTCTCTTGAATTTCTTGAGGCCTGACTTGATGCGTGCCGCGGTTCTTTTCGGAATTGCCATAGGGGGACTCCTTTCTTTACCGGCGCGCCGACCCGCGTCGCCGGACAGGGTGTGATGATAATGGCGCCGCCTCGGGATCACAAGAGCGCTGGGCGCACGTGCACAGAAATGGGGCGGGCGAACGGCCGTCTGCGCCGTGGAAAACACAGGCACCACCGCCAGGCGGAAGACCCTGAAGGATTCACGACTTGGAAACGGTGCGCTTGGAGTTCGGCTGGGGGACGGGGTCGATTCGGCCGGGGGTGAAGGGGTGGCAGCGGAGCAGGCGACGGGCGGCCAGTAGTCCGCCGCGCCACAGGCCGTGCAGACGCAAGGCCTCGATGGCGTAGTCGCTGCAGGTGGGATAGAACTTGCACGAGCCGATCAGCAAGGGGCGGAGCATGACCTGATAAGCCCGCACGGCCAGGACGGCAGCGAGGACGCCGAGGGCGGCGATCGTGCGTCGGGTCGAAAGCATCGCAGGCGTCATTCCCACACCGCGAATCATGCACAAAAGATGACGGTCGGGCAAGCTCGGACGATCGAGGGGGTCGGTCAGGGGCGCGTGATACTTTGGGCGGATGAAGGAGGCGTTGCACGGGTCGGGCATCGCCCGTGGGGTTGGGCTTCGCCCATGGGGACATTCCTCCGCCTCCTCCGGGGCGGAGTCCTTAAACGAACACGGTTTCCACGGGTTTCGCTTGGCCCGCCTGTCGGCGGGTGGGCTTCGCCCATGCTGGCCATGCTGCACCCGTGGCGACATTCCTCCGGCCCGACGGGCCGGGGTCCGTTCCTTCGGGGCGAAAGGAATGGGCAGTTTTCTCCGAGCCTGCGGACCGGGATCCGTTCCATGGGGGCGAAACGGGCGTCGACATGGGGGCGCGGCTGCCGAAACTGTCACGCACGCGTCGGTCAGTTGGACGTCGACTTGTTGATCCGTTCGAGCACGGTCACGATCTGAGCGGCGGTGAACTGGCGGCCGTCCGTCGTGGTAACCAGCACTTCCAACCGGTGATCGCCGGGGTCGGAGAGGTATCGCTGGCCGTTGGGGCTGTTGGAGAGGGGCTCGCCGTTGTCGGTCCAGAGGTAGGAGGCCCCGTCGCGCAGATCACTGGGGATGGACGCGCTGTAGCTGATCAGCAGGGGGCTGATGCCGATTGTGGAACTCAGTCGGATGGTGACGGGGTTGTCCTCCGCAGGCACGCGGATGCGTGGGGGCGTCGGTCGGGGCGTTGAGCCGCGGTCCTCGACGGGCGGAGCGACCGGCGTGGTATACAGGGCGGTCGTGTGTTGGGCCATGGGGCCGGCGTCGGCGTACGCGTCCGCGTCGCTTGGGGGGTCTGACAACGGGGCCGCTGCCGGTGGCGTGTCCGATTGTGCGGGCAGGTCGTAGAACATGGGGGGCGCGGCCGCGGCCACCTCGGTCGGGCGATCGGCCAGGTCAATTGGCACGTGGTGGTCAGTCGCCAGGGCCACGACCTGAGGCGCGGGGGGTGGAAGCTCCTTGACCTGCATGCGGGCCAGCTCGACGGGGGGCGTCCTGGGCGTGGCTCCGCAGGTACGGGCGAAGAACCAGGCCGCGAGGCTGGGGCGGCGTTCGTGCCCCAACGCCTGGAAGACCGCGAAGGTGACGTCGAAACCGTTCCGGCTGTACCATTGGGCGGCGGCGCTGGATTCCTCCCGGCAAAGCTTGAGATCGTTCTCGGTGTAGAAGATGCCGATCTTGCGGTCGCGGTATTCGTCGACGGCCTGGGCGTCCAGAATGGCTTCCGAGAAATTGGACTGCTTGACGCACAGACAACTGAAGCGCTCGGGGTGGCGGTTGACCATGTAGTGGGCGATGTATCCGCCGTAGGACCAGGCGGTGGACAGCACGGTGTTGGGATCGACGTTGGCCAGGCGGGGCAACTCGTCCATGATGGCCAGGATGCGGGCTTCGTCGGCTCGGAGGGCTCCGTTCATGACGTTGAGGGGCAAGGGGCTGGTGACGGTGGGCGTGGCCAGTTCCGGGGCGCACACCACGTAGCCGTAGCGGTCGGCCTCTTGTTGCCACTCGCGGATCTGAGAGCCGGCGGTGTCAAACGGCTTCATGCCGTGGAAGGTCATGACCAGGGGGAAGTAGCGGCCGTCAGCGGCACCGCGCTGGTAGGCATCGGGCAGATAGAGATGGTAGGCCGCGCCGGTACTCGCCTCGCGGAGGTACAGGACCCGTCCGTGACCGGGGGGCTGGTGGACGATGCAGCCCGTCGTGGAGAGAACGGCCGCCAGCGCAGCCAGCAGGGCTGCGAGCCACTGCCTTCGGAATGTTCCCAGCCGCCAGTTCACTTCAACCTCCTCAGATCGGGGTGCCGGGGACGCAACACCTGCAACCCGGACGCTCCGTCCGGGCGTCTCCGGGCAAACGCCGGGCGCCGCAGGGCCATGGCATTCTAGGGAGGGATCGGCGGACCATCCAACCTTCCATGCGAGCCCAACAGCCGTGGTCACGGACCGCCCAGCGGATATCATCGGTGCCTCATCGGCGTCGTCCGGACCGGCCGCCCCACTCATCCGGCCGGCACGAATCGGCGTCCTCGGTACGGCGGGGGTAATGCCACGGGGCCATTCCGAGCCATACACAGCGAAGCCCCGGCCGTGCCTGGCCGGGGCTTCGACGTTCGCACACCAATCGCCGGACACCCACATCATGGGCCAGCGTCCGGACTCTCGCTGACTCGGCCGATCAGCCCGCCGTGTAGGGCACCAGGGCCATAAACCGTGCGTGCTTGATGGACGTGCGGAGGGCGGTCATCTCTTTGGCGCTGGCGCCGCTACGCTTTCGTCCCATGATCTTGTTGCTGGAGGTCAGGAACTTGCGGAGCAGCTCGATCTCACGATAGCTGAAGAGAGGCCCCCGCCATTCCTTCTTTGCCCGGTCGGGAAAGCGCTGTCCGCCACGACGTTCTCGAGGCTTGCCCTTGGGTCTCCTGCCCACCGGTTTCCTTGTCATGGGTTTCCTTGCCATCTGTCTCCTCGCTGAGCCAACAGCACCGGCCACGGTCGCGGCATCAGGATCGGGCTTAGCGGCTCATCCGGTCTGGTCCGGTTGTCCACCGGTCTGGGCCATGATCCGTCCGAACTCCTCCGGGCTGACCGTCTCGGCCTCATCGATCAGCATGATCGGGATGCCGTCTCGGATGGGGTAGCGGCGCCGCGTGTCGGGGTCGGTGGAATAGAGCCAATCACCGACCTGCCGCAGCGGGGCCTTGCTCTGTGGACAGACCTGGATTTCGAGCAGCTCCCTGTCGATCTCGGGCATCCCGATCATCTCCTTCGGCAGGCCCGCAGCGCTGCGGCGCCAACCGCCCGGATGTATCGAACCCGACAGGATAACCCCGTCCGCCGCTGCCGGCAAGGCCGACCGGGCCGATTCTCGCCGCCAGAATCCGGGCCGGCCCCCAATCCGTGCAACCTGCCCCAGCCCGGTCCGCCGGCAGCCGATACTCGCTGTGCGTGGTCGGCTTTGGACGGCCCGTTGGGGCAGGAGGCGTCGGGCTGGAGGCGCCCCGGTCCCGCTGGGGGCGGCGATATCGGACCGGACCGGCCGGCAGTCGGAACAGGGGCGGTCCCGGGGGATGGCCATGCGCCCGGGAGCGGACGGCCGCCAGCCTCCATTTGACGTGGAGGCCCTCTCGGCATTGAATGGTCTGCGGAGGATGCACTATGACGAAACGTCCAGGGTCGTTCCGGACACCGGCCGAGGAAACCTGGCGGGTTTTCCGGATCATGAGCGAGTTCGTCGAGGGGTTCGAGGTGATGTCCTCACTCCCGGCGGCGGTGTCCGTGTTCGGCTCGTCGCGCAGTGTGCCCTCCGACCCCTACTATCGCATGGCTGAAGAGCTGGGCAGCAAGCTGGTCAAGAAGGGCTTCGCGGTGATCACGGGGGGTGGGCCCGGGATCATGGAGGCGGTGTCGAAGGGGGCGTACGAGGCGGGCGGGCCGAGCGTGGGGCTGAACATCTTCCTTCCGCACGAGCAGGCGGCGAATGACTATCAGAACGTGTCGCTGGACTTTCGGTACTTCTTCTGCCGGAAGGTGATGTTCGTCAAGTACGCCAGCGCCTTCGTGTGCTTTCCGGGTGGGTTCGGCACGATGGACGAGTTCTTCGAGTCCATGACGCTGATCCAGACGGAGAAGACCAAGCGATTCCCGGTCATTCTGGTGGGGTCTTCGTTCTGGGGGGTGCTGGCCAACTGGATGCGCGACCACCAGTTGGCCCCGGGCTTCATCGACGCCGACAATCTGAAGTTGTTCCAGATCACGGACGACGTGGAGTGGACGGCCAACTACCTGGCCCGATGGCATGAGAAGCACGCCGCCGAAGAGGCGGCCCAAGCCGAGCCTCATGCCATCGCCTGGGACAGCGTAACGGCGGAGGGCACCACCACAGGGAAGAGCCCGCGGAAAGACGTCCAGCCGGGCGGCTACGAAGACCTGTTGCGCTAGAGAGTCAATTCGGGCCGCCGAGGCTTCGCGGAGTCGCGGGCGTCGCGCGAGGCGGGCGGTACGCGTGTGGTCGGCGTCACTGCCCCGCCAACTCGAGCACCTTCTGGTATTTGGCCTTGAACTTGGCACTCCATTCGGCGGCCAACGCCTGGGCCTCCTGACCGCCGCGTTCGTAGCGGACGCCGAGTTCGTAGGCGGTCTGCTCGTCGAAAGGCGGCGTGGTCAGCTCGGCCAGGGCCTGCTCGGGGAGGTTTGCGTCGATCAAGGCTTGCCAGGCCCGCTGCAGAAGGAGGTGATTCTCTCCGCAGGCCGCGAGCAGCAAGGGAGCGACGATCTTGGCCTGTTTGGCCTCGCGGTCGACGTCGAAGACGAAGTCGGTCTTCCCCTCGAAGGGGTTGTCCGCAACGGCGAGCCGGCCAGCAAGCTGTTGGTAGGCCGCAGGCCTGGCCGGATAGCGGAACAAGGTCTGGGCCACGGCGCCCTCGCCGAGTTCGACTTCGGCGTCGGCGTCGGCGTCGGCGTCGCTGAGTCCGCCGCGAGCCCCCCACAAGGCCTGCCCCTCGTCGCTGAGGCAGTAGCGCAGGAAACGGTTGGCCACTTCGGGCGCCGCGGCGTAGTTGAGGATGGTGATGATGTCGGGCGTGATGGCCGTGGCGTCTTTGGGGGCGACGAAGCCGAGGCGATCATCGCCCTGCAGGGCGATCTCGCGGAGGGCGCTGAAGTTGACGCTCAGTCCGGCCAGACACATTCCGGAGGCGACGTCGCGGATCACGTCACCGCTGGCGGGCAGCAGGACGCGGGCGTTTGCGGCCATGCGCAGGATGAGCCCCCAGCCGCGCTCCCATCCGTGCCGCTGGAGGATCAGCCCAAAGCAGAACCGGTTGCTGCCGCTGCGGGTGGGATCGGCGACGGCGACCCATCCGAAGTAGGCGGGGTCGGCCAAGTCAGCCCAGGTGCGGGGCAGAGCGCGTCCGCGTTGGGCGATCATTTCCTTGTTGTACATAATGCCGAAGCTGGAGAGGGCCGTGGCGTGCCAGTAGCGGTTGTCATCGACCAAGGGCACGCCCAGCAATTGCTTGGGAGTGGCCAGCTCGGGCGGGAGGGGTTCGGGCAGGGCCTGGGCCAAGCCCCCCTCGGCGAGCAGCCGGTGCTCGGTGACCCCCCCGCCGAACATGAGGTCGGGCACGAGCCTGTTGGACATGCTCTCGCTGTCGGCGGCCGCCTCGGCGACGTAGGCAACGCACTGCGGCGTACCCCGTGCGATCCAGCGGATATCCA
>Ga0307379_10007051_pt1 | contig 15327 bp, 27 predicted proteins | sample UN2MG_FD_202237 | JGI IMG/M metagenome (GOLD analysis project Ga0307379, IMG submission 202237) | Soil microbial communities from Risofladan, Vaasa, Finland - UN-2 | ecosystem: Environmental > Terrestrial > Soil > Coastal area > Acid sulfate soil | place: Finland: Risofladan, Vaasa | collected... | reverse complement strand
AATGAAAGCCACAACTTCTTAATCTTGACCCATAATTTCTGGAAAAATATTTTCAACCGATCAATCATGTCTATCTCCTTGGTTTCAAAGTCACTCATGATTCTCTCCCTCGCTATTGGCTAGTGCTTGGCTGGCGTATTTAGAGATGGTCTGTGCCGCCACAATAATGATTTCATCACTGTCTATTTGGATGCGCCCAAGCGTAGCTTCCAACTCGGCTATGCGCTCACGCTGCCCTCTAATTATATCGTGATACTCGGCGGCGTTATGGGCTGCACAAGATGCCTCAGTAGTCAGGCACTCAATCTTTTTTATTGCCGCCTCCATTTCATCAATGCAACACGGCATATCGCCACAACCAGATTCAGCGGATAACTCTATCCTCTCCTTCAGTCGTTCCTTCAGGTTGCTCATTTCGCTACCTCGCTATTGGCTAGTGCTGCCTTCAATGCTGAGTACTCATCGCCATATTTATGCTCCATCCCCTCCAGCGCATCTACCCTTGCTTGTAGTCGCTCGACCTCTGCATCCAGCTCAATGATGATCTGCTGTGCGTGTTTGTAGTCAGTCACGATTCTCACTTCCCTTCTCCTTCCCAGTGCCATTGGAAACGTCACAGTTGCGCTTTCCTGTCCTGTGGTGGCCTTGACATAGCCACGAAGCGCAGACTCCAACTCATCTACCCTTGCTGCGAGTAGTCGGCCCGCCTCAAACCAATGATCTGCTCGGTCGATAAAATTCTGCGCCTGTTCTTCTGTTGAATATGGGCCAGTGTCGCTGTCGAACTCCGAGCTGTATGCCCACCATGATCCGTTGTGAAATCTAGTTATCATTTCGGTGGCTCCGGCACATTCATCCAGTGAGTAACTTCGTTGTGACCCTCTGGATAACGCTCACCAGACCATGCGCCGTATCCGTCAATTAACGTCACTCGCATGAATCCCTTTGGCTGGTATGATCGTTTGCCAAAAATAATCACCCGCTGTCCCGGCTCCGGCATTCGATCCTTAACTGAAACCCATGTCTCCAGCGCATCTACCCTTGCTTGTAGGCGCTCGATTTCAACCACATTCTGCTGCGCTTCACGTACCTGCTCGATTGTGTAGTATGTTGCCTCACCACTCATTAATGCTTCAATAAACTCAGGCGCATCATGTGTTCTTTTACAGAACGGGCAGTATGATTGTGGGTCACTCATATCTCTACCTCTCAGCTTGTCGGCTTCCTTTGCCAACCCCTTTCGGATTTGTTGTCCAGCCGACATTCCATTGCCAGTCCTTTAGGTACTGCTCAATTCTTCGCTTAGACCATCCCTTAGCCTCTAACTGAGCCCTCTTTGTATCTACTTTCACGATATCTCCTCCACGGTGCACTGCCATCTATTTTTTATTTTGCGCCAACCGTGCACCTCGATAGTCCATTCAGCATCTCGCAAATCACCAATCGACTCATGCTCAACCATCTTTTGAACGCGAGCTAGACGATTGCCGTAAGTGGTGCACTGAACCCCAATGGTTTCGCCCTTTCTCACTCCCAGGACGTCTATGATTCCAAACAGGTCCTGCCTAATTCTGGCAAACGGATTCCAGTGTTCAACAACCGCTGCCCTGAATCCGTCAGCTCGCAATCGCTTGAGTGTTAGCTGTGTTGGTGATGTTCCGGCCATCCTCGGCATCCTTTTTGTCATGCTTACGAATCCATAGCCGAATGATCTTCATTGCGACCTCATAGTCTGGCCATGAGCGTAAAACATCCCCCATGCCATCCTCATCCTCCCACAGCCCCTCTCCCATCCAAGGGCTCCAATCGTCACCATGGCGCTGCTTCAGAGTCACTAACATAATAGCCATGCGATCGGCCATAAATGCCATGCGCCTATCCGACTTGCTGAGCTTTTTTCTTGGCTTTTGCATACGCTATATTCCGTGAAATTATCCAGTTCTCAATCCGAGCATCAGTAGGAACAGATGCCATATTCATCCAGTGCCTCTCTGGCCATACCCCACATTTTTCCTTGTACTTCACAGATGGCCAACCTGGCTTATACCCATGTGTGGCTCCATATCTAATCAACATTGCGTAGAAAATCTCATGCGTCGGCCACCCTTCTGGCAGCTTATCAAGCAGATTCTTGCCAATCCGAACCAGATCCGCATCGACGGTATCAACGTCTTTTTTACTGAATGGCACCTTCCAGCCGCATTTTGGGCAGACCCTAGATCGACTGAATATGTTCGTGCAGTTTTCGCAAACATGAACGGCTGACTCTTTCGCCTCACCTGAGTTGGGGTTTCGAGTCCAGTTCTCACAAGCCTTTTTGCCCTCATCCAGACGCCAGCGGAACAAATCGTCAGCTTGGCCAAGGCTTGGAACATTGCCAGCATGGTCCAATACCATGCAGGTTTTGAAGTCGGCGTGATTCTTGTCAGTGATTGGCCTGCCTTCATTGTCCTCGGCTGGCCTCATGCCGCGTCCGATCATTTGCAAGTGCAGCACTATGCTCATTGTCTTTCGGGCAATTACAATACAGTTGACGCTTGGCGCATCGAAGCCGTAGCTGGCTATTGAGACATTTACCAGAACCTGGATATCACCAGACTTGAATTGCCGAACAACCTCATCTCGATCGTCCTGATCCATTCGGACATGAAGGGCTGCTGTCCTGATTCCAATAGACTTGAATTTGTGGGCCAGCATCTCGGCGTGAGCAATGTCGACGGCAAATACTATCGTGTGCCTGTCCGACGCCAGCCTGAGCCAGTTATCGACCACATCCCCAACCAGAAGTTGACTGGCCTTTGATAGCTTGCCAACCTCAAAGTCTCCCCTGACAATCTTAATCCCAGCCATGTCGGGCGTTGCTCCACCCCAATACTCCACAGGAGCCAGATAACCATCATCAATCAGGCGACGAACGGTAGTAACGTGCTTGATAGAGGTAAAGAAACTGCCAAGACCCTTGCCAGTCTGACGAGCTGGCGTCGCTGTCCAGCCATCAATGATCGCCTTGGGAGCATAGTGATGCAGTATCTCGAGGATCTTCGGCGCCATGCTCAAGTGACACTCGTCGACATGGACGCGCTTTACCCTGGGAAACCAGAACTTCGACTTTCTGGACCTTGAAATGAGTGTTGGCCAGCTTACAACGTGCACCGCATTAACAGGGTTCCAGCTCTCACCTTGCCGCTTGGCCCTTAGTACAGACACGTTGCTATGGCCGCACAGCCCAGAAACCATGCCATGGGTCTGGCTGAATATCTCATTCCGCGGCGTGAGAATCGCTGAGGCATCTCCCAGAGCCATATCACGCTGACAGCTCAGGGCTTGCATAACCGTCTTTCCTGAGCCCGTAGGAGCGCACCAGATAGTCCTTTCGTCCTTGTCTCTATGATCCAAGACACCGTTGACCGTGGCGGCCTGATATTCGCGAGGATCAATTATCATGGCACAGCCTCATCAGAATTCGGCACCAGATCCCATTCCTGCTCAGCCAGATCGTGAATGCAAACCCTACAGGTAGCACAGAAGGCGACTGGAATAAGCCCAAACCAGCCCTCCATTCCCTCCTCATCAGCGTCGAAGCTGGTGCTGCAGGTTGAACAGTAGATGAACCTCATTTCACTATCGGCGATTTTTTACGACAACTGATTATCGGACCACCATCACACAACCCAGGAGCACAGTTACACCACCTGATTTTTGGCGCCACTATTGAAATCAGGTAGTCAACCGCAGACGATCCACCATTTTTCCTCCCCATCTCGATCGCCTTACAGATGGCCTCCTTCAGCTCCTCAACTTCTATGCAATCTGGTGCTGAGTACGTGCTTTCAGTCAGTACCGCCGGAGCATCAACTATCCTGAGCGGCACGGAACGCTTGGTTAGCTTGCCGTCCACAACCTCAAACTGCTGCTCAAACTCTGGTAGAGACTCCGGTATCACTGGGTTTTCTGGTATTGGCACAACCTTATTGAAGCCCCTAAAGTCACGCTCAGGAACAACGGTCAGCTCGCCGTTTGGATACATAACGAGCCAGTCCGTATCGCCCAGAGGCTGCTCGACGCCGCCAGCCATCATCAATATAAGGTCATTGGGATGACTGGCCTCAGAATAGACCCTGTTTACCTGAGTAGGGCTTTTCTGCATTTGCAGCCACTTCGGCCATTCCTTTTCGTGAAACCTGCTTCGCTTCGAGATCTGATAGGCCTCAACAACAAAGTCCTCATCCGCGTATCGAAAATCAGACTTCGCCGCCTTTATGGTATCGAGGATGTCGTGATATTCGTCGTTAGTTAACATCGCCGTTCCTCGTCTCGATAACGCAGTGCGCCAGCCAAGTGCTCACATACTCCATATCGGCAATATCGTCCGGACTAAAGCCCAGCTTGATGGCCTGATCGCCGGGATAAGGAAGCGCCTTGATTATGGATAAAGCCTGCCGAACCTCGTCCCGCTCAATTTCGATCTGGCTTGGAGGAATCTTGGTCGGACGATTGTTTGTCGGCTTGTTCTCTTCTGGTCCGTCAAACGTCTTAGACGTATTGGTGCCAATGGTGTCTCTAAGACCAACCCTGCTGACCGTGCTAACGCTAACGCCGCATAGATCGGCAATCTCAGTCTGCAGGAGCTTTGAAAACGCCGGATCCTTCAGGGCCATTTCCACGGCATGGATCTTGTCGGCGTTGCTCCGGCGCAGACCGTGGGCCCTATTTGCGGATAGCGCGTATTCGAGAGCCTCGTGCATTCCACCCTCATAGACATCAACCTCAATTTCGTCTATCTCGGCGTTGACAGTGGCCAACAAACGATGGAATCCATCAGCAAGGACATAGCGAGACGATCCAGCCTCAGCAAAGGCCACCACAGCAGGCATTTTGGCGCCATCAAGGATGTCTTGCATATACAGCTCAATAACGTCCTTATTTAGCTTTTTGCGAACCTGGGTAGCTGATGTCGCCTCGATCATGGCGCATGGTAGGATTTTATTCTCCGGCATTTGAGTCTCCAAGACCTAGATTTTGTTGTTTGTTAAAGAACAGCTCCAGACGCCTCTCTGTCTCATTCGTCAGCTCGCTAATGAGCTTTGTCCGAATGGATTTTGTCTGGCTGTTACAAATAAGACGCATGACGTCGTAGCTATTAATCTCGGTTTCTGCCGCCAGCACCTCTTCCGCAACCAAGAGCCTTACATCATTCGCGATTTTGTCCAGTTTCTCAGCAGACTGAAGCCTGAGCCTCTGCCTCAAGTTAAGCACCCTGACGGCTGGCTTTTTGTATTCCTTCTTTTCTGGTTTCATTACGTTTGTTCCCTGTTCAAAATTTCATCCTCAGCCGCGGAAATGAAGGTTCTCATGCGATCCTCCATAGCCTGGACCTGCTCGATCGTCATGCCCTTGGTATCCTTTGGCAGCGGAACAGGATCAATGTTCTCCACCATCCAGCGCAAATAACCACTGGGAATCTCAGTTAAATCAAGGCCCTTGTGCTTTCCAAACCACGCCACTGTCGCGCTTTCCTCACTCATTACCTATCTCCTCGCCATCGTTAAATTTGATCCACTTCAGGCGAGCGTTAGGAAACACCACCTTGATTGAATCCATGAATTTTCGGTCTTTCTCGGAGAGCTTGGCTCGGATCCGATCGCGCTCTGCGCTAGATTTAGACATACCTACGGCTCTCCCCATGTTGGATGCCCACAGGTCGAGTCCTCTCCTCATGTCGTGCCATACAGGGACCAAGATCGTCACACAGCCGTAGTATTCCCTTGGATTTGCCTCGGTTTGAGTTTCGGTCATGCCTCTCTAAAACACCGCAGGAAGCGGGACGAGAACTCTTGTCGCAGGTGGCAGCATCTTGTATCATGCTGTTGCGACGTAGCGCAGGGACCCTAGTTTCCTGAGAAGGCTCAGACCTGAACAGTCTGGGCCTTCTGAATTTTGAGAGTAGCGAAATCCCGATTGCTGCGCAAGGTGTCATTACCACCTCCAATCAAAATGATGGCTCAGCCAGTCCTTACCATCGTCGTCGTCGCGCCGCGCCTCACTAATCACCAGTGCAATGCAGATGATTACAAATACTACGGCCACAAAACACAGCACAAAAATAAACATACTCATTCCGGTATCCCCTGTTTTTTAGCCTCTTTGCGAATAAGGGTGGCCAAATAGGCCGACATGGATAGCCCCTCACCAGCCGCCAAGTATTGGAGCAACTTGTAGTCTGAGTTGAACATCCTCATTTGAAATTTGAACTTTTTCGTTTTGATTGCCATTTGCTAACTATAATGACATTTGTATGGACAAGCAATAGGTATGCGAGGTAAACTTACTTTTCCGTTTTTTGGGATTTTTCCCACCATCGAGGAAGTGACATGACAGACGAAGAACTGGGCATCAAAGCCCCAATCAAGTTCAGCATCAACGACCAGCGCATAGCTGAGGTAAGGGAGGAATTTAAGGACGTCGACGCCTATAAGGATCTTGAAGGCGCCAAGACAGCCAAGAAAACCCTCCAGAAAATGCGCACCACGCTTGGCGAGGCACACAAGATAGCGAAGGCAGACGCGCTTGAATATGGGCGCCGCTGTGACTCAGAGAAGAACAGGCTGCTTGCTCAGATAGCAGAGATCGAGGACCCCATCACCAATGACCTGGACATCATTAAAAATGCCAAGGAAGTTGCTGAGCAGGCCAGAAAGCAGAAAATCATGGACGAAATAGAGCGCATCCAGTCCTACTCCCTCGATCGCCACAGCCTGACGCTTGACGAGCTGCTTGAGCGACGCACCAACCTGCAGGAGCAAGTGCTAAACAAGGAATTCCTTGAGGAGTTTTACGCCGACGCTGAGCTGTCCAGAGATGAAGCAGACATGAAGCTGCGCATTGCCATCCAGAACGAGAAGGAGCGCCTCGAGGAAGAGGAGAAGCAAGCCGCCATTGCTGAAGAGAATCGCATCCTTCGCGAAAAGATGCTGGCCATGGAAAAAGAACAGGCCGAGCGGGACCGAGCGGCCCAGAAGCTGGCCGACCAACGCGCTGAAGAGGCGAGACTAATCCAGAAGAAAATTGACGACGACAGGCAGGCTGAACTGGATAAGCAAGAGGCCGCTCTAGCTGAACAGCAGAAGATCATTGATGCAGAGACTGCCAAGCGCGAAATAGCTGAAGCAGAAGCAATCGCCGCGGCTCAGGCACCAGATCGAGAAAAACTACTGTTCTTCGCCAATCTGGTTGACTCCCTGATCCTCGCCAAACCAACACTAACCACAGACCGAGCTAGCGAGGTGCTTGTGCAGGCCATAGCAATGCTGATTGAAGTGGCCTACGACATTAGAAGAATGACCGGAGAAATGAAATGACCGACGAAAACAACTTCACCCTCGAGGCCCTGAATAAGAAGGTCGACGCAGTTATCGACCACACCGCCACCCAACTTGGCAAGCTCGAGGCTTATGCAGTAGAGAAGGACGCTATTATTCAAAACCTCAGTGAAAGACTCTATGATTTTGAACAGTCAGCAAAGCCCGACCGATCAGCAATCTACTCAGCCCTTGCCAAGGCCCAGCTCGAGATCCGCAACGCAGAGAAGAACGTCGACAACGACTTTACCAAGAAGCCGTATGCCGACATTGCCTCTGTATTGGACGCCGTGCGCGAACCTCTGGCCAAGAATGGCATTGCCCTGTTCCAAATGACCGCGGATATATCTACATCAATGCTGGGTATCCGTACAGTTCTTGCTCATGGTGAGTCCGGACAGACCATCGAGGACCTCATTACGATGTCACCGCCAAAGCTGGACCCACAGGGCATAGGGTCCTGCCGGACATACATGAGAAGGTACGCAATCCTGGCTCTCTGTGCGATAGCTGGCGCGAACGACGACGACGCCGAGGCTACCCTTGCTAACGCAAACGATTACGCTCGCATCACCACGGCTCAGGCAGAGAAGATATACATGAAGGCTGACGAGCTGTTTGGCGATCGCGCTGACGCGGCTGTTGCGAAGATGCTGAATCGATTGTTTAACGGCATCACCAACATCGGCGACATCAAAGAGGGAGAGCATGATACAGCCCTTAACGCACTAGGGAATGCCAAGGAACTAATGGACAAGGCTGAGGCTAAAGCCAAGCAGGCCGAGAAGGTTGCAAAGGCTGAGGCCAAAGAGAACGGAAAATGAAATGGACTGCCGAGTAATCAATATAACGCAGGGATCCGACGAGTGGCTTGATCTACGCCGCACTAGGATTACCTGCTCTCGACTTGGCGATGTCATGGCCAAGAAAGATACCAAGCGGTACACCAAGTATCGCGACGAGAAGGTCAAGGAGCTGCTGGGCCACAAGGGAGTTGAGGACACTCCGGAGTGGGCAGAGCACGGCAAAGAGAACGAAGGCAGGGCCCTGTCTGCCTATGAATACAAGTTTGAGGTCGCCGTGGAACACAACATCTTCCTAATCTCAAACGAATATGACTGGCTTAGCTGCTCGCCAGACCTGCTGGAGCTTCCAAACTATGACGACGGAGGAGAGATTAAGTGCCGAAAGCTCTACAAAAACTATCGTGAGGAGGTCAAGTACGCGGTTAAAAATGAGGACACTTCAAACTGCTTACCTGCCTGCGATCGACATCAGGTACAGGGTGCCATGTGGGTAACTGGTTTCAGGCGCTGGGGCTACATAAACTACTACATAGGATCCAACCTCGAGGGAGGCCTTGCCCAGAAGATTCACAGGGTATGGGTGCCACGAAACCAGAAGCTGATAGACATGATGGAGATTAGGTGCTTGGAGTTTATGAAGGAATGCTATGAGCGAGCCGGACTAGCGTAAACGTCTAAGACGTTTTATGATACAAATTCCTTGATGGGAGCGGCACCCTACCGCGCAGCCCATGGTTGCTAAAAAGGGAATGGGGCCACTGGCTTTAGCTGGTGGCCCTTTTTATTAGTGCCCATTTTTTACTCTGGTATCAACCTGATTGAGTTTGCTCATCACTAGGTTATGGTTCTGCGTCATAGTGGCATGATGCTTGTCGATCTTTTCCATAATCTCTCGACGTTGCTCGTCGCGCCACTTCCTGTCCTCAAGACGCTGCAACGCACAAGCCTTACAGGACTGAGACAACAACTGTGAACGAACATCAACACCAATTACCCTATTCCAAAGCAGCGCAATAGCAGTCACGATCGGCACCCAGATGTAATCCAGTATGATTTGGAGTGTAGATTGTTCAACCACTGGAGTCCCGTCCTGGGAAAAAGCTACCTGAAATATCAGTCGTCAGACAGGGCCCGTAGCGTCTGCTCGTAGGTGTCAAGCCGGGTCATTATCTTGATCTGGTTGTCGCTGATCTCACTGAGTTTCTTTCCGTAACTATCGCCGTTCGCCATCTTCAACTCATCGCGTATGACTTCCCTGACAATCTTTGCCGTGTTCGAGTGGTCGCCCTCGCCCTTGGTATCCATGTAATCTTTCACAAACGATGTAGCCACCAGAACCACTACAGCAGTAACCGCGCTCGCCATGAGTGCCTTGCTTTCCATTATTTTTCTCCCTCAAGGATAGCCCTTGCTTTAGCCCTGCGTTGTGCCTCTTGGTCCAGTCGGCGAACCAGCTCAGGATCTTGCTTTATAACCACCCGTTGCGCTGGCCTTGCCCGTAGATCAGCCATCTCTTGTTGCAGACCTTCATACGCCTCCTGCTGCATCTGCAATCGGTCGTTGTAAAGTTCAAGTTCCTCGTCGTTATCAGCCTCAGTCACAACCACTGCCGCCTCGTAGACGGGCTGTGCCAACATCTGAAACGGATGCGCGTCACGACATTCCTGCTCGCTCGCAAACTCTTGGCGGATCTCGGTATTGCAGATTGCCATCGCAGCATTTTCCCACATCTGATTGCGTATGTAGAACTCAGCCATGCAGGGCCAGTTGAGCACCAGCTTCTGATGACCAATTAGCGGAGTTGACCACTGCGTAGACCCGAGACACCCGGCTATATCTACATCACCCATGCTATTTCCCAGGGCCAATGCTCGCGACGTTGAGTTGTAGTTGCTGCCAGTTACTGACTGTGTGCCACCAGTAACATGAACCGGAACATTAACGTCGCCATCGTTGACGATCGTGTCGCCACCCGTATAGTCGAAGTCGATATCATTACGCTCATCGGCCAGAACTCTCTGAGTCAGGCCAAAATACAAAAGAGCCACTACCGCCAGCCCAAAGAAGAACCACTTCACTGATTTCCAAACCTTCATAAAGACACCGCTATTACACCAACAGCTATTAGGCCGCGGTGCCAAAGATTATCCATCGTATGGTCGCGCCGCTCTTGTTCGAGCATATCCTCACGAACCTCCATCCACATTTTTGAGTACCTGGAACACTCAATAAACTGGTTGACCTCCTCATTGCGAGCCTCGAGAGCCGCCGCATTCAGGTCTCCAATCTCTTTATTTCCCAACGCAGCTTTGCGTAGCTTAGTCAGTTGAACGATACCGTCGCGATCGAAGGTAGCAGTGGTGTCAGTAGATGACACCTCTACAGGCATCTCAGGGACGCTCAGAAGAGGCTGAACAGTGGCAAGCGGGGCAGGAATTTCACACGTTGGAAGAGATAGAGGGGTACTACTACACCCCATCAGGCTTGCGCCAAGAATCAAGCAGATCGCGAACAGTTTCATCTTTAGTTCCTACATTATCGACTACCGACTTTGTTATCTCAGCGGCAGCCTGAGCTTGTTTCTGAAGTTTATCAGCCTTTTCGCCAGCAGCGATAGCTTTCAGCTCTGCCCTAGCGGATCCGTCGATGATTAAATCATCGTGTTTTTTCTGAACCTTCTTCAGGTTACTGGCCGGACGACCGAGCAAATAGAAACCAAAAGCAACCAGAGCCGCGCCAATGCTGAGCAATATCTTTTTCATTGATCTGCCTTTCCGCTCAGACTATTGGCCGCAAAGCCAGTAACGAGCGCCGTGTAGAAGGTTAAGCTGCCATCCATATTCAGCCCTGCAGCTCCGGCCACGGCATAAAACACTACCATGATCGTCTTGTAGGGGTTCTCAGTCAGGTACATCTTCAAGCTAAATTCCTTAACCGTCTCTCTGGTTTCGATAACCTTCTTGATGATATGTGCAGCCACTCCAATGATGAGCCCAACCGCAACCGACCAGTACATTATGATAATTTCCATCACATCCCCCTATGAGAATCTGTTTCTATTCTTGTTGTCGAAAGTTCCGACATCTGCCAAATCATTGTCGCCAAGCCTGTACGTAATATCATTTGCCCCGCGATACCAAAGCCTTGACTCCAGCTTATTTCGGTTGCCGAATGTATCTTGGTGTCCTGGCTTATATGACGGTCCCTGAATAATAAAGTCATCCCCGGAGCTGCCAGCACGAAAGTTAGTGGATTTTGTATCCTCTACAGTCTGGGTTGTATACATCCTATAACCGGGATAAGTGGGATCATTTACCAATGTGTCGTCATATACTGAACCAAGACAATGCCAACTTTCAGTATCAGGAGACCACAACAACGCATAGAAGGTGTTGCCAATTCGTTCTAATCTTAGTCTTGTACCGGCGGGAACTACAGTGGTGTTAAATAAACCTTCCCATTGTATAAACCTAAATAATTTGAAATTTTGTCCAGTGGGATCGGAAAGAAAGGCTATGTGAAAATACAACGGCCCATCCTGATCGTATGGATACGTGGTGTTGTAGTAATAGTATAAATTTGCATAGAAAGTGAAAAGAGCACAAGCACGTTTACCAGTAGCCCGTTTACTCAAATTCAATATCACCACTGGAGGTGCGTAGTCTGCAAGATAGCCTGCTTGGTCGCTGAAGTCGTGTGATGTTATCAACTCAATTTCTGCAAACTGTTTGTTGTAAGTGAACTCCTGCCCGATGTAAATTCCAGATGTGTAGTCGGTAGATATAGCTGCTGGTGGTACTTCTATACTGTCCGATCCAGCGCTCATAACATACGCAAAATCACCTACGCCAGCCGGAAATGCAGGACTCTCCCAGTTAGCTCCCAGTGAAACCCTATCAAACTTATCTAATATGGCCATTACCCTTCTGCCTGTTCACGTAGTTTATAATCGTCAGAATACATCAACTTCAACTCTTCGATGCGGTATGCCAGGTCAATTCCTTCAATGGGTACGGACACATTCTTTACATCCAGCTTACCCAGCGGATACTCCTCATTTATGTTTTCAAATAAATGAGGAATTGCAGCTTTTCCAGTATTACCTACCGTTTTTGACGCCGGACGCCAGTGTGGGTTATCTACTCCTGATAGCACGTAGTCAACGAATTCCTTCCACGTTAGATCGTCGCGTGATGTTCGTCCAACAATCGGTGGTTGCTTCTTGAAAAACTGGTACGAACTGCGGAGTCGCTCAATCGGGTCACGAACGAATACATGAAGCTCATCAGGCAACTTATCCTTGTCATCTGAAGTTAGCAGTATAGCCTCAGACCCCAAAATACTCCTCGAAGCACTTTTAAGTATGACAACAACACCGATTTTCCCGTTACTCATTACGGCAAACGCATCAAGGTCGCGTCCACGATTATGACCGCCACGTTTTAGAAATCGCCTTCCATTTAATAGTGTATATTCGTCTTGGTGCATTAAAATATTCCTCAGAAATAAGCAGCCATTTCAATCTCCTATGAAAATCTGTTTCTATTCTTGTTGTCGAAGGTATCAAACGCTGGAAGATCGTGATCCCCAGCCCTAAAAGAGGCATCGTTAGATCCAGGACCACCTATTCGAGACACAAGTCGGTTGCGTAACCCCGGCGTGTCATCAACACCCGGTTTACGGGTCGACGTTCTTACAGTGTAGACAATATCCATAACAGCAGATGGTCCTTGATGACCGTTATATGTGCACACATCTACATACTGACGGTTGCTAGTGAATTCATCGTTTTGGTATGGATTTGATCTAAATCGCATACGGTTGCCGGGTTGCCAACCCGTTAGTGACGTAACCTCCTCCACTAATAAATCAACGGAAAGAGGACTTATTGGTGATCCGAGATTTCCATCAGTGGTCAGAATAACAGCAGAGAAGTTTTTGCTGTCCATAAAATCTGTAGAGTGTTTGATTGGTGCACCATATATTCCATTCGGAATAAATGACTCATTTCTAGCATACCCAGACAAGAACTTCGGCGCCTTTGACGTTCCTACATCTGCATGAATTGCGACATGCGCATTGTTACCTCTATACCATATAGAGAAAGAGTTATAAAATTGTAACTTAGCATACTCCCCAGCCCCGCTTAATGAGGCATTGAATGGGATGGCAGGTTTGAATGAGAAGCCATTATTATACTGATAGGAATTAAAATAAAAGTAGCTCCCAAAATTCATACTGGAATTAATAATATCAACGGGGAATGACTGTAACGGATATACGTATGGTCCTGGAACAGGACCCGGAAAATTGTACCTACTCTCACCCTCCATTCCGACCGTAGTCGCCTCTGGATCTTGGCTGAGTTTCATATCCATTTGCCAACGCAGGGCTAGATTCCAAGCAGCAAAACTCTCATAGGATTGTCCAGCAAACATATAATTAGTGGCACCATCTTTGTAAAATCGCTTAGTTATAGGCTTGCTTAGACCGCCCCATTCGCGATGAGCCTCAGAATGTGAAAAGACACCAATCAGGTTATCACTACTATCGCGCATGTAGATCTCGCCATCCTCATCAGTAAAATCATCAGCCCAATCCAGCAGCACACCATTCTGGTAGACACGAGGAATATCGGTTACATCAATCTCGTAAAGAATGCCAAAATAGGTTTCTGACAGCGTAGTAATGGGTGGCTGATTAGCCTTAATCCATTTAATAACACCATAGCCAAGCTCTAGCTGCGTAAATAATTGGCCACCTTTAACGGCAATAGTCATGTTAGTTTCGCGATAATTAAAGACCGCCCCTGTCTCGTTAGAGCCAAAGGGAATACTCGCCACCTCAAAATAGGTACGCCCAAAATAAGGATAAGTGTTAGTTACGCTGGTAATGATAAAAGTACCATTGTAAGCAGTATTCGTGATGAAACCTGAGATCACTACCTGTTGTCCGACCTCTACCGTTGGACCCTGATTATTAAAGTTAAATCTCGCTACGCCTCCATTATTTGTGACTGAGGTAATTGTCTCAGGAACTTGGATCCATACATCGTCCCAGTCCAGCTTGTTTGCTGACGTTGTGATGACATCAGGAATTGAGGGATGAGTAGCTAGATTGCGTGTCGCTGAAGTCCAAGGACCCGGAGCAGTAGTCGTGTAATCAAAGTTACTATTGATAACGGTGTAAGCGCGAGTTGGAAAGTGCATGTAACCCATGCTTATCGCATTGAGCAAAATCTCATTGGGACCTGGACCACCCCTGTAACGGATAGTTCCTTGAGCTGGCTCAGAGCCAGCAGAGATGGCAGTCTGTATGCCAAACTTCCAATCCATATTCTCAATAACATAGCCATCTATGGTTGTGTCGTCGGTCACAACCTCAGCCAGATTAATGACAGTATCGTAATCACCGGATCCGTGAACCGACTGATAGTGCATAGGGATAGCTGAAGTCTTGCAGAAGCCAGTAGTAACTCCGTCAATGACGTCCTGATAAACTCGACTATGCTGCGTTGTATTGAATAGCGCGTATGCCATCTCTAAATACCTTTGGTAGTGGTGCCTGAATAATTTCATGCTGGAACGTCATGTCAGATCTATCCTCAATCCATAGGGGATGTTCTTTCAAACTCTCGTAACCTACGTCTATCGCATTTGGAATGACCGCGCACTGATATTCCCACAATTTATATTTTATATCTGAAGGATGTGCATCAGACTCATCACGGTATGCTCTCCTTGTGTTCTCGCCAACAGCATTGAAATCAACTTTTGATTTAGTCTCAGAGAGAATGATGTCTGGCAGGTAACGGTGCATCATTACCACCAGCGTATCGCTGTAGTCCAGATCGATCGCGTAATTAAGCTCATCGATAATGTGCGTGAGAAACGGACACTGGATAACTACCGGGCTGTAGTTAGAATGAACGAATGAAGAGAGCTTCCTAAGATCGCCAAACCCAATCTCATCCTCAATCACAAAGTCATGGCCAGTGTCGTGAGCAATCATCTTGGCACAAATAGTCGTGCCTGAGCGATGCGGTCCAGTCACCAAAATTACCCTGTGCTTTTTCAGTTCTGCAAACACTATAGCCGCCTATGTAAGTCGCCTAACGCCAAGCAATCGATCTGCAGGATATCTGGAGATCTTTACACTATCGC
>Ga0307379_10007050_pt1 | contig 15330 bp, 15 predicted proteins | sample UN2MG_FD_202237 | JGI IMG/M metagenome (GOLD analysis project Ga0307379, IMG submission 202237) | Soil microbial communities from Risofladan, Vaasa, Finland - UN-2 | ecosystem: Environmental > Terrestrial > Soil > Coastal area > Acid sulfate soil | place: Finland: Risofladan, Vaasa | collected... | reverse complement strand
ATAGAAATAGTTGAGGTGGGTCTGGTATTTAGAAGCGCCAATTAGATTCTTAAACTCATCTTTAGATAATTCTATTGGTGGTATAGAGAAGAAGAGAAGATTGGTCCGCTCTTTTGCTGGAATAAGTCCATCGAGTTCTTCACATAACCTCTCTGCCAGAATCAGCCAGTCGAAGGCTTCGTTGTCAATGAGATAGCAATAATGTCGCCCGTCATAATCCTCTTCAGAACTACTCCATAGGCGAATGGTTTCAAGCATGGCCACATACCAATTCTTGCCTTCAGCAATAGCACTTTTCAGTCCTTGGATTGCCTGAGTATCTCGAATGGACACTCCAGCCACCTCCACAATTATTTTGAGAACCGTCTATAGATATATTATATCCTTGCTGGGCAGGCAGATTCAAGGCCATATGGTCGAGATTGCGTAGTAATCCTTAACCGTTCTTGCCAGTCCTATGCCTCTGTTATCTCTTCACCCCGACAAGTCGGGGCGAAGAATCACACCTTCGCTCAGGCATGAGCGACGTCCAAGGGGTTAACTCCGCGCAGCCATCATGGGGCACATCAAAACTGCCTTGGCACCTACACTCTTGGTAATTACGCAGCCAGAAGATTGAGGGCAAGTCCGGAGTTATCTATTCCTATTTAGGACAGCGAGCAATTCTGCTAAGGACAGGGTATTCAATATATGCTGCGGTTCACACCAGGCCCGCCGAGCGACGCCAACTCCGAATCGCATAAAGCCAAGATGAGCAGTACTATGAGTATCGGTCCCGATGGCGAGCCTTACCCCCAAATCCCTGGCACGGAAAGCATGTATGTCTTTTAAATCAAGGCGGTCGGTCATGGCGTTAATTTCCACAATCTTATTATACTTGGCTGCCGCCTGGAAGACGGCTTCTAAGTCTATGGCCACGGGCTCACGCTCTCCAATAAGGCGGCAAGTAGGGTGGGCAATTATGTCGACATCGGGATTTTCTATGGCGTTTATTACCCTCCGGGTCATCTTTTCTTCACTTTGGTTCATGGCGGAGTGCACGGCAGCAATCACTATATCCAGTTCGGATAAAATTTCATGCGGCAGGTCTAAGCTGCCATCCGCTCGAATATCAACCTCGATGCCAGTAAGCACATGAATCCCGGTTAAACGCTCGTTAAGAGCTTTAATTTCAGCAACCTGCTGCCTCAGCCTCTCCACATCGAGACCATGAGCAATGCCCCTGCCGGCAGAATGTTCCGTGATTGCGATGTATTGATAGCCCATATCTTTAGCAGTCAGAGCCACTGTCTCGATGGTATCATGCCCATCACTCCATTCAGTATGCATATGAAGGTCTCCCTTTATGTCGGATAACTCCACGAGCTTAGGTATAGCTCCCTGCTCAGCTTTTTCTATTTCACCCTGGGCTTCTCTGATTTCTGGCGGGATGTACTGAAGCCCCAGCCGATGATAGAATTCTTCCTCTGTAGAAAATTTTTCCAGCTTGTCGGTAGCTACAACAGTTATCCCATATTCACTCAGCTTTAACCCCTGCTTCCGCCCTCTTTCTCTCAGGGAAATGTTATGCTGTTTACTCCCGGTAAAATATTGAAGCAAGGAACCAAAGGAATCATGCTCCACCATCCGCAAGTCAACTTGCAAGCCGCCGCTGACAATAGCGCTGGCCTTGGTTGACCCTTGGGCTAGCACCTGCCCTACGTGAGGCAGGGCAACAAAAGCATCTATAACCTCCCTGGGGTTATCGGCAGTGCCCATCAGGTCAATATCACCCACTGTTTCCCGAAAGCGCCGTAAGCTACCAGCGGGAGTGAGATTTTTCACACCGGGGACAGAGCGGAGGGCGACTATAATTTCCTCGACAATGGGCAGAGCTTCACCAATGGGGATACGCTGATCTTTGCGGCGCAACGCCTGGATTTGGTGAAGGATATTATCAGCGGTCTTTTCGCCAAGACGGAAAATTTTAGCCACTCGTCCTTCATTGATTGCTCGCTCCAGTTCATCCACCGAGCTTATCCCCAATTCGCTGGAAAGCTTGTTAGCGGTCTTGGGGCCAATTCCTGGTATGGCCAGTAGATTGGTGACCCCTTGGGGAAACTCAGCCTTCAGATTCTCATAATAACCTAGCTTGCCGGTGGTCATCAGCTCGGTGGTCTTTTTAGCTATTGCCTCACCCACGCCGGGAATGCTCTGTAAGTCCTCCCCTTCATCAATCATAACTTTTAATTCCCTGGGGTGGTACTCGATAGCCCTGGCTGCCTTCTGATAGGCGCGAATCTTAAAGACATTCTCCCCTTTAAGCTCCAGGAGGTCAGCAATGTCCTGAAATACCCTAGCCACCTCGCTGTTTTTCATGGCCTTGCTCGCTTCCTCCCCCTTCTTTGTTTATTATACCCCTGTTTCCCAAGCCTGTGATAGCTCAGATGAAATTGGAGTGCTTTCCGTCGTCTCACAGGTTGCATTAAGTCATTATTCTGAGTAGTAAGAGCTAGGGACCATCCTTCGCTCTAGTCAACCCCTTCAAGCTGTTCGATAATCCTCCCTGCCATTCTGAGCTCCGACAAGCCGGGGCTCAGAATCTCGATAGTCTTCCCAGTGACTTCGTTCAGGGACAGATTGCAATTAAACAGCCTCCTCTTTGGTGTCTCCCTCTAACCCTCTCCTGCTATGGGAAGGGAATTGTAATAATTTATGCAGTCAACTATAGATGGCGCTTGGGAATCATGGATTAATGAAAAGCTGTATAATTCATCACGGGTGGGATGCAAAAGTACATCAAAAACAGGATGGTAGGGGGCTATGACCTGAATCTTGTTGCGGTGGTCGGCATATCCACGCTGGCATTAGTCCTGGAACGTTACTATCCTTTAAATATCGATTTTTTCCCGGCAACGGAACTCATTTATTGGCTGCTGATCCCTCTGGCGGCGGGCTTCCTGTTTTTTCGGGATAAGCCCCGGGATTATGGCATCCGCATTGGCCGCTGGAAATCGGCGATAATCCTAACTCTGGTCTGCCTTGCTGCCATGGCGCTGATTCTCTACGGAACCGGTAAAATGCCGGAGTTTCGTTCTTACTACCACAGGCATGTCATGGACTGGTCCGAATTGCTGCTCAAAGCCGCACTATACATGTTTGCCTGGGAATTTCTTTTCCGCGGATATATGCTGTTTGGTCTGGAGAAATCTATAGGCAAAAGTGCTATCTTCGTGCAGGCTATTCCTTTCGTGCTGCTTCATCTGGGCAAGCCATTTTTAGAGACGCTGGCCTGCATCCCCGGCGGCTTTATTTTGGGTTACGTGGCATACAGAACGAGGTCATTCTTACCCTGTTTCATCATCCACTTCGGTATCTACGCAATGATGATCTTTTTTACCAACTACTAGGATTTAGATGCAATTCTCAAGCTATGCCTAGAATGGTAGGTAAGAGAGAGCCTCTTTGACATAAGGGAGTATCTTGTCAGGGTACAGAGCAAATATGACGCCGATAAGTATCGGCAAGTGGGCAAGGTATACCACCAGCGGATGTCTTCCCAGCAACATAAACCCTGAGGCCACAGGGCTGCTGAATTCAGGAATATTGAATCTTCTATTCCCCTCGGGGTATAGAATTTTGCCGAAAAACATCCCTACAAGCAAAAGACCGAACCACGGCAGCAGCGGGAAGTAATCCAGAGTGCGGAAGTGATGCGGCCGCAGTCCCAGCCAGAGCAGCCAGGGGAAGTCAGCAGAAGTACTCCACAGGCAAATGCCTGCTGCTATCACTGCAGCACCGAGTATCAAATTGATGTAGCGGAATCTTAAAAAGAAAGGCACGAGTATGAACGCAATCCCGAAGAAGTGGAGTATGCCGAATCGGACATATTCTTCTGGGACGACTAGCAACGAAAGCAGAGTAATCAACATGCCCAATCCAAATATTTTCAGGCCTCTGAGCATGAAGCTCGACATTCTCTTCCCCCTGGAATAGGCTATTGTGAGCGCCACCCCGGCGGAGAAAATGAAAAGTCCAGCGTTCACTGCTCTGATATAAAACCAGACCCCACTGGCCAGAGGCTCGGCACAGAGGTCAAAATGGTACAGTAGTTCCCGTGTATGAAAAAATAGCAGGCCTAGTAGCGCGACAGTGCGTACAAGGTCTATCTCCCAGAAACGGTTATGCCTGGTTGTATAAAGCTGAGTAGTGGCTGCCATACGTTAAGCTTTCGATATGATTTTATCACGTTTTGGTCATTGGGATTTGATGAGAGGAATTAAATTCCTCCTTTCTTTTAATTAGGATTTCGGTGGAGCCAGAGTATAGTAAGGTTATTGCGAGGGGGTATTGACAACTGCACAAGTCAAGAATAATCTAAACAGAGAGGTTACTATATGGATGCTGTACCTAGAGAGACAGCTCTGCAACTGTGTGCTGAAATCCGTCAGGAGAATCGCGGTAAGTGGTATAGATTTGCTCACCTGCAATGCTGGGGCTGCACGACCTTTGCTAAAGGGAACCCTGACAAGATGTGTTTAAGTAGCCAGGAAGGTTATAGTGGCTGCAATCTAATCAACAAATGCTATGCCCAACGGTCAGCGGATTGATGTAATTAAATAAGGGCAAGCGAATTAGAGGAGCTGAATTGTGTCGCTTATACCAGCCTTCGAGATAGGCGTATGGAACGCCTGGATTTTCATGCTTCTTGACGTATTAACCTTTCCCTTGTTTTTCCGTGTTGCTAAAGGACGGGCTCCAGAGGGCGAAGGTAAAAGCCAGGTTTCTGCCCTGTCCAGGACTGAAAGGATAACCCTTTATTCTTCCAAGATAATATATATTCCGGCCTTTATATACTCTATATTCCTGCCCCTAAAACTGGGGACGGTGTGGTTTTATGTAGGCCTGCCTATCACTATAATAGGTTTTATTGCCGGTGTTATAGTCATATTGAACTGGGCGGCCAGCCCGTGCGGTGAGCCCGTAACCAATGGTCTTTACCGTTATTCAAGGCACCCCATGTACGTAACCGCTTTTGTATTTTTCCTGGGGGTGAGCATAGCCACGGCTTCTTGGGTTTTCCTGTTGTTCACTATTTTGCTGATAGCCGCTTCGTTTTATTTTGCTCCTCTGGAAGAACAGAGCTGCCTTGAGAAGTACGGCGATGCCTACCGCGAATATATGAAGAGGACCCCAAAATATCTGGGAATACCGAAATCATAAGGAGAGAAAAATGTCGCTCATACCAGCTTTTGACATAGGTTTATGGAACGCCTGGATTTTGATGATTTGGCTAGTGATAGCTTTTTTCTTGGTGCCTCTAAATATAATTCCTAAAGGTCGAGAGGAGGGGAGCGATTTTACCGCTGAGTTCAGCAAAACGCAGAAGTATGCAATCCGTTCTCTCCATATAATCTATCTTCTCGCGATTATATACTCTATTTTTGTACCGTTGAGATTGGGTACACCATGGTTTTATGCAGGTCTTCCTATCTATTTATTGGGTTTGATCTCGTATGCAATGGTTTGGGTCGGTTTTACTACCACGCCATCTGATAAACCTGTGACGACTGGGATATATCGTTACTCAAGAAATCCAATGCAACTCTCTCAAGTTGTAGTATTTTTAGGAGTAGGCATAGCTACAGCCTCCTGGGTTTTCTTATTGCTTTCTGTCGTATATATGGTTGTGCCGATTTTGTGGTTGGATGCCGAAGAACGCCACTGCCTCAAGCACTACGGGGATGCCTATCGTGAATATATGAAGAGGACCCCAAGATATATAGGAATACCGAAATCGGAAGCGAAGTGAACTAAAGGAGGCAATTCATGTTGCTCATACCAGCCTTTAAAATAGGTGTCTGGAACGCCTGGATTTTCATGATTTGGCCGTGGATAGATATGCTGGCAGTAAGGCTTGTTGGGGTAGATGTATACCGGAGAGCGTCAGGGCTGCCTTCTGAAATGAAAACCAGCCATCGATACAGGGTGGTCAGCTATGTATCTATGGTAATAGAGACTATGGTTGTCGCCTATTCTATTTTTTTACCACTCAAATTAGGCACGGGATGGTTCTATGCCGGTCTTGCTATTTTCTTAACAGGCCTGGCGGTGCTTACGGCTGCTACATTTAATTTTGCTAAAACACCGATGGATGTACCGATTACCAAGGGGATATACCATTATTCGAGACACCCATTGTATTTAGCATCATTGTTGATATATTTTAGCGTTTCCATAGCTTCAGCCTCATGGGTTTTCCTGTTGGTTTTCGTTGTACAGTCAGTCTCAATAAGAATTGCGGCAGTTGGAGAGGAACGCTATTGCCTTGAGAAATACGGCGAGGCCTATCGCGAATATATGGATAAGACGCCGAGATGGTTGGGCTTGCCGAAATCGGGGAGGAAGTGATAGATCATACCTTTTTTGCGGTCACTGCTTTTCTAATAAAATTATATATCTCCTCTCCCGTTGCACCGGGGTCGAAAACACCATCAAACCCGAGACTCATCAATTCATTGTAATCATTTGGAGGAAATACACCCCCGATAATAAAAACGACTTTATCTTTTATATTTTTTTTACGAGCAAGATATATTAAATCGTTCCCTAATGCTAAATGTCCACCTGATAGGCTGCTGACACCGACAACACTTACATCTTCTCGAATAGCAACTTCGATAATTTTCTCGGGGAAAGCATTGCCTATATAGACCACTTCTACACCGAATTCGCGCAACATTTGGGCAACCGTAACCGCTCCTTTCCAATGTGTTTCTAATCCAAGTATAGCTATGACAATTTTCATACTATCGCCTTGCATACTATGTGCTCTCCTCTACCAAGGCATGGGTGGATGCCACAACCCAAATGATTCCCGAAATATCTGCGCGATTTCTCCTTCTGTTGCATCCGCACGCGAGGCTTCAATACAATAGGGCAATACGTTTGCACGCTTTAAACAGGCCTCCCGCAACTTTTGCAAACCTTTTTTCACAGCAGTATTGTCCCTGCGCTGTTTCAGGTTTTCGATTTTCTCGCGTTGTCTCTCTTCCACACCACTTCTGTAGCGAAAAACATCAATCGGCGCCGTTCTTCCGCCTAGTTTATGATAATTATGAGCGACTATCTTTATTGCTAACTCTTCTTTCATCCTATTTTCGTGGTGAGCATACTCTGTTATTCTTTTATGCAACCAACCTCTGTTGATTGCTTCGACAATACCGCCCATTTTTTCTATTTCATCAATCTCATCAAGCATCTTTTTCTCTAGTTCGTCAGTTAGAGATTCAACATAGAAAGATCCCCCAAGAGGGTCAACTACAGCGGATATTGCTGTTTCTTCCTGGATGATCTGCTGCGTCCTGAGAGATACAAGTGAGGCAGCCTCTGTCGGCACTGAATAGGCCTCATCATACGAACTCACATGTAGGGATTGGGTTCCACCAAGGACGGCAGCTAGTGCCTGATATGCAGCTCTTACAATATTGTTCATTGGTTCTTCGCTGGTTAAGCTCAGTCCGGATGTTTGTATATGACATCTCATCAACATGGCTTTATCATTATCGGCCGCAAACCTGTATTTCATGATGCGATACCATAATCTTCTTGCTGCGCGCAGACGGGCGATCTCAACAAAAAAGTCGCTGGCAGCATCCCAGAAAAAACTAATCCTCTCCGCTATCCATTCTGCGCTGTGCCCCCTCTCAACTAACTCCTTGAGTGTCTCAATAGCATTTGCCATCGCTACAGATGTCTCTGTCACAGCCGAAGTCCCAGCTTCCCGCAGATTGTATCCGTTGAAAGTGATACAGTTCCATTTTGGGACATGTGTCCTGATAAATGATATATTGTCACATTGAGTCCTGAAACATTCCTTGGGAGGGATGAACTCAAGCCCACCTCGTACAACTTCTTCCATTACCATATCATTTTGTACCGACCCCTTGAGCTTTTCCCACGGGACCCCTCTCCGTTCGGCCATCACCAAATACATGGCAAATAGTATCGCCGTATTTGTTGGATAATGTGTAACAAGCGAAACGCTCACTTTGTCTATTGGAACATCTTTGAAGAGTGACTCCATGTCGTTCACAGAATCAACAGCCACCCCTCCCATACCGACCTGTCCCCGAGCTATGGGAGAATCCGAATCATACTCTTGGATTGTTGGAATGTCGAAAACAATATTTACACCTGTTGCACCATTATCTAACAGAAACTTAATTCTTTCGTTAGTATCTTCTGGACCGGCAAAACCTGCAAGTTGGCGAATAGTAAATTTACGCCCGCGGTACATATTCGAATGGATACCCCTAGTATAAGGACGCTTACCGGGAAAGCCTAAGTCTTCACCATAGTCCAAAAATTTTATGTCGATTGGACTATAAACTAATCCTCTTGGTAGATCTGTCCCTAATAATAAATGCGGTGTTATATCATAGTGTTTTCTGTTTTCAGTCGATACAGCAGAATTTTTCCATTCTTCAAATTCCCTGGATATTTTATTAATGGTATCCGCATTATAAACAGGCATGTCTCGCTGACTTTTTAACCCCTCAGTTATCATCTGTTTCGTTGTTTTATCCTGGTTCATTTTATACCTCTTTAGATTAAATTCGATAAAGAGCAAGCGATCTGAGAAAAATTGCTAAATCTCAGCAGTGTGGCTGAACAAAATCATCGATAATAATGTCATGTCCAAACCTAACACTATTGATGCCGGTTATCTTGGTGTATGCATGTGTCTTAACCCCCCGGGAATGTTGTATATGCTTATAGATATTATATCACTATCATTTACGTATCTTACTTCCAAGCAGCCTGATAACTGATACGTGGAAGCATCCGGCTTTCGATGAGATGAATTAAGTTTCACCTTTCCTTTGTTTAGGGTTTCGGCGGAGCCATAGTATAATAAGGCTGTGGCAAAGGAAGAGAAACCGCTTTTACTGCTTTTTGACGGCAATGCTCTGGTGCACCGCGCCTTTCATGCCCTGCCCCCGCTGACCCAACCCAAGACAGGAGAGCTGGTAAATGCCGTCTATGGCTTTGCCAGTACCTTGCTTAAAGTATTTGCTGATTTTAAGCCCACTCATTGGGCTGTCGCCTTTGACCGTCCCACACCGACCTTCAGGCATGAAATGTTCGAGGACTACAAAGCGCAGCGCCCGGCTACGCCGGAGGAGTTGAAAAGCCAGATAAAAAAAGTTCACCAGTTGGTGGAAGCTTTCCATATTCCCGTTTTTGAAATCGATGGCTTCGAGGCTGACGACGTCCTGGGCACACTGGGCAAGCAAGCCAATGAGCAGGGGATTGAGACAATCATTGTTACCGGGGACAATGATATGCTGCAGGCTGTCTTGCCTCGAGTGAAAGCCCTGGCTCCCCGGCGAACTTTCACGGATACCATCCTTTACGATGAAGAGGCAGTAGAGCAAAAATATGGCATCAAACCAGAACAACTCGCTGACCTTAAAGCACTGGCTGGCGATGTCTCGGACAATATACCTGGCCTGCCAGGTATCGGTGAGAAAACAGCCGCTAAATTACTTCAGCAGTATGGCAGCCTTCGGGGAATCTACGACCATATTGACGATATAACGCCGAGCAAGTTGCAGGACACGCTACGCAAATATCGCGCTCAGGCTTTCCGTAATGAAGAATTGTCTACTATAGTCAAGGATATTCCCATCAAGCTTGACTTGAAGACCTGCCAGGTAAGCCACTATGACCGGAACGAGGTAGCAAAGCTTTTCCAGGAGCTTGAGTTCATTAAATTGCTTCCCAGATTGCCCCAAATACAGGCCGTGAGCCCTCAGCCCTCAGCAGTCAAGTGCCACATGGTGAACACTGAAGCAGCTTTGGAACAGCTTATAGGCGAACTGGAAACGGCACAAGACCTCGCCATCGAGGTTGAAACTACTGGCGAAAAGGCTGCGATGGCGGATTTGGTAGGCATAGCAATATCACCAGCCCGGGGGAAGGCGTTTTATATACCTCTGGGGCACCAGGGCTTGAATCAGCCGCAGCAATTGCCGCTAACCCAGGTCACAGCCAGGCTCAAGCCAATTTTAGAAAACGCCAGCATAGGCAAGATTGCCTATAACGGCAAGCATGTTATGGCAGTATTGGCTGGCTGTGGTGTGGAGCTTGAGAATCTGAATTTCGACCCCATGCTCGCTGCCTATCTCCTTGGCGAAAAAAGCCTGGGGCTTAAAGCGCTGGCCTTTAATAAACTGGGCACTGAAATAGTAACCCCCGCTGAATTAACTGGCACAGGAAAGAAACAAGGCTCCGTATCCCTGGCAGGGGTAAACCGGGTTGCCGACTATTTCTGCGCCAACGTGGACATCGTTTGGAGTTTAAAGGAGAGCTTGGAAACCGAGCTACAAAAACAGGGACTGTGGCAGCTCTTCACCGAAGTGGAGATGGCTTTGATTCCAGTTCTGGTGGCTATGGAGAAAAATGGTATTCTTTTAGATACCGACCTGCTTCGTGAGATGTCTCGAGAACTAGGTCAGCAGCTGCTGAAACTGGAGAAGGAAATCTACGGCAGCGTCGGGCACCAGTTTAATATCAACTCGCCCCAGCAATTAGGCAAGGTGCTTTTTGGGGAACTCAGGCTGCCCCAGTCACGCAGAACGAAAACCGGCTACTCCACCGAAGCCTCGGTCATGGAGGCATTGAGAGGCGTTCATCCCGTAATTGAATTTATACTGGAATACCGCCAGCTTAGTAAGCTCAAGTCAACCTATGTTGATGCCCTGCCTGCGCTTATTAACCCCAGGACGGGGAGGGTGCATACCAATTTTAATCAGACGGGCACAACTACCGGCCGACTTTCTTCCAGCGACCCCAACCTCCAGAATATACCTATAAGGACTGAGGTGGGGAATAAGATAAGGAAAGCCATCATCGCTCCGCCCGGGACATATCTTTTAAGCGCCGACTATTCCCAGATTGACTTGAGAGCCCTGGCTCACCTCTCTCAAGACCCCGGTCTCATTGCCGCTTTTGCCCACGACGAGGATATCCATGCCCTGACCGCCTCTAAACTCTTTGGCATCCCCGCGGGTGAAGTGACATCTGAGATGCGCCGAAATGCCAAAACGGTCAATTTCGGAGTTGTTTATGGCATGAGCGACTATGGATTGGAGCAAGCCACCAACCTCAGCCGGGAGGAAGCCTCTCAGTTTATCGCCCTGTATTTCGAGAAATATCCCAAAGTGAAGAAATATCTTGAGGCAACCAAGGAGCAAGCCCGGAAGCTGGGCTATGTCCAGACAGTGTTGGGGAGACGGCGGTTCCTACCCGAAATTAACTCTTACAACCGAATGGTCAGGGAGGCTGCTGAGCGCATGGCTATAAATGCCCCGGTGCAGGGCAGCTCTGCCGATATCATTAAAATCGCCATGATAAATCTATATCGGGAAATGGAGAGACGGAATCTCGAGAGCAAGATGCTGTTACAAATACACGATGAATTGCTCTTCGAGGTGCCCGAGGCAGAAGTGGAGGAAATGAAGTCCCTGGTTACAGAGCTTATGCCTCATGCTTTCGAGCTTTGCGTCCCTGTGAAGATAGACATCAAGCTGGGTAAAAACTGGGGCGAGATGGGATGAAATGCCTGAACTCCCTGAGGTAGAGACGATTAAGAACGAGCTTTCGCCCTGGGTCGTGGGGCAAAGCTTTACCGAAATCACCATCTTAGATGCCAAACTGGTATGCGGTGGTTCCGTTGAAGAAGTCCGTAGCGGGTTAATCGAGAAGAAAATAGAAAGCCTGGAACGCCGGGGAAAGTATCTCGTCTTTCACCTATCGAATGGCAAGTCGCTGATTATGCATCTCAGGATGACCGGCAGCTTGCTGTTAAATCCCAAAGACGTGGACCGCTACGCCAGGGCGGTTTTTCACCTCTCCAACGGGCATCGCCTTGTTTTCAACGACCGGCGCCGATTGGGGTTGATATGGCTGGTAGATGATACCAAGGCTGTGGTTGGCAAGCTGGGCCCCGAGCCGCTGGATGAAAGCTTCACCCCGGTTATTCTGGGGCAAAGATTAAGCCGGCATCACCTCCCCGTAAAAGCAGCGCTTCTCGATCAGTGTATCGTCGCCGGAATCGGCAATATGTATGCCGACGAAGCCCTCTTTGCCGCTCGGATTCACCCCCTGAGAAAAGCCGATGACCTGTCGCCTGAGGAAGTGCAAACTTTACATAATTGCATCCGCAGAGTTCTCGGGGCGGCCATCGGAAGCAAGGGCGCCAGCGTGGATACCTACGTCCGCCCCGAGGGCGAGCTGGGCACAGCTCATTTCGATTTTAAGGTTGCTCATAAGGGAGGTGAATCCTGCCCCGTTTGCGGCAGCACCATCGAGCGGGTCCCGGTGCAAAACCGTGGCACCTGCTTCTGCCCCAGATGCCAACCTTCGGCTCCTTGTCTCTAATATAAAAACCGGCAGCCGCTGGTTCAAATCCAGCGGCTAAGGGCTTCCTAATCCCTTTCCAGCAACACGTTACCATTCCTTAATTATCGAAGTTGAAGGGTTTCCATCCTGTCTCGAAGTCACTGCCAAAACTCCTGAAGGCATAATAATGGGGGTGAGACATCGAGATTATGTAGTGCAGGGGGTTCGGTTTCACCCCGAATCCATCCTCACTGAAGTAGGACACGATGTTTTCAACAACTTTCTTGGTTCTACTTTAGCCTTGTGATATTCAGACATAAGACTAACGTCTGCTTCTCACCTTCTCACTCGCGGCACGAACCAGATAATCAACAAGATGATTCCAATCACAAGTAAAACCCAGAGGAGCGGGCCTGCTATGAAGTGGAGAAGTAGACCCAGCAGCCACAAGACGAACAGGATAATACCAATGATCAAAAGCAAACGGAACATGCTGATCTCCTTTTATTTATCTATTCTGACCTTCCCCTCATTCGTTAGTCTGTTCTTCTATAAGAAAACCATCCAGGCAATGCCACCAACGACCCTCACTGGACCCAAAATCAGCAGCTACCAGTACCACCCCTTTATCTTCACTTCGGGTTGGAATATTGGGTCACCTTATCCTGCACTCTCAGTGGATGACCTCTTCTATTCTAAATTTCAATTAGAGCCCAGGGACTCAAGTATCTAACAACCTAAACTGAAACTATAAGTCCATGGTGCACCAGAGTCATCTTTACCTGAGGTACGCTATAATAGCCATTATGCCAATGATGATGAGATAAATACCAAGCAGATAATTTAGTATCTTGGGGAAAATCATAACAATAACGCCGAAAATAAGGCTTGCTATCCCCATCAATAGACCCAAAGTTGGAAACGTAATTGCTGGCATTAGAATCTTACCTCCTTTCCAAAATGAATAGTGTTAACCCTGCTATTTCTTGCCCAACAGTGTGAGGATGCCCCAGATTATAAGGAAAATTCCGACTATCCATCCCAGTAAATGGGGAAATATGAGTATAAGTAGGCCGGCAACAATTGCTATGACACCTAAAACTACTTTGCTCAAACCAAACATGCTAACTCCTTTCTCTAGATTCACAAAACATCGTGAGGTAGTTTATCCCCCTCAAAATAAGTATAATTAAATAATTAAAACAAGAGGCAAGAAATCTGTCAAGCCAAGCAATCCTAGAAGCTGCCCAAAAGGCGTAGCTTTTAATCCATGATAAAGCCTCAAGCTATCCTCAAGCTCTATATCATTGCATCCGCAAAGTTCTTGGGGCAGCCATCGGCAGCAAAGGCGCCAGCGTGGACACCTACGTCCGTCCCGAGGGCGAGCTGGGCACAGCACATTTCGATTTTAAGGTTGCTCATAGAGGAGGCGAGCCGTGCCCCGTTTGCGGCAGCACCATCGAGCGGGTCCCGGTGAAAAACCGTGGCACCTGCTTCTGCCCCAGATGCCAACCTTTAGGCTCCTTGTCTCTAATATAAAAACCGGCAGCGGCGGGATTTGATCCAGCCGCGCCATATTTCTTGGTATCTTCGTAACCTGAGTGTTCTTATCCACCCTCAAAGTCCGCCCCTGTCTTCCTGGAGGATAGTTTCGAGGAGGACTTCGAGGCCTGACTAGATGTATCTGCCTACCGATTTGGCAACTGGCCTGAGCTCCTTCATCAATCTGGCGAAGTCCGAGGGAGTAAGGGACTGAAGGCCATCTATGAGGGCTTCCTTGGGGTTGGGGTGAACCTCGATGAGGAGCCCATCGGCACCTGCAGCTATGGCTGCCTTGGCTATCGCTGGAACCAGGACGTAGTGACCGGCAGCATGGCTGGGATCGACGATTAGAGGCAGGTGGCTGAATCTCTTAATCACGGGTATGGAGCATACATCGAGAGAAAAGCGAGCGCTGGTCTCAAAGGTCCTGATACCTCTCTCGCATAAGATAACCTGGCTGTTCCCCTCTGCTAGCAGATAGTCGGCCGCTGTAAGCCATTCAGCAACGGTGCATGAGAACCCCCGTTTCAGCAAGACGGGGTGCTTACTCTTCCCAATCTCGGTTAGCAGGGCGAAGTTTTGCATATTTCGGGACCCGACTTGAAGGATATCCGCATACTTGGACACCAGGCTCACATCGTGGGGGTTCACCACCTCGGTAATTACAGGTATGTTGAACTGCTCTCTAGCTCTCGCCAGCAACTCCAAGCCGGCCTTTTCCAGCCCCTGAAAGCTGAAAGGGGAGGTGCGTGGTTTGAAGGCACCACCGCGCGCAATACTGGCTCCGCCTTCTTTCACAGCCCTGACCGCCTTCATGAGCTGTTCTTCGTTTTCCACAGCGCAGGGCCCTGCCATCACCACAATATGGTTGCCCCCGATCTCGATCCCATTAACGGAAACTACGCTGTCCTGTGACTTAAATTCGCGGGAGGCGAGCTTGTAGGGTTTCATAATCCGGGCTACGCTCTCCACTCCAGGGAGCAGGGCGAAGATGTCGGTAGGTAGCTGTCCTGTGTTGCTTCCCAGTAAAGCCACCACTGTCTTATCGGTGCCCAGATTCAACTGGGTGCCCAGTCCCAGCGACTTAGCCTTCTCCACCACCCCGTTTATCTCCACTGGAGTGGCATCTTTTCTCATCCCCACTATCATAGCGCCTAAGATGATATATATATTCTGCCCTTTTGTCTATGCTTCCAACGGGCATTTGGATGAGCAAAGCGCCATAAGTGTAAGCTATCCTTTGACGCCGTGAGCAACTCCTTCTGGGATACCGAAACCAGCGGACAAGCTACTTCGGATGGCGGGACAGGTAAAACTACAGTGGAAATGCAGAACATCACCACCTTCTCAGGGGCGGCATGGGACATAGTCGCGGTCGGCGGTCCTGGCGAGCGGGTCCCA
>Ga0307379_10007047_pt1 | contig 15331 bp, 13 predicted proteins | sample UN2MG_FD_202237 | JGI IMG/M metagenome (GOLD analysis project Ga0307379, IMG submission 202237) | Soil microbial communities from Risofladan, Vaasa, Finland - UN-2 | ecosystem: Environmental > Terrestrial > Soil > Coastal area > Acid sulfate soil | place: Finland: Risofladan, Vaasa | collected... | reverse complement strand
GTTTGGCCGGCGTTTGCCTAGCGGCGCCGGCTGGCGAGAAGCCCGGCCGCGAAGGCGATGACCAGAAGCGTGAGCGGGCCGACCTGCTGCATGGCCTTGCCGACGCCCTGATCGATCATCGCCATGCCTTCGGCGGGCGCGTTCACGAAATTCTGCGGCTGCCTCTTCGGCCGGCTGACGATCGGCAGGAAGGCGAGGACAATGACGCCCAGCACGACGAGCGCGACGGCCACGATCCCGGCGGCCTCCAGCGACGTAAATTCATAGACGATCAGCGCCTGATAGGCGGCGACCAGGCCGAAGGCGATTGCGAACAGAAACACCACGGCGGCGATGGCAATGACGACTGCCTTCTTCGCCGAGCGTTCGATCGCATCCTTAATGCGCGCCCCGATCTGAAGCGACGAGACGAGCGACAGCACGATGCGGAGCATGGATGTTGCTCCTAGCGGCGGGTGAAGACGCCGAACAGAAAGCCGAGACCGGCGGCGATGGCGACGGCTTGGAGCGGATTGCGCTTGATGGCGTCCTCGGCCTCTTGCGCGGTCTCCATCGCCTTGCCTTGCGCGCGATTAATTTGCGTGTTGGCGATGCGGCTGACCGTCGAGGTCAGGTTCTGCATGTCGGCCCGGATCGCGTCGATCTGATCGGCCAGGGCTTCGGCTTCGGCGTTGCGCTTGCTGCCCGCGGGATCGGCCATGGGGAGTCTCCTTCCTGAAAACGTCGTTTTGGGTGAGATAGAAGCAACCCAGTTCTAAGAGCTTCGTTCCGCACTCCGGTTGTGACTCACGCGACTCTGCCCGGTTTTCGAGTTGAGGGACCAGGGCGCGGCGCTGTCAAGAGATGTCGCGCGTCGCGGCACCATGCACGGCCATTCGTTGCCGGAGCCTTGCGTTGCTTGGGGTCGGGTTATTGTTTAGAGTCTGATTGCTTAAGAGGGGTGCCCGAGGGGGATTCGGCATGTGCGACTTGAGGCTTAGGCTCGCCGCGTTTGCGGTGTTGTGCCTGTTTGCTGCCGTCCCGCAGGGGCCGGCGCTGGCGATGACAGCGCAGCCTCTTGCGGCGCAATCTCGTGCGCTTTCTCAGGTGACGCCGCCAGTGGTTCTACGGGCCGCCCAAGAGGCGCCGCGCTTCCACGGCAAGCGGGCGCAGTCGGTGTATTGTCTGCGGCGGAACCATTGGTGGTTCTACCGGCCGTACACCACGGCGCAGGAGGACTTTCCCCGCTGCGAGCCCTATTTCCACTATCTCGAGCCGGCCAACGGCCGGCGTGGCGCGCGGGCAGATCCGTACTTCAAGTAGGCTCGGTCGAAGTCCTCTTGCAGTTTATCTCCGCACAATACTTCTAGTTCGGTATTTTGTCTCATTTTGTGACAGTTGTTAATGTCTCTGTAAAGTCTTATTGGGCTAAAACAGGAGCTCATTAACCTTGTCTATACTTGGGCTGCGTAGTCTTACGCGAACCTTCCGTTGGCCGGACAAGCGCCAGGAGGGGGTGTCCTAGCCCGAGTGGAGTCCTAGATGAAAGTCCTGATGAGTATTGCCGCCGTCCTGGCGCTGGCGGTTGGCTTGAGCTTTGCGATCGCCGACGACGCCGAGGCCGGAGGGTGCGGCGTTGGCTGGCGCTGCCGCGGCGCCGTTCTCGTGCCCGCTCCCCATCCCATTCCGTTGCGCCGGGTGCGGCCACGGGTCGTGGCGCCCGCACCGTGCGTTGCCCCTTGCGGCGTGCCGGTGGTTGTGGCCCCCGCACCGTGTGTCTCGCCGTGCGGCGTGCCGGCCCCGGCGGCCTACTGGTACCGGTCGCCGAATTACTATGCGTATTACGCGCAGCCCGCCTATGCGGGCGACTGCGGTCGCGGCACCTGCAATACCTATTGGCGCAGGAACTGCTGGTACGATTCGTTTGGCCGCCGCTTCTGCAACTGACTTTGAGCTTCCAGCGCGAGCTGGTTGATTCCCGGGATCGAGAGGGAAGGGCTTCGGCCCTTTTCCTCTCGATTTCGTTTTGACGCTCTCTTAGGTCAATGGCGCCTTTAGGCTCGCCCAATGCATGGCGATGGCCGCCGCGTTGGAGACGTTGAGGCTTGCCAGCGCGTTCGCCGTCGAAATGCGGCAGAGACGATCGCACTTCTCCCGGGTCAGGTGCCTCAGGCCTCTGCCTTCGGCGCCGAGCACGAGCGCGAGCGGACGGGTGAGGGGTGTGGCCTCGAGCGTCTCGTCGGCGTCCTCCGCCAGGCCGATGCGCAAGACGCCGCGGTCGCCGAGCTCGCTCAGCGCCTGCGAGAGATTCTTGACGAGCACGATGGGCACGAGGTCGAGCGCCCCGCTGGCGGCCTTGGCGAGGGCGCCCGTCAGCGGTGGACTATGCCGCTCGGTGAGCACGAGACCGCACGCCCCGAAGGCGGCGGCAGAGCGCAGGGCCGCGCCGACATTATGCGGGTCGGTCACCTGATCGAGCACCAGGAGGACGCCGTTCTGGTCGATGTCGTCGAGGCCGACTTGTGGCAACGGCCCGGCTTCGAGCATCACGCCCTGATGCACCGTATCGGGCCCGAGCAGGCGGTCGAGATCCTTCGGTATGACGGGCTCGGGGTTGAGCTTGCGCTTGGCGATGAGGGCGGCCAGCCGGTGCGCGGCATTGTCCGTGGCGAGCAGGCGCAAGACGGGCCGGGCTGGATTGGTGAGCGCCGCCTCCACCGCGTGGAGGCCGAAGATGACGACGCGATCGGTGTCGGCGGCCCGCCCCGAATGCCGCGGCTTGCCCCGGGGCGCATGGGTGAAGGACTTGGAATGGCTCGGTTTTTGGCGCCGCATGAGGGTGTGGGCTTTCTCGCAGGAGGTGGTGGTAAAGGCGCGGTCCGTACGATAAAACCAAGGAAATCCAGCCCGCTCGCCCTGATTTACAGTTGACAGAGACCAAATGGCTACTCATAAACGCGCTCATTGCGGACCCTGCCGGCCGACGGCGGGGTGTTTTTGCTTGGTTACAATCACCAGTCAATCCATCTGAACTCTCAAGGAGGGGTGCCCGAGTGGCTAAAGGGGACGGGCTGTAAACCCGTTGGCTATGCCTACGTTGGTTCGAATCCAACCCCCTCCACCACCTACTCTTGTGAGCCGGATGGATGCGGGTGTAGCTCAATGGTAGAGCAGCAGCCTTCCAAGCTGAGGACGAGGGTTCGATTCCCTTCACCCGCTCCAGCAAGTTAGGCCGTTAGGTGATTGATTTTGAAATGAGATTTTATAGCGAAGGCGAACTAGGGCAGGCCTTAGGAGTGTAGCTCAACTGGCTAGAGCACCGGTCTCCAAAACCGGGGGTTGGGGGTTCGAGTCCCTCCACTCCTGCCACGGTTAGGGGCTCAAGAGTGCCACGGTTTGGGGCTCAAGAATAAAGAGTGGGGCCGAAAGTGCCCGCGGCAAGGACAGAGATGGCGAGAACGAATCCCTTTGTGTTTATCCAGCAGGTGCGCACCGAGGTGTCCAAGGTCACCTGGCCGACGCGCCGGGAGACGGTGATCACCACGTTCATGGTGCTCGTCATGTCGATCCTCGCCGCGCTGTTCTTTCTCGGCGTCGATTGGGTGTTGGCCGCGGTCGTCAAGCTCATCTTGGGCATGGGCCGGTAGGAGGTCGAAGCATTAATCCGATGGCTATGCGCTGGTACATTGTTCACGCCTACTCGAACTTCGAGCGGAAGGTCGCTGAATCCATCAAGGAGCGCGCCGCCGCCGCCGGTCTCGGTGACAAGTTCGAGGATGTACTCGTGCCGATGGAGGAGGTCGTGGAGATGCGGCGCGGCCGGAAGGTCGCCTCCGAGCGGAAGTTCTTTCCGGGCTATGTGCTCGCCAAGATGGAGCTCAACGACGAGACCTACCATCTGATCAAGAACACGCCGAAGGTCACGGGCTTTCTCGGCACCGACAACAAGCCGATCCCGATTACCGAGGAGGAGGCGGGTCGCATCCTCCTGCAGGTGCAGGAGGGCGTCGAGCGGCCGAAGCCGTCGGTTACCTTCGAGATCGGCGAGCAGGTTCGGGTTGCCGACGGTCCGTTCGCTTCGTTCAACGGTCTCGTGGAAGAGGTCGACGAGGAGCGGGCGCGGCTCAAGGTAGCGGTTTCAATTTTTGGCCGGGCAACGCCGGTCGAGCTTGAATATGCACAGGTGGAGAAGCTCTAAGATTTGAGCTTCGCGTGAAGTCAGCGAGAACGCAGGACGAGTACGAATGGCGAAGAAGATTGACGGTTACATCAAGCTGCAGGTGCCGGCGGGGCAGGCGAATCCCTCGCCGCCGATCGGGCCTGCGCTCGGCCAGCGCGGGGTGAACATCCCGGAGTTCTGCAAGCAGTTCAACGCGGCCACGCAAAAGCTTGAGCTGGGCTCGCCTATTCCGACGGTGATCACGGTCTATGCCGACCGCTCGTTCACCTTCGAGATGAAGACGCCGCCGGCGTCCTTCCTCCTGAAGAAGGCGGCGGGCATCGGCAAGGGCTCCAAGGAGCCGGGCCGCGGCGTCGCGGGCAGCGTGACGCAAGATCAGCTGCGCGAGATCGCCGAGGTCAAGATGCAGGATTTGAATGCCAATTCCGTCGAGCAAGCGATGAAAATCATCGCCGGGTCCGCCCGCTCGATGGGTCTTGAGGTGCAGGAGTAGACGATGACCAAACCCGGCAAGAGGTTCCGTGCCGCGAGCGAGACGGTGGAGCAGGACAAGCTCTACGGCCTCGAGGAGGCGGTGAAGCTGGTCAAGGGCGCGGCGAAAGCCAAGTTCGACGAGACCATCGAGGTCGCCATGAATCTCGGGGTCGATCCGCGCCACGCCGATCAGATGGTGCGCGGCGTCTGTGCGCTACCGCACGGCTCCGGGCGCAAGCTGCGCGTCGCCGTGTTCGCCAAAGGTGAGAAGGCCGAAGAGGCGAAAAAGGCCGGCGCCGACGTGATTGGCGCCGAGGACCTCGTCGAGCAGGTGCAGAAGGGCGTGATTGAGTTCGATCGCTGCATCGCCACCCCCGATATGATGCCGCTCGTTGGGCGCCTCGGTAAGGTGCTCGGCCCGCGCGGCCTGATGCCGAACCCGAAGGTCGGCACCGTTACCGCCGATATCGGCCCCGCGGTTGCCGCGGCCAAGGGCGGCGCTGTCGAGTTCCGCGTTGAGAAGGCCGGCGTCATCCATGCCGGCGTCGGCAAGGCGAGCTTCACCGAGGAGGCGCTGGTGGCGAACATCCGCGCGTTCACCGATGCGGTGATGAAGGCCAAGCCGTCGGGCGCCAAAGGAACGTATGTAAAGCGCATTGCCGTGACCTCGACCATGGGGCCCGGCGTCAAGATTGAGCCCGCGAGCCTCGGCAGCGGGTAGTCGAAGAGTTTCGGGACCGAAGCTCGGTCCCGGCGGATCGCTTGGCAGTCCAAGCGATCCAAACCTGTCCGAGATTGCAGGTGCGGGAAACCGCTTAAGCCCTTTGGGCCTGCATGAGACGGGAGACGAACGGTTCGATGGTCGCGGGAATACCGCCGCAACCTGGAGATCGGTTTGAACCTCGTAGGTGGCTCTAGCGCATTTTCGCGTGCGAGCGGGACAGGCAACAGAGCGTCGCGCGCAAGCGCGGGGTGGCTTCTTGCCTTGCCCCGCACTTCTCGCGGCACAGTGTGGCCGAAGGCCGTGAGCATCGCTCGCGGCTTATAAGAGACGGAGTGAGCATGGAAAGAGCTGAGAAGCGCGAAGTCGTGACAGCGCTTCACGATGTCTTCGCCAAGACCGGCGTGGTTGTCGTGGCTCACTATGCGGGCCTCTCGGTTGCCGACATGACCAAACTGCGCAGCGACATGAGAGACGCTGGCGGTCGGGTCAAAGTGGCGAAGAACAGGCTCGTGAAGCTCGCGCTCGAAGGTACCGACGCCAAGGGAATTACGGAATTTTTGACGGGGCCGACGTGCCTCGCTTATTCCGAGGATCCCGTGGCGGCACCGAAGGTGGCCGTCAAGTTCGCCAAGGGGAACGAAAAGTTCGTGATCCTCGGCGGCGCGATGGGCGCCACGGTGCTCGATGCCAAGGCGGTGAGCTCGCTTGCCGAACTGCCATCGCTCGATGAACTCCGCAGCACGTTGATCGGTCTCGTTCAGGCGCCGGCGACCAAGATCGCCCGCACGCTGATTGAGCCCGCAAGTCAGCTTGCGCGTGTGTTCGCAGCTTACGGCAGCAAGGAAGCGGCGTGACGCTGGATAACCCAATACGAGAGTTGAACGTACGAGGATAACACAATGGCAGATCTTCAGAAAATCGTAGACGACCTTTCGGGCCTGACGGTGCTCGAGGCGGCCGAGCTCGCCAAAATGCTCGAAGAGAAGTGGGGCGTTTCGGCTGCGGCGCCGGTGGCCATGATGGCCGCTGCGGCTGGCGGTGGCGAAGCCGCTGCCGAGGAGCAGACGGAATTCACCGTCGTTCTCACGGCGTTCGGGGCCCAAAAGATCAACGTCATCAAAGAGGTGAGGGCGATCACGAGTCTTGGCCTGAAAGAGGCCAAGGATCTTGTCGAAGGCGCGCCGAAGCCGGTGAAGGAAGGCATTCCGAAAGACGAGGCCGAGAAGATTAAGAAGCAGCTCGAGGATGCGGGAGCTTCCGTCGAGCTGAAGTAGCTTGGGTTGTAAGATGCTCGGGCGGCTCCCATATATGGGAGTTCGCCCGGGCTTCCGACCCACCTAAATCGAGTGACGTGACTGTTCACCAGAGTCTCCGCCCCCCCAAAGCGGAGTTTCCGGCGAGCCGTCGCGACGAGCCTTGAGAGGACCACATGGCGCAGCAGACTAACGGTCACAAGCGATATCGTAAGTTTTTCGGTCACATCCACGAAGTGGCCGAGATGCCGAACCTCATCGAGGTTCAGAAGCAGTCCTACGATCAATTTTTGATGGTCTATGAGCCCGAAGGCGGCCGCGCCGACGAGGGGCTTCAGTCCGTGTTCCGCTCGGTGTTCCCGATCAGGGATTTCGGCGAGCGCGCTCAGCTCGAGTTCGTGCGCTACGCCTTCGAGCCGCCGAAATACGACGTGGAGGAGTGCCAGCAGCGGGGCATGACCTTCGCCGCGCCGCTCAAGGTGACGCTTCGCCTCATCGTGTTCGATGTCAACGAAGAGACCGGCGCTCGCTCGGTCAAGGACATCAAGGAGCAGGACGTCTACATGGGCGACATGCCGCTGATGACGATGAACGGTACGTTCGTCATCAACGGCACCGAGCGCGTCATCGTCTCGCAGATGCACCGCTCACCGGGCGTGTTCTTCGACCATGATCGCGGCAAGACGCATTCGTCGGGCAAGCTCCTGTTCGCCGCGCGCATCATTCCCTATCGCGGCTCGTGGCTCGACTTCGAGTTCGACGCCAAGGACGTCGTCTTTGTGCGTATCGACCGCCGGCGCAAGCTGCCGGTGACGACGCTGCTGTATGCGCTCGGCCTCGACGACGAGGAGATTCTGTCGACGTTCTACGATCGCATCATTCTCAAGGCGACCAAGGAGGGATGGCGCATGCCGTTCCGCCCCGATCGCATGCGCGGCATCAAGCCGACCACCGACCTGGTCGACGCCAAGACCGGCAAGGTGGCGATCGAGGCCGGCCGCAAGGTGACGGCACGGCTCGCCAACAAGCTCGCCGAAGAGGGCCTGAAAGAGCTGCTCATCCGCGACGAGGATCTGTACGGCCGCTACCTGGCCCAGGACATTCTCAATCTGGAGACGGGCGAGATTTACGGCGAAGCCGGCGAGGAGATCGAAGAGAAGCTGCTCGAAACGCTGAAGGAGCTTGGGCTCAAGGAGATCCCGATTCTCGATATCGACCACGTCAATGTCGGCGCCTTCATCCGCAACACGCTCGCCGTCGACAAGAGCTCGAACACCGAGGAAGCGCTGCTCGACATCTACCGGGTTATGCGCCCAGGCGAGCCGCCGACGCCGGAAGCATCGTTGAACCTGTTCAACGGCATCTTCTTCGATCCGGAGCGTTACGACCTGTCCGCCGTGGGCCGGGTGAAGATGAACATGCGCCTCGACCTCGATGCGCCGGACACCATGCGCACGTTGCGGCGCGAGGACATCCTCGCCGTCATCACGACGCTGGTCGGCTTGCGCGACGGCAAGGGTGAGATCGACGACATCGATCATCTCGGCAACCGCCGGGTGCGCTCGGTGGGCGAGCTCATGGAGAATCAGTACCGCGTCGGCCTGCTGCGCATGGAGCGCGCCATCAAGGAGCGCATGAGCTCGGTCGATATCGACACAGTGATGCCGCAAGACCTGATCAACGCCAAGCCTGCGGCCGCTGCGGTGCGTGAGTTCTTCGGCTCCTCGCAGCTGTCGCAGTTCATGGATCAGACCAACCCGCTGTCGGAGATCACCCATAAGCGCCGCCTCTCGGCGCTTGGGCCGGGCGGCCTGACGCGCGAGCGCGCGGGCTTCGAGGTGCGCGACGTGCACCCGACCCATTACGGCCGCATCTGCCCGATCGAGACGCCGGAAGGCCCGAATATCGGCCTCATCAACTCGCTCGCCACCTACGCGCGGGTCAATAAATACGGCTTCATCGAGAGCCCTTACCGCCGCGTGGTGAAATCCAAGGTGACGGACGAGGTGATCTATCTCTCGGCCATGGAGGAGGCGCGCTACATCATCGCCCAGGCGAACGCGCAGCTCGCGCCGAATAATACGTTCACCGAGGATCTGATCGTCTGCCGGCATGCAGGCGATGTGGAGCGCTACCCCCGGGAGAAGGTGGATCTCATCGACGTGTCGCCGAAGCAGCTCGTGTCGGTGGCCGCCGCGCTGATCCCGTTCCTTGAGAACGACGACGCCAACCGCGCGCTCATGGGCTCCAACATGCAACGCCAGGCCGTGCCGCTGATCACCGCCGAAGCGCCGCTGGTCGGCACCGGCATGGAGGCCGTGGTGGCGCGCGATTCGGGCGCCGCCATCGGCGCGCGCCGCACCGGCGTTATCGATCAGGTGGACGCGACCCGCATCGTCATTCGGGCCACGGAGGAGACCGATCCTTCGAAGTCCGGCGTCGACATCTACAACCTGCGGAAGTTCCAGCGCTCGAACCAGAATACCTGCATCAACCAGCGGCCGCTGGTGCGTGTGGGCGATCATGTGGAAGTCGGCGAGATCATCGCCGACGGGCCGTCGACCGATCTCGGCGAGCTGGCGCTTGGCCGCAATGTGCTCGTCGCGTTCATGCCGTGGATGGGCTACAACTTCGAGGACTCCATCCTGATCTCCGAGCGCGTCGTGCGCGATGACGTGTTCACCTCGATCCATCTCGAGGAGTTCGAGGTCATGGCCCGCGATACCAAGCTCGGGCCGGAGGAGATCACCCGCGACATTCCCAACGTCTCCGAAGAGGCACTCAAGAATCTCGACGAGGCGGGCATCGTCTATATTGGCGCCGAGGTGAACCCGAGCGACATCCTGGTGGGCAAGATCACGCCCAAGGGCGAGAGCCCGATGACGCCCGAGGAGAAGCTGCTCCGCGCCATCTTCGGCGAGAAGGCCTCCGACGTGCGCGATACCTCCCTCAAGCTGCCGCCCGGCGTGTCGGGCACGGTGGTCGAGGTGCGCGTGTTCAACCGCCACGGTGTGGAGAAGGATGAGCGCGCCATGGCGATCGAGCGCGAGGAGATCGAGCGTCTCGCCAAGGACCGCGACGATGAGCTCGCGATCCTTGACCGCAACGTCTACGGCCGTCTTCGCGACGTGTTGATGCACAAGGTCGTGGCCAGGGGCCCCAAGGGCTTCAAGAAGGACGCCAAGGTCACCGAGGCCCTTCTGGACGATGTGCCGCGCAGCCAATGGTGGGAAATCGCGCTCAAGAACGACAAGGCGATGGCCGAGGTCGAGGCGATTGGCCGCCAGTACGACGAGGCCAAGAAGCGGCTCGAGCAGCGCTTCGTCGACAAGGTCGACAAGCTGCAGCGCGGCGACGAGCTGCCGCCTGGCGTGATGAAGATGGTCAAGGTCTTCGTCGCGGTGAAGCGCAAGATCCAGCCCGGCGACAAGATGGCGGGCCGTCACGGCAACAAGGGTGTGATCAGTCATATCGTGCCGATCGAGGACATGCCGTACCTTGAGGACGGCACGCCGATCGACATCGTGCTCAATCCGCTGGGTGTGCCGAGCCGCATGAATGTGGGCCAGATTCTCGAGACGCATCTCGGCTGGGCCTGCCGCGGCTTGGGCAACAAGATCGGCGAGGCCCTGCACGCATATCAGGAGTCGCACAAGCCGAAGCCGCTCAGGGACCTGCTCAAGTCCATCTACGGCGACGACAAAGCCATGGCGGCGTTGAAGGACGAGCATCTCATCGAGGTGAGCGAGAGCCTTGCGGCCGGTGTGCCGGTGGCGACGCCGGTGTTCGACGGGGCCCATGAGGGCGACGTCTCGGCGATGCTGGCGGCGGCCGGTCTCGACACCTCTGGGCAGGTGACCCTCTACGACGGTCGCTCGGGCGAAGAGTTCGAGCGCAAGGTGACGGTCGGCTACATCTATATGCTGAAGCTCCACCATCTCGTGGACGACAAGATCCACGCGCGCTCGATCGGACCTTACAGCCTGGTCACCCAGCAACCGCTCGGTGGCAAGGCGCAGTTCGGCGGCCAGCGCTTCGGCGAGATGGAGGTGTGGGCGCTCGAAGCTTACGGCGCGGCCTACACGCTGCAGGAAATGCTGACGGTGAAGTCCGATGACGTCGCCGGCCGCACCAAGGTGTACGAGGCGATTGTCCGCGGCGACGATACGTTCGAGGCGGGCATCCCCGAGTCGTTCAACGTCCTCGTCAAGGAAATGCGTGCGTTGGGACTGAATGTCGAGTTGGTGCAGCCAAAGCCTGAGGAGCAGCCGCCGCAACGGGCGCGGCTGCCGCGACCCGCGGCCGAATGAGTTTCGGCCCTCGGCTTAACGTTAGCACCGGACACGATCAACCGAAGGGCGGTTTAGCCGCCCGGTGGGAGACACTAAAATGAACCAAGAACTGACCAACCTTTTCAGTCCTCAGGTCCAGCAGCAGAATTTCGATCAGATCCGCATCGGCATCGCCAGTCCCGAGAAGATCCTGTCGTGGTCGTTCGGCGAGATCAAGAAGCCGGAGACGATCAACTACCGGACCTTCAAGCCCGAGCGCGACGGCCTGTTCTGCGCGCGCATCTTCGGCCCGGTGAAGGACTATGAGTGCTTGTGCGGCAAGTACAAGCGCATGAAGTACAAGGGCGTGATCTGCGAGAAGTGCGGCGTCGAGGTGACGCTTGCCAAGGTCCGGCGCGAGCGCATGGGCCATATCGAGCTCGCTGCTCCGGTCGCGCATATCTGGTTTCTGAAATCGCTGCCGTCCCGCATCGGCCTTCTGCTCGACATGACGCTGAAGGACCTGGAGCGGGTGCTCTACTTCGAGAACTACATCGTGCTCGAGCCGGGCCTGACCTCGCTCAAGCCGCTGCAGCTCCTCTCCGAGGACGAGCACATGCAGGCGCAGGAGGAGTTCGGCGAGGATAGCTTCACCGCCTCCATCGGTGCGGAGGCGATCCGCGAGTTGCTCAAAGGGCTGGATCTGGAGAAGATCGCAGCCGACCTGCGCGTGGAAATTGCCGAGTCGACCACTGAGCTCAAGCCGAAGAAGCTCGCCAAGCGTCTGAAGGTGGTCGAGGCCTTCATCATGTCGGGCAACAAGCCTGAGTGGATGATCCTCACGGTGGTTCCGGTGATCCCGCCGGAGCTCAGGCCTTTGGTGCCGCTCGATGGCGGCCGCTTCGCGACGTCGGACCTCAACGATCTTTATCGCCGCGTCATCAACCGGAACAACCGGCTGAAGCGGCTCATGGAGCTGCGCGCGCCGGACATCATCATCCGTAACGAAAAGCGCATGCTGCAAGAGTCGGTCGATGCGCTGTTCGACAACGGCCGCCGCGGCCGCGTCATCACCGGCGCCAACAAGCGTCCGCTGAAGTCGCTCGCCGATATGCTGAAGGGCAAGCAGGGCCGGTTCCGTCAGAACCTGCTCGGCAAGCGCGTCGATTACTCGGGCCGCTCGGTGATCGTGGTTGGGCCCGAGCTCAAGCTGCATCAGTGCGGCCTGCCGAAGAAGATGGCGCTCGAGCTGTTCAAGCCGTTCATCTATTCGCGGCTCGACGCCAAGGGTCACGCCGCCACGGTGAAGCAGGCGAAGAAGCTGGTCGAGAAAGAGAAGCCGGAGGTTTGGGATATCCTCGATGAGGTGATCCGCGAGCATCCGGTGCTGCTCAACCGCGCGCCGACGCTCCATCGCCTCGGCATTCAGGCGTTCGAGCCGGTGCTGATCGAGGGCAAGGCGATCCAGTTGCACCCGCTCGTCTGCGCGGCGTTCAACGCCGACTTCGACGGCGACCAGATGGCCGTACACGTGCCGCTGTCGCTTGAGGCGCAGCTCGAGGCCCGCGTGCTGATGATGTCCACCAACAACATCCTGCACCCGGCCAACGGCTCGCCGATCATCGTGCCGTCGCAGGATATCGTGCTCGGGCTCTATTACCTGTCGCTGATCATGGACGGCGAGCCGGGCGAGGGCATGATTTTCGGCGATGTGGCCGAGATCCATCATGCGCTCGAATCGAAGGCCGTGACCCTGCACGCCAAGGTCAAGGGCCGGTTCATCACCAAGGACGAGAATGGCAACTGGGTGTCGTATATCTACGACACGACCCCCGGCCGCATGCTGCTCGGCGAGCTTCTGCCGCGGCGGGCCGAGGCGAGCTTCGACTTTGTCAACCGGCTCCTCACCAAGAAGGAGATCTCCAACCTGATCGACGTGGTCTATCGCCACTGCGGTCAGAAGGAGACGGTCATCTTCTGCGACAAGATCATGGGGCTCGGCTTCGCCTATGCCTGCCGCGCCGGCATCTCGTTCGGCAAGGATGACATGGTGATCCCGGAGACCAAGGACGCCATCATCCAAAAGACGGCCGATCTCGTGAGCGAGTACGAGCAGCAGTACAATGACGGCCTCATCACCAAGGGCGAGAAGTACAACAAGGTGGTCGACACCTGGACCGAGTGCACGGAGCTCGTCGCCAAGGAGATGATGAAGCGCATCTCGTCGGTCCAGCGGGACGAGAAGACCGGCCGCGAGAAGCCGATCAACTCGATCTATATGATGGCGCACTCCGGTGCGCGTGGTTCGCCTGCCCAGATGAAGCAGCTTGCCGGCATGCGCGGTCTGATGACCAAGCCGTCGGGCGAGATCATCGAGACGCCGATCATCTCCAACTTCAAGGAGGGGCTGTCGGTGCTCGAGTACTTCAACTCGACCCATGGCGCTCGCAAAGGCTTGGCCGATACGGCGCTCAAGACGGCGAACTCGGGCTACCTCACGCGGCGTCTCGTCGACGTGGCGCAAGACTGCATCGTCACCGAAAAGGATTGCGGCACCAGCGAGGGCATCACCGCTCGCGCCATGCTCGAGGCTGGCGAGGTGACGGTATCGCTTGGCATGCGTGTGCTCGGCCGTACCCCTTGCGACAACGTCAAGAACCCGGCCACTGGCAAGGTGATCGTCAAGGCCGGCGATCTGATCTGCGAGGAAGAGGTCGAGGAGATCGAGAATGCGCGCGTCCAGGAGATCCGCATCCGCTCGGCGCTGACTTGCGAGACCCGCAGCGGCATTTGCGGCAAGTGCTACGGGCGCGATCTTGCCCGCGGTACGCCCGTCAACATGGGCGAAGCCGTCGGTGTCATCGCGGCGCAGTCGATCGGCGAGCCGGGTACCCAGCTCACCATGCGTACCTTCCATCTGGGCGGCGTGGCGAGTTCCAAGGTCGTGGATCAGTCGTCGCTGGAGTCGAACTTCGACGGCATTGTGAAGATCAAGCAGCGCAATGTCGTTGAGGACTCGCAAGGCCGCCACATGGTCATGGGCCGCAACACGGCGATCGTGGTCGTCGACGAGGATGGCACGGAGCGTGCCGTCCATCGGGTACCTTACGGAACGCATCTGCGGGTCGATGAGGGCGTCCGTGTGAAGCGCGGCGATCGTCTCGCCGAGTGGGACCCCTATACGCGCCCGGTGCTGACCGAGATCGAGGGCATCGTCGAGTTCGAGGACCTGGTCGAAGGCGTGTCGGTCTCAGAGCAACGCGACGAGTCCACCGGCATCACCAACAGCGTGATCATCGACTGGCGCGCTTCGCCGCGCGGCGCCGATCTCAGGCCGGCCATGGTGATCAAGGACAAGAAGGGCAATATCGGCAAGCTGTCGCGGGGCGGCGAGGCGCGTTATCTGCTTCCCGTGAACGCGGTCCTGTCGGTCGAGCCGGGCAATGAGATGAGCGCCGGCGACGTGCTGGCCCGTATCCCCATGGAGAGCGCCAAGACCCGCGACATCACGGGCGGTCTGCCGCGCGTGGCCGAGCTGTTCGAGGCGCGGCGTCCTAAGGATCACGCCATCATCGCCGAGATTTCGGGCGTCGTGACGCTTGGCCGCGACTACAAGAACAAGCGGCGCATCACCATCACGCCGGACGAAGAGGGCCAGGAGCCGGTGGAGTTCCTGATCCCCAAGGGCCGGCATCTGACCGTGCAAGAGGGCGACCGTATCGAGAAGGGCGAGTACCTGCTCGACGGGCATCCCGCGCCGCACGACATCCTGGCCATCAAGGGCGTGGAGGAGCTTGCCAACTACCTGGTCAACGAGATCCAGGAGGTCTACCGGCTGCAGGGCGTGACCATCAATGACAAGCATATCGAGGTGATTGTCCGGCAGATGCTCCAGAAGACCGAAGTGGGCGATCCGGGCGACACCGAGTTCCTCAAGGCCGAGCAGGTAGACCGCATCGACTTCGATGATGCCAATACGGCGACCCAGGCCAATGGCGGCAGGCCCGCCACGGGCCAGCCGGTGCTGCTCGGCATCACCAAGGCGAGTCTGCAGACGAAGTCCTTCATTTCGGCGGCTTCGTTCCAGGAGACCACAAGGGTGCTCACCGATGCCGCTGTGAACGGCAAGTCGGATGCCCTGGAGGGCCTGAAGGAGAATGTCATCGTCGGCCGGCTGATCCCGGCCGGGACGGGCAGCATGCTCACTAGGCTCAACAAAATCGCCACCCATCGCGACGAGCTGATTCTCGAGGAGCGGCAGCGCGCCGCCGACGAGGCGCTCGACCACGAGGAGGCCGAGAAGGCAGAGAAGGCCGAGAAGGCCGAGGCTGAGAAGGCCGAGGAGGCCGGGGAGGGCGCCTCAGCCTAGGGTTTCGGACGACATCAGGGGCCAGGCCGCCTGTCAGACCCAAATCTGGCGCTTGGCCCCTGAAATCCGGCACTTCTACCC
>Ga0307379_10007046_pt1 | contig 15331 bp, 12 predicted proteins | sample UN2MG_FD_202237 | JGI IMG/M metagenome (GOLD analysis project Ga0307379, IMG submission 202237) | Soil microbial communities from Risofladan, Vaasa, Finland - UN-2 | ecosystem: Environmental > Terrestrial > Soil > Coastal area > Acid sulfate soil | place: Finland: Risofladan, Vaasa | collected... | reverse complement strand
CAAGCCCAGGAGAAAATCCAGGGCACGGGCAGCTTCTGAAGAGCAATGGATTTATATGGCTTCAGCAGCTTAGAGGGGACATTTTCATTGCGCAGTTAAGGGGACATATTGACTAAGCTTAAACATATAAATTCTTGCTTTTTTTGCAGCGCTCTCTTCCCCAGCAGGTCACTACATTGCCCCCTTGCTGCCATAGCATGGGCTGTCTTTGCCATTGACACACAAGGCATAACTTTCTATATTTCTCCCTACAAAAAGGGATTTCTTATCACTATCAATTCACCGATTTTTTTACCATCTATAAAGGTTTCTTTTTTTTGCGTATCTTCTACGCAGGCATTTATGTTTTTTTTCGGGTAATTTTCTATCTTTACACAATCATTTATTTTGCAAAACGAGGGAAACAATTGGTATAAAAAATGCTGCTGTTTGTGATTGTCGAGAGTAAAGTGAAACATAAGGTTTTATTATGAAACCAAAAATTATCGTTGTATTGGTGGTAATCGTTCTATTTTTGATTATTTTTATACAAAACACACAGATTGCCACCTGCGGTTATTTTTCTGGAAAATAGGTATGCCCCAAATCATTCTAATACCATTGACTATACTGATTGGCTTTGTTGTTGACTACATTGCACCAAAAATGATTGGCAATCGCCATAAAGGTAATAGGGTATAAATAACCAAGGGGCATTCCTCGACAGTCCGCTTGCTAAACAGGTTTATCATGAGGGGTGAAATGCCCGGAAGAAAATCTTATGAATTTCGCACAACAATGGTTTCCGAAGGTTGTTTTGCAAACTATTTAATGCTCTCCGTTATAAATAGTATCATTATTTGCGCCTCAAGGGAGCAAATCCATTTCTACTTTGGGGAATATATGCTACGATTGACATGAATTGAGGGTTGTTTTTTAAAGGCAATTCAGCCTTCAGGAGGAGATATTGATGGCCGCATTTTCTTGGAAATCCACACTTGGATCGACCAAACAAGTACTCTGGAACTTAGTACTCATTGCCGTGGGAAGCATGCTTTGTGCTACAGGCATCAATGGAATCCTGATCCCAAAGCAATTTTTGAGTGGAGGAGTCACTGGGGTAGCCCTCGTCATCAGCTACCTGATTCCCTCTCTCCCAGTAGCATTGCTTTATTTCCTTCTGAACATACCCATTTACGCTCTGGGGTGGATGCATGTGGGGAGGCGCTTTTTTCTTTACAGCATTGCCGGACTGTTGATCTTCTCTGGCGCTTTGATATGTCCCAATGTCTTACTGCCAGTTCATGATAAGATCCTGAGCGCTCTCCTGGCAGGAATCATCATCGGAGTAGGGTCAGGAATCATTTTGAGATCATTGGGCTCAGCAGGGGGGCTGGATATCCTCTCGATTATCCTTATGAAACGTTTCTCTATCCGCCTGGGCTCCAGTGTCCTTGCCTTCAACGCTCTTGTCCTGGGAGCAGGGGCCGTTCTGTTCTCCCTTGAAACGGCGCTATACACATTGGTTTATTTATACGTCAATTCCTCCATGATCAATCTCGTGGTTATGGGTTTGAGCCAGAGAAAAGCAGTTCATATCATCTCGCCAAAATGGGAGAAAATTACCCAAGAGATTAATGAGAAAATTCATCGGGGAGTAACCATAATGCGAGGTCAGGGAGGATACACAAGCCAGGAACATCAGATACTTTACACAGTTATTACTTTCCGGGAGCTCGCTCGACTCAAGCGGCTTATCAGCGCTGTTGACCCCAATGCATTTGTGGTGGTTACAGACACTCTGGAGGTTATGGGACAACGCGTTGGAAATCAGCCTCACTGGTAGATGCATAAATGTATTTCTATATTACAAATGCATAAAATGTGAGCTTTGCATAACCTATATTTTTTTAACGAGGATAGTCTTTTCTTCAGTGCCCTTACACCAGTCACTTCAGAAAAGCCCACCCTCGTTATCAGGGTGACAAAGATTGTTAGGTTTTGCAAAGCTCAAAAATGTTATCAAATCATTGAAATGCCTTTATTCAGCAAATTACCTTTGTTTGGACAAGAATATATGATACCCATAAAAACACCTTGATAAGCATTGATAAAGTTTTTTAAAACTTTGAATAATCGAGCATGCATATTTTTTCAATCATAACAAACTTACGATTTCAGGATGTCTTGGACATCCTCTTTCTCTCAGTTTTAGTGTACCATCTCTATCTCTGGTTTTGGGGTACGAAAGCCTTCAAGGCCCTGGTAGGACTGTTGGCCCTGGGAGTGATATTTACCCTTGCGCGATTTTGGGGACTATTTCTTACCACCTGGGTATTCCAGATACTCTGGCAAGTTTTGGTAGTGCTTATCATTATCCTCTTTCAATCGGAGATCCGCCAGGTGCTGGAGAGAGTCAATCCTCTTCAAATGATTGCGCTCCGCCGTTTCTCCAAGTCAGCTGATTGGATACCGAACCTTGTTACTACGGTCTTCTCCCTGGCTAAGCTCAAGACAGGCGCTTTGATAATTTTCGAGCGTGCGGACTTAGTGGAGGAGTTGATTACTGGTGGTGTCCCATTAGAGAGTGAGCCGAGCCCTGAGTTATTGATGAGCATATTTCACAAGGAATCTCCTCTACATGACGGGGCTTTGCTTATCCGAAGGGGCAGGATCGCCAAGGCAGCCTGCTATCTTCCTTTGAGTTCTGCTGAAGGGCTTCCAAAAGAGTGGGGTACTAGACACAGAGCAGCCTTGGGTCTTTCCGAGCGCTGCGATGCCTTGGTAGTGGTTATCTCTGAGGAACGTGGAGAAATATCTGTAGCTCAAGGTAGGCAAATGATACAAGTAACAAATATCGAGCAACTTTCTATACTGGTACAGGAGGCTCTGGCATCAACCGGGCCACCCGTGAAAAGCTGGCCTGAAATGATCCTGTCCCTCACAGTTCATAGGTGGCCTATAAAGGTAGTGGCATTGGGTTTGGTCTGCCTATTCTGGCTGTTACTTGCAGGGCAGCAGAATTTTGAGGTAACCATAAGGGTTCCTCTGGAGGTAAAGAATCTCCCTGAAAAGATAGAAGTCTTGGAGCCTGTGAATCCGGAGATAGCGATCACTGTTCAAGGACTTCGAAAGGATGCGAGTACCTTAAGCAGGAGAAACGTACATGCCGAAGTCGACCTCTCTATGGCCGGTTTCGGAAACAGGGTCTTCAGGATCACCCGAGATCGAATCATTCTGCCAAACGACAGAATCAACGTGGTTTCTATTGAGCCACCCCTTATGGAGTTTAGGTTAAGAGAAACCCTTAACAAAGATTAGCCTTTCATTGATAACTCACTCAGATATCCTTCTGAATTTTAACTACTTTCCCTTGACATACATTCTTTCTCTTTTTACAGTAGTTATTGCGAAAGGGTCATCTTTCTATTAAGCTCGTTATTTTTTCCCTTACAATGCTGGAGAACTCTCTAATGAGGTTATTTTCATGTATATCATTTTAGGAATTGGAACGGCAGGCTATTATGCTGCCAGACGCCTGAAAGAGGAAGGCCGTCAGATCACCCTTGTGGATATCAAACCTGAGAGAACAGATGCATTGAGGGAAATGGGCTTTGATAATGTAGTTGAAGGTGACATTACCTCACGTGAGCTGTTAAAAAAGCTTACCATAGAACATGCCAAGGGTGTGATGGTGCTCACCACTAATCTGGACTTAAACCTCAGGGTTGCCCGAATAATTAGGGAGATCAGCGAGGAAGTGCCTCTCATTGTGAGGGCGGGCAAGCAGGACGCCGGCGAGGATTTCAAGGGGCTGGAGATAGACGAGGTTATTTATCCCGCATTTGCAGTAGCAGAAGAGGCCATAGAAAGCCTTGAAAAATTAGAGGCCAAAAAGAATCTTAAAAGGCTTGGCTCAATAATCAGCCAAGCCACCAAGGGAATAGCCATTGTAACCCAGGACAACCCTGACCCGGACGCCATCGCCAGCGCCATGACCTTCAAAAGGATTGTTGAAAAAATGGGAAAGAGTGCCGATATTATCTATGGCGGAGAAATAGGATATGATGAAAACAAGGCCCTAATTAATCTCCTCGGAATAGAGGCAGTACCTATTGCCAAAATCAAAAACATAAAAGACTATTCCAAGATAGCCCTCATTGAGGCATCTATCCCAGGAGAAAATAATTCCCTTCCAAAGGAAATCAGGCCTGATATCATTATAGACCATCACCCCTTTGACGCCACAAAGGTCTCAGCTGACTATATTGATATAAGGCCTGAACTTGGTGCGACCTCTACTATTTTAACAGAATATTTGACCAAGCTTGATTTTGAGATTTCCGAAGAATTAGCTACATTGCTTCTTTACGGTATCAAGACCGATACCGGTGGTTTTACCAGAGGGGCCACACCCAAAGATCTTCAAGCTGTGGCTCTCCTATATCCCAAGGCATCTCAGGAACTTTTGAACAAGATTGAAACACCCCTTATGTCCTCGGAAACTCTTGATGTATTGGGTGAAGCCATAAAGAGCAGGAGAAGCATTGGAAGCCTGCTGTTGGCCAATGTGGGCTTTATTAAGGACAGGGACACTCTGCCCCAGGCTGCGGATCATTTATTAAAACTTGAAGGAGTTTCCATAGTTCTGGTCTACGGCCTTTCTAAGGATGTAGTGCACATTTCGGCCAGGAACAAGGACATAAGAATCAACCTCGGAGATGCCATGAACAAGGCCTTTGGGGACATAGGTGAAGCAGGAGGTCATCCTACTGCAGCAGCGGCAAAAATAAATCTGGGGCTTTTTGGAAGTTCCAAAGACAAGGAGTCGCTGTTGAAGCTAGCCGAAGAGGCCATTACAGACCGATTTTTAAAGGTTGCTGGAATAGAAGAAAAGACATAGGCATAAAGTTAATCTTAAACAGACCCCTGTTAAACTAAGATCTTAAAGGTAATGTTATGCTTTTGCGTGAAATCAAACTCTAATAGACTGAAATGGGAAACGCAAAACCTGATATGTGAAAGAACCTTGTCGGCTTATAGCGAAGCTTCACCAGAAAAAGGAACTAAAATTATCACACAATAATTGATACGTCTTAAGGAGGGGTAATAATGGCTTATGACACTGCCTTGCGGGGCTATACCTCTAAAAGGATCGAGGAGATCGAGTCAGCGGACATCCTCGTTGGGATCCCCTGCTATAACAATGAGAAAACCATCTCCCACGTCATTCAGATGGTCACCCATGGCCTTGCCAAGCACTACAAGGATAAAAGGAGTGTGGTTCTCATTGCCGATGGGGGTTCCACTGATGATACCAGGGAGGTGGCCAGAGAGTTTGAGATCAAGCCCTGGCAAGAAAAAATCATCTCCATTTACCGGGGTACTGGGGGAAAAGGTTCAGCCTTTCGGTCTGTATTTGAAACGGTTAAGCGCCTAAATGTCAAGGCCTGCATGGTTGTAGATTCAGACTTACGTTCCATTACCAGCGATTGGGTCAAATATCTTCTTGAGCCAATCCTGGAGAAGGACTACCAGTACGTATCTCCCGTGTACTCGCGCTACAAGTATGATGGCACTATCACCAACAACATTGTGTATAATCTTACCAGGGCTTTGTATGGCCTGCGTATCCGCCAGCCCATTGGGGGAGACTTTTCATTTGCTGGGAAGCTCGCCTCGTATTATATCGAGCAAGATGTCTGGGATACAGACGTGGCCCGGTATGGCATTGATGTGTGGATGACCACCAACGCGATTACCAATAACTTTAAGATCTGCCAGTCCAATCTAGGGGTAAAGACCCATGATGCCAAGGATCCGGCCGAGTCCTTAGGGCCTATGTTCCGCCAGGTAGTGCACACACTCTTTGTCCTCATGGAGCAGCACGAAGCCCAGTGGAAGGCAATTAAAGGCAGTCGGACCGTGCCTCTGTTTGGACTTCAGGAATTTATAGAGCCGGAACCCATCCAGGTTGATCTCGAACGGTTGGTCACGGAATATAAGACAGGATTTCGGCAGTTCAAGGGCATCTACCAGGATATCTTTTGCTCTGAGTGTTTTGAGGAACTCAAGCGATGTGCTACCAAGGCCAAGACAAAGTTTGTGATGCCGGTGACCACCTGGGTCCACATCCTCTACGAAACAGCAGCCACATTCCACAGCTGGACCTATAACCGCACCCAGCTGGTCAACCTGGTTACCCCCCTGTACTTGGGACGCGTGGCCTCCTTCATTAATAGAACGAAGGATATGAGCTCGAGTGAGGCTGAGCAGGTCGTTGAGGAGCAGGCCCAGGTTTTTGAGGATTACAAGGAGTACCTGATCCAAATTTGGGACGAGAAAAAGAAGGGAAAAGCCTGATCACTGTGCCAGGCTCACACGTCACCAATTGAAATTCACCAATGAGGTTGGGTTCCAATACGTTGCCCCATCACCTCCAGGGTGGCTGTAACTACCACAAATGCATCGGGATCAATAGCACTGATCAGCCTCTTGAGTCGAGTGAGCTCCCTGAAAGTAATCACTATATATAGGATTTGTTCCTCCCTAGCTAGCAACAGTCTATAGCAGCAGTATAAATCTTGTTTTGCTCGGCCCCCAATATTTTACCCTTCCAGAATATATTTACGAGCTTCTTTTTTGCTTCCATTGGCATATGGGAAAAGATGGGGCAGCTTTATGAATCCAATACACCACTCATTAATCAGTATTACATCCTACATGCATGTGCTTAGCAAAACATGGTATCATCGATAAGGCCAGGGTTATCGAAAGACCTGAAAGAAATTCCGATATATAATGATAATCAATTATTTTTCATCCAGTGAGCACAGGCCCAAATTAATTTTTTCATCTTGAACATTCAATTAAACTCTTTTATTGTAGTATATGAAAAGGTGTTTTTTGAATCTAAAAAAGGCAGCCATTTCACCAAAGCGGGGAGACAATAGCCCTGTAAAAAAACCTTAAAAAGAAGGGAGGAGAGGCTATGGAAGAGTTAGCATTAATTATCTCAATTATTGCCTTAATCATCGCCATTCTGGCTTATCAAAAGGTGGGAGGGGTAGCGGATTTGAAGAAGCAAACCGAAGTTCTTACCAATGTTGGCGACACCATTGTCAAGGCCAGCGATTCCTTGCGTGATAAAACAGCCAACATTTTGGAGAGGATGGAGGGGGCTGTGAGGGGGACTGAAGAGAAAAAAGAAGCCCCAAAGGCCGAAAAGAAAAAAGAGGGTGAGAAGAGCAAGGAAAAACCAAAGGTGTGAAAGGAAAAGTAGGCATAAAAAGACATTATCCACCTGAGTGTATAATGAGAAATTCCCATATTTATTTTTTCTTTTAAAAAAATTGAAAAAAAGCCAGATGTAAGACCATGAGAGAGTTACTAAAGATAATGATGAAAAGGCAGAAGTGGAAGGATTTGCTTCTAATCCTTATTCTTTTAAATCTCCCCCTTTTGCCCTCATGTGCAAAAACGAGTGTACTGGAGAAAATAAAAGAATCAGGGGAGATCACCGTACTAACCAGGAATAACGCCCATTGTTACTATATTTACCGGGACAATCCTATGGGATTTGAATACGATCTGGCAAGGGCCTTTAGCGATTATCTGGGAGTAAAATTGAAGGTGATCACACCACCCTGGGAAGAGCTTTTCGATGTGCTCAACAGTGAAGAAGGAGACTTTATTGCAGCCAGCCTGACCATCACACCCTCACGGGAGAAACTGGTAGATTTCTCTGATGAATATCTTACCATCCAACAACAGGCTGTCATTCACACAAAGAGTTATCAGATAAGAAAACTTGAAGACTTGAAGGGAGAAACCATCCATGTGCGCCGTGGCACCTCCTATGAGGAGCGACTGAATGAGCTTAAGAGTGAGGGGTTAGATATTACTATCCAGCTGCATGAAGACACCCCTACTGAGGAGCTTATCAGGATGGTGGCTGAAAAGGAGATCGAGGTCACCATAGCTGATTCCAATGTCGCACTCTTAAATCGCCGCTACTATCCTGATATAAAAATTGCCTTTCCTGTAGAAGAGCCAGAATCCCTGGGATGGGCTGTAAAGAAAGGAGAAACAGCGCTTCAGGAGAAGATAAATGAATTTTTCAACAAGATAAAAGAGGACGGAACCTTTGCGAAGATACACGAGAAATACTATGCCAATGTGGAAATTTTCGATTACGTGGATTTAAAGAAGTATCACCGGAGGCTTAAAACCAGACTTCCCAAGTATGAGGAGATTATCAAGAAGGCCTCGAAAATATACGGTTTTGACTGGAGATTGATTACTGCTATGGTCTATCAGGAATCACATTTTAACCCAAGGGCCAGAAGCTTTACGGGCGTGAGAGGGATAATGCAGCTTACCTTGGAGACAGCCAAGGAGATGGAGATTAAAAACCGTCTCGATCCTGAACAGAGTATTAAGGGAGGCGTCAAATACCTTAAAGAGCTTTATGAGAGATACGATGGCGCAAAAAATCCGGACAGGGTACTCATCACCCTTGCCAGTTACAATGTGGGACATGGGCACATCTTGGATGCCCAGAAGATTGCAAAGGAAAGAAATCTTAATCCCAATAACTGGTCCTCACTGGAAGAGATCCTTCCACTGCTGCGCTATCCTAAATACTACAGAAAAACAAAAAATGGCTATGCTAGGGGCACAGAAGCGGTTCGCTATGTGAACAGGATACTGACCTACTACGACATACTGAAAAGAGAGGCAATCTCCTAAATAATATCAATTCAGAATCAATACGATTCGTTCTAGAGGCTATAGCGATTAAAGTAAGTTAAATTTCTTACCTCCACGACGACGCTTATAGCCTTGAAGCGCTGAATTCCCAAATCATTGGGGAGCAAAATCTGTTACGTTACCTTCAGTCTTGAGTGAAGCTGACAATGGATAGGTGCATACTTGTCTAGATTGTAAGACACTGAAATCACAAGCCTACTGAAATATGAAAAGGCTGTTCCATAAAGGGAGGTGAATCATGCTTAAACTATTTAAAAAGACCGTAAAAAAAGTTGGGCTTCCTCCAGGAACCCTCATCCAGATTGCGGAGAAAAAGACTGAAAAGGTAAAAATTACCATCATTGACTATGATGAGACACAATTTCAAGAGAAAGAAGCAGAAAAAATGGAGGAATGCTTTCCCTTTAAAGACAAACCCTCAGTAACATGGATAAATATAGACGGTGTTCACCAGGTGGAGGTTATAGAAAAAATCGGAGCCCATTTTGGTATCCATTCTCTCATTCTAGAAGACATTATGCATACAGTACAACGGCCAAAGATAGAGGATTTCGAGGATTATATCTTTGTGGTGCTAAAGATGATTTACTATGACGAGAAAGAAAATGAGATAAAGGCAGAGCAGGTGAGTATCATTCTCGGCACAAATTTTGTGATCTCATTCCAGGAGAAAGGAGGAGACGTGTTTAATCCCGTAAGAGAAAGGGTTAGAAAAAACAAAGGTCGTATCAGAAAGATGAAGCTTGACTACCTTGCCTACGCCTTGATAGATACTATCGTTGATCACTATTTCATCGTCCTGGAGAAACTTGGGGAAAAGATTGAAGGCATGGAAGAGGAGCTTGTCACCAATCCTACACCGGTAACCCTACAGACCATTCACACCTTAAAGAGAGAGTTGATATTTTTACGCAAGTCAATCTGGCCGTTACGAGAGGTAATAAGCGTTCTGGAAAGGGGTGAATCATCGCTTATCCATAAATCTACCGTCATATATCTCAGGGACGTCTACGATCACACTATTCAGGTGGTTGATACCGTAGAGACCTTCAGGGATATGGTCTCGGGAATGCTGGATATCTACCTCTCAAGCATGAGCAACAAGATGAACGAGGTCATGAAGGTATTAACGATTATAGCGACTATATTTATGCCCCTCACTTTTATTGCAGGTCTTTATGGAATGAATTTTAAATATATACCAGAGCTTGAGTGGTATTGGGGGTATTTCGCTGTTTTATTTGTAATGGTTATTATAGGTTTCGGGATGGTATTGTATTTCAGGAATAAAAAATGGTTATAGGAGGTGGCTACTATGGGTGGTTTATATTTTCTATTGCCCACGTTGCTTGTGATCTTCATCTCTTTTCTCGTAATACGAGCTGCCGCTGTTGCCTTGATGATGACAGGAATGGATGAGAAAAAAGCAAAGTTTCAGGCGCTATCGGCTTTCTCAGGAACGGGATTTACCACTAAGGAAGCAGAATCTGTCATCAATAATCCCAAAAGGAGGCGGATTGTCACGTGGCTCATGATTATGGGTAACGCAGGGATTGTTACGGTTATTGTAACGGCTACATCCTCCCTTGTTACAAGCAAAGGCTATCAACTGTCCCTTGATGTTTTGCTCCTGCTTGGGGGGATATTTTTGATCTACAAGATCGTAACGCACAAGGGATTTATAAGAAGATGGGAGAGCTTCATTGAGGACAAGTTCGTCAAATCCCGCACTTTTGAGGAGGACGTGACAGAGGATCTGCTACATTTCATCGAGGGCTATGGCCTTGTGAGGGTAATAGTGACGGAGAACTCACCCCTGATTAGAAGCTCTATTGCGGAGCACAAATTGACGGAGAAGGAAATATTGGTTTTGGGTATTGAGCGAGGAAAAAGTTGGATTCCTATTCCAAAACCAAAGGAGACAATTCAAAATGGGGATAAGCTTGTTGTGTATGGTTCTCTCAATGTCTTGAAGGGGGTTTTCAGTGAGCAGTAATGACGACACAATTAAACTAAGGTCAATCACATTTAATCCAATAAGTGGGATTAAACCATTTTTTCTATTCAGCAAGATCATACCATGACATTTACTGTTAAAGATACATTAACCGAAGCGGAAGTCCAATCCGGTCTTAGGGCCGTTATAAGGGATGGGTTAGCAAGCCAGGTCATGGTGACATTTACAGGGGGCGTTTTCCTTGTTGCATATGCACTAAAGCTTGGCGCATCGAATGTAACAATTGGCCTTTTGGCCGCTATTCCTCCTTTAGCCCAGCTCATGCAGATACCCTCAATATTTTTAGTTGAAAGGGTTAGGAAGAGGCGGCTTATCAGTGTGTTTGGGTCCGCATCGAGCAGGATATTCTGGCTGGTAATTGCCTTAACACCTCTTTTTTTCCTCGTTGATACAGGATTGACCATTCTCATTGGAGCACTGTTTTTTCAGTCAGCATTCGCTGCAGTGTCAAACAGTAGTTGGAACTCATGGATGCGGGACCTAGTTCCACAAGATCGATTGGGATCTTTTTACTCGAAGCGGATGAGCCTAGCGATCGGGGTGAGCATCCCCTTAGGCCTTGCCGCAGGACTCTATATCGACTACTGGAAGAGGCTCTTTCCCAACTACGAGATATACGGCTATTCAGCGCTCTTTTTCCTTGGATTCCTCGCAGGCATACTCGGCGTGTATTTCATCTCGACCATACCAGAGCCCCAAATGGCCGCCGTGAAAGAGAAAGTTCATTTTTTCAGGATGATCCTTCAACCATTCAGGGACGCAAATTTTAAAAGCCTCATTATGTTTCTTGGCTCCTGGAATTTCGCGGTCAATCTGGCTGCACCCTTTTTCACCGTGTACATGCTGAAAAGGCTGCAAATGGATATGTCCTTTATCATTGCGCTTATGCTGCTGAGCCAGATCATGAATCTGGCATTCTTGCGGATCTGGGGAAAATTCACCGACCGCTTCAGCAATAAATCGGTGCTCGGTGTAAGCGGCCCGCTGTTCATCGCGTGCATCCTCGCCTGGACTTTCACCACCCTGCCCGAAAAATATATTTTAACAATTCCCCTATTGGTAGCTATACATGTCTTCATGGGTATCTCCACCGCAGGGGTAACCCTGGCCTCGGGAAATATCGGCCTTAAGTTGGCACCCAAGGGACAGGCGACTGCCTTTCTCGCCGCGAATAGCGTTGTCAACTCCCTCGCGGCAGGCATTGCGCCTATCCTCGGAGGGAAGTTCGCGGACTTTTTCGCGGGACATGAGCTTTCCTGGACGCTGAAATGGACGAGCCCTACGAGAGAACTGACTCTTCCAACTTTAAACTTACAGCAGTGGGATTTCTTCTTTTTCTTTGCCTTCCTTATAGGTTTATATTCCATTCATCGATTAGCTATGGTAAGGGAAGTTGGAGAGGTTGAAGAGAAAATTGTAGTTCATGAACTCATTTCAGAGGTTAGAAGAAGAATGATAGATCTGTCCACTGTTGGCGGCCTTCGCCAAATGGTTAATTTCCCGTTTCTGGTGGCAAAACACCTTTCAGTCGCGAGGCATTCGAAACAGAAGGAAACATGAGTGCGTTAATATGCTTAACAAGACTTCGCTTAACAGAAGGTATACGAATATCTCTAATTCCCCTGCTGGCGGTACTTCTTTGTGCCCGAAAGACGTTATATGGAATGGGCCGTTTTCTTCCGCTTGAAAAGGAGTTTTTATTGATCCATGGCTGTAAGGTGAATGTATGATGAAGAAGGATAAGTTGAGTATACTGGTGGCTGCCTCCGAGGCAGCCCCTCTGGCACAGGCCGGTGGTTTAGGTGATGTGGCTGGAAGCCTTCCTCTGGTTTTCAGAGATCTGGGTCATCGGGTTGCGGTTGTTTTACCCGCGTACCGGCATATGCTTGAAAAGAACCCCCCTTTTGAGCTCGCCGCCAAGGGACTGCCTATCCGCCTGGGCAGGCTTAACCTCACCGCGGACATCCTCGCGGGAGAGCTTGGTCCTGGTGTGCCCGCATACCTTGTCCGGAGGGATGAGTTTTTTGATCGAACCGAGCTCTATGGCAGTAGCCAGGGGGAGTACATTGATAACTGGGAAAGATATATCTTCTTTTCCCGGAGCATCCCCGCCCTCTGCGAGGCAATCGGTTTTATTCCCGATGTTATCCTCGCCAACGACTGGCAGACCGGTCTGGTTATGGCCCTGCTAGAACAAGGGGTCCTGCCTCAAACCGCAGGCGTCTTTGCCATCCATAACCTCGGCTATCTGGGCCTGGTTCCTCCGGAGCGAATGGAGAGTATCGGCCTTCCGGATACCTACTATACCATGGAGGGACTCGAGTACTTCGGCCAGATGAGCCTCCTCAAGGCGGGCATTGTGTATGCCCAGGAGGTAGTCACGGTGAGTCCTACCTACGCGAAAGAGATCCAGACCCCTGAGTATGGTCTTGGAATGGCGGGATTGATGTACTCAGTCAGGGATCGACTTCACGGCATTCTGAACGGCGTTGACTACAAGATATGGAATCCGGCGACAGACCAAAATATTGCGGCCAACTACTCGCCACGGGACTTTGTTGGTAAATCACGTTGCAAGCAAGAACTTTTGAAAGAGATGGGGCTTCCGAATGACTTATCAGAAAGGCCCCTTGTGGGCATGGTCACACGGCTTTTCGACCAAAAGGGCTGTAGGCTCGTGGCCGAGGCCGCAGAGGAGCTGTTTGCCCTTGATCTGGGCCTCGTTCTTCTTGCTGCGGGCGAGGTGCGCTACCAGCAACTCTTTACAGAAATCCAGGCCCAACACCCGAGCCGATTCGGGCTCAGGCTGGGTTTTGATCCAGTCCTCTCCCACAAGATCTTTGCAGGATGTGATATGTTCCTCATGCCATCGCTTTACGAGCCCTGTGGCCTGACCCAGATGTACAGCTTGAGGTACGGAACCATCCCTATCGTGCGCGCAACCGGGGGCCTCCAGGATACAGTCATCGATCCCAATGAGGCTAACTCGCCGGGCACAGGATTCAAGTTCTATCGTTTTCACAAAGATGAACTGATTGCCGCGATCCGTAGGGCCATTGAAGCCTTTAGAAATCGCAAGATATGGCAAGCCATGATGCGTAAGGCCATGGCTCAGGATTTCTCCTGGGAGCGCTCCGCCAAGGAGTATATAGCCGTATTTGAGCAGGCCGTTGCGTCTAAACTGGGACGGAAGAAGGCCGATAAATTATTGTACCGGGGCTCCGATCGTACTGGTTTTACATAGATGCCCTGATGTCGCATGATACCTCATCCTTCCCCCTTTCCCATAGGCAAGATTTGACGAATGCGGCAAGTTCGCCTTGTGTCATTTCTTTGATGGATTTCATAGGGGCTTACCGCGGCGCCTTGGCCTTCGCCTGTTAGCAATCAATAAAAGTGCCGACATGTTCAGTAGTTTCCTCGGCACGTAGCTGCCCCTCATCTTGATCTTCAGTGCCACCTGGGTGAAAGTAATAATGGCCGCTAAAGCCCCCGGGTATATGACTTCAGCCAAAAAACTGGTAATAAATGCACATAGCTATTCGATACTTTTAGAGGAGTAAGGTACAAGGTTGGATTAATATCGTGGTAAGATATCACAGAATCTATAGACGGATTTTTGTTTGTTAAGTATTATGAAGGAGATAAAACTCAGGATCCAGTGTGTACAGGCTTGCTCGGTTTCGACTCTGAAATTTCTCACTCGTCTCTCATGCTACATTTGTTCCATTAATTTCTGCTTGACGATTTTTACACCTCAGTCGTGAGTTATTCCAGCATCAATGTGCTGGTAACCTAAGAGAGAGTAGGTATCTGCATGTCCAGTTCTGTTCTACGAGAGAGCCTTATATCAGATTTATCTTGCGATAATGTTGTAAAGAAATTAAGTCTTTTTGTGAGCCTACTAAATATATTCAATTAATTACTTAGGAGGGGAGGTGATCAAATGTCTGAAAATCCATTGAAGATTTTTGAAAAACTCGACCCAGAGCTTCTCGAGATGGTTGAAAACACCAGGAAATTAGCTCTTACCGACGGCGCCTTACCCAGGAAATTCAAGTTCCTCATAGCGATGGCCTTAGATGCATCTCACGGAACAGTTCAGGGCGTAAAGGCGTTAGCCCAGGCAGCAGTGCAAGCCGGCGCTACCAAGGAAGAGATTACAGAAGCACTGAGAGTTGCACAATACATTAGTGGAGTAGGGAGCATCTACACAGCCGCCCATGCTCTTAAGGAATTATTTTAGCTTAACTGCTTCTACTGTAAGAAACATTGCGGATAAACTATGCCGGCAAGCAGATACCGCTGGGTTGTCCTAGTCTATTCATACCTATGCATGCTTGTATTTGCCTTCGCATTACAATCTTTGCCACCTATCCTCACCTTAATTATCAAAGAATTGTGATGCGCTCCTAAAAAAGTAAATTAATTCATTTCTATACATAACGCTTTTTTAACTTGCGATTAATATAAGAATAGTTCATAGTAGACCCAGAAAGGAGGGCCTACTATGAAACGAATTACAATTCATAACGCTGGCGAAGCTAAAGCAATTATTCAGGC
>Ga0307379_10007044_pt1 | contig 15335 bp, 12 predicted proteins | sample UN2MG_FD_202237 | JGI IMG/M metagenome (GOLD analysis project Ga0307379, IMG submission 202237) | Soil microbial communities from Risofladan, Vaasa, Finland - UN-2 | ecosystem: Environmental > Terrestrial > Soil > Coastal area > Acid sulfate soil | place: Finland: Risofladan, Vaasa | collected... | reverse complement strand
GAAGATGCTGAAACTGAGTACCAATTTGTTAGCTCTACCCAAAATCCACTTCCGGCCTCAAGGGCCGTCCCGGTATGTGATCAAACAACAGCCTCATGACTACTGTCTCTCCACCATCGAATCGGTGCATTTTCTTCTTCAAGAGCTGGATAGACTGGGGATCGAAGAATGCCGTGGACAGCATCGATCTCTGGTCGATTTTCTGGACAAGATATGTCGCCTTCAGCTGGAAAACACAGAAAATGTCTCTCTTCCCGGATACAGAAAAAACGCAGCAATACCATCAGGTAAAAAAAGGTGGCCGGATAAGAGTCGATATCCTGGAAAACGGCAGAAGCGGAGTGTATACTTCGATTAGAAGGTGTGTCTGGAAGATACCTCAAATTCAGACTATAGATATGGATTAGCTTGTATACATTATTTGGATCGCACGCTTAAAAAAGCGTCAGTATTTGACGTCTACATCCACCGTGAAGAATTTATAATCCGTAAAATCGATCTCAAGCTTTGTCCGCTGCAGAGTATTTTTCTGAACGGTGTTAGTGTAATTGCTCCAGAGTCCTACCTGTACCCTATCGGGTGTGTAATTTTCCTCAAAAACAGTCTTTGAAGGAAACATGAGTCCGTTTTTCTCCACATCATACTGGTGGGTAACGGTGATGAGGTGATTGATCCCTTTGACCTTTGGATCTTTATACCCCACCAGCGATTCCTGAGCCACATCGATCCGCAATATCTGGAAATTTTCCTTATCGACCCAGATTCTTCCGTAGTTGGAATTTTCTTCAGAGACCGTTTTAGGCGTTGCTTCGATCACCAGGATATCCCTGCCTTTCTGCTTGTTTTCCTCGATGATCCTGTAGTTGAACTTGTTCTGTTGAGATTTCCCCAGAAGACCGATGGGTCCCAGGACAGACCTGTAGGAATAGAACTTCCGTGTCTTTAATTGGGCATCCTTCTCATTTTTCTTTTTCCCATTCTCTTCCAGAAGTGTCCGGCTCTCTTCGATATTGTTCCCCTTCTTGATCAGCTGGTAATCATAGACATACACATTTTTTCTCAAATTTGTCTCATGAGGGCCTTTTCTGTAGCGATCTGGCGTTCCTTCATGCCGAAACTCTTGATTTCTTCGGGGATCCGTTATTTCACTATAGGAAGGCTCTCGAGGGTTGGAAAGCCCTCCTTTCTCACTTTCTCTAGAAGTTTCTTCCGAAATTTTCTCCAGACAAACAAAATAAAGAGCTGAATCGGCCAATTTCGAACAGTATTCGGCACCCTTTTTTAGGATCTTATCCAGATCTACACTCTCATCCCCCACTGCACCTTTTTGGGAACTCAAAGCAGGATAAACAGCGAGAGTAAAGACCAGGACAGAAATAAAGCTGAGTTTTGAAAAAATTTTGTAAACCATTTGATTCCGACTCCTCAAATTCGACTATTAATATCACATATTATTAAAGTAGGCTATTTTATAGCAAAAACCATGCCATCTCCTTTTTCAGGTTGACCATTCCGATGTACATAAAATCTCTGTCTACAAATATGGACAGGTGTGTGATTTTACATACAAAAAATCTTGTTGAATCTCCCCCCTCAGATCATTTTGGCGTTAGGCTACCTCTCTTTATCCCAGACTAGCCTTGATATTTGCCACAGCCGCCTTGAGGTTTTCCAGGGAATTCGCATAGGAGATCCGGATGTGACCGGCGCCATTTTTCCCGAAACATTCCCCCGGCACTGTGGCCACTCGGGCCTTTTCCAGGAGCATTTTGGACATCTGGTATCCATTCATCCCGGTTTCTTTGACTGAGGGAAAGAGGTAAAAAGCTCCCTGTGGTTCAGCGGATGAAAACCCAGGAATTTGATTTATGGCCTCATAGATATAATCGCGCCGCCTTCGGAATTCCTCCACCATAGCATAAGCTGGACCTTGATCTCCCTTAAAAGCCGTCACAGCGCCCCACTGCGCAAAAGTGTTGGTGGATGTTACCATGTACTGGTGATATCTGAGTATCGGATTCACATGCTTTTCCTCTCCCAGAACATAGCCCAATCTCCAACCCGTCATCGAATAGAACTTGGAGAGGCCGTTTAAGATAAGGGTCCGCTCTTTCATCCCCTCCAGGGTGGCGATAGAGATATGTTCGGCTGGGGGATAGATGATTTTTTCGTAGATCTCGTCGCTCAAAACCACAAGATCATGTTCCTGAGCCAACTGAGCGATTTTTTTAAGCACATCCAAAGAGTTCACTCCACCGGTCGGATTGGAGGGACTTGCTAGAAGGATCATCTTAGTCCTCGGGGTAATCTTTTGTGCGATCTCCTCGGGGTCGGGCTGGTAGTTTCTGTCTTCATTAAGCGTGTAATCCACCGGCTCCACATCATTCGATATGGCGTCTACATCGTAATTCACCCAGCGTGGATCCGGGATAAGGATCTGGTCGCCTGGATCGAGAAGGGCATGGATGGAGAGGTACACCCCCTCGGCCACACCGTTGGTCACCACAACATCTGTTTCAGGACTGTAGTCCAGATGATATTCATCTGCGTACTTATCCGTGATAGCCTGGCGAAGCTCCGGGATTCCTGCGTTCTGCGAATAGTGGTGTTTCCCGGCCCGGAGAGCTTCCACGGCGGCCTCGACGATATGTGCGGGCGTGTCAAAATCCGGCCTTCCGATCTCCAGGTGAATAATCGTCTGCCCCTCACTCTCCAGCTTTTTGGCCATGTCAAAAACCGTACGGATTCCCGAGTAAGGAATGCGTTTAGCTTTTATCGACTCCATCTTTTCTCGCTCCTTCCAAAAAAAGGGGACAGTCCCCTTTTTCCAGGGGTAAGCAGAAAAGGGGACTGTCCCTTATTAATGGCGCCAGCTGGTGAGGTCTGCGCCTGAGGGAGCAGCTTTCTTGATCCGCTCCAGGATCTTCGGCATGTACATCTGGTTATACCTCAGGCGCGAAAGGGCATTCGGCCGTGTCTGGTCGCCGTTCCAGCAGTGTTCCGCTCTATCTCCATAGTCCACTTCACCATCGTAATAGGGATCTGAAGTGCTCTCCAGGAATTCTTCGGCCAAATAGACGGCATTGTTCAAGTAATAATTGTCCATATCTCCGCAGTAGATGTGGATCTTTCCTTTGAGCTTAGGCCCAAGTGTTTTCCAATCCCGCTGGAGAATATAGCTCAAGTCGTAGTTTTCCCGCCAGTATTCGGCCACTTCTTTGTCGATCTCTCCGGTCATCTTGTCCCAGATGGGCTTGGGATACCCGTCCTCACCCACAGGGCTGTAGACAGCTTGCCAGATATCCCACTGATCGCCGGAGCGCGAATTGGTCCCGAGCACCAGCTCGCGGAGGTTGGTCTCCTCGAGGGTACAGCTGACTTGTCCCAAATAATTCCGCATTCCAGGTCTAGGTGTTTTTTTGAAGGGGCTCTTCAGGAAATAGGCGTTTTCATCCTCGTAGATGTTGACAAGTGTATACGCCCGAAAATCGATCGGGTCCGGACAAGCGGCAAAACATCCGTTGTACTCATCCGGATAGAAAACCTGCACGGCCAGTGCTTCCCATCCCCCCGTAGAACCTCCATAAAGAAACCGGGCCCAACCCTCGCCGATGCCCCTGAATTTTTCCTCGATGTAGGGGATCAACTCATACGTGATCGCATCTCCATAAGGCCCTATGTTGGCGGAATCCACGGCATAGGAGTCGTCATAATAGGGGTTGGCATGCTGGACTTCTATGATGAGCATCCGCGGAGTGTCAGGAGCGATCCAATATTTGTAAAACTCAAATGCGAGTTCCTGCTGAGTTTTGTTGTAATCAGCCCAATCGAAGCGGGCGCTGTACTCCGGTTCTAGGTCTGGGTCTGGTGGCTCTTCCCTGAATCCACCGAATGTGTACGGGAAATGGCCATGAAAGACACAGAGCGGATATCGCGCTTCAGGATGCTGATCAAAACCTTCGGGCAGAAGCACATGGGCACCCAAAAACATTGGCCGGCCCCAGAATTCGGTGAGGAGCTTGCTCTGGATCTTCACATGTTTGATGTATTTTGTTTCGGGAGGGCCGGGAATGGGAGGGATCTTCTGGTCTAAACTGACAGTGATCATCTGATCCGTTGTCGGATCGATATACACCTTTTGGGATGTGCTGTAGAGATTTCCGGGGGCGCGGTTCCAGTGCTGCCCCTCTCCCCTATCCATGGGAAGCTTGACCACATGACCGTCGGCGCGATGAAAGGTCTCATAAATATGGAGGAGCCCCTGCACCCAATACTCTCCAGCAGGAACGTTTGATAGGCTATTTATCGGATACCCTAGAACACCCTTATCAAAAAGTGCGTTTTCTCCCGGGCTCAAGCCATCCACATTGATCCCGAAGATGAGATGTGTGTCGGGTCCATCGCTGATCTGAAAGCGAGGCTCACGACCCTCATCTGTAGACAGCATTAAAAGCACTCGGCCATCCAGAGGCTCTGCACTCTGTTCTTCCGGAAATGAAATTCCTAAACGGAACCCACCGGCAGAGCTTTGCTGACCCATCTGGCATGTCGAAACACACAAAAAAACCGCAAACGTTGCCATAACAAGGAATACTTTTTTGAATAAATAGTGATTCATCCCTCTCCCTCCTAACATCATGATTGTGACTCTTATCCTATGTCCCCTTGAGCTGTTCTTAGAACCTTCAAGTTGTCCTTTATCCCCTGACTTGTAATTTTGCCCTCAAAATTTTTACTATACTCTCAAATCAAGCTCGATCCTTCCAATCGCCGGGAACTTAATCGCCAAAAGGCTTCTCGATCGATGTGCTTTCCATCCCACCGAAGTGACGGCCACCGTCTTCGGTCACGATAAAACAATCCTCGATCCGCACACCAAATTCTCCGTAGATGTAAATCCCGGGCTCATTGCTGAAGGTCATCCCAGGTTTTAGCTTTAGCTTGTTTCCTCTAACCAAGTAGGGATACTCGTGCCCCTCCATGCCGATGCCGTGACCGACTCGATGGGCAAAATATTTATAATCCGGGCCATACCCCGCATCTTCGACAACTTTACGCGCAGTAAGATCGATGTGTTCGCAAGCAACACCCGGACGCACGGCTTTGAGAGCCTCATTCTGCGCTTTTCTTACGATATCCCAAACCTTCCGCTGTTTATTCGATGGTTTACCAAAAACCACTGTACGCGTTACGTCAGACCGGAATCCCTCCACACTGCATCCGCCATCAACCAGCACGATGTCCCCCTTTTGCAGGTTTCTCACTGTCTGCGAGCCATGAGGAAAGGCCGTATTGGGCCCGAACTGAGGACCACCGCCCCCCGATACACCCATTTTTTGGTGCGCCTCCCTAATGAAAGCACTCAATTCACTCCCGCTCATATCCTCACAGAGCATCCTAAATCCCTCTCGGTAGGCCATCTTCGTGATCTTATTGGCAAGGTCCATGTAGGCCGCCTCTTTTTTAGTCTTGATACCCCTGCACCCCTCGGTGATAACGGCTCCATCGACAAGCTCCAATCCCGGAGCATCAAACTTCAGGCCGTGAACGACAAAATTCCTGACGGTCGGGCCCAGGGCTAGTTTCCCTCCAGCTGCACCGATATCTTTCATGATCCCCTCGATGAGCTTAAAGGGACTTTCATGTTCCTCCCATGTGCGGATCTCTTGTCCCTCGAGAATCCTCTCCGCCGCTCTCTTCCTTTCAAAGGCCGGACAGACCCACACAGGATCGCCCTTCCTGTTCAGCACGGCACCAAAGGTACGTTCGCTTCTTCCCCACCGGACATTCGTGAAATAGAGGAGGTTGACACTTCCGCTCAAGAAAAGGGCGTCGATCTCGTGTTCAGTCATGAGTCTTTTGGCTTTTTCCTGGCGTGCTGCATAATCCTCAGGTGTAAGTGGCTGGACACCGGCCACCATGTTCTTTAAGCTTTCCTGAGCTTTTATTTTTCCCTCTTTGGGCAGGGCAAACTTTTCCTTCACAAATCCAAACGTAGCAACAGATAAACCTCCAACCTTTAGGAATTCACGACGGGAGAAAGACATAACTCCTCCTTTTGAATGGCTCTATATCCGAGACCCCTGTGGCCCCGGAAAACGAATGGCTCTCGCCTTTTTTCCAGAACTGAAAAAGGACTCGATCCCCCTTCAGGGCATGAAAGAAATCAATCCAGGGGCCAGAACCGGTTGTCGTACCAGATCTGTTCTTTGATCTCGTTGTCCAGCTTGGCCAGCATCATCATGTGGGTTTTTTCCCACCGGACAAGCCACCTGTAGAGTTTTTGTTCCCCTTCCGACTCAGCCTTTTCCGCCTGTTCCGTATAGAAATTGACGGCATTTTTCTCGAACTCCAGAGCCGCCGAGATGACCGCCGCCTCATATCCTGCACCGTGAACCTCTTTGACTACCTCGTCGGAGATGATCGTAGCCGTCACAGTCGCATCCCCTTGCTCGAGATCAGATGCATCTGGGCTTTCGCCTTTAAGAATTCGGGAATATTGTTTGGTTAAAAGATCGATGTGCTTCTGCTCTTCCAGGACAAGCATCTTGAAAAGTTCCTTGACTCCTTCGATATTTGTGGTTTTAGTCACAGATTCATAGAGGGCCTGGCCTTTGTGCTCAAGAAGGATCGCCCCTTTGACGATATCGAGTCTTTTATCAGTCATTTTATTCCTCTCCCGCATTCAAAAATCCAAAATCTAATTATACTCATTTTAATCTTAAATGGGGACAAAAAAGGTGACAGTCCCCTTTTTCCAGGGGTAAAGAGAAAAGGGGACTGTCACCTTTTTGTAGGGTTCGTTCACCGAACGGAACGGTTGGAAAACGGTCCCTAAACAAAAGACAGGACTTTCCCCTGCTCATTTATAGTTATCCAGATCAGTTTTTTCTCCGATGGCGTGTAGAATCTCTTTGTATAACTCAAGACGCCAATCCGGTTTTCCTGAGACAGGATTTTCTCTAAAAAGCGGGTAATTCTGCCGCATCCTGTCCGCTGCTGCCAAATCTATGGTGGCCAGGATGACCTCTTCTTTTGTCTCGCTGGCAGGCCCTGCATAAAACTTCACCTCGTGTGCCTCCTCTCCAGGCCCGAGGACAAAACTTGCTCCTGGATAATCTGACGTCCTGTCCTTTCCCACGATATTTGAAGAGGCCACGAACATCATATTCTCGATAGCGCGGGCCTGCATCTGGTTTATGTAATAGGACTTCCATCCCTTGAAAGACCCGAGCGCAGTGATGTGTACATAGAGACGTGCGCCCAATGCCGCATAATACCGCGGAAGCTCAGGAAACATGTACGTGTCATAACAAATCCCAACTCCCACCAATCCCCACGGCGTGTCGAAGGCGAAGGGTTTCTCTCCTTTTTGGCACCACCTCATCTCATTCCCGAAAGGCATGAGTTTGGCATAGGACCCGATGACTCCCTCAGGCCCGATGATAGCTGCAGAATTGTAAAACACATCCGGATCTTCACTCGACTTTTCGGGCATTCCGACAATGACATATACACTTAATTTGCGTGTCAATTCAGCAAGAGCATTCGTCGAGGGGCCCGGAATCGTTTCAGCATTCTCCTTGTGCATCTTAGCTCCAGGACCATTTTCGTAGCCAGTCAAGGCCAACTCCGGAAAAAGGATGATGTCCGCACCACGTTTTGCAGCAGCCATAACATAACCTTTGATCCGATCGAGGTTTTGCTCCTTGTTCCCCCAATCCGTGTTGAAATTCACACAGGCGATTGTCACCACATCTGAATTTGCAGCGGATGCCTCTAAAAAGGGACAGGCCCAAAATAAAACAAAAAGACCTAAAAGACCACACAACAGGCATCGTTTCTTTTTTTCTTTATTTTTCCTCATTGGATTCCCTCCGCTTCAGACCATTTTATATTATTTGCCAATGTACTCATTCACTGATTTTCGATAAAGATCGATCAGTCACTGCTGGAGTTGCTCCTATAAAATCGGACACTCATTGACCCTATTCATTATCACTGTAAGGCTATTTTTTGTCACGGGTAAATTGTCACAGGACTTAGGCCACGATTCATCGTCCACTATTCTCTTCTCATTCATCATTGGTCATTTTGGGTGAGCGATAAATCGCTCGAAAAATTCGCAGATCCGGTTGAGGCGGTCCATCCGCCGCTTGGGATCGCCGGACCGTGACAGTTCATGCCCTTCACCAGGGTAGCGCACATATTCGACGGGCCGACCCAGAATTTTCAAGCTTTTATACAAATATTCTGATTGTATGATTCCTGTACGCTGGTCCTCATCGGAATGGATGATGAGCAGAGGTGTCTTGATGTTCTCGACAAAGGTCTGAGGAGAATTGGCATCGAGAAATTTTCGTGCTCCCTCCTCCCACGGATAACCACCATAATGATCGGGGACTAAACGCCACGCCCGCCCTTCGCCGAAAAACACAGAAAGCTCATAGACTCCCCTCTGGGCAACTGCAGCCTTGAACCGGTGATCCTGCGAGACGATCCAGGCAGTCATGTAGCCGGCATAGCTGCCTCCGGTGACAACTTGTTGATCCGGATCCACCCATTCTAATTTTGCCGCCTCATCACAGGCAGCCAGAATATCAGAGGCCGGCCCAGTTCCCCAATTGCGGTAATTGGCTTTCTTGAACTCGAAGCCGTATCCCCCACTCCCCCGTGGATTGCAGTACACGATCCCGTAACCCCGGCTTGTGAGGAGCTGGAACTCATGCCACATGGAAAATTCCCCCGGCCCCCACATCGCCGAAGGCCCTCCATGGATCCCGAGCACAATCGGATACTTTTTCCCCGGTTGACGACCCGCCGGCTCCATCACCCAGTACTGCACTTTAAAACCATCAGGGCGAGTGAGCCATCTCTCTTCGGGAAAAACGAGCTTTTTCTCCTTGATCCATTCCGCGTTGAAGGATGTCAATTGTCTGGAATCCTTGCCATTCTTATCAGCAAGATAGAGCTCCAAAGGATTCTTTACCTCTGTAAGGGCATAAACCAGCTTATCTCCTTCAAGATCAAAATCTCGGATCCCTCTTGGGCCACCGATCAATTTCTCAACAGACCCGCCTTTATTTGAGATCCGAAAGAGTGGGAAGGTTCCTTGATCAGACAAAACAAAATAGATATATTTTCCATCAGAAGACCATAGATATCCACTGATGCTCCTGTCAAAATCGAAGGTTAATGGTTGGGGTTCGCCGCCGTTTACTCCAACGGTCGCCAATTGACGAAGGCTGTGGCCCGGTTCTCTCCTGTCTTGAGTCAAAAACAAGACCGTCTGGCCATCCGGAGAAAACTCCGGCGCCATTACCCTATAGTGCTCCCAATCGAGCAAAAGTTTCTGATCGCTCCCATCGGCATTCATTATCCAAAGGTCACTGTCCTGATTCCGGTCAGGATGTTTTTCATATCTTACGGATGAATAGACGATCCTGGTCCCGTCCGGTGACCAATCAGGTCCCTGGAAATTCTGGAAACCGTTGGTGAGTTGCACGGCTTTTGCTTCAGGTTTTACATCCACCACAAATAGATGAGAATAGGAGATCTGTGTCTGCAACGAACGTTCGGCCTGAAGATTGAGGCGATTAAAAACGCGCGGGTTGTTTTGGCTGGCATTTTTGGCCAACCAGGCGCGAATCTCCTCTAAGTTTCCATCGGGTTTGGCAACGACAATCTCTTCGCTCTCATTTTTTGTCTCTTTATCTTCGTGTTCGCCTTTTTCTATTTCTTTTGCTTTTTTCTGCTTCTCTATTTTTTTCCAGTTGGGCGTATCACTAAAATTTCTGCCGGGGCGCTCACTTGACCACATCGGTTCTCCCTCAATTGCCCAATCAGGAATCATCGAGGAGAACAAGATCTTCCGACCATCCGGTGACCACTGAGGATTCGAGGCGCCGAATTCAGCGTCCGAGACGCGAAACGCTTCCCCTCCTCTGAGCGGCAAAATCCAGACCTGTGGCCTTTTATTGTGCTGTCTTACGAAAGCGATTTGCGATTCATTCGGCGACCAGGTGGGCGAACTGTCATTCCGATCCCCATAAGTCAATTGAATCGGCGACATTGGACCTTTTAAATCGATCATCCACAGATGCCGATAATATCTGTATTCACCCCCATCGTCCTTACCCATAGAGCTCAATACGAATACCACTTTACTTCCATCAGGAGATATATCGATCTGGTTTATGGCATTGAGTTTCAACAGGTCAGTTGCCAGGATCGGTTCCGTCCCTTCCTGTGAAAAAACGCTCAAAACACAAAAAATCAACACCGCCAGAACAGCTGGATAGAATTTACCCTTCATAAGCATGGACATCTCCTTTTTTGCAAAGTGGAACCATTATAAAAAATGTCGATAATTACTACAACTAAAGCAATATCAACTCGTGAATAGTCAAAGTTGATTTAAGAGGTTACGGAATTGCTGCGGAATCAATGATCGAGGAGATAAGCGATGAGAGTGACCGCCCCACCAGGAGGGATGTCGATGAACTCAAGCCCCACCTCAAACTCTTCGTTCCCGGGAAGGCTTTTTATCCATCTCACCTCCCCTACCATGGTTATCACATCGTAAGGTATCCCCAGGGAGAGCTCAAGAGTCAGCAGTGATTCCACCGGAAGGAACATATCGGTATAGATCATGGCACCGTTTCGGGAGATATTACGAGTCAGGCTGTAGGCGATTTTTCTATGCGGGGGTGATTCTTCTTCTGGAGATACACTGAAGGATATTTGATTTTCCTCTACTATCCTTAAATCCCTTCGCCTATCTAGAGTCATTACTTTATATTCTCCATATCTGGTGAATTTTTGCAACTGGAATTTAGGACATGAAAAATCGCCCTTAAACCAAACGGTTCGTTCGGGGAATGGACCGCTCGGGAAAACGATCCCTATATCTTTATTGGTACTATTCGATGCGGGTGATGGAGTAGATCTTGATCTTGGGGTTGAGCATCTGGCCCTCTGCAGGCTGTTGTTGGATTTTACGGACGACCTCCATTCCTTCGATGACCTTTCCGAATGCAGCAAATCCCTGCCCGTCGGGATTCCGTCTACCGCCAAAATCCAGCTCCGGCTGATCATTGATGCAGATAAAAATCTCCGAAGATGCAGAGCCGGGCTCGTTTCTAGCCATCGAGATCACACCGTCTTTTTGCCTAATTCCCGTTCTCACCGTGGTTTCATGTTCGATGGGAGGAAACCTCTGTTCACTCTCTCCAAAACCCAATCCTCCCTGGATGATTTCGATCTTCACATCGTTGTTGGGTTGGTTATCCATTTTAACCACTCTATAAAAGGTTGCTCCATTGAACAGATGGTTATCAACATACCTGAGGAAATTTACTGCGGTTATGGGTGCATCCTTCTCATAAATATCCACAGTGATATCACCCAATTCTGTTTTGATCAATACTCTAGGAGTTTCATTAGCAAATCCCAAAAAAACCATTGAAAAAATTGCAGTAATAGTAAAAATCTTCCATAAAAGTCTCATATTTACCTCAAACCAAGCAATATTTAAGATAAAACAGTGAATCTGATTCTAAGATATTTATTTAGAAAGAGAAATGCAATGATTCGTTTAAATCAGAAAAGGGACCAGGTACATGTTCTGCCTTATTCTTTTTGGAAGTTGACAGCGGCGGGAGCATCTTATAGGCTTAGTGAATCACGAAAGAGATGGAGAATGAGGCATGAGGTGTCACACAAAAATGGCTTTTGTAATAATTACCCATTTAGTGGTAGTATCGATAAGTTTTGGATTCAATATTTTTAAAGACAAAGATCCCATCAAAATCGCCATCGTCCTGCAGCCCGTTTCAGGAAGCCGCAGCGGTCCGGAGATGTCACAAGGCCCGCAGCTCATGTATGAGGGCGTCAAAGAAATGTTGGCTGAAATGGGCATCGAAGAGACTGCCAAAGAAATTGTTAAACTGACCCCAGAAGAGGACAAGGACTATGGAGCGTGGCACAGAGTGGGATTGGCCAATGGTCACCTGAATGAAACAGTGGCACGCCTGAGCAAAGAGGGGATGTTTCCTCTAGGCCTTCTTTCCAACTGCAACAGCTTGACTGGAATGCTGGCCGGGATGCAACATTCAGGACTAGGCCGGCCCCCTCTATCCGTAGGGCTCATCTGGCTGGATGCCCACGCCGATTACAACACGCCCGAGACCACACTGAGCGGGATGCTGGGAGGCATGCCGGTAGCCGTGGCTGCGGGGAAGTGCCTCTACAGACTGCGCCTTAAATCAGGCCTCGAGCCCGCCATCCCAGAAAAGAACATCATCATGATGTGCGTCCGGGATATGGATCCTCTGGAGGAGGAGCTGGTCCTCAATTCACACATCACCCTGATATCGACAGACGAGATGGTCAAACTCTCACCGCGCATGAAAGAGGAATATAAAAAGCTCTGTGACCGTGTCGATGTCGTCTACATCCACATCGACCTCGATGTGCTCGATGCCCCAGACATCCCGGGTCACACCTTCCAGATCCCGAATGGGCCGAATCCGATTCAGCTTGGAAAAGCCCTCAAGTACATGATGCGGAATCCGAAAGTGGGCGCACTGGGAATAGCATCATTCCCCACTCAAGAGGAGGTTCGAACCAAGAGCCTGGGCTCTACCCTGGAGGTCATCAAGGGCGGCCTCCAAGGACTTCAGGCTCGATAAGCCAGTCCCAATCACGGATCAATCCTCCTGGTCTTAAGAGGTCTTTTTAGGCGCTCGACAAAAACTACACTTTTAGGATGTCGACCTATTCCTCGATGCGATAATGGGGTTCGGCGATCCCATCCATGCCCACGCGCCAGGGACTCCACACTAAAGACAGAGGCGTCACAAAGATATCACTCTTTCTCGGCCGGATAACGATCTCTTCCAGATCCAGATCTTCCGGAGAATAGGCATCCTTGATCTTGTCCATTTCTTCCTGGAATTCTTCCTCCATCTGATAGAGTTTTTCCCCGACGATTTTCGTTTCCTGCATAGCTCTGGCAATATCTTCTTTCTCTCTTGCAGCACGTCCCACTCCGCGAAAAGTGGTCGTGGCGCGCCCGACCGTGCTCGTGCTTGTGACCTTCCGCCCAAAGACAGCACCGAGCATAGTGGCACCGAGAGAGATGGCGGTTTGCATTTTCTGCTGTCCATACTGGGATTTCTCCTTGGCTACACGCGTTTCCGCTCTGCGCAATCGGTCTTGCAATCTAGCTAGTTTGGGCGCATAACGTTTACGGAGCTTTTCCACAGCCAAATCACGTTCCTCCCGGGCAAGATGCTGGAGTCTTGCTCTGAAATCCCCTTCACTTTCGCCAGAAAGCGATGTTTCCTTTAGAGCCTGGGACTTCCACAGTTTCATCACTTTGTTCTGGTAAAGATGCCTGCCTAAGGAGGCTTTCCACGAAGTATAGCTGGAGGGGAGAGAAGCGGCCTTGGGAAGTTGTGAAAACTGGCCCTGCAGAGATGCCTCTTTCTGAAGGCTAATTTCGGTCTCATACGCCGTGGCTTCATCCCAGAAGATCTCCTTCACTTCTTGCGTTAGAGGAGCCAAGAGCGACAGGGTCTCCCACTTGTCGACCTTGTCTGTTTGGCTTACAAAATGGAGACGTCTTGTTCCGGCGACCATGGGGCGATAGACCAATCGCTCGCTCGCGCTCAAAGTGCCTTTTACCGAGAGAAAATACTCCTGAATGCTTGGCGGGAGAATCGCTCGCTCCGCTCCCAGGATTTTCTGCTCCACTTGTGGCTGAGAGGATTGGAACGACTGCACAGGGGCTTCTTTCGCCACTTCCTGGACCTCCTCTTTTTTCCGGGGCCCCATCAATGTTTGGATCTGATTTCTCGTTAGCGGTCCTCTCAAATATGAAAGCACCCAACGGGTTTGAAAAAGAACCGGTTCATCTTCATGCACATTGTGCATCAGGAAGACTCTATGGCCGAGTGCAGACAGGATTTTGTCTATCCTATCCCTGTTAAACTCCATCCCCGCGGTGGCCGAAGCTCCCTCCAGTCCTTCTAACACTCTGTCCTTGTCTCGTTCGGTCTGCAACCGCCCGATGAACCAGGTTCCTGCATTGGCGAGGCCTTTGTAGTCCAGGTCAACAGGATTTTGCGTGGATAAGACTACACCCAGCCCGTAGGCCCTAGCCTGCTTCAGGAGAGTCAGCATCGGAGTTTTGGATGGCGGATTGGCTGTGGGTGGGAAATAACCGAAAATCTCGTCCATGTAGAGAAGTGCGCGCAGAGAGGATGTCCCCGGCTGTCCACGCATCCATGCGATGACCTCGTTGAGTAGGATCGTCACAAAAAACATCCGCTCCCTATCCGAAAGATGTGCGATCGAAAGAATAGATATCTTGGGCTTTCCCGATGGAGTATAAAGCAGGCGGCTCACATCAAGAGGTTCGCCCTCCATCCACACGGCAAAACCTGGAGAGGCCAACAGATTGTTAAGCTGCATGGCCAGGTCGAAGCGCTCGCGTGAAGGAAAGAAGGACTCCAGGTCGAAGACGCCGATCTTGGTAAACGGGGGCGATTGGATCTCTTGGATCAAGTCTGCGATGGTCAAGCTGGTCCCGGATGTCCAAGCTTTGTGCAGAATGTTGGAGATAAGGATATGTTCGCGGCTTCGGATGGGATCGGCCGCAACACCCAAAAGAGCCAGCAGTCCGGAGACTGCCGTCAAAATCCGATCCCGGAAGGCATCTTCGTCTTCCTTGACGGCAGCAGGGGGCGCCTCCAAAGACCGGAGAATGGAGAGCGGGACCCCGGCATTACTTCCCGGCGTATAGATGGTCATGTCTACGGAATTCCGGAATTTTAAAACACGAGCTCCATCCTGCCCCCATTGAGCAAGCCCTTTTTTCCAGGTCTCGGCCATCTTAGTTGCATAGGCGTCCATGTCAAATCCTTTCCGGGCAGCCTCATCCGCGTCGATCCATGGCCGAAAATCTGCGGGCCGGAGTTCTGGAAAAGCCAGCAGCATGTTACCCAGATCTCCCTTCGGATCGATGATCAATGATGGGATGCCATCGATCGCGGCTTCTTCCAAAAGAGAAATGCAGAGTCCGGTCTTTCCGCTTCCCGTCATGCCTACACATATGGCATGGGTAGTGAGATCTTTGGAATCACAAAGAAGAAGTTCCTCCTTGGTGCGTCCTTGTTCTAAATCAAAAATTCGCCCCAAGTAAAATGCGCCTAGCTTTTCAAAAGCCTGCATTATCTTCCCTCCTCATCCTTATCCTACCTGAACTATTCATAAAAAATGTCGATACTTAGTTTATAAAAAGTGGAGTTTGTCCCAAAGTGACGGGGAAA
>Ga0307379_10007041_pt1 | contig 15341 bp, 10 predicted proteins | sample UN2MG_FD_202237 | JGI IMG/M metagenome (GOLD analysis project Ga0307379, IMG submission 202237) | Soil microbial communities from Risofladan, Vaasa, Finland - UN-2 | ecosystem: Environmental > Terrestrial > Soil > Coastal area > Acid sulfate soil | place: Finland: Risofladan, Vaasa | collected... | reverse complement strand
CCGCGACATTGAGCCCATTGCCCAGTACGCCAAAGAGGTGGCCAAGTACGACTTCCAGAAACTCGACGTCCCCAACCTCATCCTGGCGGTCGACCTGTTCGACCACCAGAAGATGCGGCCGCCACTCATGGCCGCTGCCACCGAACTGGCGCTGCGGCGAAGCGGCGTCAAGGAGAGCGAGGCCCTGGCGAAGGGCCTCCTGCTTGGCGAGAAACATCGGGCCGCCGGCCAGCCGCAGGAGGCCATCCAGGTCTACGCCGCCGTCGAGAAACGCCTGAAACAGCCCGCCGCGCAGGCCCAGGTGGCCGTCCAGATCGGCGAGACGCTCCTCAATGACCTCCACCGTTACGACGATGCCGAGAAAGAGTATCAGCGGGTCCTCAAGACCTACGCCACCGCCGGCCAGGACCGGGTCATCCGCCGGGCCCACATCGGCCTGGGCGACATCCGGCGGCATCGTGGCGACGGCGCCAAGGCCCGCGAGGCGTATGCGACGGCGACCGCCATCCGCCTCGAGTTCCAGCCGCCCAACGTGGCCGCCGTCCGCGTCGGCACGCTGGCCCGGTACGTGGAGGAGTACACCCGCGAGCGCGCCTGGGAATGGGCCTTCCCATTCATCGACGACTGGGCCTGGGAGTTTCCCCTCGACAAACTCAAGGGCCATTGGTCGCTCCTGCGGGCCCAGGCCCTGCTGGCCAAGGGCGACCGCGCGGCGGCCCTGCGCGAGGCGCTGGACCTGCTGGGCGCGAGCCCCGAGAGCGCCTACGCCGTTCGCCTCCTGATGTTCGCCGCCGAGTGCCACGTGGCCCAGGGCGAACCCGACAAGGGCCGCCTCCTGCTCCGGACGGCCGTCGAGGACTACCCCGAAGACCCCCTCCGCGACGACGCCCGCAAACGCCTCCAAGCCCTCGGCGGCCCCGTCAAGACGCAGTAGGGTGGTCGCCCTGGGCGACCGTACGTGTTCAGCCGTCGCGGGTATTGTTTGCCTTCGGCCGGCATCGTTTAGCCGTCGCCGGTACGGCGACGGGAACGGCCGTCGAGCCCCCATCGGCGTTGCCCGCGGGCGTACCGCCCGCGGCTAAACAACGGCAACCGCCCCAGGCGCCCCCAACCGGATTTGATACGCTTTAGTTTATATTGAGCCCAATCCATTCACGTTCAAAACGGCGCGCGAAACGAGCGATTCCGGCGCGTTCCAATCAAAAATCGAAAAAAACGATCAAAAACCGCGCGTTTCCCCTTGCCTATCTTACCACAATGGGTGCCAATCGGCCTTGGCGCTGTCGAAAATGGGGTTTGGGCCGTCCAGAAGGCGCATTTTCGGCCCTGCGGCGAAAGGGCGTTTTCTCAAAGTGTATGATAGTGGGGGCGGACCCATCCCCCGGCGGTGCCGGGGGCTTGTTTCCGGCCGGGTGGCATGGTCATCCCGCAGGGTGACCATGGTTAAGCCCGGGACCCCCGGACCGTGCCCGGGCGTCCATCCCCCGGCGGTGCCGGGGGCTCGGCGCCAGAGGAATCTTGTTGACTCCCGGGCCGTATTCCCCTATAGACGGATACCGGCGGAGCGGGCAAATCCCGGTGCTCCCCGGGGTTTGCCCTGCGTCTATCCGGAGCCGTTTGGCCGCGCTCTGCGAGGAGGAGAACGCCAGATGAGTTTTGCCGAAGCCGTCAATCGGAAGGCGATTGAACTGTGCCGCCACGTGGTCCGCATGACCGCGGCGGCGGGGTCCGGGCACCCGAGTTCCGGCAACAGCCTGGCCCACATCACGGTCGTCCTGATGTACCACAAGATGCGGTACGACCTGGCCAACCCCTGGAACCCGCACAGCGACCGGCTGGTCCTCTCCGAGGGCCACGCCGTGCCCGTCATTTACGCGGCCTACGCCGACCTGGGCGGCGTCTTCGGCACCGACCCGAAGCACGCCCGGAAACTGACGGTCGACGACCTCGCGACGCTCCGCGACATCAACAGCCTGCTCGATGGTCACCCGAACCCGGCCATCGGGTTCCCCTTCTTCGATGCGGCCACGGGGTCGCTGGGGCAGGGCATCAGCGTGGCCGCCGGCCTCGGCATGGCTGCGCGAATGGACGGCAGCGACAAGACCATCTACGTCGTGTGCGGCGACGGCGAGAGCCGCGAGGGACAGATCTGGGAAGCCCTCGACTTCGTGGCCGACCACCGGTTGACGAACGTCCGCGTCATCTTCAACTGCAACGGGATGGGCCAGAGCGATTACGTCAGCCACCAGCAGAGCGCCGAGACGCTGGCTGCCAAGGTCGCGGCCTACGGCCTGCATCCGGTCGTCATCGACGGCCACAACGGCGACGCCGTCGCCAAGGCGCTCTCGGTCGATGGCCCCGACGGCAAGCCCGTCGTCGTCATCGCCAAGACGGTCAAAGGATGGGGCGTCAGCGAACTCCAGCAGGTCGGTTTCCACGGTCGGCCTCTGCCCGAGAAGGAGGTCGAGAAGGCCCTCGCGGAACTGAAGGTCCCCACCTCGAAGCCCGACCTCGAGTTGTGCCCGGCCATGCCCAAGGGCGAGATTCCCAAGGCCGACCGCCGGCCCATCGCCATGCCCGACCCCGATTTCGTGAAACTGGCCGAGGGCACCAAGTTCGCCGCCGACGTCGCCAAGGGCAAACTGGCCACCCGCCAGGCCTACGGCCTGACGCTGCTCGCGCTGGGGAAGGCGTCGGACCGGGTCGTGGCCCTCGACGCCGACGTCTCGAACTCGACGTTCTCGCAACTCTTCGGCAAGGCGTTCCCGGACCGTTTCGTCGAGTGCCGCATCGCCGAGCAGAACATGGTGTCGGTGGCGGCCGGCCTGGCGGCGGCGGGCAAGATACCGTTCGCCAACTCGTTCGCGAAGTTCCTCGTCCGGGCCTACGACCAGGTCGAGATGGCCGCCTACACCTGTGCCAACGTCAAGTTCGTCGGCAGCCACTCGGGCGTCAGCCTGGGCCCCGACGGTCCCAGCCAGATGGGCACGGTCGACACGGCGTTCTTCGGCTCGCTGGCCAGCGTCCGCACGCCCAAGGGGCACCCGGGCGCCGTCGTTCTGAACCCGTCCGACGCCGTCAGCACCTACAAACTGGCCTGCCTCATGGCCGACTACGAGGGGCTGGCGTACATGCGGACGCTTCGGCCCGCCACGCGCTTCCTGTACGAGCCCCAGGAGGTGTTCCACCTGGTGGGGCAGAAGGTGCTGGCCGAGGGCAAGGACCTGACGATTGTGGCGTGGGGTTACATGGTGCACGAGGCCTTCAAGGCCATCGACGTGCTGAAGGCCGACGGCATCGCGTGCGGCCTGGTGGACGCATACAGCCTGCCCCTGGCCGACGATTTTCTGGAGGCCATCGGTGCGGGCGACGGCCCGCCGCTGCTCGTGCTCGAGGACAACTACGCGGGCGCCCTGGGCAGCGCCGTGGCGGTGGCAGCCGGCCGTTGCGGCAGCGTCCGCGTCGAGACGATGACGCCCGAGCGGATGCCCAAGTCGGGCAAGTCGGCCGACGACGTGCTGACCTTCGTCGGCCTGGACCGGGATGCAATCTGCCGTCGGGTCAAGGCGCTCCTCGGAAAGGTCTGAGCGGCCGGGCCTGGTGGCCTGCGGCAGTGGAAGGGCCGGCCGCGCCGCCGCGGCGCGGTGCCTTTCCGGAGCACGCGCCGGCCGCACGAGAGGCCAAGCCTATGTCCATGACGGATCGCATCCTTGGTGACGGAATCACGTTCGACGACGTGCTGCTGGTGCCCGCCTATAGCGATGTCGTTCCCCGCGACGCCAGCACGGCGACGCGGCTGACGCGCGGCATCCGGATCAACATTCCCATCGTCTCGGCGGCCATGGACACGGTAACCGAGGCCCCCCTGGCCATTGCCCTGGCCCAGGAGGGCGGCATCGGCATCGTCCACAAGAACCTCTCCATCGGCGACCAGTGCCGCGAGGTCGAACGCGTCAAACGCAGCGCCAACGGCGTCATTCTCGACCCCGTCACGCTGGGGCCGAACGAGCGTGTGGCCACCGCCCGGCAGGTGATGGACGACAACAACATCTCCGGCATCCCGATTACGGAGGACGGCCGGCTGGTGGGCATTCTGACGCGGCGGGACCTGAAGTTCCTGGAGAATCGCGACGCGCCCATCGCCGACGTGATGACCCGCGAGAACCTGGTTACGGCGGCGCCCTCCATGAAGCTGGCGGAGGCCGAGCGCATCCTGCTGGCCAACCGCGTCGAAAAACTGCCGCTCATCGACGCCGACGGCCGGCTCGTCGGCCTCATCACGATCAAGGACATCGAGAAACTGGAGCAATTCCCCAACGCCTGCCGCGACGAGCGCGGCCGGCTTCGCGTGGGTGCCGCCATCGGCGTCCACGACTACGAGCGGGCCGCGCGGCTCATCGAAAAGGGCGTCGACCTGCTGGTCGTCGACACGGCCCACGGCCACTCGGCCAACGTGGTCGAGACCGTCAGGAAACTCCGCAAGGACTACGACATCCAGTTGGTGGCCGGGAACATCGCCACGGCCGAGGCGGTGGCCGACCTCGTCAAGGCCGGCGTCGACGCCGTCAAGGTGGGCATCGGGCCGGGCTCGATCTGCACGACCCGGGTGGTGAGCGGCGTGGGTGTGCCCCAGATCACCGCGGTGGCCACCTGTGCGGCCGAGGCCGACCGACACGGTGTGCCGGTCATCTCCGACGGCGGCATCCGCCACAGCGGCGATATCACGAAGGCGCTGGCGGCCGGGGCGTCGAGCGTCATGCTCGGCAGCCTCCTGGCCGGCCTGGACGAGTCGCCCGGCGAAATCATCATATACAAGGGACGCACCTTCAAGTCGTACCGCGGCATGGGGTCGCTTGGGGCGATGGTCAAGGGCTCGGCCGACCGGTATTCGCAGGACGCCGAACGCCGCCGCGGCGAGAAACTCGTGCCCGAGGGCGTCGAGGGACGCGTGCCGCATCGCGGGTCCCTGGCAGACTTCGTGTACCAGTTGGTCGGCGGCGTACGGGCCGGCATGGGGTACTGCGGCTGCCGGACGATCGAAGAACTGCGGACGACACCGAAGTTCCTGCGTATCAGCCGGGCGGGGGTCGTGGAAGGCCATCCGCACGACATCGCCATCACGCAGGAATCGCCGAACTACAGCATCTCGCATTACCCGGAAGACGCCTGACGGGTGGGCCCGGACGCGGGCCGTGGGCGGGCTGGTTTCCTAATCCTACTTCATGCCGCCGCGCGAAAGGCGGTAAAAGAAAAAGCCCCTCTGCGCTCTCTCCGTTATCTCTGCGGTCTCTGCGTTAAGGTGATCTTGCTAGAGTGTCTAATACTACAACGCCACTTGGCCACAGAGCAGCCGCTTGGGAATTCAACCGTGGACCGCCATCAGGCTGTAGCGCGGGGGTTTATCCCCCGCGGGATCCTGCGCGGGGGATAAACCCCCGCGCTACGGCGCGTAAGTTTCGTTAATGCAAGAGGTTGCGTTCATTGCGGCGCAACAAGTGGCGTTGTAGTACTAAGTGCGGCCTCGCTCACCCCCCGCCCGCGGGCTCACCAGATGTTGTCGGGGTACCCGGGTTTGGAGACGCGTTCCTTGAGGGCGCTGAAGTAGCCTTCGGCATTGCCGAGGTGGATGTTGCGTTCGTTGTCGTCCCAGTGGCGGTTGGCGGAGGCGAGTTCGCGGAGGCCCTGCGTGAGCGTCTGGAACGTGAACTGGGCCCGCTGCTGGACGGTGGTCTGTTCGATAAGGCGCATGTAGGCTTCCACGGCCAGGGTAACCTTGGCCTCGAACTCGGCCTGGGGGGGATTGGCCTTTCCGGCCGCGGCCGCGGCCAGACCCGCATCGCCCAACGCCAGGCACAATTGCCGGTAGGCCGGGTAGGTGGCCTTCAGGTGGGCCAGGGCCTGGTCGAACTCGGCCTGGCTCTGGGGTTTCCACTGGACGGCCTCGCGTGTCTTGGGCTGCGGAATGAGATACTGGAGGGCGATGGCCCGGGCATGCAGCGCGTCGGCCAACTCGGCATCCTTCTGGAGGGTGGTCCCGGTAAGGTAGGCGACCACCTCGGTGGGCACCGAGTACATGTTGTAGGCCTCCTGGAACTGGCCGCGGTTTTCGAGTTTCCTGCCGTCTTCGAGTGCCTTGCGACATCGTTCGCGGGAGGCCGTGACCTGCCCGGCATGCCACGCCGAGGCGATGAAATACGCGATGAGCCCCGCCAGGGCCACGAAGACGAACGCGCCGATGAGGACCCCCGCCTTGCCGCCGGGGGTGAGCCGGGTGAACCAACTGCCGCGCGCTCCGCCGTACATGATTCCCGGCGACGGCCGGCCGGCCGGCGACGGTCGGGCACTGACCGTCTTGACGGGTGCGGCGGTGGGCGCCTCGTCGAGCAGGATGGCGTTGCAGTGCGGGCAAATCTGGCTGTCGACCGGCACGTCTTTGTTGCACCGCTTGCATCGTCGCGAGGTGCGAGTCGTGGCGGCGGTGGGCGCGGCTGGGATCTCGACGCCGCGGCCCTTTCCGCTGGGCACCTTGAGGCTGCGCCGGCAGTTGGGGCAGGTGACGACGGCCCCTGCGCGGTCCGACTCGACCACCATGCTCCGTCCACACGGACAACGAAACAGGATTGACATCGCACGCTCCTTCGCCAGGGGCTTACCGCGTCGGCTTACCGTTCGTCTGGCCGCCGCCCTCGTGATTGTCTGCCAGGTCTTCGGGAGTCCGTCCCTCGGCGTCGCTCGAGTCGACCGGCAACACCACCGTAAAGGTCGACCCGCTGCCGACCTCGCTCTCGACCGACACCGTTCCACCCAGGAGGCCCGTCAGTTCTTTTACGATTGAGAGGCCCAACCCCGTACCACGATACCGCCTGGTGTAACTGGAGTCCAGTTGTGTAAACCGCTCAAAAACGCGGAGTTGCTGGTCGCGCCCGATGCCGGGCCCGGTGTCGCTGACGGCGAAGGCCACCCGCTGGTCCTGGACGGGGCGGACCTTGAGGCCCACCTGGCCTTCCTCGGTGAACTTGATGGCGTTCGAGAGGAGGTTGTAGAGGATCTGCTGGACCTTGGTGGCGTCGGTGGTCATGAGGGGCGTGTCGGGGTCCACCTCGTAGGTCAGGCGCAGCGGCGTTTCGCCCAGCATGGGCCGGACCATGTTGCAGACGCTCTCGGCGAGGTCACGGGGGACGACCCGCTCGCACCGGACCTGGAGGCGGCCGGCCTCGATCTTCGCGAGGTCCAGCAGGTCGTTGATCATCTCCAGGAGCATGCGGCCGCTCGACAGGATGTTGTCGGCGTAGCGGCCGAGTTTCGGGTTGTCCTCGACGGCGGGGGCGTCGCTCAGGATCTGGGCGAACCCCAGGATCGAGTTCAGGGGCGTCCGCAGTTCGTGGCTCATGGTGGCGACGAACTTGGTCTTGACCTGGTTGGTCTCGAACAGGGCGACGTTGGCCTTGGCGAGTTCGTCGAGTTTGGCGTCGCGGGTCTCGGTGGCGGCCCGAAGGTCGGCCTGGACCTTCGCGAGTTCGTCGAGCATGTGGTTGAGGGCCTCGCTGAGGGCCTCGAGTTCGTTGCCGGTGTCGATCTCGCTTCGGACCTGGAGGTCGCCCTCGCTGACGCGGTCGGCCACGTCCTTCAGGTGCTGCACCGGCCGCACCACCATGTAGCGGAACACGGCGTAGAAGACGGCCATCGAGACGATGACCACGAGGACGGCGGCCGCGATGAGGACGATGCGGTTCGCCAGGAGCATGTTGTGGCGGTCCTCGACGTCGAGTTCCAGGGCGATGGCCCCCATGAGTTCGCCCGGCTGGAACGTGAAGTGGCAGGCCATGCACTCGTTCTCGGCCCGCAACGCCTGCACGTACAGAAACGTCTCGCCGGAGGTCTGCCCGAGCCGGACCTCCTTGGGGTGTTTCAGGAAAACCTGGATGGCCTCGGCCGGGAAGCCGGTGACCGACGCCGGGGGTTTCTGGGGCTGTCCCGGCTCGGCCGGGGCCACGCGGATGAGGGTGGCCCCTTTCTCGCCCGCGGGGGTGCCGAAGCGGCGGAGCAGTTCGGCCCGCTTGGCGGCGAGTTGGTCGGCGCCGCTGGGTTGGTTGGCATCGGCGGGCGGCGCCGTAAAGGCGACCGCGTGGATGTTCTGAAGGTACGACCGGGCCATCGCGCCCGCCCGTTGAGGGTCGCCGTACTGGGCCAGGCGTTCCATCTGCCACCACGGCCACCACAGGCACGCCACGACGGTCAGGAGGATGAAGAGGCCGAAGATGAGGCGGCTCTTGCGCTCCAGCGTCGTTCTGAGGGCGCGTCGTTTGGCCATGCCGGATGGTCCCGGGCTAGAGAAGGCCGTAATCGGTCATCGCCTGCCGCAGCGTCTCGGCCGCGGCCGGCGTCAGGTCGGTCAGCGGGAGCCGTTTCTCGTCCGATTCCAGGAGCCCCGCCCACTTCATGGCGGTCTTGACGGGAATCGGATTGGTCTCGACGAACATGGCGCGGCACAGGGGGAACAGGCGGCGGTGGGCCTGGCGGGCGGCCGCAAGGTTGCCGGCCAACATGGCGTCGGTCAGGCGTTTGACGTCTTCGGGCACGAGGTTCGCCACGACGCTGATGACGCCCTCGGCCCCGAGGGCCATGAGCGGCAGGGTGAGCGAATCGTCGCCCGAGAGGACCACGAGGTCGCACCGCGCCAGGATTTCGCTCGTCTGGTCCATCGAGCCGGTGGCTTCCTTGATGCCGACGACCTGGTCGAGTTCGGCCAGCCGGGCTACGGTCTCGGGCGTCATCGAGACGCTGGTCCGCCCGGGGATGTTGTAGAGGATCATCGGCAGGTCGACGGCCTCGGCGAGGGTCGCGAAGTGCCGGTACAGCCCTTCCTGCGTGGGCTTGTTGTAGTACGGGCAGACCTGGAGCGAGGCGTCGGCGCCGGCGTCCTTGGCGAACCGCGTCAACTCGATGGCCTCGGCCGTGGCGTTTCCGCCGGTGCCCGCGACGACGGGCACGCGGCCGGCGGCGCGGCGGACGACCGTCTCGATGATCTTCTCGTGTTCGGCCACGTTGACGGTCGGGCTCTCGCCGGTCGTGCCGACGGGCACCAGGCCGTCGGTGCCCTGGTCGACGTGCCAGTCGACGAGCCGCTCGATGCCGGCGTAATCGACCTCGCCCCCCTTGAAGGGCGTGACGAGGGCAACCAGCGTTCCGGTAAACATAGACTCCTCCTGCACAATCCTACAGTGCCACTTCGCTACGCCATCCCGCCTGGCGGCCTTCCTAGGCCGCCAGGGACACGCATCAAGCCCGATCGCGGCGGCCTAGGAAGGCCGCCGCGCGGCAAGTAGCGCTGCAGGAGTAAGAAGCCCGTCAGAACGGCTATTTTACCCGCCCGCGACGTGATGTCCAGACGTTGCGACTTAGACGGCCGGCGGCACGCGCGGCCCCGGGGGGACGGCCGGCTGGGCGAAGACCTCGTCCCAGGCCACCCTGGCCGTGGCCACCATCAGCACCGCCAGCGTGATGACTGCCACGATGACGACCGTCAGGCCCGTGTTGTCGGGCCAGAAGAAGGCGTAACTGAACCCGATGAGGTACACCAGTTGGGCCACGCCCACGTAGACCACGGCAAACTTCACACCGGCCACCATCCGCATGTAGTTGACCACCAGGAACACGCTGACGGCCGCGCAAATCCAGAACGCGTAGTGGATGTCGATCTTGTCTACCAGGTAGGCCAGCAGGATGTGGAACGCGAAGAATCCCGCCGAGACGAAGAGGTAATGCATCGGGTGCAGCGGCACCTTCCTCAGGACGACGATCGTAAAGAGCACCGTGAAGAAGAACAGCAGGCTGACGGGGGCGAAGAACGACATCCGCCCGACGATGGGGCCGGCGTTGACCCGGGCGGGCATCTCGATGCCGATCTGCTGGCGGGTGCTGCGGTTTTCGAACCGCCACTCGGCCTCCATGCCCCCCGGCACCGGCTTGGCCGGTTCGGGCGTCGGGCTGGCCGAGCCTTTCGGGTAGTCGATCTCGACGAAATTCGTCGTGGCCGTCAGCGAGAACTTCTTCAGGACCGCCGTCTCGTCGCCGCTGCCGGCGAAGTCGTAGACCCACCGGTCGCGCCCCTGCGTCCGGTACGTGACGACCACCGTGTGTTCCTCGGCGCCGGCCGGCAGGGGGACGACGAACTCGTTGCCGTGCTTGGCGTCGGTGACGTCCAGGGCCTGGCCGTCGAACGTCACCGAGAGGTTCTCGAACACGCGGGCCTTGCCGGGCAGCGGAAACGTGAACGCGGCCGGCGCGGCCCGGTTCGCCGGCCGGGCAACCTTGTACGTGCCCGTGAACTCGGCCGTGTACGTGCTGAACCAGACGAGCCCCATGTACCGGTCCTGGTGGTTGAGGTCGACCGTCACGGTGCTCTCGACCGGGTCGGGCGACGGCGCGGGCTGCACCAGGCCGGAGGGGCCCCACCGGGCGTCCACCTCGGGGCCCAGTCGGTCGCTCTGGCTCTCGGTGCGAAAGTAAATCGTGCTGCCCAGGATGACCCACCCGATGCTGACGATGACGTAGATGACGGCGATCATGAAGAGGCGGAATGCGTTCACGAGGCGTTCCTTTCCGCATGGGCCGGTGCCGGCCGGCCTCGACGGGGGCGTGGCAAGCGGGAGTCTTAAAGCCGCGGGTTCGTGCCCCGGCGGTCATTCCTTGGCGCCGTTGCAGGGAACGGGTTTTCCGCCCCTGACGGCGACGTCCTTGCGCGAGTAGACGGCCTTGCCTTTCAGCCTGCTGGCCGGATTCTTCACGCCAAAGGTGTGGGTCCTGCCTCCGCCGCTCTTGCCCGCGCTGCTTTTTTCGTATTTCCAGTCAGACTTTTTGAGGAAGACAATATCCACCCGCCAGATGACGACAGGCCTGCCGGATTGGAGCGTGTGCGTGGGGTCGATGAGATACCGCCACACGATATACCAGCCCGGGTGGTCATAATGGGATTGGATCGCCCACGGCCGCTTGCTTGCCTTGCTTTCAAGACAATGCTCAGGCGGCGGCTTGTCGCCCGTGCCACGGCGTTTCAGGTCCGGAAACCGCTGCTGTGCCGTGTCAAGGTGACGCGGTTTCTCGTAGTTGCTTACGGCATCCAAGCCCTTGGTTCCGAACATGCCCACCAGGGCGCTGAACACGTTGGCCTGCTCATAGTAGACCTCGATCAGGTCGGCCAATTCCCTCTCGATGTATTCAATGGTGCGGCGGATGGCGCCGCAGTCCAGTCCTGCGGGGAGCGGAACAGAGCGGTCGAAATCAGCCTGCTGTGCCATTGCCGTTGCCCTCCCTGGGCACGTATTCCGCCAGCAGCACAATGGCCTTCCTGGCCATTTTGAAGTACTCGGCGTCGTGCTCCAGCCCGATGCTCCTCACACCGCAGGCGCACGCGGCTGCAATCGTGGAACCGGACCCCATGAAGGGGTCGAGGACGGTGCCCTCTGCGCATGGCAGTGCGGCACGGACGATCTGGCGCAGAAACGCTTGCGGCTTCAGGGAGGGGTGCGGGGCGATCCTGCGCTCATGCCCTCGTGCCGGGGAAGAGAAAATCAGGTCCCTGAAAGGCTCCTCCTCGGAGATGCGCCGAAGCCCCCCCGTCCTCCACTTGCGCAGGTTGTCCTGCACGCGCCCTTCGCAGGGCTTGCGGAACAGCCCCCACGGTTCCCAGCAGGACCTTGGCATCACGCTCACGTCCGCGAATTCCTTGTGGGCATTCTTCGGCCTGTCGCCGCCACGAAGCGTATGAACGACCCGGATGATCTCGCCCCGCTTCTCGAAACCGGCTGCGATGAAGGGCTCATACACCAGATAGGACACGAGCGGGTTCGTGGCAATAAAGACGTGTGCCCCCGGCACCACCACCCGCATCAATTCCTTGGCGAGATGGTCGAAGAAACGGCGCAAGTCCTGCCGGTCCTTCTCTGTCAGGACCGTAAAGCGAGGCAGCGGACGCCGCTTGCATCCGTCGAACGACGGTGGAATACGCCACACCCCACCGTTGCCATTCCGCATCTTGTCAAGTTGTCCCGGCGTATACTCCAACAGGCCGTACGGCGGGTCGGTGACCACGGCATGGATACTGCTGGCCTTGGCCTGCGCAAGCCACTCGAAGGCGTCTGTCCGGTAAATGGTGTACGTCGGGCGCGCACGGGACGACGGGTTGACCTCGAACAGCATGTTCCGCGGCACCGTGGCGGTGACGCATGTTGTTTTCGGGGTGGTGGGCATACGGCTTGTGGGGGCTGCCTCCGGCAATGTCCCTACCTCATCCGTATTGTGAAGGGCCCGGCGGGCGAAGTCCAGACCCGATTTTGGGCCCGTATTCCCCGGCGCTGCTGGGCCTCATTACCTGTCGTTCGTCTCAATCAGCCGTACCATCTCGCGCACGGCGTCGCGCAGGCCCACGAAGACGGCCCGGCAGATGATGCTGTGGCCGATGTTGAGTTCTTCCATGCCCGCGATGGTGGCCACGGGCCGCACGTTCGTGTAGTTGAGTCCGTGCCCGGCGTGGACCACCAGGCCCAGGCCCTGGGCCCGCCGGGCGCCCTCGACCAGGCGGGCCAGTTGGCGCGTCCGCTCGGCGTCGTCGGTGGCGTTGGCGTACTCGCCCGTGTGGAACTCGATGGCCTCGGCCCCCGTCCGGGCGGCCGCCTCGATCTCGTCCGCCGTCGGATCGATGAAATGGCTCACCACGATGCCCGCGTCCTGGAGCCGCTTGACGGTCTCGGTAACGCGGGTCTCCTGGGCGGCCACGGCCAGGCCGCCCTCGGTCGTCAGTTCCTGGCGGCCTTCCGGCACGAGCGTGGCCTGGTGCGGCCGCGCGCCACAGGCCACCTCGACCATCGCCTGGGTCACGGCCATTTCGAGGTTCAGTTTGACCTGGACGGTTTGGCGCAGGATTTCCAGATCGCGGTCCTGGATGTGCCGGCGGTCTTCGCGCAGGTGGATGGTAATGCAGGCGGCCCCGCCCAGTTCGGCCTCGGCGGCCGCCCAGACGGGGTCGGGTTCCACGCCGCCGCGCGCCTGGCGGATGGTGGCCACATGGTCAATGTTCACGCCCAGATGAGGCATCCGCGCGCGTCCCTCCACGCTCCTGACGGCCCCCGGGCGGGGGCCCGCTCGACTTACTGCATCTTGTGCCGCCGTTTCCAGCGCATGTGTCTCTTTTTGCTGCCGACTTTGCGGCGACGTCGTTGTTTTGGCACGCATTAGCCTCCTGTTGCCGGCTGGCGCAAGGCCGACTCGGCCCTGCCGCCCGCACCCTTAGACCATAAGTCGGGCCGAATGTCAACGCCTGCGCGCCTATCGGCCGCCCGCCCGCCGCGCGAAACGCCCGCCTGGCAACGCCCGCACCAGGCCCTTGAGTTCCAGGAGGGTCAGGGCCCCGCTGGCCTGGGCGGCCCCCAGGCCGGCGCGCGACGCCAGGACGTCCATGGCCGCCGGCTCGCCGTCGAGGACCTCCATCAGCCGGGCCTCCTCCGGCGAGAGGTTGGCCTTGAGCGAAAGCGTTCCCTGGCGCGTGGCGTCCTCGTCCGGGGGCGGCTCGATGCCGAGGTCCGGGAACTCCTCGAGGACGTCGGCCACCGACTCGACGAGTCTGGCCCCGTCGCGAATCAGGCCGTGGACGCCGGCGGCGCCGGGGGCGTCCACGCGGTTGGGCACGGCGAAGACCTCTTTGCCCATCTCGGCGGCCAGCCGGGCCGTGATGAGCGCGCCGCTCCGCCGGCCGGCCTCCACGACGATGGTCCCGAGCGAAAGGGCCCCGAGAATGCGGTTGCGCCGCGGGAAGTTCTCGGCCGTCGGGCCGACCGCCATGGGGAACTCGCTGATGAGCGCCCCCCGTTCGACCACGGCCTCCGCCAGAGGTTTGTTCTCCGGCGGGTAGACGGTGGCCAGGCCGTTGCCAAGGACCGCGATCGTGCGTCCGCCGGCGGCCAGGGCCCCGCGATGGGCGGCCGAGTCGATGCCCCGGGCCAGACCCGAGACGACCGTGAATCCCGCCCGGGCCATGCCGCCCGCCAGACGCTCGGCCTGGTCCTGGCCGTACAGGCTGCACTTGCGCATCCCGACGATGCTGATGGCCTGGGCGTCGCCGGGCACGAGGGTGCCCTTGACGTACAGGACGGGCGGCGCGTCGAACAGGTAGGTCAGGGCGATGGGGTACTCGGGCTCGCCGCGGACGATGACGGCCACGCCGGCCGCCCGGGCCCGGTCGAGTTCGGCCTGGGCGTCGGCCTGGCGGATGCCGCCGACCATCGCCTCGGCCCCGGACCGGCTGATGCCGTTGACCTCGGCGAGGGCAGACGCGCCGGCCTCGGCGGCGGCCTTGGCCGAGCCGAAGTGCTCGACGAGCGCACCGTAAAGGCGCGGCCCGATTCCGGATGTCAGGTGCAGCCGCAAGGCCGCCACACGCTCGTCGTTGTCCATGGGTCGCACCCTCTGGCCTGTCTCCGGGTGAGTTTGTAGAAGGGATGATAGAACGGCGCCAGGGGAGGGTCAACCATTCTGTGCGGGCCGCGACTCACGCATCGGCCAGCGAGAGCACGGCGCGGCGAATCTCGTCGTCGGTCACGTCGTCGACGTCGCGGACGGTGCCGACGGCCTCGGGCAGGATGAACCGCAGGCGACCCGCCTGGGCCTTCTTGTCGTGTCGCATGAGGTCGAGGCACCGCCCCAGGTCGGCCGGTGCGTCCAGGCGTGTCGGCAGGCCGAACCGCTCGAGCAGCCGGCGTTGGCGTTCGACCACCTCCACCGGCGCGAGATTCCGTGCCTGGGCGATGCGCGCCTCGGCCATCATGCCCAGGGCCACGGCACGCCCGTGCGTGACGGGGGCGCCGGCCAGCCGGTCGCCGGACTCCATGGCCAGGCTCTCGAGGGCGTGGCCGACGGTGTGACCGTAGTTCAGGATTCGCCGCAGGCCGCCCTCGCGTTCGTCGGCCATGACGACGTCGGCCTTGATGCGGACGTTGCGGGTCACGACGTCCTCGAGGACGGCGGGCCGGCGGGCCAGGATGGCGTCGGCGTCGGCCTCGATGGCGTCAAACAGTTCGGCGTCGCGGATGACGGCGTGTTTGACGACCTCGGCCAGGCCCGTCCGCAGTTCCTCGTCGGGCAGCGTGGCCAGGGCCGACACGTCGGCCAGGACGGCGGCGGGCTGGTGAAACGCGCCGATGAGGTTCTTGCACTCCGGATGGTCGACGCCGGTCTTGCCGCCGACGCTGGCGTCGACCTGCCCGAGCAGGCTGGTCGAGACGGCGATCCACGCGATGCCGCGCATGTACGTGGCGGCCACAAACCCCGCCAAGTCGGTCACCACGCCG
>Ga0307379_10007039_pt1 | contig 15343 bp, 16 predicted proteins | sample UN2MG_FD_202237 | JGI IMG/M metagenome (GOLD analysis project Ga0307379, IMG submission 202237) | Soil microbial communities from Risofladan, Vaasa, Finland - UN-2 | ecosystem: Environmental > Terrestrial > Soil > Coastal area > Acid sulfate soil | place: Finland: Risofladan, Vaasa | collected... | reverse complement strand
ACGTTGGTTCCAAAACGATTTGCCAACAGAATATATAAAGGGGATAGGCTTTTTGTATGCCAAGATTAGCCAGACTTGATGCCTGCCCGCCTCGCCTGAAGGCGTAGCCGATGGTGGCCAGGCACCCGGTGTTTTTCATGATTTGGTAGTCATAACTTTCTTGGACTTCAAATTTATCGCCTGTTTTATAAAATTCATTTGAATTATCGTCTGGTAAAACAACAAAGCTTGCCAAATCTTTGCATAGAGCTAAATTCAATTGTTGTAAGGTATCGATCTTGGAATCATAAGTGCCTAAATCCTTAGATTGTTACGTAACCGTAGCTGAAGCCTGCCCAGATGTATTGTTTAGCAAAGCATGGTTGGAAATTTACTATACAATTATTTCCAAGTCACAAGAGGCCGGTTACGGATGGGGATGCGTTGGTATTTAAATTTGGGATAACCTACCATCATTGCTCCAAAAGCAAGGTGATCAGAGGGCAGACCCAGAGCCTCGAACAAAGGCGGATAGGCATTTACCGCTTTGTAAAAATAGCCGCCCCAACAGGCTCCCAGGCCTAAACTTGTCGCGTATAAATCGAGTAGACTCAAGGCTAACGTGCAATCCTCAGCACCAAACCTCCAGTTCTTGTCAGCGTGAGCGACTATGACATGAGGCGCTCCTCGGCAAATGCGCTCGTAGCCTTCATCCCAACACGCAACAGCACGTGTGAACCCCATGGTTTCCGCCACTACCGGATTATTCTGGATAACCGTGCGCATCCAATCGATAACCATACCGGCCAATCGTCGAACCTCCGCAGGCTCTTGCACCACTATCCAATGCCAAGGTTGCTGGTTTTTGGCCGATGGGGCAGAACAGGCTATTTCCAGGAGCTTTTCCAAAATGGGTTGCGGCACCATCTTGTCTTTGAAGGCCCGGATGGAGCGCCGTCCGCGCAGAAACTGTTCGGCCTGTCCCGGTGTCACAGCCAATTCCTGCTTAATGGGTAGGCAGTCTTCAGGGCCCAGCCAATCGAGACTCAGCGCCCCCGTGGGGCAGACGGTTACGCAGTGGCCGCATTTCAAGCAGATATCCTTAAAGTCGGGCGTTGGACCCGGATAGTCCTCCTTAGAGTCCATCCGGATGATACGCGTGGGACATTCGGCCACGCAGATACCGTCGTGATTGCACTTTTCCTGATCAACAGTAATGAGACTCATTGTTCACTCCTTGTCATTGTGTTTAGCCCGCCTTATGCGAGGTTATATGTAAAGGGGGACATCTTAAATAATGCAATACCTTTGGAAATTGAAGGATAAAGGGAAGTTGAGATTTTTTCTTAGCCTCTTTTTTTCTAAACTATGAGAGAATATTATGATGTAACGATTTTGCTCTAAACCTATTCCGCTTAGGATCCACCTGAATATTTTACAATACGATCACTAATCAGAAGTTCTCCCCGCTTTTGAGAATATCGATTCCTTCATCTAATCATAATCTTATTTTTACCTATTCATGAAATCCAAAGATGAAAATCAGACTTGTGATAGCTTGCCATATACTGAAATCCCATATAACTAATGATTACAAACGAGACTGTCGAAAAACCCTAAAACAATGATTTTAGGCCTTGTAAGTAGTTGATTTTATTATATGTGAATTTCGATAAAAGGCGATATTTGGACTTTTTCGACAGTCTCAACACTAATCAAAAGGTCAACCCTTATTTCTGTCCCCTATATTTCACTCACCCACCTGATCCACCCTATCTCTGATACAAGCAACCAGTTTCTCAAGCTGTGTCTTTTCCAGTTGTAATAAAAAATCCAGATTATTATCCATTTTCACAAGCTCCTCAATTGTATCTACTAGTTTACCCTTATAATAGACTTTCCCCTGAAGAATCAAAAATGTACCCTACCCCTCTTTTCTTGATTAAAATCTCTGCAAGAAAAGTCTACAAGTTTTGTTTTTACGATAAAGTGTAATATATCGGTAATCAGCTATATAACAAGATCAGGTATGCTTGCATTTTTTTCACGTAATCGGTTAAGCCTAAAATACATATTTCCCAAGGCCATCAGTTCCTTATGTGTTCCCTGCTCCACAATATGCCCATAATGCATAACAAGAATTCTGTCCGCCTGCTGAATGGTTAATGGTCTGTGGGCAACAATAAGGGTAGTTTGCCTTCTTGAAAGGGTAAAAATAGAGTCTTGAATCAAACGCTCTGTCTCAGGATCAACACTGGATGTGGCCTCATCCAAAATTAGAAGAGTTGGATTATAGGCCAATGCCCTGCTTAGGGCCAGAAGCTGTCTTTGACCACCGGAGAGGGTCACACCCCCTTCTTTTACCTCATGATCAAAACCCTCTGAAAGACGCATTATGTAGTGATAGGCATTTGCCTGCCTGGAAACCTCTTCCAGGACTTTTTGTGGTATCTTTTTATCTCCCAGGGATATGTTTTCTGCAATACTGCTGGCAAAGATAAAAACATCCTGCATAACGAGGCCTATGTGGGAACGTAGCTCCTCTATCTTCCATTCTCTAATATCAAGGCCATTGAAAAGGATCTCTCCTGTTTCAAATTCATACAATCTCTCAATAAGATTGATTATAGTCGTCTTTCCTGACCCTGTTATGCCAACCAGGGCAACCACCTGGCCTGGCTTAATCTCAAAGGAAACGTCGGTGAGGACCGGGAAGCCCTTCTCATAGGCAAAAGAGACGTTTTTTAATTGAAGATGGCCTTTAGCCTTTACCGGTCTCTTAGGCATCTCTGGTTCCTGAATTATCTCCTTTTGATCCATAAGCGCGAATATTCGCTCCATCGAGGCCATGGCAGATTGCATTATATTGTATTTTTCTGAAATATCCCTTATGGGTTTAAAAAACATCTGGATATACCCGATAAAGGCTACAAGAGAGCCCAGAGTGAACTGTTCTGATATAACTTTTCCCCCTCCATACCAGAGCAGGAGACCTATGCCTACAGAGGAAAAAACCTCCATGGAAGGCATAAATACAGCAAAAATCTTGATCTGTCTCATGCTTGCACGGTAATTTTTTTCGTTAAGATCTTTTAAGCGTCCGAGCTGCATTTTTTCTTGGACAAAAAGTTGAATAATGCGAATTCCAGAGATTCTCTCCTGGAGAAACGCATTAATTGCAGCAATGTTTTGTCTTATTTCCCGGAATGCCTCTCGTGCCTGCCTGCTAAAAAATAATGTCAAGCCAAATACAAAGGGGAGAAGAATAAAGGAGATTAGAGCCAAGCGCCAGTTCAGGTGTACCAAGACTACTACAATGCCTGATAGGAGAAATATATCCTTAAACACTGTGATGAGAACCGATTTGAACATCTCATTTAAATTTTCGATGTCATTTGTTGCTCTGGTAACCAGACTCCCTACTGGATTTCGATCAAAAAATCGAATGGACTGCCCTTGAATCCGGTCAAAAAGCTCCATTCTGATATCCTGCATCATATTTTGTCCGGATTTCTCCAAAAGATAATATTCCCAATAATTCAAGAGGAAAGACCCACCGATCAACACAAGCAAAAATACTCCGATGAGCAATACACCGTTAAGGTCTCTATGTCTTAATGTTATTATCGTATCGTAAGAGACATTCTTGAATGCTTTCACAGGTATATAAAGATAAGGACCCTCACCTTGTATTGCATTTTTATCAGTAATTAACCTTTGTTGATCACTTTTCTTGACAGAAATCCTATAAAATCGTTCCCTGGAAATTATCTCCTGCCCCTGGTAGTGTCTAAGATCCACAGGGTCAATCTGTTTGAGCTTTGAGCTTGAGAGAAACCCCAATCCGGTCTTTTTGGTCCTTTCTGCAATGTGGCCATATTTCTTTTGAAACGCCTCTGCCAAATCAGTAGGCATTACCCTGTGGTTAACTTGGTACCAGAAAGACAATATATACTTGTCTATGGCAATCTTGGGAAGATAGGGAATAGAAAGATCAAACAGGGTAATTACAAGCGTTAAGATTAGAGCGAGAAAAAGAATTTTCTTATAAGGTCTTGCATAGGGAATTAACCTTTTTAAGAGACCTATATTGTAAGGCTTGCCAAGCTGGCCCTCTTCCATATATCCATAGTCAAAATGCACTGCTATCTTCCCTTTTCATAAATATTCAGTATACATGGAGTTGGAGCTGTTTCCGAAAGGCAATATCTTGAAAAAATTCCACTCCCTCTCGCATAGGCCAAAATTTCAGGATTTGCTCCACTTAGGATATAGAAATTTGAAGCAACGCAATTAAATCATGAAATTTTGGCCACCTTTTCCTTGGCCTATAGATATTGCCTCGAGGAAATTGGCCCAACTCCATACATTACTGATTACTGATTAACGACTACCTTCTTTCCAATTCCTCACTCAACTGCTGTCTTTCGTAAAGCCTCGTATATTCCTTTCCTGCTGCCAAAAGGGTGGTGTGATCACCTTCTTCTACCAATCTACCATCCTTAAGCACAAATATGACATCTGCTCTCCTAATCGTTGAAAGCCTATGAGAGATAATAATATTCGTTTTCCCCTGCCTCATTTCAAGGATACCGTTCAATACAGTAGCTTCAGTCCTGGTATCTACCTGTGAAAGGGCGTCATCCAAAATCAGGATTGGGGGGTTGGAAACAAGAGCCCTTGCTATAGTCAGTCTCTGTCTCTGTCCTCCTGATAACGTTATTCCTCGTTCCCCTAAAACGGAGTGAATGCCCTTGGGAAAAGAATTGATATCAACTGCCAATTGAGAGATCTCAAGGATATTTCTCATGAGATCCTCGCCTACTCCCTCTCGACCAAAGATTATATTGTTAAAGATGGTATCAGAAAAAATATGGGTCTCCTGAGTAACAAAACCAATAGACCCCCTTAAATGTTTTAGGTCTATATCATGGATTGGAATTTCATCAATCTGCACCATATTTCTTTCCGCCTCAATGAGCCTGGGTATTATTTGAAGGAGCGTGCTCTTGCCTGACCCTACTCCGCCCACAATTGCTGCTGTCTGTCCGGCTTCTATCCTGAGATTGATATCTTTCAGGGCAGGACCCTCTTCCTTTGGATAGCAAAATGTTACACGTTTGAGGCACACCTCGCCTCTAATACCTCCTCTGAATGGATTTGTCGTTGTATTGGTGATCTCCGGAACTTCATCTAATATACCATTTATCCTCCTCATAGATGCAGAACCTCTCTGGATCAAGTTCGTAACCCAACCAAGTGCCATCATAGGCCATGTGAGAAGATTGAGATAACTAATAAAGGCTACAAAGTCACCAGTGGTAATACTCCCCAGAATAGTCAGCCGTCCCCCAATCCAAATAACTACAGCGAGCCCAAGATTAGTAAATAATGTCATCATCGGGAAAAATATGGCGAGAGTTGCGGCAAGATCAAGATTATTGGAGATATATGTCTCTCCCTTATCCTTCACTCTGCTATATCCCCATGCTTGGCGATTATAGACCTTAATGACCCTGATTCCGGCCAACACCTCCCTCACTGACTCTGTTAATTCAGAGAAGGTCTGTTGTACTTGCTTAAATTCCCTTCCCATTTTGCGCGTAATAATAAGGGTAAAATAGAAGATAAAAGGTGTGGGTATGAGGGAGATGAGGGTTAATTTTATGTCTATATATAACATAAAACCAATCGTGGCCAGGCCAAGCACAACTCCATCGGTAAGGGCCACTAACCCCATACCTGCAGCCATCCTCACAGCATCAATATCATTTACAGCACGTGCCATCAAGTCACCTGTCTTTGTTCTCCAGTAAAAGGAAATGGAAAGTGTCTGCAGATGTTTGTAAATTCTATTTCTTAAGGCCTTTTCCACCTTCCTGGAGTGACCAAATACGAAATACCGCCAGATGTATCTAAAGATTGCCATAGTAATTGCAATTCCCACTATTATCAGTGCGTACTTGATGAGGAGCCCAGAACTCGCCTGGCCAACAGTTAAAGAATCTATTGATTTTTTAATGATTCTGGGGATAAAAAGCTGAAGAGTGTCTACAAATAAAAGGCTGGAGAGTCCAATAATCAGGGCTATCCGGTTCTCGATAAAATAGGTCTTAAGGGGTTTAAAGTCTTTTAGCATGCTGTCTCATCCCGCGCCATTATACATGAGAAATAATTACAATAGCCTCTCAATATATAAGAAGACAGTAAAGATTTTCAACTTAAACTTAAGGTCTTTCGAAAGATTGTCATCCCTTTTATCAAGTACTATAGCCTGGATACCAGCCTGGGCTATAGTAAAGAGCATTGAACTAAAGTATGAGTTTGCAGGCCTAGTAGGTGAAATGATGTTCGGCCCTGAGATTGAGGCAGGCAGTCTTCACAATCGGCAATATACTATTACAGAGCCGCAAAAGGATAAAATTCGCAAGGTTGTGAATACGGCAATCACATCTCTTATCAAACGGCAGAATGTATGATAGTCAACTTACCTTGAATATCTTCCTATTAATTGACCTTCATCCAAAATATGACCTTCCATTGTCTTCAGTAATTGTGCCTTAGTAATTCCAGCCTCCAAATTGATTTCTGTATCCAGGGCATAGAGCTTGAAATAATATCTATGTGTGCCACCAGGAGGACATGGGCCCCCATAACCAAATTTCCGAAAATCATTTATTCCATGTTTTGCGCCATTTTGAATTATCTTTTCAGGTGGTATTTTAGCAGGCAACTCCATCATGTGTGCTGGTATATTAAAGAGCACCCAATGTACCCATGTACCCATTGGCGCATCAGGATCATCACAGATAAGGGCGAGGCTCTTAGTACCATCTGGCACACCTGTCCATCCCAAAGGGGGTGAGATATCTTCTCCATCACAGGTATATTGCCTTGGAATCATGCCACCTTCAGGGAAGGCAGTGCTTGTAATCGTGATTGCCATTTTTTTACCTCCCTTTACTTTAGAATATACTTCATCGCTGCCCGGAAAAAGGCAGAGAAAAATGAATGAGCCCAGCATACAGAGAACTCTTCTATACATTGTTAAGCTCCTCAATCATTTCATAGGTGTAAATTACCTCGACATCCAAAAGATTTCAAGCCTTAAAGTAAGCATTCAGCATTCAGTAAAAGTGAAGGGCATTGAGTTTATTGGTTGAGTAGTCAAATGGTTGAGTAGTAAACGACTCACCACTCAACGACTTAACTTACACCAGGGCTAGTTCTCTGCTGATGGCTGTTTGCTGGGCGCTGAACGCTTACTTGTTCACCTCCTGTATCCAACGGGCATAATAAGAAGGGGCTCATGTGTTCTTTTAATCTCCATGACCTGGATTACCTTCCCATCCTCAAAGGCTCCCACAATCCCTGCTTCCAGGCCCATAGCCTGAGATTGAAGAAAGATATTCTGCCCTATATGTCCTGCTTCAATCATTGCATACCTAACTCCCCTCTGGCCATATTTACCCATAATTCGACTGTATTCTGCAGTAATAACAAAAGTAATTGGGGCATAAGACATCCACATCTGCCCTAATGAGGCCATGGCAATATCCCTTCTAATATCTCCTTCTTGGGTAAGGGAAAAGGAATGGGTAGCAGATTTATATAGGTAAACACCGGGATTTAATCTTTCAATACAATCTTCTCCAACCGCTCCGTAAATATCCATAGGATATAATGCCCCGGCAGATGGTGCAGCTCTTTTAAAACCTCTTGACTCTGTAATTCCCTGAGCTGCCCAGAGTAGCTGGGAAAGTTGCTTGAGGGTAAGCGCCTTACTATTAAAGGATCTAACAGTTCTCCTTTGATGGATTGTCCTTTCAAGGGACACATCTCCATCTGTTATAGGATCAGGTAACTGCATACTCCCACCTCCTTTCTGTTTAAGAGCACTCCTTTTTGCGCTAGGCAAAACTCTATGAGGGGTTAAAAGAGATCCGCACAGGCAAACTAAACCTATTAATTTGCAAAACCCTCTTCTTGTCAATTCAATGCCGGACATAGCTGAATCGATTTTATCTATAAGCTAAGGAGCTTTGCCCCGGAAATGGAGTGCTGAAGTGATGAATTCAATATGTTGTAAATTTCTTTGCCGTTATATCACCCTCCATTCATTGGCATAAACATTCATCCTTTTTGCTCTTACAAAGCCAATGAGGGTTATTCCCGCCTCTGCTGCTAATTTCACAGCCAAATTTGTGGGAGCAGATTTTGAGATCAGTATAGGAATATTTCTTTTTGCTACCTTACGCAATATCTCAAAAAGAATACCACTCCGTCCCGCAGTGGGTTAAATTTGAGGGTTAATCCTCAGAAGTCTTAGGAATTTGCAACTAGCTCCTTAAACACTGAAATTTTGGCCACCTCCACCTTGACCAATAGATATCGCCTTGAGGAAATTGCCCAGCCCGTCATACAAGGAGGGGCTGCACTGTTACCATCGATCCATAAAATAATAATACAGAAGCTTCATAAACTATCGGCTACAAAGAGAAGAATTTCAAGTGTAAAATATTTTAATTTAAAATGTTTTAACCTGAAAAAGACAAGCGAAATCTTGGATTGCGATTTTCTGGAGAAATGCAAATACTAAGAGCAAAGTTTTTCTACACAGAACTGGGAGATAGAACGCTATAAACCATTTGACACGAAGTTGATTTTTCTGTTTAAGGTAGATAGAGAGATTAAAGCGTTAAACTTTAAAATTGAATGTGTGGCAACTATAGCCTTTAATGTCAAAACAAAAACATTCTATCTGCAAAATCTTTAGATAATGAAAAGGTATACTATCATATGGGATTTTGATGGAACAATCCTTCACTCAGAACCCTATGACAGTGAACAATTACTATTAATACATAAATTAGATCAATCAAGGGAAGAGATCCCTTTTTTCATGCATGTTATTGGCAGGGCCATCATCTATGCTGATATGAAGGAGCGGTTTAGGAGAACATTTAAAAAATTATACCTATACTTATTGATGGGTACCCAGATTGAAATGCTTGATCATGTTGCAGAACTCCTTGCAGAAAAAATATCAGAAGCGGATCGACAAACTTTATTACACTTAAAAGAAGGTGGTCATAATATGATGGTCTTAAGCTGTGGCACTGTTGATTTAAGCGAAAGAGTTTTAAAACTTGCAGGCTTAGATAACTGTTTTAGTATGATTAAAGGAAATCGATTTCAAATCGAGAATGATCAAATCATTGGAATGGATTTTCATATTCCAAACCCTGAAGATAAACTGAAATTAATTAATGCACAGTATATCCGGCCTGAAAATTCGATTGTGATTGGTGATGGTTACACGGACCGCCCTCTTTTGAGTTGGGCAGGGATTCCTGTCCTGATTGATCGAACAGGAAAGAAAAAAGCTCGATATACAAAGAAAGGTTACCATGTTATTTTTTCTATTCCTGAAATAGTTGAGATGATAGAGAAAAAGTTTGTGTAATTTCATATTCCATTGTTAAAAGCGGAAAAATGAAACCGAAACGATTAATAGTTTTCGATATGGATGGCGTTATTATTGATGTTTCAAGATCATATCGGGATACAGTAAGGCAAACAGCTAAACTGTTCTTCAAAGCGGCACGCTCACGGGAAGATCTACCTGATCCACTCTTTCAATTATCAGATCTTGCCAGAGTAAAACAGAGCGGAGGGCTGAATAATGACTGGGACCTAACCTGTTTAATTATTAATCTTTTGTTCTCTCTTGTAAAAAAACCAAAGATCTATGAAGATCCGGATAACTGGTATAGGTATCAGAAGACTATTAACCGTTGTGATGTTGCAGTACTTGCTCGATTTTTACAATCTACAAATAGACCATTAACTACTTTGTTAGAAAAAAAAGGTAAACTAAATGATAAGTTCATCATGAGTCTTTATGTTGACGATGTTGGAAGCGGAAACATTATCAAGCAGATTTTTCAGGAGATATATCTTGGAAAGGATCTATTTGAATCAACATATGGTATGCCTCCAAAAGTATACAATGGTGAGGGCTATATAAATAGAGAAAATCTTCTGGTTAAAAAATCTATTCTTGAATATCTTTCAAAAAATAACATCCTGGCTATTGCTACAGGACGTCCCAAAGCCGAGACTGACTATCCTTTAGATTTTTTTGACCTGAGAAAGTATTTCACATTTATCTACACCCTTGACGATTGTATCATGGAAGAGAAAAAAATCCTGGAGCAAGAAGGGAAAAAAGTCTCAATCAGTAAACCAAACCCATATATACTTGATATTATTGCAGAGACTAAAAAACATGAAGCTTCTGGATTCTATTATATTGGCGATATGCCTGATGATATGGTTGCTGCCTCAAGATCCAGGGCAGGATTTATAGGGATAGGCCTTCTCTCATCATCACCTGACAAAGCCAATCTAAAAAGAGGCCTATTGCGGGCAGGTGCAGATCATATCATTGAAGATATTGAGGAATTAAAGGGAATAATTGAATCGAAAGAGCAGAAAAACCGGCGATACCAACGAGGAAGTAATTTATAACTCATTCATAGGAGAAATGAGTTTATAATGGGCAGGGGAAGAGGTTCAGGCAAGACTGGACTGACCCCCATGAGCTGCACAGATCAGAGTGATGTAATGAGAGTACTCTGACAGGGTTTTTAGGTTAATGGTAACATAGCTTCAAACTCACAAGAAGGTCGATATCCCAGAGAAGAATGTAACCGTTTGTGGTTATACACATCTTCAATAAAATAGGGAATTCTTTTTTGGACATCTTCCATGGTTCGATATTCCCACAGGTGGACCTCCTCGGACTTCAGGGTTTTTATGAAACTCTCAGCATAGGCATTGTCATAGGGGTTGCCCTTTCAGCTCATGCTGATCTGAAAACCATAGAACTTAAGCTCTTTGACATACTCACAGGCGGCATAGTGCACACCGCGATCTGAATGGTGAATGCACCCCTGGTGTGGTTGTCTTTCCTCTATGGCCATACGTAACGCATTCAGCGTAAGGTTGGTGTCTATATGTCGTGATAAGGCATATCCAATGGCTTTCCGTGAAAATGCATCCAGAATAGTGGCCAGATACACAAAACATGTCAGGATATGGATATAGGTAATATCTGCCACCCACACCTGGTTTATGGCACGTATAGCCACATCCTTTACAAGGTTGGGATAGATTGTACAGTCATGATTGCTGTTGGTTGTGGTAATCCATTTCTTCTTTCTTGATCGACAGGTCCACCCCTTTTCACGCATGATCCGATAGGCCTTCTTATGATTTACTATCCATCCTTCACGGTGGAGCTGCTTGGTAACTCTTCGATATCCATAACCAGGAAACTCCAGACATATATCACCGATACGGGACTCCAGGGCATTATCAAAAGACTTTTCCTTCTCTTTATAGTAATAACATCTTCGGGGCAGTTTCATGAGTTCACACCCCCTTTGAATGCTGTGGACAAGGGTGTAATTGTCGGCAATGAACTTTCTTTTTTCTCGGTTTGTTTCAGGCTGTTCCTGACAGCCTTTTTTAAAAACTCATTCTCAAGGGTAACTTTACCAAGCAGACGCTCCAGCTCTCGAACCCTGGCAGCTAATTCAGCTTCTCTGGAAGGCTCGGCAGTAAGCTTTCCTTCAGCATAGTGTCTTTTCCATATATGGAGCAGGCCTGAAGAGATGTTATAACGCCTGCAGAGTTCTGTGGGTCCTATTGTTTCACTGAGTAATTGCTCAATAATTGATCTTTTAAATTCCAGAGTGAACTTCCTGTATTTCATGACATGATCCTTTCTACCCTCTTGGGGTGTTGATCCTGTCTAATACTCTATCACATTTTGTGCAGTCAATGGGGTTCACTCCAGTAAAACCCACATGGTGTTAGCGATTTCTTAAAGGTGAGTCATTTACAAGTTAACGTCTATGGTCTATCGATTACGCTGCTCGTTACGTTTAACGGCTATCGGTTGTGTTCTTTTTCAAAACCGTTTGACGTAAACCGAGCACCGAAACAAGCCGCCCAACCCTGGCCCAGACCTGGCTTGCAATGACTGAGTGCTATAGATTCTATTTCCGAAGTATCACAGAAGCAACATAGTGCTCGATCAAGTCGCGCCAGGGCAGGTCGCAACCCTTTATCAAATACGTGCAAAGCAGCAAAAGCAATATTCTATACTATTAAATTTACCGACTTAAAACTTTTATTGTTCCTAATAATATTGTATAGGTAGTGACATGAGGTGAAAGATGAGAATACTTTTGACAAATGATGATGGCATATTGGCAGAGGGCCTCATAGCCCTTTATGAAGAGTTAAAGGGTGATTTTGAACTTTCTGTGGTTGCCCCTGAAACGGAGATGAGTGCAGTAGGCCATGCCATTACCCTGTCTAACCCATTACGGGTGAGGCGGTTCAAGAGAAACGGGACTTTCTTTGGCTATGCAGTAAGCGGAACTCCTGCTGACTGTGTGAAAATAGCTATCCAAGAGATATTACAACAGAGACCAGATATGATCATCTCAGGAATTAACATGGGCTCTAACGTAGGTATAAACCTTTTATATTCAGGAACTGTTTCTGCTGCCACAGAGGGAGCCTTCCTGGGTATTCCCTCGGTTGCTATTTCACTGAACACTAAAAATGATCCCGATTTTAGCTTTCCTGCAAAATTTTCACGCCAGATGATCAGATTTGTCACACAGAACAGCCTGAGAGAGGGAACAGCCTTGAATGTGAATGTACCAGCCATGCCTGAGAATCAGATTAAAGGTATATCTTTTACGACACAGGATCTTGTGAGACAAAGAGATACATATGAAAAAAGGAATGATCCGAGAGGGAATTCTTACTACTGGTTAGCCAGTGAAACGCCTGTTGAGGAGAGTATTCCAAATACTGATTTAAAAGCCTTACAAGAAGACCGGATAACCATTACCCCAATTACATTTGATCTAACAGATCTCAAAGAGGTGAAAAGGCTGGCTTCTATTGGTTTTGATCTTTAAGAAGATGGGAAAATCTATTTCGATACCTTTCATGCTCTGTCTCTGATTCCTTCTCCTTCAGACATGATCGCTTACCCAAACACCCTTAGTTCATTGTTTTCCAATTGTGACCGGTAAACCTGTCAAACTAGTTTATATCTTTTAAAAGGGAGAGGGCTTGCTCAGATAAAGCAGGCAGGGTTTCCAAAACAACAATTGCGTTCTCTTTACAAACCTCTATGCAGGTTTCGCAACCAATACATTTTTCAGCATTTATAGGAACTGCTTTACCATTCTTCATCTCATACACGCCAACAGTGCATGCATCTACACATTCTTCGCAGCAATTACATTTTTCTTTATCAACAGTAGGGCTAAAAGCCATTGCAAAGGCGTCCTTTCTTGAGAAAATTCCCTAATACCGATCAATCAGTAACTCGTTACGGATCTGAGCAAAGAGTATGTATACCAATGGATAGGCGGAGTCAAGCTTTTTTATAATTGATGCATTTCAGGTGTCAGGGCTCATGAAACCAGGTATCGGGATGGCGAGCATACTGGTATTAATCAATCTTAGTTATGGTACCTGCATTGTTGAAGAAGAATCGGTATCCGAACGCTTGGGCAAGGCGCATTGCAGCATGAAGCCCAGTACAGTGCGACACGCCTATCCTCTGAACATCTATCTCTTTTAGGGATTCAATGGTTTTCTCGATTTGCTCATCGGTTTTAGGGTAAAGGTGAGTGCCTCCGATCACAGCATACACCCTTTCATCTCCTGTAAGGTTCCGGGCATGGCGGAGGGTATTGATCATCCCCCGGTATGATCCTTATGTGCGTGACTGAGCACAATCGTATCGATACTATGTAAATCGACTCCGCGCTTGTCCGCAATACGCACTGCTATACTGCTCGTGCCTGTGTCAAACAAAACAGTCTCGTCATTGACCTGCACAAGGATACTCCAACCCCATTCAGCCAGAAAACCAACCTCAGCAGCAGTATTCTCACAGAGTGTAGTTAGATTGATCCGCATACTGTATTGTCCTTTCCTTACGCCTTTTATATACGGTTATTTTTGTTATTACCGGTAAATCCTATCGGATTGCTAGCACAGTACCTGAATCGGCGTCAAACAAATAAGGGCAAGTCATGCGGTTAATCCTTGCGCCCCGTTAAAATCTATCGGTGACGAGAAGATTTCCGGGGCTCATGAGATAAAGAGAGACCTTGAAAACTCTATTCATTATTCTGTCTGAAGCACGATTTTCAGGAGGGATTCCCCAAATAAACCAAAAACCTTGTTTAAATCCGCACTACAAATTTTCACAATACCATTTCAAATTGTATGCAAAACAGAATCGCATTGATTAAAATAAAATAATCAATGTTACTCAATTTTTTCCTGGGTTTATCCACTCATCTTAGATAATAAGTTATAACTCATTGTTATTTATAGATAATTTATTTTTACTATTTTTGTTGACATTTTAATAACTACATATTACAAATTCTTTGAATAGGTTAGCCCACTAATAAATTGTATACAATGATGACAGAGCAACCCTCTCATCCCACCACAAAAAATAACACTATCCCAGCAAGAGAAAAGGTCTACCAATATGTGAAATCCAATGTTCTTTCTGGAAGCCTCAATCCGGGAGAGAGGCTAACCGAGGAGCATTTGGCGGGACAGCTGGGAGTCAGCCGCACCCCTGTGAGAGAGGCCCTCCATAAATTGGAGCTAGAGGGGCTGATCAAACAACTTGCGACCAGGGGATTTTGCGTTTCCCAGGATACAAAGGATGAAATCGAGGAGCTCTTTGATATTCGAGCCAGCCTTGAGGGCTATGCCCTGAGACTGATCTGTAAAGATATTTCCAAGGAAACCCTTGAACAGCTCAACGAATACATAGAAAAGGCCGAAGATGCATTTAAAAGAAAAAGGACCGATGAAATCTTTAAATGGAACACGCAGTTTCACGATAAACTGTATAGCTTAATTGCCCATAAACGGAGATTCTCCAGCCTGATTGCAAACATGAGAGAATACGTGTTGAGATATCGCAAGGACACCCTCCACTATCTCAAGGCGGCAAGAAGAACCATTGACGGACACCGAAAAATCATATTGGCCCTTAGATTAAAGGATCCCGATGTTTGTGAGCGGGTGATGCGGCAACATATCCAAGAGGCAAAAGAGGATGCCCTGCAAGCGACTTCAGAGATCACATAGGAAATCAAGACCGTGGTGAAGGGTTTCCAAGAGATAAGAATAAGGCTTTGTTTCGATATTTTTAAAGACACTACTGATGAGGAGGATTTATGAAGGCAGACAAAGATACGTGCATTGCATGCAAGAAGTGTTTCCCCTATTG
>Ga0307379_10007038_pt1 | contig 15343 bp, 13 predicted proteins | sample UN2MG_FD_202237 | JGI IMG/M metagenome (GOLD analysis project Ga0307379, IMG submission 202237) | Soil microbial communities from Risofladan, Vaasa, Finland - UN-2 | ecosystem: Environmental > Terrestrial > Soil > Coastal area > Acid sulfate soil | place: Finland: Risofladan, Vaasa | collected... | reverse complement strand
TAATTTTATAATAAAAATTATACACATTACCAAGTTTTTTACAGAGAAAAATTTTTTACCTAATTTTTTGTACCAACTAATTATTTGAGTTTTTAAGGGTTCAATAGAAGGAATAACCTTAAGTATCTTAAAACCAACTTTTTCTAAAAGTAATTTATGTTCATTAATACCATACTCTCTATAATGAGAAAAATATTTCTCTTTTATCCATATATCCAAAGGTATATGGGGATGCTTTCCTAATAGAAACCTGATTCTTTTCATTAGGGAAAATGCATTTGGGCCTCCAAGTATTACTTTTCCACCAGGTTTTAAAACTCTTTTTATTTCACTTAATATTTTTAATGGGTGGCCAGGAAGATGTTCGGTTACATCCAAAATAGTTACCAGGTCAAAAAAATTCGATTTAAATGGTAAAACTGGATTAATCCAGAAATCTTGCTTATAGACTTTTATATTTTCTTTTTCCATTAATTTAATAGCGAAACTATCTTTACCCATTCTGTTTTCTATTGTATATTCTTCAAATTTATCCAATAAATAGAGATTTAATTCAATTTTATTTTTCCTATCTAAATTCCTGCACAAATTTTTAATGCATAATAAATTAATTCCAAGGCCACCACCAACATCAAGCACATTACCATTCCCACCTACATTATTTAAAATTAAGCTAATCTCTAATATGTGTTTACCAAAATTCTCAAATAAAATTGTCTCCCTTGCTGGTAAACTCAATTTATTAGAAATAGTTGTCAAAGCTTTTTTAATGTCTTCAAAATTTAAAATATTATCCATAAAAGCTAAGTTTAATATAAAAATAAAACTTGATAAAGTTATTTCAATATATTTTTATGGAGATTAAACTTTAAATGAATCCCATTATCAAAAAATTAATCTAAAAAAATAATATAGATTGTAATTTTTATTGATCAAAAGTTAATATCTTTGAATTTATGAATTAAAGATGAATATCACATGCCTAGTAAATCAACTAATATTTTATCTACACCCCTTATAAACATACAATCATGATAATATTGGGTTTTTTTAAGATACCAGTGCAATAATTTTTGTAAAATATTTCTTGGGTCTTTGAAATTATTAAAATTTTTATACCCACATTCCTTCGCTTTTTCCACCCAGTCTATATTCCAAATCGATTCCTTTAAAAAAAGATTCGCCCCATATTTTTTAATATAATTTAATACAATATCATCCCAATAATAATTATCCTCTTTATTAACCAATCTTAAATTTATGCCTAATTTTAAATAATAACTAAACCAATTTTCAGGAATTTTTTTTAGTTCATCTTTTTTAACAGAGTACATGTGGTGATAAGATCTATAAATTCTTATAGCACTTTTGTTTGGATTATTTATTCTCTCCCAGCACTGGTACCACCTATGCTTGCTTTCCATTCGTTTCCAATCAGTATATTGAAAATGCATAACTTTAAAATCTTTAAGCAAGAAAACTGGAGCCTTTTTTGGTGCAATCATTCTATCTGTGTGTATTTTATCAGCATTATACTCACTTCCATCATCTGAAAAACCTAAAATTATTTCTACTGGTCCATTCCAATAATACTGCATATCCGGTCTTATGTTTACAAATTTTGATTTTATAACAGTCCCAGGCTTAGAAAAAATTACTTTTTGCCATTCCTCGCTATTTATAAAATTTGGACTAAGAACTTCATCTGCATCCAAAGAAATTAAAACTCTTGGACCTCTTAATTTTCTTGCTTCCTCGATTAGAATCCGTCTAACTTCCCGCTCATTATACTCACCTTTATAAGGATTATTAATCAACTTAACATTGGAATATTTTTTTGCTATTTTCCTTGTGTTATCAGTAGAATCTTGGTCAGCAATTATTATATGATCTGCCCAAAGACTTGCGCATTTTATAAAATTATCTAATATCCATGCTTCACTTTTAACAGGGGTTAAACAAATTATTTTTGGTCTTTTCATTATCACTATATATTTCTGACAAAGTCAGTTAACCACTAAAATTTTTATTAATATTAAATAAATGTTTAAAAATAAAAATAAATAATTGAAATGTCCATTTAAATAGATTTAAACTAAAAAAATTTCTTTTATTTGAAAATAATTTATAAAAATATATTCTAAAAGCATGCCTAACAATATATAAATTTTCAATACCTTTATATTCATACAGAATATAATGTGTAAACTTATCTCCATTTAGATGATAAAGTAGATTCTGACTATAGCTTTTTGATAAATTACTTTTATGATATCTTACAGCATATAATGGTAAATCCATCTCAATCATTGTCTTATATTTTAAAGCAACCGAATAAAGTATAAAATAATCAACACAATGTCCAGTTTGACCTAATTTATCTTCAACCTCTTTATACTTATCAGTTTTAACCAGCTCTTTTAAATCTTCTGTAAGTAAAGTGTAGGAGTTAGGCATGGCCCATGTTTGATTAAACCTTTTCCTTTCAGTTATTATTTTATCCATTGGCTTAACATATTTGTCTGTATAATTTATTTCTCTAACATTAATGTTTATATATCTTTCTATATCTTTAGTATTTATAAAATCTATCCCACTAGTTACTATTACATAATTTTCAGTATATTTATCTATTAATTTCTTTAAAATATATAAAGAGTCTGGAAACATAAGGTCATCAGACATCAAAAATTTAAACCACCTACCTTTAGCCTTTTCTATACATCTACGCCAGTTTGGAACAATTCCTATATTTTTTTCATTTCTGAATAAACGTATTCTTGGATCATCTATTGTCTTAATATATTCCCATGTACCATCTGTGCTACAATCATCAACTATGACAACTTCAAAATCTTTAAATGTTTGATTTAAAATACTATTCAGCGCATCTATAAAATAACCCAGACGATTATAAACAGGTACTGCAATCGTAAATAGAGGTTTATTATTATCCAATTCTTTAAACTCCTATTTATATTAATCTTTGATATACCATTTTAGAATAGGAAATATATATCCAGGGACATTTTCCAAGTGTGGCATGCCTTCTACTTCATCCCTTTTGATTTCAATACTTAAAATATGCTCATAAACTGCAAAGCCTTCTATGCAGTGCAATGTAACATCTGCTGTTAAAAAATAAGTGCCTTCATTTAATAAAAATTCGGGGATTTCACAATAAACAGATTTTAAACCCTTTTTTAGATCACCTTTTTGCATTAAAAAAATGGGGAAAGAAAAAACAATCTCTCCATACTTGATGAGATTGAATTGTATTTTCATTTGAGAATGAATATTGTTTATTAATAGGTCAAACTTGATTATTATTTTTTCACTATTGAAGAATTCCTTTTTATTATTGTTTTTCTTATCTAATATAGATACAGAAATTATGTCAAAGTATTTGGCACTTTCAACATTTTTAGGATTTTTCCATAGAGAAATATTATTATCACTATCATACTCATATTTTGAAATTACTTCTTCAATTTCTCCATTAAATATTAAATTACCTTTATTTATCAAAAAGCCTCTATTACATAAATTCCTAATAATAGCCATGTTATGACTTACAAATAATACAGTCCTGCCTTCTTTTGTTGAAACATCATCCATCTTACCCAGACATTTTTTTTGAAATTGTAAGTCACCAACTGCAAGTACTTCATCTACAATTAAGATTTCGGAATCCAGATGTGCTGCAACTGCAAAAGCTAATCTCACATACATCCCTGAAGAATATCTTTTTACAGGAGTATCAAGGAACTTTTCTACCTCGGCGAATTCTACAATTTCATCAAACTTTCTTTTAATTTCATTCCTTGTCATACCAAGAACAGCGCCGTTAAAGAAGATATTCTCCCTTCCGGTAAGTTCTGGATGAAACCCTGTTCCAACCTCTAAAAGACTTGATATCTTTCCTCTAATTTTAATTATTCCTTCTGTAGGTATTGTAACTCTGCTCAATATTTTTAATATTGTAGTTTTACCTGCACCATTGCGTCCTATAATACCTACTTTATCACCCTTATCTATAGAAAAACTAACATTTCTCAATGCCCAGAACTCTTCTTTTTTTGGCAAAATATTATTCCTTTTTATCAGCTTTTTAGCACCGTCGGCAATCACATCACGAAGAGCAGTATACCTTGCTTCACCCTGATGTGAAATTATGTATTTTTTTCCTAAGTTTTCTACTTCAATAACTTTATCCATATAATACCTGATTAAATTTTATCAGCAAAAGTTTGTTCAGTTTTTCTAAAATAAAATAATCCCAGAAAGAAAATCGAAAAGGTAAGAGCAATTGACAACAAAAAGCCTGACATATAAAAATCAATTCCCTTACCTATGATCGACCATCTGAATCCATCTATAACACCAACCATTGGATTAATAGAGTATAAGAATCGAAATCTTTCCGGAACAATATCACTTGAAAACCCTACAGGCGATATGTATAGTCCAAACTGAACAATAAAGGGTACAATATATCTAAAATCACGATACTTTACATTAGCTGCTGAGAATAAGAATCCTACTCCTAATGATAATATAATTGCAAGTAATAAAAATAATGGTACAAAAACAATTTTCCAGCTGGGAACAAATCTATACCAGGCCATTAAAACTCCAAGTATTACAAAAGATATTAAAAAATCTATGAATGCCACAATTATGGAACTTGAAGGCATGATTATCCTTGGAAAATAAATCTTTCCTATCATATTAGAATTAGCAATAAGGCTATTGCTTGCATCTGCTAAGGAAACTGAAAAAAATTGCCATGGAAGAATTGCAATTGAAACTAATATTGGATATGGAACATCTCCGGAAGGTAATTTTGCAAGCCTGCCAAATACTACAGTAAACACTATCACGGTAAGGACCGGTCTTATAACTGACCACGCAATTCCTATTACAGTCTGCTTATATCTTACAAGTATTTCTCTCCAAGATAGAAAATAAAATAACTCTCTATATCTCCATAAATCAAGCCAATAATGCTTTTCTGTTTTTCCAGCTTCAATAACAATGATATTATTATCTTGCATTACTTATATCCTACCAATAATCATAATGAATTCAAACTAATCTATTAATTTTTAAATAAAATTATCTTTGGGGTGAACCCCTCCAGTTAGACACATTGTATACTAAAAATAGTTAAGTTAAAATAACTGGTGAGACTGACAAAGAGAAGAGATTAAGGAGGTCTCATCAGATGAGAATAAGAAGAAATACCTGGTTATTTAAATAATGTTGCAAAATTACTTGCTTTTATAATTATTGAATATGTATAACCAAATTTTTGACAAATAAAAATCTGGAATCCATATTACTTTTTCTCTATAACGATTAGTCAATTATTCCAAGATCTATCAGTCGCTACTATATCTGCACCTTTTTGAGGTTTTAATAAAAAATTTAAAAGTGCATTGTTAGCAGTTAATGATTCGCCTTCATGGTCAAAAATATTTTCATAAATTTTTAGTGTCTTGGTTATCAACTTTGAATAACTTTCTATATCTTTGAATAGAGATGGGTGTAAAGACAGATGAATTGTCGGCTTATTTTTTTCTAAAAATTCTTTTATCTGCGGTAAGACAATAGCTTCCCCTCCCTCGATATCAATTTTTATAAAATTACAATCATCAATTTTATTTTGGAGAATAAATTCTTGTAAGGTTAAGCTTTGTACAAATAAGGTTTTATTTAAATCGTTAAGCAGAATGCTTGACATGCTGTCTCCAAAATTATTCCTATTCCCTAATCTTATTTTTCCGCACTTATCACTAATACAAAGCTCGTAAATATTAATCCTAGATTTTAGATTAGGATTTAAATTAATATTTTTCTTTAACTCATAAAATGCAACAGGATCAGGTTCAATTGCATAGCATTTTTTTGCTATCTGGCTTCCATAAAGAGTTGTTGGCCCAATCCAAGCTCCAATATCAATAAAAGAATGTTCCTTATCAATAAATTTATCAAATATATAAAAAGTACTAGGTTCCCAATTTCCATTATTAACATTTTCCCAAAATGAACTGTATTTTACAAAAAAGTGCTTGTCCTTTATATCCACTTTATATGACCCTACTAAACGCGCTGTTAATCGCTTTAGAAAATTTTTATATTTAGACCTTCTGAAAATATTGATTAATTTCATTTATATCCTACACTTTTTAAATTTTTTATAGTTTTGTAAAGTTTCACCAAAATTGAGTCACTGATTCGGTACTATTAAGCCATCAATTGGTATTATACCCAACTTTAAAAATGAGTTAATATCAGTATTTAATCCAAGATACATTTTTTCACTCTTTTTAAATTGTTAAATATTAAATAGGTCTCTTTTACTTTCTAACAGAGCCTCTTTTTATAAGTATCCGTTATTATATACTAATTTCCATCAGATATTGTGAAAAACTACTATTTGCAATTCGGTTACTTGAAATTATCATTAAAAATTTATATTATTAATAGTCAATTTTATCTGACATAGGCAATTAATTAAATTTATATATATGCGGACCTCTTCAATAAAGAATAGATTAAATTATGAAAGTTATTTTCCATTAATTTTTACATTTATTTTTATAATCCTAAGTATAATTCTTATAAGTAATCATGAATATTGGCTTGATGAAGCACATCACTGGTTTATTGTTTCGGAAAGTAATTCAATAAATGAGCTTGTTGAAAATTTAAGAGATGGAGCAGGTACCCCATTTTTATGGCATATCATAATATACTTTATATCACATTACATAATAGATAACATAATTATAATAAAAATATTTAGTCTGACTATTTCAACTTCTATAGCCTTTTTATTTTTAAAGTATGCACCATTTAATAAAATAATAAAAGTTCTTTTTATTTTTGGATATTTTCCCTTTTTTGAATATTCAATAATTTCCCGAACCTATTCACTAGGAATTTTGTTTATGATAATTTTCTGTATTCTTTATGAAAAAAAATATAAAAGATTAATTTTAATTAGCATAGTCTTATTTCTAATGGCACAGACTACTGCATATGCCTTTTTAATTTCTATAGCTCTTTCAATTAGTCTGGGAATTGAATTAATATTAGATTTCAAAAAAGTTAAAAAGGAAATAAAAGTTTATAAAATTCTCATTTCTGCACTTATAATAATAGTTGGAATAATTCTATTTTTTTGGCAAATTGGAGACCAGCTTAAAGGAAATTACTGGGAAGCTTCAGCAAGATCAATAATCAATAGATCTTTTAGACAGTATGAATATTCATTGTTAACTTTTTTACCAAACATTATAAAGGTATATTTTCAAGTACCAGATGTTAAATTAAACTTTTGGTGGGATAGTAATTTATTAATTTCTTCAATTTCTAATATCAATTTAAATTTTTTAATTCCCATAATCTCATTGGTATTGCTAATAATCCCTATTTTTATCCTAAAAAGGAGAGCAATTCTTTATTATTTATTAGGTACTGCATTTCTTTTTTCATTCATTGTCCTGGTTGGTAAAGAATTCGCTGGAAGATTGCGCCATTTTGGACATATTTTTATTTTATTTATTTTATGTCTATGGATAGGCGAAAAAAATAATAATATTTATCTATTAAAAATAAATAAAAATTTCTTCTTAAAGTTTTCAAAATTTTTTGTTTTATTAGTGCTAATTTTTTCAATTATTGGTAGCTCGATAGCATTTTATTATGATTATAACTACCCCTTTGCCCCTGAGAAAGAATTTGCAGAATATTTAAACCAAAAATATGATATTAATAATACATTTATTGTAGGATATCGAGACACCAACTTTGTTGCAGTAGCCTTATACTTAGATAAAGATATATATTATCCACAAATAAATAAGATAAGTAAAAATACTTATTGGAAAAATAGATTGCATGAAATGAGCCCTGATGATATTTTTAAAAAAGCACATTCTTTAACAAATAGCAAAGAAAAAACAATTGTTGTCCTGGAAGGTCCGATAATGGAAAATGTAGATTCCAAACACATTCTCGAAAATTATGGTTTTAAAAAGGTAGATTCTAAATATTGTGATTCAATAGTTACTCCCATAAGGTTTCATATATATGAATTTATTGAAGAATAATAATCTATTTTAATTTCAGAATTTTCACATATTCAAGTGGAAGAGTTGCTATTAAAAAATCTAAAGATTATTGAGTTTTAATTGTTTGATAAATCTAAAAAATGAAAAGTTTGATAATCAAGGTAATAGAAATTGTTGGCAATTGCCCAGTTTATAAAATTGGTTATAAAATTGTTCTGGATGAAGGCTACAAAATTAATTTGCAAAAGACAAGTGCAATTTGCATGCATTCACTTGCCTCTATTTTCCCTTATTATGTTGCATTAAGTAATGATGTAGACCCAGCCAATTTAGGTCTTACAAAAAAGAAAAATTATAAAAGACATAACGATACATATAGAAATAATATTGGTAATAACACAATTAAAAAAGAAGGCAAAAGTGCTTTTGTTCAATGTCTAGACCCTTGTAAATATACTGGTGGTGGGACAGTCGTTTTCGAGATTAAAAAAATTGACTGAAATATTTCCATCTTTGGATATATTTTAAAAATTATTTTTCTCCTAAAATATTTAAATTTGATATTGAACAATACCCATATTGTTCCTGCCAGCTTAATCCAATAGCCAAAGATGTTAATATTGAAAGTGGAATCATTATTGTTGTAGCAGAGAGATAATTTTCTGATAAAGAAAGTGCTAGCAAGTTTATAATACTTCCAGCCGAAGAAAGATATACTTTTTTTGTAAATTCATTTTCTAAGTCTAAATATGCTTTTAATATTTTTACCAAGCATAAGGTCCAAAATAGCATTAAAAGCCCAAGGCCGATAATTCCAGTTTCTGTTAAAAATTGTAGGTATGAATTGTGTATATGCGCACTATCAAAATAGAAACTCTGATCTGCATAATAGGTAAATATTCCAGGATAACCTTTTAATCTTTCAATATTAAATACATGCCTGTCAATACTAAATATATCATTAAATCTGCCAAAACCTATTCCGAAAAGCGGGCTCTGTGAAAATAAATACCATGCTCTATCCCACAATTCAAACCTTATAACTGTTGGTGCACCTTTTAAATCAAATATCTGAAAGATCCTCTTATAGATTCCTGTTATAAATATAAGTGGCAGCGAAATTAAAACCATTATACCTAGAGCCTTAAAAAATTTTTTAACTGATTTATAATGTAACCAAAGTACAAAAATTGCACCTAAAATAAATCCTAAATAGCTTCCTCTGCTCTTGGTAATAAAAAGAGCTACTAAATTTGTGAATAGAATAAAAAAATATAATACCTTAAGCTTATTAATTTTCCCTTGCAATATTCAAAATATACCAATTAATTGCTTTTTTAAGTCCTTCATCGAAAGATACTTTTGCTTTAAACCCAAATTCAGCATACGCTTTTGATGTATCAAGGCATCTTCTTGGTTGACCATCAGGTTTTGAAGCATCCCAAACTATTTTCCCTTTAAATCCTATAATTTGCCTTATCTTCTCAGCTAAACCTTCTATAGATATCTCAAATCCTGCTCCAATATTAACCGGATCTGGTTTATCATATTTTTCAGTTGCCAGAACTACTGCTTCTGCGCAATCTTCTACATATAGAAATTCTCTTGTAGCTTTGCCGGTTCCCCATACAGCCACTTCACTTTGATTATTAATTTTAGCATCATGAAATTTTTTAATAAGTGCCGGTATAACATGAGAAGATTTTGGATTAAAATTATCACCAGGACCATACAGATTAACAGGTAATAAAAATATTGAATTAAAGTTGTATTGTTGTCTGTATGCTTGAGACTGTACCAGTAACATCTTTTTTGCAAGACCATACGGAGCATTCGTTTCTTCAGGATAACCGTTCCATAAATCTTCTTCTTTAAATGGAACAGGGGTAAACTTTGGATAAGCGCAAATAGTCCCCAGTGCTACAAACTTTTCAATTCCGGTAAGTCTAGCCTGTTCCATAAGTTGTATTCCCATTATTAGGTTATCATAAAAAAAAGACCCTGGATTTTCCCTATTTGCACCAATTCCTCCAACAACAGCAGCCAAATGAATAACAATGTCTGCTCTGACATCTCTATAAATTTTCTTTATTGTATCAAGATTTCTGAGGTCATATTCTTCTATTTTTGGAATAAAAATATCTTTACAATTTCTATCTTTAAGCTTTTCTACTAAAAATTTTCCTAAAAACCCTGCCCCACCTGTAACTATTACCTTTTTTGTTTTTAAATCTAGCATATTAATCAATAAATCTAATTATAAAATAACATAAAACCTTACCAGGTTCATTGGGAAAATTTTGAATTATTTTTTTTAGAACCATTATTCTGCCAAGATAATCCAATATTTAATGATACAATCATGGAACTAGCTACCATTATAGTAGTAGCAGAAAAATAGTTTTCAGTAAAAGATAAAATAAACAAAATCACTATAGCCGCCAGCCCTGCCAAAAAGGCTTTTTTTGAATAACCATCTTTAGCTAATTTTAACGCCTTAAATATAATTTGAAAGCATAAACACCAAAAAAATAACAATAAGCCCAATCCTATAATACCTGTTTCTGCCAAAAACTGCAGGTAAGAATTATGTGCATGGTCAAAACCATAATAAAACCGTGGGTGTAAAAAAACAGCTAATACACCCTCCCGTCCTGCCAAATTTTCATGAAATACTGAAATTATATCATTAAACCTTCCAAATCCTACACCGAAAACAGGACTTTTAGAGAAAAGATTCCAGGCTTTTTCCCACAGCTCCAACCTTACAGCTGCAGTTCCTTTAGTCTGAAAAATCTGAATAAATCTTTCAAACGCATGTGTCACCCATAAAACCGGTATAGAAATTATAATTAAAGTAGATAAGGTTAAAAAGAATTTTTTAATAGATTTAAAATGCATCCACAAAACAAATATAACTGCCGCAAAAAATGCTAAATAACTACCTCTGCTTTTTGATAAAAATAGCCCTGCAACACAAATTAAAAAAACTATGGAGTATAATATCTTCACTTTCTTTACTTTTTCTTCCAAAAAGAAAATCAACGCAAATATACTTACAAGAGCATATACCGAACCGGTTGCATTATGGGCAATATTTAGTCCCATAAACATCTTACCTGCAGTAGAATCTGCTATTATCATTAATACTGTATATCCACTAAGAAATTCTATAAAACCTATGAGCGAAAAAATTGAAAACACAAAAAATAAAAACTTAAAATAATAATCAGTTACTTTTTTATAATCAAAAAAGGGAATTGCCAGTGCAAAAAACAAGATATAACAGAAAAAAAAGTTACCATCCGTTCTTAAAAAACTATATGAAAAAAAATTAGAAAGGTATTGTCCCGAGAAAAAATAACTGATTATAAAATAGATATATATTAGAGTTAAAACCAATAATACAGGGTAATGATAGCTGGTTATCTTCCTGCTATATAAGAAAAAAACCAATCCTAAAAATACAACAATTAAAATTGATAAAACAAGAAAATAAGGATATTTATTCACCAGTAAAAACAAAGCTGGTGATGCTAATACAAAATAAAAAATCTTCTCAAGCCAATTCTGCCTAATTGTTTTTATTAGTGTGCTCATGGTATTTTTGTTCAATGAATGTTTTTATTTTCTCTTTAAATATTTCCTTGCTGAATCTTAGAGCATTTTCTCTTATTATCTTCTTATCAAATTTATCTTCAATTTCAATAAATTGCTCAACAGCCTTTAACAAAGACTTAGTATTATTTTCTTTAAAGAAAATACCTGTTTTCCCATCAACAATAGTCTCAAGAGAACCCCCCTTAGCATAAGCAATAACCGGTCTTCCTGATGCTTGGGCCTCTAGTGGGGTTATTCCAAAGTCTTCCTCTCCTGGAAAAATGAGGGCTCTACACCTTCCATATAATTTTACAAGTTCTTTATCTGTTACTTTTCCCAAAAATTCTATATTATTGCCATTAGCCAACTGCTCAAGGGTTTTTCTAAAAGGTCCTACCCCTACTATTTTTAACTTTAAATTAACAAGATTAAATGCTCTGACTACAAGGTCTATATTTTTATAAGAATTTAGCCTTGATACTATTAAGAAATAATCATCTACACCCTTTTGTATATCAAATATAGATATTTCAACAGAAGGATATATAACCAATGAATCTCTATTATAAAACTCTTTAATCTTATCCTTTATGTTATTGGATATAGCTATAAAATGGTTAACCCTTGAAATGGTGGAAAGGTCCCATCTTTTTAACTTTCTTATAGCTAAAGGAAGAAATTTTGATAGCAATCTGGAAAGTTCCTCTTTTTTTACATAATTATAATAATCCCATATAAAACGAGCAGGTGTGTAGCAATAACAAATATGAAGTGCCCCTTTTTTTGGTCTGACTCCTTTAGCAAAAGCACTGCTAGAGCTTAGTATTACATCATAGTTAGATAAATCAAAGCTTTCCATAGCCCTAGGGTAGAAAAGAAGGTAATATTTAAAGTACTTCTCTAGCATTGGTAATTTTTGCATAAAAGATGTTCTTATATCCATCCCCTTAAATGAAGACGGCATAGTATTAGGAGTATATATAGATGTATAGATAGGTGCATCAGGATAAAGCTTATGCAGGGTTTCTACAACCCTTTCAGCTCCACCATATTGATTTAGATAGTCATGTACTATTGCCAGTCTCATAAAAATTTAAGTTATCTTTTGTTTTTAATTGAAATGATAAAATCAACAATATGAATAAACACTACAGAAGTCACTAAAGCTGCTACTACACTCAATAAAATATTTCTAAAGTAGGTAAAATTTTCATCTACTCTGGTGTCAGCACCAGAAACAATCTCAATACTGCCAGTATAAAATTTTTCATTATTTTTTAGGTTATCAAGAATATCTCTTAAATAATTATATCTGCCAGTTATTCTTTCAATCTCATTTTCCAACTCAGGGGGCAGAAATCCTGTTGATTTTAATTCAATGGTTATGTTATCTTTAGTGGCAAGATTTTCAATTAATTTCTTATTAAAGCTTATAGCATATCCTTCAGCTTCAAGAGACAGTTCGGATAAATCTTCTTCCAGTGTAAAAATCTCTTCTTCAACTTTACCAACAAGCTCATCATAAACTTTTCTAAAACTTATTTCCTTATATCTTATATAAGTATCTATTACCGTTTTATTTAGCTTTTCAGCATCTTCAGGATTACTAGCAAAGGTATTGATTATAAAAAAGTGCTCATTCCCATTAAACTCGGTTAATACCAGCCTTTTCAAGCGCTTTAAACTTAAATCCATATCAAGGTTATAAATTACCTCATTTAGAAATTCTTCAGAATTAATTTCCAGGGTTATAACTTTCAAGTGGTTATTAAAGAAAGTATTAGTTGGTGTACCTTCTTCAATCAGCCATAAAACATTAGCTTCCTGGGGATATTCATCAGAAATTATTTTTTGGAATTTAAGGTTATCTGTCGGTAAAGTCACAACTGCGCTTGCCTTGTATTGATAATCTCTGGCAATAAAAAAATTAAAAATCAATCCTATAAACAATACCACCAGAAAGACTCCAATAAACCACCATTTCCTTTTTTTAAAAACACCTAAAATATTTTTTATATCTATAGCTACCGGTTCATATTTATAATCTTCTTTTTTCATTTGCACCTGCTTTTTATTAATTTTTTATTATTTTATAATCATCTTTAAGAGATTCCTGCCAGAATAAACCAATTGCAAGAGATACTGCCATGGTTATACATATATTAACAGTAGTTGCAGATAAGTAATTTTCAGTTAATGACAGTGCAAAAAGAGCAGAAATTCCCCCAAGACAAGATAAATAGATTTTTTTTGAAAAATTATCTTTAGTTAAATTATATCCTCTAAGTACTCTTCTATAACAAAGCACCCAGAAAAAAACTAAAAGCCCCAAACCAATAATTCCAACTTCTGCCAAAAACTGAAAATATGCATTATGGGCATGCCCAAAACTAAATACATAGGAGGGCTCCATATAAAAAGACGCTATCCCCGGATAGCCAACAAAATAGTCAAGACTGGGAACAGTATTAGACCAGTAATTTGTATACAAAATATCATTATACCTTCCAAACCCTATTCCAAAAATTGGACTTTTTGTAAATAAATGCCATGCCTTTTCCCATAAGGTAAATCGTATTAAAACATTGCCCTCCTGAAAATTAAAAATATTTTGTACCCTGTCAAATGTGCCTGTAAAAAATACCATGGGAATTAATGCAATAAAAACCAGTACTATAGTTATAAAAAATTTAATTGTAAATCTGTAATTCAGCCACAATACAACAATCGCTCCAACAATAAACCCTACATAGCTTCCCCTGCTTCTTGTAAGTAAAAGGCCTGTTAAGCAGATAACTAAAGCTAATAAGTAAAGAATTTTTTTATATTTTTCCTTTTCCATTAAAAAAAATGCAAGTAAAAAAATACATATCATAGCATATGCAGACCCGGTAGCATTATGAGTATTATTTAAAACCAAAAATACTTCTTCTGAATTTTGAATTCCAAAAAATAAATCAAACTTTTTTGTAAAATATTCTATTAATCCAATAATTGAAGCAAATGTAAAAGTTAAAAAAATAAATTTAAAAAAAATATTTGTTACTTTTTTATAGTTAAAATAGGGTACAGCTAATGCAAAAAATGGGAGGTAATTAAAAAAGAAGTTACCGTCATGTCTTAAAAAGCTGTAAGAAAAAAAATTATCTGCAGTCTGGTTGGAAATAAAATAGCTGAGGGTAAAATAAATATAGATAATTGATAATACAAATAATATTTCAAAATGGTATTGTGTTATAGATTTTTTGTAGAATAAGAATACCAACCCCAGAGTTAAGATTAATAAAAAAGAAGATATAGCAACATAATTATATTTGTTTACCAGTAAAACTAAACCAGGGAATGCTATCATAAAATAAAGAATATTGTTATATAAATTTTTTTTCAAAATTTAAACTCCTAAAATACCTAGTTATTTTTTATATATTTATAGAAATATCTTGAATATGTAACTATTAATCCTAAGAAAACACCAAGAATTAAGCTAAAAATAATATTTTTACTTTTACTTGTATATTTATAAACATCTGTAATCTTTTTTCCCTCAACCAAAACTATCCTGTTTACAAAATATTCTTTATTTTCTAATAAAATCGTCTTTGCATTTGTTAAATCATTATAAAATTCATGTTTAGGATCTGATCCTTCATTGGCAATTTCAT
>Ga0307379_10007037_pt1 | contig 15344 bp, 10 predicted proteins | sample UN2MG_FD_202237 | JGI IMG/M metagenome (GOLD analysis project Ga0307379, IMG submission 202237) | Soil microbial communities from Risofladan, Vaasa, Finland - UN-2 | ecosystem: Environmental > Terrestrial > Soil > Coastal area > Acid sulfate soil | place: Finland: Risofladan, Vaasa | collected... | reverse complement strand
CCCCTTTGAGGGCGGTCGTTATGACGCCAGTTCCCAGTGCTTTTGTGAGGATGAGTATGTCTCCTGGTTTGCACTTACTCTTAGTCTTAATCTTCGACAGTTCTACCATTCCGGTAACCGAGAGGCCGTACTTTGGTTCCTTGTCTGATACGCTGTGACCACCGGCAATGACGGCCCCTGCCTCTGCGGTTTTCTCCGCACCACCACGGAGAATCTCTCGCAGATAGTCAAGACCTAGATCGTCAGGGAATGCTACAAGATTGATGGCAAACAAGGGATTGCCACCCATGGCGTACACATCCGATATCGCATTGGCCGCGGCGATTGCTCCAAAATCGTAGGGATCATCCACTACGGGAGGGAAGAAATCCATGGTTGCAACCAAGGCGCGCTGGTCGTCCAGCCGGTAAACGGCGGCGTCATCGGCCGCAGCAAGACCGACCAACAGGTTGGGATGGTCTTGCTCACTAAATACTTCTCTTAAAGGCTGTAGCACGTACGCCAAATCGGCTGGGCCGAGTTTTGACGCTCAGCCGGCACAAGAAGCCAGGCTTGTCAACCTTATCTTTTTACCATTTTGAACCATTAATAAACAGCCTCGAATAGGGGTGTAAAATGACGATAAGTCGATGACCAGTATATCGGAGGGCACCGGATGGGTAAAGTAGGGTAGTTACCAATTGACGTCAGTGGTGGCGGTTACTATAATCGCCGCTCGATGACAAGAACAAGCCGGTTGCTCAATTACGAAGAGAAAGCCCGCGAGCTATTCGAGAGCTCGATAAGCCGGATGCTGGGTGGATCCAGTCTTCCCCGGAAAATCACGCGAAAATTGGTCAAGCAGGTTGAACTTAGCCAATACCAAGGGCAAGTATGTGATCAGTACTGGATTTATACTTCGGCCGAGCAATATGAGAATCTCCCTGTCTCGTCAACATCTTTCGAAGAAGACCTTTCTCGATATTTAACCAAATATGTGGAAGCAGCAGGATTCTCGCTCATTCGTCCGATAAACGTCTATGTTGTAGTCGACAGTGACGGTGAGGACGGAGGATATCCTTTTATCGTACCTAGTTGCAGCGTAGAGCGGGTGGAACACACCAAACCGATGCGGGCGGTCAAGAACCTGTCAGCCATCGAAGAGATTCGATCCCTTGATGGCTTCCTCATCGACGGCACTAGGCATATCGCCTTAGACCGGCCCACCTTCTCCATCGGCCGGCACCTCGAGAATGATCTAATCATTGAGGCCAAGGAGGTGAGCCGGCGGCATGCCCAGATCCGCTGGCGACAAGGGCGATTTGTCATCCATGATCTGGGGAGCAAAGCTGGCCTAAAGAAGAATGGTATCGCCGTGCGGGAAGGCGCACTAAGACCCGGTGATGTCATTACTATTGGGAAAAAATCATTCGTTTATGGCGAAGGTTTGACCCCTTTGGATGAACACAAACCGAATGATCCTCCTGAGAATGGCACAACCCAGGCCTTTGATCGAGAACTGTCATGAGCATACCGGTCCTACTCCTCATACTTCGACTTCTTGGAGCACTTCTACTGCTAAGCTTTCTGGGAGCTATCGCCTGGTTCATGTATAAGGATATTCAACTCGCTTCCAGCTCCAGCGAATACCAGGCGATTCCGAGGTCAATACTAAGGGTTTTGGCGAGTGATTCCGATACGATTCAGGAAGGCGTTGAGTTCCCGCTATCTATCGTTAGCGGCATTGGTCGTGCTTCCGTGAACCTCATCGTACTCGACGATGAATTTACCTCAAACCGGCATGCATTGATAACCTGGAATGGGGAGCAGTGGCTGGTCGAAGATCTGGATAGCAGAAACGGAACACTTCTTAACGATTTGCCAGTCGGCAGTCAGACGGTTATTGTATCAGATGACATACTGACGGTTGGACGCACACGATTCAAGCTCGAGTTTTAATCAATCGAGCCCCCTAATCGTCGATTTTCTCCTCTGTTGGCAGGTGTACTTTGGTGCCTCCCTCGAGAAATCTCCTGGCGGAATGTCATTACGATTGGGAAAAAGATTAATCGGAGATAAATGAAATGGGCTTTCATGGTGGTGGCTGGATGGCATTCCTCAGCCATGATGAGAAACAACGGTCTCAGGTAGATAGAAACCTCTTGAAGCGAGTCTGGACCTTTGCCAGACCGTATTCGAATAAGGTATTCGGGATCCTGGTAACTATTTTCTTGATTTCCAGCATATCCTTGATACCACCTCTGTTGTTTAGAAATCTGATCGATTACGCGATTCCCGAAAAGGATATCGCCCGTCTAAATTTGTTGGCCTTGGCCATGATCGCCGTACCGCTAATTAATGGTGTGATTGGCGTCGTACAACGGAGGCTGAGCGCAGAGGTAGGGGAGGGGGTGATCTACGATCTTAGACGCTCCCTATATGACCACATGCAGCATATGTCACTCCGTTTCTTCACCCAGACACGTACCGGCGAACTAATGTCCCGGCTCAACAACGATGTCGTCGGGGCTCAGAGGGCGGTCAGCGGCACCCTAATAACGATTGTCTCGAATATCGTTTCGATTGTCGCCACTCTCGTAATCATGTTTGCTCTGGAGTGGCGATTAACCCTCCTGGGTTTGGCCATCCTACCCTTGTTTGTTTTTCCCGCGAGACGAGTCGGCAGACGGCTGCGTGAAATACGTCGCAGATCTTTGGAACTCAATGCCGAGATGAATGCCGATATGAACGAGACCCTAAATGTTAGTGGGGCTCTGTTGGTGAAACTTTTTGGGAGGGAGGAGACGGAAAAGGAAAAATTTGGCGATCATGCGGCTGATGTCCGCGATATCGGCGTTCAGTCCGCCGTCATTAGCCAGTGGTTTTTCCTGGCTCTTGGCGTGGTGACAGCTATAGGCACCGCTGTTGTCTATTGGGCTGGCGGGCATATGGTTCTTCAGGGCACCCTGACCATCGGGACGATTGTGGCCTTCGCTGCATATCTTACTCGCCTCTATGGTCCCTTGGTATCGCTGACAAACGCACCCGTAGAATTTGCCCAAAGCATGGTAAGCTTCGAGCGCGTTTTCGAGGCTCTCGATATTCCTGTCGAGATTGTTGAAAAACCGGATGCCATAGCCATTGAAAGATCAATGGGACGGCTGGAGTTCGAATCCGTGTGTTTCACTTATACCGAAGGTGAAGACAGCGCTCCAGGCGGTTTGAATGAGATAACACGATTTGGTTGGGGTGCGGATCAAAGGGCACTGCTCCGGCGGGGCAAGCAAGCTGACGGCTCGACAAGTTCAAACGGTGATTCCAAGGATGTCGAAAAGCTAGAACGATGGGCGCTGCAAGATATCAGCTTTACCATCCAACCAGGGCAGTTAGTAGCTTTGGTAGGGCCGAGTGGAGCTGGTAAAACGACAATTACCTACATGATGCCTCGTCTCTATGATCCAACATCGGGTCGAGTTACCCTCGACGGTCACGATTTGCGGGACTTAACCCTTGAAACTCTTTCAAGCAGCATAGGAATGGTTACTCAGGACACATACTTGTTTTATGAAACCATCGGCGCGAATTTGCTTTATGCTAGGCCTGAAGCGACGGAAGCGGAAATCATCCAAGCTGCAAAGGCTGCTAACATCCATGATTTCGTGAGCAATCTACCGGATGCTTATGACACGGTGGTGGGGGAAAGAGGTTACCGGCTTAGCGGAGGAGAGAGACAAAGGATCGCTATCGCACGAGTTATCTTGAAAGATCCACGCCTCCTCGTTCTGGATGAAGCTACTTCCCACCTTGATTCGGTTTCGGAGGCTCTGATCCAAGACGCTCTTCAGAGGGTCATGAAAGGACGGACGAGTCTTGTCATTGCCCACCGTCTCTCAACCATCCTTGCTGCCGACCTCATCTTGGTTATGAACGAAGGACGTCTGGTCCAATCGGGTAAGCACAGCGACCTCATGGAAAGCGGAGGCCTTTACAAAACCTTGTACGATACCCAGTTTGGACGGGAGCGGAATTCAGACGGCGACCAGCCAGAAATAATCATAGGGGTGAAAGACTAATCTGAGGATCCCTTTACCATCGCCCTGAAATACCTCTCCAGAAACTATATCGCGGTATCGTGATTTTGGTTCTAGACCAAGTGCGGTCAGGTCAATAGAGACGTGCTTTTCTGCAGGGGACACATTGTGTAGGCACAAAATTACAGATTTGTTCTCGCGTCTCGACCGTATTATGGTGAATAAAGACTGATCTAGACTCAGCACTCTTTGGTCGGCAGTGGGGTGGAACGCCGGAATGGCCGAGCGGCATCTCAGCATATGAATGTATCCCTTGAATACGAGGGATCTTAAAGAACTGGAGTTTCTCAGCTCCTCCTCAAGTTTCTTTCGATTTAGCTTCTCTCTGTTTATGGCTCGGGGCATCCCCCTGGCGACAACGCCTTCGGACCAACCTCTCGAACCAACCAGGCTGTGAAAATAGATGCCTGGAACTCCTTTCAAGGCCAGCATAATGGCCTGGGATGCAAGAAATCTCTTGGATATAAGTTCGTTGTTCTCAACTGCGTGCATCGCGGGAGCCAGAGCGTCAAGAAAATTCACGTTCAACTCGTATGGACTGCGAGTTCCGTCTGGATTGTTTTTGTAAGATACGAGGCCACCCAAAGATTCGATGTGGCTAGCTAGCTCCTCGATCTCGTCTGATTGAAGGATCTCGCGAGCAGGCAGAATCCCGATTCCATCGTGCGAAGCCGTGAAGTTGAAGAACGTGGTTTGCTCTGATGGCGTCGTTAGCGTAGCTGCCCATTCCGACAGAGTGGTCGCTGAGCCGCTGTGGAATGCGTTGAGAAGAAGAGGGGGTAAGGAGAAATTGTAGACGAGCTGGGCTTCGTTGAATCCATTACCAAAGTAAGAGATGTTGTCTAGATGTGGGACATTTGTTTCCGTGATAAGGGAGACTTTGGGAGCCACCCGATCAATAACGCTTCGAAACAGTTGGACTACTCTGTGGGTTTGCGGTAAATGGATGCTCCTTGTACCGGGTTCCTTCCAGAGATAGGCGATAGCGTCTAGCCTGATGAATTCCGCACCCTTGGAAACGTAGTCCAGCAAAACGGCTATGATCTCTAAAAGAACATCTGGATTGCCAAAGTTCAAGTCGACCTGGTCTGTGCTGAACGTCGTCCAAACGTTCTTTGGCCCTGTGTCAGTATTGAACTCTGTCAGAAGCGGCAGTGCGCGCGGCCGAAATACCTCTGACAGGTCGATGCCATCGGGAACAATCAGGAAGTATTTGTCGAATGGAGGTTGGTCATCCAGAAAAGATTGAAACCAGGAGCTTTCAGCTGATATGTGGTTAATCACGGCATCAAACATAAGGCGATAGTCGAGGCCAATTCTGAAAACCTCATTCCAGTCACCTAGTTGTGGATCGACGGCACGATAGTCGATAACAGAAAATCCATCGTCTGATGAATAGGGAAAGAATGGTAAAAGATGTACTGTCGAAATTGCGTCTGCTACTTGACCAGCTAGAAAGTGATAGAGAGAAGTAAAGCCATGTGTATCGGGGTCTTGAACGATATCGCCATAGGCGATCAATATGGCGTCCTTCTCCGTCACCCGGGTCTTGATCTCATCTTTATCATCATTGGCTCGATTGAATGAAGGATTATCTGCAACGAATCGTTGGATTATCTGGATCAGACGATCCAATACCACTTCTCCCTGCTGCGGGCCATATAGAATTTCTAGATGTTCTCGAAGATTTGAACTCTCGTTGATCACAATCACAGTCTTATCTAAATTTATAACCACATGCTCAGGTGTCGCTGCCAGGCTTCCTTTGGATTGCGGATTCCAACAGATGGGATACATAACGCTTGAGCGCTTCCATATTGTAGTAATGCTGGGCTTGTTCGAAATTATGATTGACTACATTGAACCTAACCTCAGGGTCATATAGCTGAACAAGGGCTTCATCAGCCGCTTTCTCTATGAGTTCGGGGGACACGGTAGCCAGACCTAGTGAATCTCTTCCCGAAAGCTGATCTCCAAGCGACACTACTTTGAAATCTGCTGAAGCGATATCTGCCTCGTATACGGGATATTCAAACAACAAGAAAGGCAGCTTGGCTCGAATAGCTTCAAGCAGCTGGTTGCCCCAGCCTTCCCATAAGCTCGGATAAGTTACGAAATCGGCAATAACATACGAATCCCAAAGGGAATACTTCTTGGCGCCATGTATCTCAGAGCGCCGGGCATCGATAACATCAGAGATGAAGATGGCATCAATGCCTTCTTTCTCAATCTTTCTGTTGATCCTTGATACGTAAGCGCCGCTTGTATCATCATGCCTGTAGCCAGCCAGGACAAACACGATTCGACTGTCCTCGTCAAATGATAAACCGTTATAGAGTCCTTTGTCTGAAAGAACTTTGCGCCTTGATTCCGCACCGAGAGCCTTTACGAAATCCACCGCCAGCTCAATTCCCTTGCGTGAGACAACCCTAGTGGCCTGTAAAATGACGACGTCATTCTCCTTTAATCCGATCTGCTGCCTCAGATCCTGGTTGTACTGGTCTTTAACCCAAGGTGGCGCGTCGAAATCGAAGACATTCGGGATTACGGCCGACTCGATGCCCTTTCGCAGCAAGAACTCGCGCTGAGCGATGCTATTGATAACGGTATGCTGTATACCCGGGTCATGTGGGGGCAGGAATTTGTCGGCGAACTCTAATGCAGTGGAACATGTTAGACAGACGCCTTCCGTACGCTCCCAGTAGAAGTCGTGGTTGTGAGAAATACAGGCGATCCCACAAGACTTTACCACGTTGAAAGTGGCGATGGCGACCGCTGGATTGGCTGCAACCGACCAGATATTTTCGACGACGAGGAGATCAATTCGATTGGATTCTACAAACTCTTTTAGGCGATCTTCTATGCGGTTTGCAGATGTATAAAGCTGATTTCGATACTCGCTTTCTCTACCTGGCTCTAACTCGATAAAAGATTGTTTATAGAGTCGAAAGGCTGTTTGAGTGTGGTGGAACATCTCCTCTATGAGAGTCCCGTTCACCGTGCCTAAATAGCCGCCTGCAAGAAAAACTCTGTGTCCTAGCTCTTCGAGCACTATCTTCCATTTATCAATCTCGAGGGATACACCATCGGTGTCTCCAACCTTATAATGGATAATTCCAATTCTCATTGATTCATACCTCTCAAAATGGGTTAGCAGATGAAGTCATCGGCCTGACTGGGGCTATGACTATAAAACAGGAGCGGTGCCTTCTCTTAAGGGCTGGCTGGCACCAGGCGGAGCGTGATGATCTGGAAGGGATTAAACCACAGCTCGAATCCAGTACCATCATGCTCAACAAGCTCGACATTTTTTTCAAGCAGGTCAGTGATCCAGACTGCTTCCAGGGGTAAGAGACATTCTAATTTCGTCTTGCCCCTCTTTCGCATCGATTCATAGATCCGGGCTATGATCCCTTCTCCATCTTCCGCTTGCTTAATCGTCTCGACAATCACGTTGTCTGAGGCGCTGCTGATGAGTGAACCTCCAGCCCAAGGCGGGTCTAGATCTTGATTGCTCTTGACCTTACCACTTACCAGATGTAAGAAAGGTGGATCATTAAAGCCATAGGCCGCCGCCAGCACAGATTCGTCCAAGGGACCAGAATGGGGAAACAGAGCATATGCAAATTCATGATAGCCAAGATCCGCCTTGGGATCGGGATCTGTTGTGCCTCTTAACAGACTTAACCGGATCACATTTCCATGAATATCATGACCATACTTGCAGTCGTTTATCAAAGCTACACCATATCCGCCCTCACTTAAGTCAGCCCACTTATGGGCGCAGGTTTCGAATCGAGCCCAATCCCAGCTCGTGTTCTCATGGGTGGGCCGCTCGACATAGCCCCATTGGATTTCATAGGACGCCGAAGGCGATAGAACCTCAACCGGAAAGGCAACTTTCAGGAGTGTATGCCGCTCCTTCCAATCGACCTTGGTCTGGAAGCACAAATACCGGCTATCGCGATTCAAGGAGATATGCTGGACTATTTCACTTTCGCGTAACCGCCGGCGAATCTCGATTGCCACCCGCAATGGTCCGTTCTCTTTGACTTCGATTGAGTGGGCGGGTTCAGCACCCCATTTCTTGTCATCATAGAATATATCGATATCCCAAGCATCCGGCGCCAGGGGGCGGTCTTCGAACAGCTGAAACTCATTTGCGATTTCACCTTCTGGAATCACCTGCCTGCCATGAATCTTGTCAAAAACACCCACGATTTCGCCTCTGAAGTCGAGCTCTACCCGGAGAAAGTGGTTCTCAAGGTGCTCAGCCGAAACTGCAAGATCGCCGCTGGCAGTTTTTGAGGATGTTGGCTTTTCTGTACCGGCAAAAACTGGGGTAATACTGTAAGGATGAAGGGTGCCGCAGTCTATTAACCATCCCTCCTCGACACGTTGGTTGGTAAAAGCATGTACCCAGCCTGGTTTTGGACTGACTTCAGTTGGTCCATTATCGGAAACCAGCAGCGGTCGGTCTTGGGTAAAAGGCACTGGATTGACCAACAGAGCAATACACTCGTCTTCGCAAGATCCAGCCACTTCATCCAGCGCTTGAACGAGCAGTGATTGAACTTGCTCTTTAAGCATGGAATATTGTTGATCGGAGTCTTCATACACAGCGCCGATGCTGCTTCCTGGCAGAATGTCATGGAACTGGTTAAGACAAAGCAGCTTCCAGCAGGCTTCCAATTCTTTGTGTGGATATCGGTACGTGTCCGATATATAAGAGGCGAACGACGCAGCAAACTCAGCGTCATGCAGCAGGAACTCGCTTTTTCGATTAGATCGTTTGTTCCGGCTTTGGGTAGTATAAGTTCCCCTATGATATTCGAGATAAAGCTCCCCTCTCCAGGTCGGCAATTGGTCACCAACAGTTTGGTCTAGATCATCGAAGAAATCGTGAGCTGTTCCGAATTGAACTCTGGGTGATGCTGGGAACTGGCCAAGGAGCTCGATATTCTCAACCATCTCTCGCGTTGGTCCACCCCCTCCATCGCCATATCCGTATGACATCAACAAGGGTGGGGGATCGCCCGGACCTCCAAGTTCCTTCTGTTGGAAGTTAGTCCAGGTGCTCAGGATTTGCCCGGGTGACGCATCGGCGTTGTAGGTGCTAACCATATCGCTCCAGGGCTGTTTTGTAGGGCTAAAGTAGGTGAGCACCTTTGTGCCATCAATGCCCTCCCACCAGAATGCGTCATATGGAAGGCGGTTATATTGATTCCACCCTAATTTGATCGTAAAGAAATACTTGAGACCAGATTGACGAATTAATTGTGGAAGATTTGCGGTATAGCCAAAGACATCCGGCAGCCATAAGATGGGGGAATCACTATCAGCGCCAAAATGCTCTCGGTAATATGTTCTTCCGAGCAGGAGCTGGCGAACCAATGACTCGGAACCAGATAAATTGCAGTCCGCCTCGACCCACATACCCCCAAGTGGTTCCCACTGACCACTGTTCACCCTGTCTTTTATGTCCCTCAATAGATCGGGGTAGTCTTGCCGGACAAATTCGTAGAGCTGTGGTTGGCTTTGGGTAAATCTGAAGTCAGGAAACTCCTCCATCATCTGAATCATGTTGGTAAATGTCTTCCCTGCTTTGCGTCGTGTCTCATCCAATGTCCATAGCCAGGCCAGGTCAAGATGGGCGTGACCGATGGCAAAGAGGTTAATGTCCAAGGGATGGCCCGAGCGTTCGATCCCAGCCTGTAATTCGAGAAGGGCGGCTGGGCAGCTGCTGTAGAAGCGCTCATCAATTGGGTTTCGGGTATCCAGGATTAAGAATGCTTTCTCCAATGCATTTATGAGATTATGCCGCGCCGGATCGCTATCACGAAGATTCTCGGCAATCCCAAGCGCAACTCGGGCCGTGGAAATAAATTCTCTAAGCACATCGTCAATCTGAACCAGCCAACATTGATTCATCTGCAGCCGGTTGGCAGCCGGCTGTCTTACGCTGCCGGTCCAACCGTAAAGCAGTAGTTCATGGGTTTCACCATCAAGGTATTGGGCTGGCAGCCGGGCCTCTTGGTGATGACGGTCGCAGGCTGCCACTCTGTTCTGATCCACGTAGACCATTGCTTCGGGGTGGCTAAATTCACCCGCAACACCTAGGGGTAGAAAGAGCGCGACGTTCTTGAACTCCGAATCTCCCGCTGTAAATGAGAAAGTCGTCCGCAGGAGGAAATTGGTCGCAGGGCCGAGCCAGTAGTCCCCCGGAGTGATTACCTCCCACGATTCATAATTGTACTCAGACGACGGAGGGGGATGGGGTGTTGGATTCGCTATTTTACTGAATCTAAATGGGGCAAGCGGATATTGATGGCGGTAGACTAGCGGATCGATTAGCTCAAGCCGCTTTCTTATTTTTTGCGTGGTCCAGCGTTTCTGGTGCCGCATTAGATCTATTCCAGGGATTAATTAGCGCTGCGATGAGAGGAATCCCAACGATCGAACCACGAAATTCTGTCTTTAGAAGGCAATTAGTTTTCCAAATAGAAATACAGATCTAGATTCTTAAGCCTGTTTCTCTGTCAAACAGATGAAGCTTCTCCTCATGGAACACAAGATGGATGCGTTGTCCAGGAGCTACTTTTGGTTTGGTAGGAGCAACGATCTTCATTATCTTGTCATCCATCTCAACTGCGACGATTTGGTGTGACCCTTGCGGTTCAGTTACCAAACACTCAGTCGAGAATGTCGCCCCTTCCGGAGATTCAGCTAGATCGATATCTTCTGGTCTGACACCGATTACAATATCTCTGGTCCCATGCTCCAACAATTGACTGGCACGAGTCTGGTTCAACTTGAACTCAAAATGTGGATTCTGAAGGACGTAATCCCCGTTCACTCCAACCAGTACAACGTTTAGAAAGTTAGTTGGTGGTGTTCCAATGAAACCGGCGACAAATACACTGGCGCTTTGATTGTATACATCTTCCGGAGTACCGATCTGCACTATCTCGCCCGAGCGCATCACGACAATCCGATCGGCCATGCTCATGGCTTCTGACTGATCGTGGGTAACAAAAACGGTTGTAGCTTCGGTTTTGACATGGATTGCTTTTAGCTCGGTCCGCATTGAACCCCTGAGCTTTGCATCGAGATTTGATAGCGGTTCATCCATGAGAAAAACCTTTGGTTTGACGGCGATGGCTCTCGCCACCGCAACGCGCTGCTGCTGCCCTCCCGAGAGCTGCGAGGGATATCTATCCAAAAGTTCATCAATTTTTGTCATCGAGGCTACATCTTGCACGATGATGTCGATGGCATCTTTCTTCATCTTCTTCAGCTTGAGGGCGAAAGCGATGTTCTCATAGACTGTCATATGAGGCCAAACTGCATAATTCTGGAAGATCATGCTAACATTACGCTTTCTGGGCGGGAGATCGGTGATTTCTTGGCCGTCAATAAAAATATATCCTTCGGTTACCTGCTCAAGACCGGCAACCATTCTCATGGCGGTGGTCTTCCCACAACCTGATGGTCCGAGCAAGACAAGAAATTCGCCGTCGTTCACAGTTAGTGACAGGTTTTTGACGGCCAATACGTCCTTGCCAAATCTCTTTGTAATATTGTCCAATTCTAATGTTGCCATGGCGATCTCCGTTAGACAGTGACTCCGCCCCACATCTGGTTGATGTATTTGCGAATAAAGAAGGTGAAAATGACTGCAGGAATGGCCATTGCCATACCGCTCGCCGCGGCTAGATTTACCTGCCCGGCCGTTCCGAGCAGTGTTCTGTAGACGACAGCTGCGAAGGTAGGATTAAACTCTGTGAGAATGATCGCCGCCACAGTTTCGTTCCAAGCGCCAAGAAAGGCATACATCGCGCTCGCCGCTAATCCCGGGAAAGCCAGCGGCAATGTTACCCGAGTAAACGCCTGTAACCTGCTGCCACCGAAGACCTGCACGGCCTCTTCCAGGGCAACCGGTATACCAAGAAAAATGCTTCCGGTTATCCAGATTGTGAGACCAATTGATCCGACAGAGTAAACCAGGGCTAAGCCAATCGGTATTTCCTGGTCGTAAAAACCCATCCGGGCCAGGATGATTAACATGGGTATGGCAATAGCGACGGCTGGGAACATTCTGACGAAGAGCACACTGAATCGTAAGGCGTTTCTTCCCCTGAAGGCATAGCGGGCGAAAGCATATCCGGCCATACCTCCAATACTCAAAGATATGACGACCGTGAACAATGCGACTTGTAGGCTTCGTATCAAAGCAGGTACAGCATCGCGCGTAATACGGAAAAATACCTTGTAATTCTGCAAGATATCCCTCGTGACCTCGAAGTAAACTACAGCCTCCTGACCTTCGGCATCCACTTTAGCTTCAAGAACATCGATATGCTCCTGAAGTTCTTCCTCAGACATGAGCGTATTTAAAAAAGCCTGCATGTAGTAGGACAAAGCATCTATGTCGACCGTATCCTGGACGCTTTCATACTGATCCGTCCGGTCATTGTAGACACTCAGCAGGTAGCCGTTTTCGCTAATTCGTAACTCGAATTCGGTTGTGAAATCGGGTAACAAGGGTAGGGGATACTGGTAAGCTTCTCTGGTAGACATGAAGGAGAGAGAGACGATGAAGAAGATCGGGGTGAGGATGATGAGAACAATACCGGCAACGACGATATACAGCGTCGTCATTCGAATAGTTTTCCGAAGATTAACGCCTTTTCTCGCGCTCATCCGAGTTCCTCCCCAGCTCTCGTGAATGCCCCCGAGACTTGTAGGAAGATAATTGCGGCGATACTGACTAGGGCGGAAACAATGATCGTATAGGCTGCGGCCATTTGATAGCTGCTATAAAGCCCTGAAACCTCGTCGGAGAAGTACACGATACGCTCAACCAGTACCGGTAACCGGTTAAATCCGAACATGACGACCACAATTAACCATATCTGGATGGCCGAAATAAGGCGTAGGATCACAGCCGTTGTGATCGTTGCCTTCAACATTGGAATCGTGATCTTCCTGGTGACGGTCCACCAATTTCCGCCGAAGACGTAACCGGCTTCCTTCACATCTTCAGGGAGGTTTTGCATCCCGGCAAGCAGAATGATCATCACCGAGGGAATGACAGTCCAGGCGTCTATGAGTATGATGAGTGCTAGATTTTGGAAATGTGAACCAGTCAGATAGTAGATCTTATCGCCTTCGGCAAGGATTCCTAGATAGATCAGCAGGCTGTTCACCCAACCGTGTGCGGTGAAGCCAGTCTGCCAGGCAGCGGCAATAGCAACGGCGGGTAATGCCATGGGAATCATGGCTATGAATAGAAAGGCGCTGGAGCCGGGAAACTTGGCGTTGATGAGAAAAGCCAGAGCGAGGGCAAAGACGAATTCCAAGGCGACTGAAAAAATCACAATCACCGCGGTGTTTAGAATAGCCGGCCAGAAGGACGGGTCCTCTATCACCATTTGGAAGTTGGATATGGTAAAACTACCGTCAGTCGTTCTGAAACTGTCGCCTACCAGCTTTAGGACGGGACGGATCCAGAATAAGGCGTAATAGATGATGACAGGAGCAATGAGTATGTATGGCGTAGCAGCTCTTAATAGCGCTCGTCGCCCTCTTGGAGTGGTAATGCCCGTACCGGGTTGAAACCCTTTCGAGTTAGATACAGTGGCCATGACGCCTACCTTCGAGCTGCTTCACTATTGAGCGGAGAAGCTAGAGCTAGGATATTCAACTCCCAGCTCTAGCTTGATTCAAAGGATAAACCGTGCGATTAATATCCTACTATTTTAGAAGTGCTACGAGAGCATCGGCGGCGGCATCCAAGACTGCCTGGTCTACCGTGCCATCCCCATTTAGCACCATGTCCACAAAAACGTCATCGAAGACCTGCTTCACGGCGCCCCAATCCTGGTAAAGATAGGAAGGCACGCCGGAAACAACGCCCTGCTCAAGTACGAGGATAGCCTTGGTGATGACCTCGTCGATGGCCTCTTCACCCATGTAATCGACCGCTTCCTGGACGGGCGGAATAAATCCACCGGTGCCCTTAGCGATCTTGACCTGGATTTCGGGCCTGGTCAGGTACTCGAGGAAGGCGACCGCAAGGTCGTAATTCTCGGAGCCCTTCATGATGCCATATCCGCTGACACCGGCGATCGTGCCGATTCCAGCAGGTCCACTAGGCGCTGGCGCTAAAGTATAGGCTGTCGGATTCGATGCATAGACCTGTCCGGCTCGAGCGTTGTGGAATACCGTCAGCCAGGATTCCTCTCGCATCATGGGATCGACACAAGTGCTGACGTTGAGTACAGAGGGCACAAAGGCGTCACCCATCGAAGTCCATATCTCCCAAGCCTCGGCCGCTTCTGGCGAGTTGATGTCAGGGAATCCGGCGCCGTAGGAAAGGGCTGAACCACCGAACTGATAGATCCAAGAATTCTGGGGGATACCGGTGATGCAGACTTTGCCTTCACCCTCACCCTCGGCTATGGCATTGGCCCATGCTGCATATTCCAACCATGTCAGATGGTCTATGTCTGCACCTTCTGGGAAGTAGGGCATTGCATTCTCGTGAGCCAGGAGTAGGTATACATCGGCTCCTACCGGCAGAAAGTATTGCTTTCCATCTCGGTTGGTGTCGCTCTCGAAGGCAGGAATGAAGGTCCGATCTGTCCAACTATCTACTAGATCTGTCAGATCCTCTACGTAGCCCGCATCTAGCCAGTCTGGCATTTTCCCGTTGTGGGCGGCGATGATATCGGTTGTTACGTGATCGGTCTCTTGTTGAATCTGCGCTCTTTGAAGTAATGTATCATCATCCAGGATCTGGAAGTTAACCGTTACATTGTGCTCTTCCTCAAAAGGCTTGATGATCTCGTTGATGAAGAACTCCTGCTCGCGAGCCGGGCTGAACAGCCTTGACGAAAAGACCAGTGTCTTCTTCGCTTCTGCCGGAACTTCAACCATCGACTCAACGATCCGGGTTACCTCTACTTCTACTTCCTGGACCTCAGTTACTACCTCGCCTTCTACGACACGAGTAACTTCAACCTCTTCCATGACAGTTTCAGTAACCACTCGAGTCACCTCAACTTGCTCTGCCTCTGGCTGGCAAGCAGCCAGAATCAAGAGACTTACTAAAACCATTGACAATATCAGTATTTTCTTCATTACATCCTCCACGAAGATTGATTAAAATGCCCTGCGTGCTCTGGTTTAATGCTATCCAGCTGCACTGAGGACAAAACGACGGTCATTATAAATAGCCTTGGTCCTTCCTTGCAAATCCGGTTTTGTGCG
>Ga0307379_10007035_pt1 | contig 15347 bp, 6 predicted proteins | sample UN2MG_FD_202237 | JGI IMG/M metagenome (GOLD analysis project Ga0307379, IMG submission 202237) | Soil microbial communities from Risofladan, Vaasa, Finland - UN-2 | ecosystem: Environmental > Terrestrial > Soil > Coastal area > Acid sulfate soil | place: Finland: Risofladan, Vaasa | collected... | reverse complement strand
CCCAGGCGACCTTCTCGCCGTTGAGGTATGCCACAAAACCATCCTCATACCGCATTCGAAGCGTCAGTGTGTCGAATAGATCACTCTGGCCTTCTTCAAGGTCAAATTCGATGCGCATCCACAGCGAGCTATTAAAACCAAGCATATCATTCTGAACATCGGTGGCAAACCAAAAGTCGGTCCATGGCGAGAGATACTGGCCTTCAATTGGATACCCCCCCGTTATGCCTGGTCCTTCCCACGTTACAGCCAGGTTGTCCCCGCTGGTGCCTTCCTTATGCAGCGCTTCAATGTAGTATTTCTGGCCGGCTGCCAGTGCAATCCAGTCGGAATGTTGGCTTTCATACCTGTTCCACTCACGCGAATTAGTCCATTCAGGAACGAATGCAATCATCGACTTGTTCGCCGGATTAGTATCGGTGCTCAGCCACAACTCGCTGTTGTCGTCACTTGCGATCCAGAACCTATAAGAGCCGTTGTCCGGCGGATAGAGGAAGCCGTGCATACGTGTGCCGTAGTCGTCTGCCCAGTTCTCCGGCACTTCAAAAAGCATTGGCTCGCTGCTGCCGGATGGATTGTCCGGATAATCAGGGCTACTCGTAAGAGCCAATATGTCTCTACCACCGATGCCCGTCCAGTACTCTCGAAGAATTGTGCCCGTGCTGCCAACATCACCAAAGCCGAGACTGGTAGGTCCTGTATCCCATGCCGAGTCGTCGAAATCGAGACCAGCCCAATCTGTACCAAGAAGCGCATCGCTGCTGGTGGTGGGAACATGATACGAAGCGATTGCCCCTGTTGGCACCAGCGTCGTAGCATACTGCGCCAGACCGTATGAGATATCGGTCACCTGTGTGGGGAACTCCGGCGAGTACTGGTGGGCAACAGTATTACTATCAGGTGTCACCAATGCCAGATAGTCTCCATCCTTGTTGAGCTCGAAGTTGGTGTGATAGTAACCTTCAGGGTCAACATATGGGTAATTAGAAGGGTACTCCTCTTCCGTCTTCTCCGAGGCAAACACAATCCGGAACTCACCGGCCTTAATCTCGAGGCCGTCCGGGAATTGCCACTTGGTCCGGTTCTCATTACTGTCGGTCAGGTACCAGCCATCCAGACTGATAACTGCATCCGTCGGATTATAAATCTCAATCCAGTCGGACGACTCGCCATGCCCGTCCAACAGGTCGCCTTCCTTCGGCGGAAGAGGCGGCTTATTGCTGGCGTTGCTTGCCAGAAACTCGCTGATTACTATGTGGGGGATTACTTTCTGCCAGTTTGCTGCAAAAAGGGCAAAGTCAGCCATATTTACCCCATTGACGCCATCCATGTCGGCAGCGCAATCAGGGGCGGAACAGCCTGGGGCCAACCACTGCCAGGAAAAAGCCCGCAGGTCTTCGAAGTCAACTACCTTGTCATCATTCAAATCACCTACGAGTTGAGGCTGAGCACTGGTCAAACCGGCCAAAAATGTTATCAAAACCAGTGATAGCAAAGAGGTTTTCACACATCTGGGCAACTTTATTTCCTTCCTCACTGATGTTTTAGGCCAACCCCCTGCTTGCTTGCCTGCACCTGCCTGCTGGGAAACGCAGGCACAGGTGCGAAAGCAAGAAAGGGGACGGTCTCATCTTTACTGAACTCCATTTTACTGGCGTCCCTGCAACCTATGGGCCTTATCCAACCAAAATCGTACAAACGAGTTTCACTCATTATAACATATATGTAGCAGTTGAGTCAACGCCTTCTTCACTCAAGCCCGGGATGTTTAGGGAACAGCTGATTTGAAAGACCGCCATTGCGCACCTGGTGCGCACTGCAGACACACGTGTGATTTTTTTTCATACGCACTCGGACGTGCAGATTCAGTCGTAATACGCGATGATTCGAGTCGGCTTACGGCACTGGGTCAGAACAACTAATTCCTTTGCAGGGTCGAATCGGTTATAAGCCTTGCCGTTGACCTGACAGCGTGTCATCCGATGACCGTCGGGATGCCGAAAGCGTGCCAATATCCGTCTCGGGGGATTCCGGCGGGGTGGCTCAAGCGTCATCTGAATCCATCCCTTGTCAGCGCACGACTCAAACTTGACGGACATTGGTCCGAAATATGTCCCCGCGTTTTCGATTCCACAGTGTTTGCCGTCGGCGAGCCAGTAGCGAGGAACGGCCGCCCCCAGAAAAAGCTCATCACCTCTTTCCTGAACGAACATCATTCGCAGCCAATAGGTCGAATTGGCTTCGTCTGAAGCCTTGTAGTGGTCGCCGCGCCAGTCACCGATGTTTGGCAGAGCGTGTTCGGTCATCATCCGCGTATCCGGGAAGTAACTGACGGCAAACGCGTTGAAGTAAGCTCGCAGAAAGTGCCTGGGCTCGTCCCGGAACAAGTATGGAATTGGATTGCAGAGCAGATTGGCCTGCATCGATATGCCCCCCCTGCTAAACCAATACCGCTCAAATTCCTCGCCGGTGATGTTATAGCCGTACTGTTCGGAAATATACAGGTTGTCCTCGAAATCCTTGATGATCCAAGTGGAGATACGGTCCCAAGGCTCGATAATGCCGGTACGAATCATGTGTATTGCGCCTTCGAGAGTTTCGGTGATCCACCCAAAGGTTCGGCCTCGGCGATGTACGTCAGGCGGTACGTGAGGTATCCAACTACCGTCCCGCAGCCGGACAACCGGGGAACGGCGCATCGCCTCGGTGAAGGCGGCCAGAATATCTTCGCGATAGGCGGCCGCTTCTTTCAACAGGCGTTTGCCTTCGGGCAGACCTGCCGCATCAAGTGCTGCTGCGGCGTTTTGCATCCCCCACCAGGAATAGACGTTCGTCGAAAGCCACGACCGCCAGTCTTTTATGTCTTCCAAGAAACCCGGCGGCAGCAGTCCCCGTTCAATCTTCCGCATCGGTGACCGCTCGGCTTCTAAGATGGTTCGCTTTCGTTCGCCAATTATCCATTCACAGCCTTTGACAATCTTTGGGGCGGCGCGCTTGAGCCAGTCAACATCGCGGGTGTACCAGTAATGCTCGCCAAGACACCAGAGAACGAATCCATGGTGCTGGTTGTACCCGCCGGCCTCGTATCCAGCCGCACCGTAGAATTGGCCTTCAGTGGTCGAAAAGTTACCAGGAAGCCCCACCGTGCCCTGATAGTGGAGCCAGGTTTCGAGGGCCTGCTCTGCTCGCTTGTGGTAGCCCCGACGGTCAAGGTCACTAATCATCATGCACGACTCATTGCTGAACACCCCATAGTGAAACGTTCCTACCTTCACCATGTACCGGTCGCTGGTTCCAACCTCACGCTCAGTGTTAATCAACAAATGTGAAACGTGGGCTTTATAGAAGTCGTTTATCATCGGCTCGGGCGTGATGATTTGTGCGCCGGCCTGCACGCGGTTGCTCCAATATTCGCGAACCGTCTCGAACGCTTCATCAAAACGAATACGTCGGAGCTGCGCCCATTCTTCGGGCTTCGTCAGGGTAATGTACGGGACAGCTATTTCAACCGTGCGTTTCGGGTCATCCGCCGTCAGCACAGCACGATAGACCACTTTTTTGTCCTCGGCCGTCAAGGAATAACTGCGTGACGCATCCGGCGAACTAACAAGCATCCGTAAACGCTTTGGCTCGGCGGCGGCGGCGAAAATCAAGCCCTTGTCGACGGTCAGTTGCTCGGCTTCCCTCGCGATGACCTCTAAGTTGAGTCCTGCCTCGCGGTCCACGTTGTCAACACGCCAGAGCTCAAATCGCATTATCAACACCAGCGTATCATCAGCATAGATGCGCTCGCTGCCCCTGGGCACGCCGCTGAATGGAACCACAAAAGCGGTCTGTCGATAACGAACCCCACCCCGCTCCCACTCCCCTACTATCATCGGGAGACAACCGTCAATAGTATGCCGGTCCACCAACCTTGCGCCGGACAGGCCAAACCGATACCGGATTGTGTTGCCTTCATACAGACATCGCTTTGTGTCCCGACCAGGTTTCCGCGAGAGCCAATTATAATGGCAGAACACACTGCCGTCGGCCTCAACACCAAAATGCTGCCGGCCTCCCTCGAAACTCAACGGGATATAGTGGTTCCCCTTGGCAGGGATGTTCTTCCAGGCCCGAGTCAACGTCTGTTCGGGAACGCTTGAGACCCTTGTGTAGATGTTTTTGTTTTTATTTTTGTGCCACGTTTGTTCAGCCGACCGGTACGTTGTATTGTCACCGGCCCTGCGTACTATCACGCCGAAATCGGGGATGAATATATGGCCGTGCTTTATCAAATCCGAAGCTGCGAAGGAAAAGGTTTCGTGTTCGGCCCGCATTGTCACCACCGTTTCGTCAAATGAGTTGTAGGCCTTCGCTTTCGCATAAAGGATGCGTGCGCGGATGCCGTCGGTTTTCCCCTTCACTTTTGAGGTCCAGGTGTGGCTGGTGCCGACTTTGACCCTGCTCACAGCAGATAGCGGCCGAACTTGTTCGCTGATGCCGTTGAAAACTTCGAGTTGTCCATTCCAGTTTTGCTGCTGCTTCTGGGCAGTTCCTCCCCATTCCACTTCAAAAGCAAGCGTTTCCCAGATTGAATCAGTGTAAGCCTCAAACGCATCTGTCGCTGGAAGCGGTTTGTCGGCAACCACCCGCAGTTTCAATGTTGAACGGTACCGGGCAGCAAAATCCTTCAAGTTTGGAAATTCCTTTGCATTGACCGGATTGAATGTGAACGTGTAGGTAGAACCTTTTACTTGCAGATTTGTGTCGGCTTTCAACCACTTGCCTTGAAACCAGTCGCCGACGTCAAGCCACCCCGAGCTGCCGGCGCCGGAAAGCTTGGCACGAGGGATTCGGCGATGGGGCCATGACGATTGCCAATACTCCAATCTAATTGAGCCTGGCACAGGGATAGTTTTGGAATCGGCAAACCTGACGACTACACGGAAGATGTCCCTTGCATCCTCCCAAATGACGCCATAGTCTTTTCCCTGTGAGTCCCACTTTTTAAACTCGCCGAACGGCACAACATTTACAAACCCTTCGGCGGTGAGGTCCTCAGGGCGGCCGAACCGCTCTCCGTCCCGCGATGCCAAACACACTATGGACGGGGACATAAGGCCGATTAGAAAGGTCATAAAGATAATTCTCGGCAGACCTTTCTGCATGATACGTACTGCCATCTTCTTGTGGGGACCCCATTTCGCGATTTTTTGCGAAATGGGAACCTTGTAATCCATGTCAGGGGCGATATACGTGTGCATTAGAAGCCTCCTTCCTTTATGGGACAAAAGATACAAACTTATCCAGTAAAATAAAGTATATTCTTCCAGTTTAAACGCACATTTGCTCAATAGCCTCTACGAGGCCACGCCGCTGGTCTTTTTAATCATCATAATACCTAAATTGGCCAACCAATGCCATCCTCTTTTTAGAGCAATTTTCCCATTGTTCAGGATATCAAAATTTCGTTCCCATATTTGTCATCTTATTCGCTTTTCTCATCTTCGGGGAGGCAATCACCACATCATTGGTAGTAGTCGCCGTGTTGGTTATCTCCGGTGTGTATCTAACAAACAAAACTTCCAAAGTTAGTGCAGCATAATGCGCAGAGGCCCACTTCTGCCGTAACGCGATTCACTTTTTCTGAAGCCATTCAATTATCGAAATCACGGCGTTAGAGCCCTGCCGTGCATTGCGAGCTTGAATCAGGATTTTGCCGTCAGCTGATTCGCTGGGGCCAATCGGCTTTTCGAGCCAACGTCCTTTCTGGAAGTCTTCGACCAAACCCAGTGACTTGCCGGCTACGGTTACGGTCTGTTTGCGGCCGCCCTGGAAGTTGTCCGGATCGACCATGTACAGCCGGACGGTCCCCTGCGCTGCTTTGGGTACTTTCAACTCGATTTTAAGTTCCTGGTCACCAGCACGGCAATGATACACGGGGAGGTTCCAGCCATCGTACGTGTATCCGGATTTGGCCACCGTAGCGAAGCCTGCTTCAGCATGGATGATTTCCTGTTCCGGGCGACCACACAGCATTAGCAAGCTACACCCACGCTTCTTCAGGGCTTCGGGTGTTGGTAGTTCTTCCTTGTCGGGCCAAAAAGGTTCTTCGGGTGCCGGTGCACGCTCTGCAGCAGGGGGCATTGGCGGCAGCGATGCATGCGGTTCCACCTGATACCAGTACACTACACTGGATAATTGCAACGTACTGCCACGCTTGGAAAACTCCCTGCGAAACATCGTGTGTTCATTGGTGCCGAAACCAATCGCCACGCGTAATGATTTCCTGAAGCTGATTGCATCATTGATAAAAAAGCGGTAACCAAGTGCTCCCTTGAAGAACGGGAAATATCCGGTCAGTGGAAACATGCTCTGCGTTTCCGGGAAGCCCCAGCTAAAGCCGAAGGAGTCTTCAAGACCCTGAAACTCAATTGAAGGGACTTGCTCGCCGTCAATGTAGAACTTCTCATTCCCATCCACCGGGTAGCCCGAACGTCCGGGCCGACGTATTGTCACGTTCCAGCCAACGAACTTACCCTTGCCCTTCGCCTCCAGGGCCACGTAGTCGCGTTTGCCGAGCAGCAGACCTTCCTGTCGCCAATGGGCGTGAAAGTAGCCGGTGTCTTTGGTAATTCTGTCCACCGTACGATACATAACATAGCTATAGCAGGGCATCGTTTTCCAGAGCTCTTCGCCCGGTTCAATCGGCCCATCATAGACGAGTTCAATCTTGGCCGACTTTCGGAAGGGCATAGGGAAATATGCGTTGAAGCCGCGTCGTTTGTTCACGAGCGCGGTGTTAACTTCCTCCCTGAGACCTGCGGGATCGCAGAAGAAATCCACCAACGGACAGTCGACGCTTGGTGCTGTCTCGCCGTCCCAGTACATTTTTAACAGCAGGTCACGATTTAGTTTCAGTACCTGCGGCATCGCAAAATGGATCATGGTGATGACCGCCGGATCTTTTATATCAGCCACGACCACTTGTTTCGATGAATTGAATCTTGCACTGAGAGGATTTTCGATCCACAGGGCATTTTGTGCCGCTGTTCTGCCCGGTGTCAGCCGGGCCAAATCGCTGATGTCCGATACCGGTGCTATTGCCAAACACACTATGGACGGGGACATAAGGCCGATTAGAAAGGTCATAAAGATAATTCTCGGCAGACCTTTCTGTACAATACGCGCTGCCATCTTCTTGTAGGGACCCCATTTCGCGTTTTTTTGCGCAATAGGAACCCTGTAATCCATGTCAGGGGCGATATACGTGTGCATTAGAAGCCTCCTTCCTTTATGGGATAAAAGATACAAACTTAGCCAGTAAAATAAAGTATATTCTTCCATTTTAAACGCACATTTGCAAACACTACAGCACAAATTACACTCTGTCAAGGGATGTAAGAGATTACTGTGTTCTCTTTTGATGAAAAACAAGGTTATGCACCTAATTTTTTGCCTTTTGTCATCCGTCTTTCGCTTCGGCTCGCTACGCTCGCCTTCGCTCAGGTAAGGATGAGTTCCATACATTTACGAGAACTTACACACAAGTTATTACACAAGGTATTGTGTTGCCGGTTCATGAGCGAAAACAGATTGGCAGCCTGAGCATATCCTGCGAGTTAACCTGATGGAGACAACACTAATCTTGACCGGCTGCACGAATGCACATTATAATCCCTGCATTGATACAGAGAACGCTCTTTCGGCAACCATAGGGTTCATTGGAGAATTAATTATGAAATCTTTGATTCATTCCCTCCTTTCTGTCTTAGTGATTTCTTTGTTTCTGTCTTGCTTGCCGGCCACTGTGCGTGATGAGGGCAAATCGGTGGACAAGCCGGTTATGGGAGCCGACCCTGGAGAAGTTGTCGATATTGCCCGGTATGGCAGGAGGACCTCAGGAAAGAATTTCATTGGCATTGAGTGGGACAATCCTCGTGATGTGTACGAGGTTAAAATTGACGGTATTGATAGAGAGACCGTTGAGTCGTTGCGATTAGAATGGTGGGGCAGCGTATGGCCGGCAAACGGCACGGGCGGATGGATGCGACTCGACGACCCGTGGAATGGAAAATGGGTACGAACCAATGCCAGGCCCAGGCCAAATGAGTCGGATCAATTCGTGTTTATATTTCCGCCGCTTAGCAAACAGGAATGGAACCGGGCGCTTAAGCCGAATCAGTATTCAAACAAAAAACAGCCCACATTTCGGCGTACGCTGAAAGTGCGGTTGATAGCCGAGGACAAGAACATCCCAAGTCAATCGCATCTTTTGGTTTTCGGCGATTCACGCTGGCGTCAGGCAAGTTTCGATATTGAAACGCGGTTCTCCCACGATGGCGAGGTAGCTGGCCGTGTTGAACTTATAAATGGCGTGCTCGTCAGTTTGCAAAGCCTGCCTCCACCTCGGTCGGTCCAAGTCGATGGAACTGGATGGAAGACACAAGGTACGACCGGCGGCTCAGCCGGCGTGCGTATCAACATCCTTTATGCCGATAACGAAGATTTGAATTCCAGCGACCTGACACGCGTGACAGTTCGGCTGGGGCCCGACCCTCGCTCGCCGGGTTTTTCATTCATCCCCCAGGATGTGCTCAAAGAGGGCATAATCCACTTACCCACCTTTGGCACGATTGTCAGTTACCCTTCGCGAAAGTTGACGTTGGCCAACGACCCTGGTCCGTTACGAGATAAATGGCGCAGACCCGTCCGTGGGCGTATTTTGGAACAGCAGGAGATGACACGCGAAATGGCCATGAACGGCATTCCCCGCCTTTCACCGCTGCGCTGGGTCCCGTTGGGTGTACCCTCCGCTCGGCAGGAGTTCTTTGTAGGGCCAAACGGAGACTGGAAGATATCAGCTTTGAGTCTGAACACGGACACCGGTCAAGACGCCAAACGCTGGGTATTCAAAAAGGATTTCGGTAAGGAGCGTCAATGGGACGAATTCGTTGTTTCACTTGATACTCGGCAGGAGCCCAAGTTTGACGGTGGTGACCGTCAGGATGTTCGTCGGTATCTTGAGGATGGGCACCTGCCGTTGATACACGTGGAATGGCATAACGGCCCGCTTCGGTATCATCATGCCTTGGTAGCTACTGTTCTGCTGGGTGACTACGGAGACGATGTCTCGCGTCGAGGCGATGAAACAGTAGTGCTGCTGAGCAAGCTTCAAGTAACTAACACAGGCAGCACAGAGCAATTGGCCGGATTGAATCTTAGATATTCGAACAACGCCCCGATTAGTTTTCAGAAGGACGGGGTCATTACTGTGAATCTGCCTGACAGTAATGCTGTTAATGATGGTATGACCACCGTCCGCGGAGCGATTTCGATGGATAAACCGGCGGGCGGTGGTGCAGCGAACTGGACAGCGCAGCCCGGCAGCGGAGCCGAATCTTCTGTAATTCTCCACTGGCAGAAAGACCTTAAAGCCGGCGAGACACGGTCGATATATTTCAAGACACCCTTTGTTGAATTGTTGGATGCCGAAGAGCTGGCCCGCCTTAAAACGATAAGTTTTGAAGAACAGGTTCCGAAAGTCTTGAGCTACTGGCGGCAGCGCCTCGCGCGAGGTATGACAATTAATGTGCCCGATGCGGCTTTGAATAACTTCTATCGAGCCAACCTCTGGCATAATGTAATTACCACTGACCGCGACCCGCAGACAGGACTCTACAACCAGGGCGTCGCTACTGTGCGCTACCGCGTTTTTGCAAATGAGACGGTTATGATCGCCAGGTCTATGGATATGCGAGGAGAACATATCGAGGCAGAACGCTTTCTCGAACCGATGCTACATTATCAGGGCAAAGAGTCATTGAAGGGACGTTTCTCAACAAAAGAAGGTGTTTTTCACAGCGCCGGCGACTACACGCACGGCGAATACGCGATGAACCACGGTTTTGTGCTCTGGGGTGCGGCTGACCATTACTTATTGACACGCGACCGCGCTTATCTGAAGCGCGTTGCGCCCAGGCTGGTTAAAGGCTGTGATTTTCTTATCAATGAACGCGCTTCTACTATGAGCAAGCCGGTTTCGCCGATGTACGGTCTTTCGCCGGCATCCTCTCTTGAGGACGTGGTAGAGTATCAATACTGGTTTGCCACTAATGCGTATTTTTATCTGGGGATGAAGCGGGTAGCTGAGGCACTGGCAGATATCGGTCATCCCGAAGCTCGGCGAATCGCCGCCGAAGCAGAAAAGTATCGCAGAGATATTGAGGCCAGCGTGCGCGAGGTATCGACAAGGTCGGCTGTCGTTCCATTACGTAACGGCAATTACATTCCTTATGTTCCTTCTCGTGTGTATCAATGGCGGCACCTTACCGAAGGCTGGATTCGTGAGGCGCTGTACTGTTCGCTGCACCTCGCTACTGCTGAAGTCCTGTCACCGGATGACCCCTTAATGACCTGGATGCTGGACGACCTTGAAGATAATATCTTTTTCTCCTGGCAGTCCGGCTACAACGTAAGCGATTACGAGCAGCGTTGGTTCGAGCGCGGCGGCGTCACCCTGCAACCCTGTTTGCTTGATATGCCGACCGTTTATATGGCCCGTAACGAGATAGCTGCTGCGCTGCGGGCGTTCTGGAATACTTATGCGCTGCTCATTTATCCGGACACTCAATGTTTTGCCGAGTGGGCCCGCAGGTTCGGTGTCGGTGGTGGCCCCGTGTACAAAACGTCAGACGAATCCCGATTTGTTATATGGCTGCGGAAACTGCTTGTCTGGGAAAATGGCGACCAGTTGTGGTTTGCCCGGGCAACACCGCAAGAATGGCTCCAGGACGGCAAAACCATACGTATTGAGAAAGCAAAAACCATATTCGGCACGGTGAGTATGGTAATCCGTTCTGAGGTTAGTAAAGGCCGAATTCTTGCTCAAGTATCTCTGCCCAAGCTCAATTCGCCCACTGAGGTTTGGTTGCGCTTACGTCACCCGCAGGGCAAGCACCCCAGTCGAGTCATTATCAATGGACAGCCTGTTGAGCAAGAGCGAATTGTCGGCACCGATATTCGCCTGGTGCCCGGCGTAAAGGACGTATCAGGACCTGTCGAGGTCACTGCAGAATATTAAGCGAACAGCAGAAAGGTCTAACAATGTTGTGTAACAGAGTCGTCCATACGATTGGTCTGCTGATATTGACTTTGGTAATACTTACGACAAATACTATTAATACTGCCAAATCAAATGCTATTGTACAGCGGAACACCTTAAGGAATATTCCAGACCCTGTGCCAGGTTATAGAGACCTGATGGACTTTTCTATATATGTCAACGTAATAGCAGGAGAAATCTTATGGGAGCACTGCGTCTATTGAGAACAGCATGTCTGATAGTTGTTATAGCTTATGGGAATTTATTTGCCGATGGAATTACCTGGCACGCATCGGGCAGAGGGGGCGCAGTGGCAGCCGGGGGAAAACCAGCCGTGGCAGCGGGTCTTTCCATGCTTAAACAAGGCGGCAACGCGGCCGACGCGGCCGCGGCTACACTTCTGGCCCTGAGCGTAACGGATTTTGGCTACTTTGCTATTGGCTCCGAAATACCTTTGATAATTTACGACGCTCGCAAAAAAGAAGTAAAGGTTCTGTGTGGGCTGGGCGGTGCGCCACTCGACCCGAAAGCGATGGACTGGTATTATCAGAACCGCATCCCTGGAAAAGGGGGTATGAAGGCGGCACCGGTACCCGGCGCCATGAGCCTTTGTGTGGCGGTGGTGAAGCTCTATGGAAGCGTGTCCTTCGAAGAGGTGGTCGCGCCTTCGCTGGCGCTGCTCGACGCCGGAGACAAAGATTGGCACCCAAAACTGGCGAGGACCTTTCGTAAACTGATAGAGACGGAAAGAAATACCATCGGCACCCGGGAAGAAAAACTGCAGGCCGCCAGGGACCGTTTCTACAAGGGAGACATCGCCGATGCGTTGGAGGCTTTTTATATCAAGAAAGGGGGTTTTCTGCGGAAGAAAGACCTCGCCGCTCACGTCACACGCATAGAGGAACCGGTCAAGGTGCAGTATCGCGGATACACCGTATACAAATGCGGGCCCTGGACTCAGGGGCCCTACCTTTGCCAGACCCTGCGGCTTTTGGAAGGATTTAATTTACGAAAGATGGGGCATCTGTCGGCGGACTACGTCCATGTTCTTACCGAGGCAATGAAGCTGGGATTTGCGGATCGGGACCAATACTACGGGGACCCGCTCTTTGTCGATGTGCCGATGGCGGCACTTCTTTCCGACCGTTATACCCGGCTTCGTCGACCTTTGATTGAAATGAGCAAGGCTTCCACGGAAGTGCGTCCTGGCGATCCGATTAATATGAAGGCGATCAAGGCCCCGGGGCATTATATGCCTGGAGTGGGGGGCACGACAACGTGTGTGGTTACCGACCGCTGGGGGAATATGGTCGCGGCCACGCCCAGCGGCAATCCTCCGTACTCAACTTGTCAGGAGACGGGAGTGTCACACGGCAACCGACTTCGCTCTCTTAATACGACACCGGGGCATCCCAACCGGATAGAGCCGGGCAAGCGACCGCGGATTACCCTGACGCCGACCTTGGTTCTCAAGGACGGCAAGCCGGTTATCGCAATTAGTGTGGCCGGCGGAGACCTGCAGGATCAGACGACGCTAATTTGCCTGCTTAACCTCATTGAGTTCGGTATCATGCCCAAAGATTCGGTACGGGCTCCACGCTTTAGTACGGGTCACCACGAGGGCTCCTTCAATCCCAATCCCGACCGCAGAGAAACTCTCGGGAGACTGGGAGGTCTTGCAGTAGAGGAACGCATCAGCGAAGAGGTCATTGCCGAGTTGAAAAAACGGGGACATAAGGTAAGGACCTTTTCCGGGGCTAACTCTCATCCTGTTATGCTTTATGTGGACCCTGAGGCGGGCATGATGTACGCCGCGGGCGATCCCCGTGTCGGGCGACACGCAGCCGTCCTGGAAAACGCTGCGCCGTAAAACACGCGTGAGGCAGGCAAAAGGTTGTTGGTGTGTTCAATGTGCGTGACGTTTCCGATGAGTCATACGATTTGCTCGACGCGAGGAAACTTGATTACAAACTGATGACCGAAGACTTTTTCACAACGCTGAAGAATCCAGCCGTTTATGGTAAAGTAGGGGCAGGCCCACGTGCCTGCCCAGGGCAACTTGTATTTGACCGGAGAAGTAACAAAATGCGAAATATGCAAAGGAGTATCGTATGCGAGAGACAGTGACAACAATCCAGATGGTTTTAATGTGTTTGGCTGCCATCGGTTTCTGCACTCGGGATTGCGTGGGTAAGCGGAAGGTCGAGATGGAGACATCGGCGAAGAAGGTGGGTAAATACGAAAAGCTGGAGTTGCTCATTCGAGTAGATGCCGGTTACGACAATCCATTCGACCCGGACCAGGTCGATCTGACTGTGCTGCTAAAGACTCCGGGCGACGAGCAAATCATTCTTCCCGCTTTTTACTGCCAGGAATACGAGCGTCGCAAGCTCGAACAGGGACGTGGCAGAGCCAACTGGTACTACCCTATAGGCCAAGGCTCCTGGAAGGCACGATTTGCACCGATGCAAATTGGCGGCTATTCAGCAAGTGCAACGCTGAAAGATGGAACCGGCACGGTTCAATCAAATCGGATTCGATTCGACTGTACATCTTCTTCGCGGAAAGGCTTTCTCCGGATTAGTCAAAAAGACCCCCGCTTCCTGGAGTTCACTGAAGGCGTCCCCTTCTTTGCCATCGGCCAAAACCTGGCCTTCATTGGGGAAAGCCAATACGTCAACCTTACGAAAGCGGAACAGATTTTCGATAAGCTCTCACGAAATGGCGCCAATTTTCTGAGAATCTGGACGTGCTGCAAGGATTGGGCAATGGCCATCGAGGCAAAGAAAAGCGCCTGGGACCGATCATGGCACCGCAGAAAAAATATTGTACCGATACCCGGCAGCGAAAATAGCCCAAATCCCCGTAAGTGTGTAAAACTCGAAGGTGACGATGGAGCGTCAATTACAGTCTCACCCTCCCATCCGGTGGCGCTGCGGCCCAAGACCCGTTATGTGTTCAACGGACGATTCACAGCAGATAGATCCGCCGGACTACAAGTAGACATCGCTCATAGTAATAGTCGAAAGCGCTTTGATGCACCTCCGAAAGGCCAGTGGCGGGAATTTCGCCGAGAGTTTGTCACCGGTGAAAATGATTTCTGGCTCGGAAGGATAGCCCTGAGCCTGGTCGGTTCCGGCACAGCCTGGCTCGACAAGCTGTCGCTGAAAGAGGCCGCGGGCGGAGCAGAACTGCTCTGGGAAGCTGACGTGAATCGCCCAATAAGGGGTGTCTATAATCAGCTTGATTGCTTTATGCTCGACCAGCTCGTAGAAGCAGCCGAACAAAACGGCATCTATCTAATGCTGTGCCTTATCACCAGAGACCTCTATATGAATTCACTCTCTGACGAAAAGAGTGCCGAGTATCAACAGGCCATCCGGGATGCCAAGAAGTTGATGCGATATGCAGTGGCGCGATGGGGTTATTCGACCAGCGTGGCTGCCTGGGAATACTTCAATGAGATTGATCCCGGCAAGCCGACTGGCCGCTTCTATGCCGAAGTGGGTGAGTATCTCGAGCAGATTGATGTCTACCATCATCTACGCACAACCAGCACGTGGCATCCTTCGGCTAAAGACTGCCGACATCCCAAGCTGGATATAGGCCAGTTGCACCACTACATGCGCCCGGAGACGAAGGAGAACTTCAAGGACGAAGTTGCAGTGATAATCGACAAAACGCGCTTCCTTAGAGAACACGCCCCGACCAAGCCGGTGCTTATTGGTGAATTCGGCTTGGCAACTCCAAAGTGGGGCTTCAGCGAACGTATGAAACAGGACAATGAAGGAGTGCATTTCCACAATTCACTTTGGGCGTCGGCCTTTGCCGGCACTTCCGGGACGGTGATGTTCTGGTGGTGGGACCAGCTCGACAGGCAGGACGCTTACGGCCATTACTTGCCGCTGGCCACGTTCCTGACCGATGTTTCCTTTGCAGGCCTGCGGAAGGTCAGAGCTACATCATCCATGGAACAACTGCGTCTGTTGGGGTATCAGGGCGACGACTGTGCATATATATGGCTTTTCAATCCACAGGCCACCTGGTGGAACCTCGTGATTGAAAAGCGGCAACCGAGGCAAATCGAAGGGACAACAATCGACGTCCGAGGTCTTGAGCCTGGTGACTATCGTATCGAGTGGTGGCATACGTACGAGGGCAGGATAATCAAGAAGGAACGAGTTTCGTTAATCGAAGGCCCCCTGCACATTTCTGTCCCGGCGTTTCAGCGTGACATCGCATGTAAGATAAGACGGTGAAA
>Ga0307379_10007034_pt1 | contig 15347 bp, 12 predicted proteins | sample UN2MG_FD_202237 | JGI IMG/M metagenome (GOLD analysis project Ga0307379, IMG submission 202237) | Soil microbial communities from Risofladan, Vaasa, Finland - UN-2 | ecosystem: Environmental > Terrestrial > Soil > Coastal area > Acid sulfate soil | place: Finland: Risofladan, Vaasa | collected... | reverse complement strand
CCGTTGAAAAGGATTTTGTCGCCGAACTCAGCTTTAAGCATTCGCAGGTCCATACCGCGACAGTTTGGCTGGACCGCGTGCAGACCGTCGAGGCCGGCTTTTATCATCATCGGTATCAGCGGGGCAAAGCCGCCACAACAATGCAGTTGAACTTTGAGGCGATAAGCATGACCAAGGTCAATCAGCCGCTTCAAATGAGGCCGCATGAAGCGAGCAAAGAGGTCAGGCCCCAACAACGGTCCGGCCTGGCTGCCAAAATCATTGCCGATGAAAAATATATCTATGGCCTCAGCGGCAGCATCGAAAATACGCCGGCTGACAGTTGCATAATAGTCGACCAGGTGCTGCAAAACCGCATCAACAAGTTCGGGCTGAGAATACATTTTTATATATAGATTTTCCATACCCAGCAGGTCTATCGCATCGTGCCAGAATGGTGACCAATCACCGCCGAGGATAGCATATTCTCCATTGTAGAAATTTGCCTCGGCTTTGATATTTGAGACGTCCATCCACGTCGGGTCAGGCCACGGATAATCGTGAATGTCTTTGAGTGAGGCGTCGGCCAGAGGATGATTTATCGGCTGACCATATCCCAGGCCGCGACGCTCTACTCCGAATACCGTTCGGGATGCAGCAGCTTCGGATAATACAAAGTCAGGCCCGTTATACTCAGCGTAAACCCGTCTGAAATCATCTCCGAATCTTTTCCGCAGGCCTTCATCATCAAGGCTCAATTCCCGCTTTGCCTTGGCCCAGAATTCTTCCGATGCCCCGCACCAGCACGGCACGCGGTCGGGCTGCTCGTGCGCGAAAGCCGTAAGCACACGTTCTCTCGAAGTCAATCGCAATGGAATACCTCCTCCATACTCGCCCACCACTGGCCTTCGGCACGCGTCTTGAGCGGCTCCTGACACGGCTTGCACACATCCCACCACTTCTGAGTTGTCGGGTCCGCGGCAATTTTGGCCATATCGGATTCGAAATCGTCACCGACGTATTCGAAATAGCTGAAGAGGTAGCCGTCCTTATGGTAAATCGAATAGTTACGAATATTGCATTCTGTAATCATCTTCAGCACGTCCGGCCAAACGCGTGCATGCAGTTGCTTGTATTCTTGAAACTTGTCAGGTTTGACCTTTATGACCATTCCATACCGTTGCATGACTTACCTACGTATCATTGATTTCAGATATCCTGGTCAAACTCACCCAAGTTTAACGGATAGTTTCCATACTCGCGGACCAGCTCAATTACATAGTCGTAAGTCTTCGGATCGACACTGTCCGGTACTGAGTGGTCAGACTGTAGTATAAATCCACCACCTTTGGCGGCATTGAGCTTGGTCAAAACTTCGCGTCTGACCATTTCGCGATCATTTGTAGCAAGCACGCTTACGTCAATATTGCCGTTAAATGCCCAGCGCTTGCCGAATCGACGCTTCAAATCAACTACGTCAAGGCCGGCTTTTGCTTCCAGCGGATTATATGCATCGACACCGGCTTCAATCATATCCTCAAAAAGCACGGAAGCATTACCGCAGCCGTGATAAATGGTTTTCAATCCGGCCGCATGGACGGCTTCACAAATGCGTTTCAGTTGTGGCTTATAAACCTTCCGCCAGTAATCCGGCTGAAAGAACATTCCCTTGTCATAAGCGATGTCGCCCCAGATATACATTCCCGAAAGTTTGTTCCCAACCGCTGCGACCTGACCTTCGACGATTCCGACCAAAAAGTCACCGAGCCTCTCGATAAACTTAGCCATTCGGTCAGGCGCTTCGGCAAGCTTTATCATGACGTTTTCGGTGCCCATGATGCGCCATATCATCTCATGCGGTTCACAAACGCTCCCGAAGACACAGAAATCATCTGAGTAGGCGTTCACTCGATCAACGTAAGATGGTAAAGCGAGGTTAAACTCGTCTGCGACTGAGTTGATCTGGTCGTCAATTGCCTCAAAATAGCGTCTCTTGTCCTTCGGATCGTCGAATTCAAAGGCCCCCATTTGGTTATAGGTTTTCGTTTCAAAGTCTATAAAACGCGGCATTGGGTATGTGCTGCGCCGCTCGACGGTTGCTCCAAAACCGGTCTTGACAACCGTGTACTCTTCCGCCTGTTCCAGAACCAGAATACCGCTGATATGTGGATCCATATTCGGAGTGATAACTATCATGTCGAGGTCCCAGTAACGATACGGGTCGAAATCGTCACCGACGTCCAGCTCCGCCCTGGCTCTGCGAAGAAAGTTTGTCCAGAAAAACTCACCAACCGGAACACGGTCTGTCTCGCGATGTTCAATCGCTGCAACCACCCGTTTAGTTTTTAACCGCCCGTCGTTCATATGAGCACCTAATCAAGGTGAAATACTTCTTCCATGGTTGCCCACCATTGGCCTTCTTCGCGGTTTGATAGTGGTATTTGACACGGCTCACATAACTGCCACCATTTTTGCGTGACAGGGTCGGCGGCCATTTTGTCCATATCGGCTTTGAAGTCGCCGCCGAGGTACTCAAAGTAACCGAACAAATAGTATTTGCCGTCGTCGAGTTGATGAAGGTAAATCGAATAGTTGCGTATGTTGCACTCTTTGATCGTCTTGAGGACACCCGGCCAAACGGCTGCATGTAGTTTCTTGTACTCATCCAGCTTCTCTTCTCTGACACCGATTACCATTCCATACCGCTGAACCTTTTGTTGCGCACAACCGGCGATGGTCGACACAATCACAGCCAATGTGATTATCAATACAAGCTTCTTCATATTACATATCTCCTTCTAAAATATATAATGCCTTCTTAACTAATATATACATTCATGTGCCGCATCGGCAAAAATCTTTATTTTCTCCGGCGGCGTTTCAAAAAAGTGGTCGGCCATCGAGCAGATGTATCCACCTTCATATCCCACCTTTTCAAATAACTCAAATACCTTATCGCGTATCTGCTGTTCCGTACCTTCTGTTACTACGTTGTATTGGTCTATGCCGCCGATTAGAGCCAGTCGATTCCCGACTTTTTCTTTAAATTCCCACGGCTCCTGGTTGCCTCCGATACTTGGGGCGGCTAATGTTTCCGAGGTATCACAGCCATTGGCGACTATCATCTCTTCAATTCCCAGTGTACCGCCACAGGTGTGGTAGGTAATCTTGAAACCTAATTCGCCAAGTGCATCATGCAGTTTCCGGTCGTAAGGCAGACAGAACTCCTCGTGGATTTTCGGCGAAATAAGAGTTGAAGATGCTGCACCACCACCGGTTTCGATTAGGTCAAACTTTGCCCCCTTCATCCCTTCGATAAACTGCAGCTTCTTATCTAACAGAATCTGCAAAAGCGTATGTACCCAGTCCGGCTTGTCAAAACAGGCCATTATCAATTCACTCACGTCCTTTAGACAGCACGCATGCTGCCAGCAGCCGGCCTGATCACCCCATACAAATCCGCGTAGAATACCTCGGTCCCCAATTTCATCATACAGTTCACTGACCGGCTTCGGGTCAAGCCTGGGTACAGGCATATATTTTCGAATCAGTTCGATATCATCGTCATGTTTTATCATATACTCAGTGATCCATGTGGTTTTGCGGTTGCCGCCAGTCTTATATGTCAGTGTTCCCTCTGGTGTAACAATTGTGTGATGTACAATCCGGTCGTCCGGATCGTCGTTAATTATCTTCGCCTCGTCCTTCCATTCGCTGGTGGAGACCTTGGAGAAGTCTGCTTTTGTTACCCAGAACTGTCCCATATCCGCAAAATACTGGATCTGTGCATCCATATCAAATTTTTCGAACGCCTCAATATCGCTTATCCCACACAGGTATTTGTCAAGGTGGTACGGCTGCCATTGATGAACTGAAACGGGCAGGCGATCAGGCTTGCCACGCTCCAGGGCACACATCATTCGCTCTTTACTTGTCATGGTCCGACTCGCAATACGATTCCTTTCTTAAGATTCACAATCCGCGGCAGCGTTTTAGCCTTTTTCGAGTGAACCGGCAACAGGGCCACCTGGGACGCAGAAGTGAGCAGGCCCAAAGTAGGAAAAGGCCAGACTCACGAAGATCCGCTCTTAAAGGACATTTATTTCTTCTCTTTCAAGCGAATATACCGAAAGTCAAAATCGCCGAGCTCTTTTTGAAGGCCCAGTCCCCTGTCGGCGGCGGTGCCGGTCTTCCAGGCCTTCTCGATGACCTCACCGTTCAGCTTGATGACAGCGGCACCATCGGTGATGTCCAGTTCCATGTCGTTCCATTGGCCCGGCGGGTTGCAAAAAGGCGCATACTTTTCGGTGTCGGGCAGGCAATTCGGATAGTCACGGACCTGGAACTGCCTGCCGTGAATGCACAGGCCGGAGTCAGAGACACGATCGGCACGAAACTGCAGACGGATAATCGCATTTTTACCGTACTTCTTCTCATGAAACAGGTGGCTCTTTGCAGTTTGGCAATCCAGATGGATGGCGCCATCGACGACGCTCCATCCGCTCAAGTCGCCGGTCTTCTGACCGGACCACCTGGCGGCAAACCAGCCGGTCAGGTCCTTACCGTTGTCCAGCCGGGTAAAGCCCGGCTCGAGTTTGAAGGGATTGTGGCTCGTTTTCCGCCGCCACTCACTGGTCAGCCTCTTGAGCAGGTCCACGGGCGTCGCCCCATCGTGCGCAACGATACGGTAGCGTAGATTGAGAGTCTGGCCCTTCTTAATCGATACTGGTCCGGGAGCGACGATGCACGGATTGACCATGGAAATGGGGGCAAGGTTGTGCCAGGTTGTCGGTGGATTGGCCGGGTGGTCGAGCACAGCCACGCCGACGGTCTTGCCGCTGTCGAGCTTTATCGTATAGTCGTACCAATCCGCGGCAGGCCAGTCGGTTTCGGGCTTTAAGTGATGGGGATTGGGCAGCTTTACCAATCCTGTTGGGCTGTAATAAGAGCCTTTACCGTCCTTTCGTCCTTTGGCACATAATCCGCCGAATGCCGTTTTGTCTAAGGTCACATCCATCGCCGGCGTTATATGAAAATTCAGGTCGATTATGTAGGCTGATTCCTTTTGCCGGGCGACAATGAACAATATTTCGTCAATCATTTTAACATTTCCGACAAGCCAGTCGTTGGCGACCTTCACCTTGGCGTGTTCCGTATCAGCTTGTAGAAGTCTGACGCTGCTGTTCTTGATGAGCCGTCCTTCGGTTGGCGCCCAAGCCCCCCAGCCCCAGAAATCCGCCTTCTTTCTGGCTTTTCTGGCACTTATGGAATGCCACGCTAAGAAAAGGCCCCGATGATGAGGATGGTCACTGGGGGCGAAATCGACGACCCTTTCTCCCGAGGGTGTGTTCAATGGATAGAGGCAGCAGACGCTGTTGGCGGCCAGCTTTGTCTCGGCGGGTTTTTTGGTCATGTATCGAAACATTGTTTTACCGTCCGGTGTTTTGAGGACCATTCCGTGTTCATCCGGGACAAGACTGTAGGCCTTTTTACCCTCATTCGCCGCCGGCGCCTCGCAGGAGATGCCTAATAAAATCAGCAGGAAAATAAATGGGCCCGCTATTGGTAATACAATTTTTGAATCTTGACTGTCGTCAGACAAGTATCGCATCTTGGTTGCTCCTTTCGTCAAGTTTCTGCTGTCACTCTTTCAGTTAAGAATATCTCTTCATTCTTACAATCGTTTGATTTTGATATTACGATACCAAACAGGCCTTCCGTGGTTTTGAAAACCGATATACCCTTTCCGGGCAAAGTCCGCAAGTGCCCGTGGGAATTTGTTCTCGGAGCCGTCCGGATTCTTTTTAGGTTCCGTCCACTTATTCAGGTCCATTTTGGTAATCTGCTCACCGTTGAGCACAACAGTGATTAAGTTGTCGTTACAGGTTATGATATAGTGGTTCCACTCGCCGGGCTCTTTAATTGTGTTCTTCGTCGGTGCCAGACAATCGTAAATAGCCCCGGCAGTACCTCCTCTGTTAAGTTTGTCACTTCCGAACGAGTTACTGACTTGCACTTCGATGCCGGTATAAACAGGGTTTCTCAAATCTGAAGTGCGGAGAAATATGCCACTGTTAGCTCGCTCCGGAATCTTAAACTCCAGATCAAGAACAAAGTTATCATAAATATCCTTCGCCCAGAGATAATCGTCGTTATGTTCCCTGCCGTCCATTTGACGGCGGAGAGTGACTACACCGTCTTCAACTATCCAGCTGTCGTCAGGCCCGTTAATCCAACCGGCCAAATCTTTGCCGTTGAACAAGGAAACAAAACCTTCTTTGCCGAGCTCCTTTCGGTTAAATCTGATACTCCCACAATTGGCCGCAGTAAGAAGAAAAACCGCAAGTATCATTACGAAAACCAAGTTCTTAATCTTCATCATTCGTTTCCCTCGTCTATCTTATGTAATCTTATTCAAAGCACTCCCAAACAACAAATTCTCAAACGTTTATGGGATTAATTATGCCACGGTATCCATGAAGGATACGTTTCTTCCGGCGACAGTCTAATCTTGACTCCCGGCGATGGTGTCTTTCCCCTGTAATAGAAAATATACAGACCGCCTTTGCCGGAGATTACAATATCGTTGTGACCGTCTTTGTCCATATCGGCAATATTGAGTTTCATACCGACGGCGATGGCATAATTGGATGCCGGATTGATATTCTCCTCACCCGAATACCACGGCAGGTGGTTATAAGACAGCACATGACGCTCGAACTTGCCGCCCTGAATGTCGTACCAAAAGGCAAACAGCGGGTCGTAACAACTAGTGTCACGGCCGTGATGGGCAAACAATCTCTTGCCGCTGACCAAATCCGGCTTGCCGTCACCATTGAGGTCATCCATGGCCATTGTATGAAACTGGCCAAAGTCCGTCTCAACCCAGATTTGCTTAAAGCTTCTCTTGCCGCCGTTGACCGATTGCTTCATCCAGACCAGACCATACGCATGTGAAGCGCCGATGATAATATCGTTCAGGCCGTCCTCATCAACATCATAAACAAGAATTGGATGGGAAGCCGCCCCGGAGCCTCTATCGACTTTGAACTTATAGTCTTCGTGAAAAGTCCACTTGTCCTTCGTGGGTCGGCGGGGCCCTTCGTACCAGCCCACCTGGGTAACGATGTCCATCCGCCCGTCCCCGTTGATGTCACCCAGTCCGTTTCCGTGCGTTTCGCCCTTTGTCCCGATTACATGTTCTACAAGCCATGGCTCCTTATCGATATGTTCGATCCACGTCATACCCTGGCCCGAAACCAGACTCCAGTGGTTGCAGAGAATATCATCGTCGCCGTCACCGTCTATATCACCATGGATGACTCCCTCCATCGATCTGGCCGAATGAATCCTTCGCCCTTTCCACTTTACTCCTTTTCTGCCCGGGTTCTCATACCAGAAGGCCCCCTTCATACGCATCCAGCCCGAGCTGACAATGTCCATCTTGCCGTCCCGGTTCACATCCATTGCGAACTCGCTGTTATCATCTGTTTCCGGCCCGTTCGTCTCGGCGCCGTCCCGGAAGTCCTTGTGCTTTTTCCAGTCCGGCGCTTCGTACCAGTTCCGCCCTGCCGCAATATCCAAATCGCCGTCACCGTCGGCATCCAGCACAGAGCAGCACTCACTGAACGGCCCAAACCAATAACTGTGGTTCGCCGGGTCATGCACCGGCCCGTCAATCTTGACGGGAATAAAAATCGGCTCCGCCGCGTATGAAACAACCGGAAGCACAATCAACAATACAATCTGAACACACATACAACTTTTCATGACAAGACCTCCTTAATAGTAAGCCAACATTCGGTATTCCCTGGAAAATCACAAAGTCCATCCCGCACGATACGGTTCTTTAACATATTTATTCGCCGCTTCACTGTTTCTAAATCTCATATTCTCTCCGTCCCAGTCCAGTTTCCCGCCGGTCCGAATAGCGATATTGCCCAACAGGACCGCCTCTGTTATGACCCCTGCCCACTCAAAGTGACATCCTGCCGATGGTCCACCCCTGATGGCCTCCACCCACTCTCCCCAGGTCCCCGACCCGCGTCGTAGACTCTTGCGTGGAAGCTTATAGGCCTTCATCTTCGACTCCGGGATGATTCTTGTCCCCAATATCGTGCCCTTGTCCCCTACATACATATTTCCTTCCGCCGGCAGGTTTCGACCGGCTTCCAATTCCGCTGGGCGCGGTGGCTTTATACCGCCGTCGTACCAGAACAGCCGCAAAGGCCCCATGCCCTCACGAGCCGGAAAATCAAAAGTGACAACCGATGCCAATGGAGCCGTCTCATCATAGACCTTTGTTGCGCTGGCGCTGATGCTCGTCGGATAGCGCAGCTTAAGGGCCTTGAACGGTGTATTGAAGTGATGACAGCCCATGTCACCGAGGGCCCCCGTGCCGAAGTCCCACCAGCCGCGGAAGTTCCATGGATGGTACACGGCCGGGCGCGGTCTTTTGCTCGCCTTCACCTGCTGCAGTGTTAAATCTCCCTCGCGCCACTCCGACACGAAAGGTCGCATCGGTGCCGGCCCTATCCACAGGTCCCAGTCGAAAGTCTTTGGGACATCCTCTTGACCGGGGGGTTGCAGCATACCCTGTGGCCATAAAGGACGGTTCGACCAGCAGTGTATCTCGCGTACATCCTCGATGGCGCCATCCCATATCATCTCGCACAGCCGGCAGGCTTTGTCCGATGTGTTTGCCGATGCCGTCACTTGTGTGGCTACTTTCGCTTTCTTAGCAGCCTCGACCAGAACTCGAGACTCATAAATCGTCCTTGTCAAAGGCTTGACGCAGCAGACGTGTTTACCTTTTTTTAACGCCGGCATAACGATGACCGCGTGCGTATGGTCAGGCGTTCCGCAGTATACCGCGTCAATCTTGTCAGCCTCAGCATCTAACATATCTCGAAAATTTCGATACTTCCGTGCTTTCGGGAAATAGTTGTACGTCCGCGCAGCATACACGTCATCCACATCGCACAGCGCAACAATCTTCGTATTGGCCTGCTGACTTATGCTCCGTATCTGGCCGTGCCCTACGCCGCCGACGCCTATTCCACCAACCTGTATTGTCTCACTCGGCGGGATACGACCTGCCCCTCCCAGAACGCGGCTGGGGACAATAGTAAAAGCCGCAAATGCGGCCCCCGCTCCATACATAAAATCACGACGTGATACTGCCCCCTTGTCGGCGTCTTTAGCAGGTTTCATAATGACTCTCCTCGTAAATAATATGTGATAGTTGGTTTTGCCGATATCAGTTTGCCGGAATCGCAATAGCGGCCCCGATTAATGTCCCATTGTCCAAACTCACTATCCAAAAGAAGCGATTGTTTTTATTTCTGTCATAGGCTAAGAATTCTACATAGGTAGGAATTGCTTAACATATTCCCGGCTTTGAATTAGTGACTTTTTTCGTATTTCGAGAGAGCCTTCATAAGCCCGGTCCTCAACCTCGACACAAGCACAGCCATCGTAACCGATATCAGTTAAAGCTGAAAAGAATTTACCCCAATCAACGTCTCCCAAACCCGGCAGCTTTGGACTGTGAAATGAAAGCGGAGTCGCGAGAATACCGACGTCATTAAGTTTATCACGCATCACCTTGGCATCTTTAATGTGCACGTGGAATATACGGTCCTTGAATTCGTAAATTGGCTTGACATAATCCATAAACTGCCAGACAAGATGGGAGGGATCGTAATTTAAACCGAAATTCGCTGATGGTATCTCTTCGAACATCCTTCGCCATATAACCGGCGACGATGCTAAGTTCTTGCCGCCGGGCCATTCGTCATTGCTGAAAAACATCGGACAGTTTTCAATACCGATTTTTACATTTTTTTCTTCGGCGTATCTCACAATCGGTGGCCAGACCTCCTTGAATTTTGCAAAATTGTCCTCCACACTCCTCTGGTGGTCCCTGCCGATAAATGTATTCATATTTTCAAGCCCTAATTTATTGGCGCCGTCAATTACCTTCTTGATATGTTCGATATAATAATCCGTTTTCTTTTTATCTGCTTCGAGAGGATTTGGATAATATCCGAGGCCGGAAATGCTGACACTCTTTTCTTTCAAAAAACTTTGAATACTTTTAATCTTCTCTTCGGACAGCTCTGTAACATCGATATGTGTTACACCGGCGTAACGCCTTTCTGCCTTGCCTACGGGCCAGCACATAATCTCAACACATGAATATCCCGTCTCTGCTGCAAAAGAAATGACCTCTTCGAACGTTTGATCTGCCAATATCGCACTTAAAAAACCAAGTTTAACCATCTTCCGGAACTCCTATTATGAAACTTCAATCCAAACTTTATTCTTATTACTCTCCATTATCTTCTCACACAGAATAAGCTCGCGCAATCCATCTTTGAATGTCGGATAAGAGGCAGTGCCCGACCTGTCACCGGATATGTGTGCATATACTTCCTTAAATAGCTGCTTGAAGGTATCAGGGAATCCTTCATTATGGCCGCCGGGATAGTCGATTAGTGTTCTTGTCTCCGGATAAACCAGCGATGGGTCTCTCATCATAACCTCATTATTGCCATCGCGCCTGCCTATCCATATCTGGTTCGGCTTCTCCGACTCCCACGCAATTGATTGCTTCGAACCGTCCATCTCAAAATAAAGCCTGTTCTTCCTCCCGGCCGCAACTTGATTGACCGTCATAACACCGCGGCCGTCATTTTCAAATCTAAAGAGAACCGTCGCATAGTCCTCGGTATTGATAGGCATGTCTTCATAGTCTTCCGGCTGCAGCACCTTTCCTGCATAGGTCTCGACGGGCTTTAACGGCTTCTTTCTTATCTTGTGAAATGTCGCAAAATCCGCACAGACCTCCTTAATTCTAAGGCCGGTGACATACTCGATAAGGTCCATCCAGTGAGAGCCGATGTCCGCAATGGCCCGCGACTCACCCGACTGCTCCGTCTCTAATCGCCAGTTATAATCGGTCTGGTAAAAAAGCCAGTCCTGTAGATACGACCCTTGCACGGCAAAGATGTCACCTACATCGCCCTTATCAACCATCGTCCGAACCTGCCTCATCAGAGGATAGTAGCGAATATTGAAGTTGACCGCGTTTACAAGACCTTTCTTGTCTGCCAGCTCGACAAGTTCCTCAGCCTCAGCCACACTAATCGCAAGAGGCTTTTCGCAGATAACGTGTTTCCCTGCCTCAAGCACCGCTTTTGCCATTTCGTAATGAAGGTAATTAGGCGAGCAGATATGAATACAGCCAATGTCATCGTCCTTTATAATCTGCTTATAATCACCGTAGTATTTCTCAATGTTCAGCATCTCAGCCTTGGCCTTGGCGACCTCATCAGAGCACTCAGCCAAAGCAGCAACCTCAACTCTTCCTAAACGCCGCAGCGCCTCAATATGAGCGGGTCCGATGAAACCCGTACCTATAACTCCGACCTTTATTTTTCCCATCTCAATGTCCCCTCGTTTCGAGAGTAATGCTTTCGATTATCCTTGGATTTTTTCACACTACATTTTATTTACCGGAATTGCCATTCTCTACAGTTCAACTCCTGTAGGCAAATTTGAAATCAATTCGTTATTGGCGTTTAGCATGACACCTTCTTCAATGACCAAAGCAGCATTTGCACCGTCTGTAACAGCACCTCTAACATTATGAACCTTCTTAACATCACCAATCTTAGCTACTGTTAAACCTGCCTCCAGAAGACTTTCATATAAATCATCATCAGGAACAACTTTGGCCAAAACAACCGTATCAACCTTTACCATTGACCTCACGAAGTCACTATTGACAATAACTACCGTTCCATCCTTCTTGATTTCCAGAACGGAAGCGTTCGCAATGACAGTGACCGGATGAACGTATGTTTTACTTTTCAGGCCTTCGCCATTGCCGCATGCAAACCGTTTCATCATCACGTCCCGATGACAAGGCTCCATCCATTCTGCAAAGTCCCGATTTTCGGCCACAATCGTTACTTTTTTCCCGGCGGTACCCAGTTTCTCGGCTGTGTCAGCGGCGCCGAAGTGATCGCCCCATATCAGCACGTTCTCCCCGCATTCAACGGGTTCCGCTTTGTCTTCCGGATAATATTCACACTTCGTATTCTTACAACGCAAAACATCCTCAAAGGTAACCACAAATGGCAGTTCGATTCCCGGAATTTCAGGTTTGGCAACCTTACCACCGCACGCACAAAGTACAACATCGAAATCTTTGAGGTCTTTGGCTGTCGGTTCCGTACGATATTTGATTTCGACACCCAGCTTTTTCATCCGGCATCTGAGCCAGTCGGCATGCCAGCGCATCTTGTTCTTACCGGACACGGTGCAGCAGTAAAGCATAGCCCCACCCAGCTCGCCTGTACTTTCAAATATCGTGGCTTTGTGACCGCGCAGCGCCGAGATACGAGCTGCCTCCATCCCCGCAGGACCACCTCCGATGATTGCCACTTTGCACGATTTTTTAGCAGGCTGTAAATGAATGAACCGCTCATCGCCAATCGCAGGGTTAATGGCGCATCGCATATCACGCTTTATCATCAGCGATTCCTGCCAGCAGCCGACAAGGCAGGAGATACACCTTCGTATATCTTCTTTCTTGCCTGCTTTTGCCTTGTTTGCCCAGTACGGATCGGCGATTAACTGCCGACTCATACCGACCATATCTGTCTTTCCCTCGGCTAATATCTTCTCACAGTAATCCGGATTTCGTAAGGAATGGCTGGTGATAACCGGGATTTTTACGTGTTTTTTGATTTCTTCTGCTGTATAGGTGTTCCATCCTTCGGGGTAATACATCGGGTCCATTACGGTTCCGGGTGATTCAAATATCCCCGCGCTGATGTCAACGTAGGCCAAACCCATTTCTTCCATAAGCTCAGCCACCTTAACGCTTTCATCAAGAGTTCGTCCTCCTTCAATCCATTCGTCTCCCGAATAGCGAATCCCTATTGGAAAGCTTTTTCCGCATTTCATTTGCATTCGATTAACGATCTCCATCGTGAAACGCATCCTGTTGATAAAGCTCCCCCCAAAGCGGTCATTTCGTTTGTTCACAAAAGGGCTCATAAATTGTGCAATTAAGTAACCGTGGGCTCCGTGAAGTTCCACCGCGTCAAAGCCCGCCTGCTGGACCCGCCAGGCAGCTTCTGCGAATTTCTCAATCAAATCATATATTTCCTCAACCGTCATTGCCCGAACCGACTTGCCTTGAACAATGCTCTCGGCATAAATCACTTCATGCCCGGCAGAGCCGGGGACATCTAATACATGGTCACTGGCGGACATCAAATTTTTGCGCGGCCAGGCAGCCTGTCGCCCCGGATGCTGTATCTGGACGGCACATTTCGCCCCGTGACGATGCATCGCCTCTGCAAGATGGGAAAGCCCCGGAATCAACGGGTCTTCATCAGCAGCCACACAGGTTACAGTAGGTCTTCCCGTTGCCTTATCAGGCGTTGTAGCGCCAACAATGATAAAGCCGCAACCACCTTTAGCAATTTGTTCATGATAGGTGATTACCCTCTGATTTACAGAGCCATCCGCGTTGGCAGAACTTATATCTGTCGGGACCATTGCTATCCTGTTGGAAATGACCATGTTGCCGATTTGGATTGGAGTGAACAGGTTTGGATAGTGTTTATTCTTCATGGCATATAACTCCTTGTTTCGTCAATTAGTTCGTTTTGCCTTCTCTTTTATAACATTCTTCCATAATGGTTTCCGTCCTTGTCGCGCCAAATCGTGTGCAGCCGGCTTCCCGGACCTTTTCAGCCATATCAAGGTCTCGTACTCCACCCGCTGCCTTGACCTGAACTTTTTCAGAAACTGTTTTCCGCATAAGCTGCAAATCCTCCAACGTCGCTCCGCCCGTGCCAAAACCGGTTGAGGTTTTCACAAAATCAGCCCCCGCTTCCTCGGCAAGCCTGCAGGCAATCTGTTTAAGTTCGTCCGTAAGATAGCAGTTTTCCAGAATGACCTTGACCAAAACATCCTGGCGATGGGCGGCATCTACCACGGCTTTGATGTCATTTTTCACGTAATCAAAGTCTCTGCCTAAGAGCTTGCCGATGTTGATAACCATATCCAGTTCGACCGCGCCGTCCTTTATGGCTTGTTCAGCCTCAAAGACTTTTGTTTCCGTCTTGTTATATCCGTGCGGAAAGCCCAGGACAGTGGTTGCCTTGACATCGTAACCTTCGAGTAGTTGTTTCACTAAAGCTAAAACAGAAGGGCTGCAGCATACGGTGGCTACTTTGTACTTCCTGGCAATTTCACAACCTTTGCGAATATCTTCTTCCGTCAACTCAGGACGTAATAAAGAATGGTCAATCATCTTCGCAATATCTTCACACTTGTAATTCATAGAGTTTCCTCCACAACTGAGATTGCCGTTATCGTTCTCAACATCAGCTATATCTTTCAAGCACCCCCGCTTGTTCGCTTTGCGAAGCACAGCAGCGGGGATTAACCTTTTTTGCGCGTCGACAATCATACACTTTTTGCTCCTGGAAGTCAAACGAAGTGTCTCCGGCCCTCTATTGTCAGGTCTGCCCCGGCTATTAAGGCCATCATCGCACCCTAAAGAGCGGAAATAGTCATAAAGAGGCCGTGGTTGGCCGCCATGGTTAATTGTAACTTAGTTTCGATTTATGGCTGGCTGCGCGGTTCTACACCAAGCAGGTGCCGCACGAAGAAATCCATGCGCCGCCTGCTGGCGTAGGGGGTCTCACCCACACCGTGACCACGCCCCGGTACTATCAGCAGTTCAAAATCTTTATCTGCTTTTATAAGCGCGTCGACGACCTGCATGGTTGAGGCGGGGTCCACGTTCTTATCGAGTTCCCCGACGGTGAGCAGCAGCTTACCCTGTAGTTTGTGAGCTTGTGTTACGTTAGATTGTTCTTCGTAATGCGGCCCAATAGGCCAGCCCATCCAGAGTTCATTCCACCAGATTTTGTCCATTCGGTTGTCGTGGCAGCCACAGTCGGTGACTGCAACCTTATAGAAATCACCATGAGCCAACAGGGCACGCAGCGCGCTTTGTCCACCCGCTGAACCGCCATAAATACCGACCCGCGCAAGGTCCATACAGGGATACTTCGCTGCAGCGGCCTTCATCCATAGAATACGGTCTGAGAAGCCGGAGTCGCCAAGGTTTTTCCAGCAAACATCATGAAATGTCTTTGAACGGTGCGACGTGCCCATGCCGTCAATCTGCACAACAACAAAGCCAAGTTCAGCAATGGCGTGCTGGCGAGTTTGCAGCCCAAAGGATTTCGGCACAAACGCACCTTGTGGACCGGCATAAATCTGCTCGATTACCGGGTATTGGCGATTCGGGTCGAAATTGCTCGGACGGATGA
>Ga0307379_10007033_pt1 | contig 15349 bp, 6 predicted proteins | sample UN2MG_FD_202237 | JGI IMG/M metagenome (GOLD analysis project Ga0307379, IMG submission 202237) | Soil microbial communities from Risofladan, Vaasa, Finland - UN-2 | ecosystem: Environmental > Terrestrial > Soil > Coastal area > Acid sulfate soil | place: Finland: Risofladan, Vaasa | collected... | reverse complement strand
AAAAAACCGCCGCAAGGAACTTGCTCGTTTCTATCATTACAAGAAACATAACCTATTGGCTCCATTGAGACTTAAGCAGAGAAGATGATGTCGGACAGTACAGCTACTACGGTTGATTGAATTTTTCTCCCAAATCACGGATACAAAATCAATGATAAAGCTTGATTTTTCGGGACAGACTTGAGATGCTGTTTAGAACGAATCTCAGTAATGTAGCTTGGTGGATATAAAGGAAAAGCCCAGGTTGGAGCCATCAGCTGAAGCCGGTAGCAATGGGATAGATTTTAAATCAATTACTCTAAACAGCAGAAAAGAAGGCGATCATGTGTCGAATTATGAACTCATTATTTCGGTATGCTGTAATTTTCTTTTGGACGATTCTGGTTTGTTTGCCGGTATACTCAGCGGCCAGAAAGAAATCTGCGGCTACCAAGGCTCTATCCTGGGAAAGCCCGCTTTTGGGAAAGTCAATCTCGTGCGCGGTTTACCTGCCCGATTCGGATGTCGAAAAGAAGCTGGTTGTAGTTTATTTGAAAAACCTTCCTACGCCGCGTTTGGGCGAGCTGGACGACGAGACATTGATCAAAGGTTTTCTCGATCAAGGCATGGTTGTAATCGAGGCAGACTACGAAAATGACCCACGGGCAGTGGCACCTGAAATTCTCCCTGAAATCGATCGCTGGTATAACTACCTTTTCCAGACTGAAGATTATCCCGTAGATAAGGATTGGATATATATTGTACCAGAGGGGTATACGATAGACCGTGGAGTCCATATATGTGAGTTTAGGGGTGGTCCTGTAGGCATGGATGTGATATATCCATCAGGCAAGAGTAATCCCGTCCCATTGATGCTTCAGATTACATCGACAAAAGATCGCGGAAAATGGATCAATCAACGTGCCTACTACATCTATGGACTCCTGACGACCGGATACGCCGGTGCCATCATGGACTGGAATGGCACCGGTCCAGGTGCTGTCCCTGGCGGAGATGTATTTCCGGAGAAACGGGCTGCCCGGTTACTTCGGGCAAATGCAAACAAATGGAATCTCTCCGGGAAACTAGGTGTCACGGGACACTCTAAGGGAAGCAGCCGAGCTGGAAAGACGGCTTTCATAAATGAAGGCGACTGGGAAGCAGACCGCGGTTCTTATGCCGGGGAGTCCGACCGTTTCCAAGTGGTTTTATTGTCTGCCGGACAACACGCACCCGAATTTCTAATAGAAGATGGATTTCACAAGCCGATCAGGGAATCTAAGGAAGAACTGAGGAGAGTTAGCAGTATGAGATTTATAACTCCAGATGATCCACCGGTTTTTCTTTGCGTTGGCGAATTAGATAGAAAGTTTCGAGTCGAGCAGATGAAACGCGTAGCAAACCAATGCGAGAAAGTTGGTCTGGAACATCGGTTCATCCTCCAAAAGGGTATGGACCATATGTACATCCCCGACCCAGAAGTTATTGGAGAGATATTCAGCTTTTTCGATAAACATTTGAAGACCGAAGCATTGCCTGTTACTCCTGTCACTTTCTATTCGCAATCCGTGGCACGCGAGTTGGTTTTCAACATCATCCTGCCCGCAGGATACGAAGACAGCTCCAAGCGCTACCCCGTGCTTTATCTATTACATGGGCGTGGCGGAGACCTGGAATATTGGCCCGGAATGGGCGTGGCGGAATATGTGGCCGAGTTAGACCTCATTGTTGTCATGCCGGATGTGGGCATTTCATGGTATGTGAACTGGGCCGAGAGCGCTCCAGGGGAGAAGAACGACTGGGAGGAATGCATCACGAAGGACCTGATCGGTTTTGTGGACGCCCACTACCGGACGGTTGCTTCGAGACAAGGGCGCGCCATTAGCGGCGCGTCAATGGGCGGGTATGGAGCGCTCACACTCGGCTTTTTGCATCCGGATCTGTTCTGTTCGGTCAGCAGCCATTCGGCGGCGCTGCGCATAACAGATCGTTGGCGCGACCGGCTGAAAAACATATGGGCCAAACCCGTGGTTGCCGCCAATTCCGGTACGACCGCTCAAGGGACCGAGAAAAAACACCCCGCCTCGTTGGCTGGTTATGAGCCCAAGGGACGCATTGTCACCAACACAGACCAGATCGATGCCTTAGACCCCTACAAACTCGTGCTGAAAGTGTCTCCGGAACAGCTTCCGGATATCCGAATTGACTGCGGCATTGACGAGAGTCTGGGCGAATTTTCACAAAGGCTCGCCAAGCTTCTAATGGAGCACAAGATAACTTTCACATTCTCGCAAGAGCCGGGCCGCCATACCATGGAACTCCATACCAGCGGGGTAAAACGATCCATTCCCCATCAGTACGCTGTGATGATGAAGCAACTCGGCGGAACCTTACCGGATAATCCCGGTAGCCCCGCATCCTTATGTGCTGAGGAGACGGCACAAGGTTGGGTGGCTGAGCCCAATGTCGTGGAGAGGTACATAGCACGCGATAAGGACAAGAACTTCTATAGTGGTGCGCCCGCGGACATTAAAATCATCTACCGCGAGAAGGACATTCCCCCCTATACCCTACCAGATGCCCTCAAAATGAACGATGGCTCAATAGTTACTGATGCCGAAACCTGGAAAAACCGTCGCCGACCCGAGATCCTTGAACTTTTCCGTACGCACGTACACGGCCGCGAGCCAGTTGGTCGTCCAGAGGGTATGAAATTTGAACTTGGCCCGGTGGATCGGGAAGCACTGGAGGGAAAAGCAATCCAAAAAGATCTGGCGATCAATTTCACAGGTAAGGCTTCCGGACCGCGGATGGACATGCGCGTCTATACGCCAAATGATACAACAAGACCGGTCCCCTGCTTTCTTTATCTGGGGCGATCTTTTAGTTCACCGCAATCACGATTTGAAGGAATCCTGCCGGAGATTATGTCGCGGGGCTATGGCCTGGCTGTAGTTGACAGGGAGGGCATTGACCCAGATGATTACGACGAATTTAAGAACGGCGTCCATGGCGCATTTGATCCGCCAGGCGAGCGTCCCGGGGATGCGTGGGGCACGATTGCTGCGTGGGCGTGGGGCTTGAGCCGGGCTCTTGACTATCTCGAAACGGACAAAAATGTGGACAGCAGCCATGTGGCTGTCATGGGCGTTTCACGTGCCGGGAAAACAGCGCTTTGGGCGGGCGCGCAAGACGAACGTTTCGCTATGACGATCTCGATCTGTTCCGGTTGCACCGGCGCGGCGCTGAGCCGTCGTCGCTTTGGGAATCCTATCAACGTCTTGAACGGGCGCAACCCGCATTGGTATTGCGAGAACTACAAACAGTACGGAGGGAACGAAGACGCGCTGCCCATCGACCAGCACATGCTTCTGTCGCTGATAGCGCCGCGCCTTCTGTATGTCAACAGCGCCGACACGGACCTGTGGGCCGATCCACGCGGCGAGTTTCTCGGCGCGAAGCACGCCGAACCAGTTTACCACCTCCTCGGCGTAATGGGCTTGGAGGCCAAACACATGCCAGCGATCGAGTGCCCCATTCAAATCGGACGTATTGGCTATCACATTCGCACCGGTGGCCATGGCCTTGAAGAGTACGACTGGCTCCGGTATCTCGATTTCGCCGATAAACACTGGAAAGAGAAATAGCTGCACCGTCTTAGGAAAGGTATTGAACAATGAAATCAATATATATCTCCCGCTTCAACATTCTTGTACGAACCGTCGCGATGGCTGCCGCATTGGCCGTACTAGTCGCATCGGGCAACGTCCAGGCCGCGACCAGCCCTCCCAATTTCATTTTGATCCTCACCGATGATCAAAGCTGGGTGGGTTCCTCTGCCCTCATGGATCCTGAAAACCCGGATACCAAGAGCAATTACTACCAAACGCCCAACATCGAACGGCTCATGGAAAGTGGCATGCGTTTTACCGATGGCTACGCCCCAGCACCCCTCTGCTGCCCGACCCGACGCAGCATCCAGGTTAGCCAAACCCCGGCGCGTCACCTTATGCAAAAAGACCAAGAAGCGTGGTCCGCACGTTACCGCAAGCAATTGAACATCCCGCGCATGCTCAAAGCGGCAGACCCCCGCTATAAAACCGCCCACTTCGGCAAGTGGGACCACCGCTACGATGAAGTCACACCGGAAGAACAAGGTTACGACGTCTCCGACGGCTACACCGGCAATGGTACAGGCGGCGGTAAGGGCAGTGGTGGGCCCGCTGCCAAAGAAGACCCGAAACTCATGGACCACATAACGCAGGAAGCCATCAACTTCATGCGGAAGCAGGCTGCCAGCCAAATTCCGTTTTTCGTTCAGATGTCGCACTACGCCGTCCACCTCGACATCTTCTACCGCCAGGAAACACTCGAGAAAACCCGTACATGGGAACCCGGTCGACGGCACCGTATGCCTGAATTCGCGGCGATGACTTACGACGTCGACCAGACCATCGGCCAAATACTCGACGAGGTCGAACGACTTGGTATCGCTGACAATACATATATCTTCTACCTTTCCGACAACGGCGGACGCAACACGATACCCAGATCACCAGAAGCCCCACTTGTCCGCAACTATCCTCTCCGCGATGGCAAAACGTCAATGTATGAAGGAGGCCTCCGGGTTCCGTTCGCGGTCGTCGGTCCCAACATCCAGCGCAATTCAGTTTCGCGCGTACCCGTAACGGGCCTCGACATTCTGCCCACACTCGCAGAACTTTCCGGCTACAACAAACCGCTTCCAGAGAACATAGATGGAGGCAGCATGCTCTCCGTTCTTAACAACAAGGGCCAAGGTGAAGTCCGGCGTAACAATCCTTTCCTCATCTTCCACCATTCCGTCAGCCGCCCAGCCGAAACGGCGCTCCGTCTTGGCGACATGAAACTCGTTAAAACCTGGAACGAGAACCGTCTCGAACTTTTCGACCTTTCCAAGGACATCTCGGAAGCAAACGACCTCTCGACAAGCATGCCCGAGCAAACCCAAAAACTCCACACGATGATGATCAATTTCTTGGAGAGCGTTAACGCTGACACAAGCGTACAAGGTACACGCCAACGACAACGTCCATCCCAAGGCATGCGGGATGTCCGTAGCGGCACAACAGGTGAAATGAGTGACACCTCGGATCCGGCCAGTAATCCCACCCGCCTGACGTTGGACTCGGATTCCGTTACGGATGCCGATTTGGAAGCGGCAAAAAAACTATCTAAATTGGAAAGGCTGGACGTGCTCAACGGCAACATTACAGACGCAGGTCTGAAGCATGTGCAGGAAATGACCAATTTGAAAATGCTAAGCCTTAAAGGAAGAAAGGTCTCAGATGCCGGCCTCAAATACATTCAAGGGCTGATCCAGCTCGAAATGCTCAGTTTGGAACGCACCCAAGTTGCCGGGCCGGGCCTACAGCACTTGAGGGGATTATCTAACCTGCGTTATCTGAATCTTAGGAACACCCCTGTTTCGGACACCGCGATCGATTTTCTGAGCGAGCTGACCACACTTCAAACGCTCCGCCTAGACGGTTCCAGAATCTCCGAAACAGGGGTCAATAAAATTCGAGAGGCTTTGCCTGATTGCAGAATCTCCCACTCGACTACGCAGCGGAGATGACTTAGCCGTTTCTCGCGCGGTTGACGGTGGGTATTACAGGAGAAGAAATAATGAAAAACCACAAAAGAAATGCGATAGTAAGCAGAAAGATATTACGGCACTCTGGAATGATTCAAGTCGTTTTGTTTTCCTTATTAATCCTCAGGGCCTTTGTACAAGATGTGTATGGGGCCGACCCTGCCGAATTGCAGACCTATTTGCGGAAATCGACTGTGTGGCACAGTGCCAAGCTCGAGAAGGTTATACCGCTCAGCGTTTATTTTGCCGACAAGGAGAGCGCATCGCCGCAACAGGCACCGGTCATCGTCTACGTCAAGGGCCTCGCCGTCGAGCGCGTGGGCCGGGAAAGCGACCTCGCGATCCTCTCGGACTACATCGAGAAGCGCTACATCGTCATTAGCGTCGACTACGGCAGTGATGCGCGCGCCGTGTCGCCCGCAATCGACGAGAACTTGCACGCGATTCTCGGCACCATCTACGGCACGGAGAGGAATGAAAAAAGTCCTTTGCTCGGCAGCCTCGGCCTCGAGCCGACCCCCGCGCGCTGCTTCTTCCTGCCCGCCGGATATCGCGTTGCCACGGACCTGGTATTCTGGGATGTCGACAAACACGGCTCGCACGGTACGATGAAACGCGTCGTCCGGGCATACAACGAGCAAGTGGTCGACGAGAAAGGCCGCCACCATGTCGCGGGCCGCTCGCTCGCCTCCTCCCCCGGCGACTTGATCGACCGCGACGGCGCGCCTCTCGACTGCAAACTGCGCATGGACATCATCTATCCATCGCAAGCCGACAAAAAAGTGCCGCTGATCTTTTGGATTTCCACCACGACGATCAGGGCGCCAAGCTCTTTCCCCAGTGGATACCGCCCTCACATGACCGGCTTCCCCATGCGCGGCTATGCCTACGCGATCATCGACCACTGTTACAATCCCGTGGCGTTGCACTACGGGCATTTTAAGAACGGCTATTCGCTCGACAACATCAACGGTCTGAAGGCCTACACCGCCGCCATCCGTTTCATCCGTGCCCACGCCGACGCATACAATGTCGACCCTCGCTATATTGGCGGATGGGGACACTCTAAGGGCGCCTACGCCATCACGCGCCTCTCGGAGCCGAAACACGCCGAGCGCGGCGCCGAGTACCAACGTATCGAGGGCGAGCCCGAGGGTAGCCCCGAGCCTCAGCCATGGCCCGGCTACTCGAGCCGTATCACCGCCGGCTACCAATCCATGGGCAACGGCACGCGCCGCAGCGCGCAGTACGTAACCGAGGACTATGCGGCCACCATTGTGGCGTGCGGCGAGCTTGACCATTTTAACCATTGGCTCGACTGGCCCCGAGTGGTCGATGCATACGAGCGCGCCAACGCCAATCACGTCGCGCTCGGCATGCTCGGGCTCGGACATGAACTCCCCTACGACCGCGATGAGGAGTTGGGCGTGGACCGATATGAATTAGTGATGAGTTTTTTCGACCGCTATCTAAAGGTGGAGGAAAAGCTTGCGCCCGCGGTCTTGTCTACGACGCCGCGCGACAAGGCAGAGGATGTTGCTCCATCGGAACCGATCACAATCCAGTTTGCGCCAGTTATGGATGAAGCAAGTATCGTTGATGGCCGGGGTGTAAAGATAATCAGGAGCCGCGACGGTTCACCGGTCAAGGGTTTCTGGACCAGCTCACGGCAAGGCGCCAGGTTCACGTTCGCGCCGAAAGAAGATTTCAGAGCGGGTGAGAAATATAAGGTCATTGTCACGACGCACGTCAAGAACGAAGCAGGTACCCCTCTGGATGAAGCGAGGATCACCGAATTCACGGTCGGAAAAATGGCAGTCGAAACTAAGACAAGCGCAGCGAAAAAACCGGCCATCGTCGCCCTTGAAAGCATCGGGGCTGTGGTCGAGGTGGACGGGACAGGTTCGGAGCAGTTTGCAGTTAAGGTCGATTTGCGTTCCGGCAAGGTCACGGACGCCGAACTCGAACACGTGAAACGATTGACCCGCCTTCGTGAGTTGCGTCTTGATGGCATCCCAATCACGGACGATGGGCTCAAGCATCTACAAAAAATGACGAGCCTGCAACGATTGGACCTGCCCAATACGCGCATCACCGATAACGGCCTGAGCTACCTCAGAGAACTCAAGAACCTGAGTGCGCTAAGCATCAAGGGCAATCGAGTCACCGATGCCGGGCTCAAACATTTGCAGGGGCTGACGAATCTCGAAATGCTGAGTCTCGGTCCTAACCAGATTTCCGACATCGGTGTTATATCATTACGAGACTTAACTAAGCTGAGGTATCTAAACCTAACGGACACACAGGTCACCGATTCGGTGTTTGAGTATCTGAAGCCCTTGACCAATCTGCGTACACTCCGACTCCGCGGCACTCGAGTCACCGAAAAAGGTGTTCAGGATATGAAACAAAGGTTACCCGACTGCAATGTTTCGAGATGAAGCCCAACAAGGACTCAAAAAGGTCTCGGCGCAGATAGTTAAATTACTTTATCCTATGAGTTCAACACCGACACATAGAAAGGATTTTCAATGCGAGGAAAAGGCTTTGTAATCGTTTTTGGATTTGTCCACGCCTTATGTTCAATGAACGCCATAGGGGAAGAAACGCCCAAAGGCTGGGTAGCGCCAAGCTCTATTGTGGATGCCCTGGAGGCCCGAGATTTAGCCAGGAACCGCGATACCAATTTCCGTGAAGAGAAAGTGCCGAAGTATACACTGCCCGATCTGCTCGCAATGGCGGACGGGAGAAGAGTCACCGACGCAGATGCCTGGCGGACCCAACGCCGGCCGGAAATCCTTGAATTGTTCCGCAAGCATGTCTACGGACGCGCGCCGCTCGGCCGTCCCGAGGGCATAACCTTCAGGGTATTCGACCTGGAACGGAACGCGATGGACGGCATGGCGACGCGCAAGCAAGTAGAGATTAATTTTGGCGGCGGGCAAGACAGTCAGAAGATGAACCTTGTGGTCTTTCTTCCCAACGGCGCCAGGGAGCCGGCGCCAACCTTTCTCCTGATTTCTCACCGGGATCGGAGCAACCTTGATCCTTCCCGCAAGGTCAAGAGCGGTTTCTGGCCGGCGGAAGAGATAGTCGAGCGTGGTTACGGCGTTGCCGCCTTTTATGCCGGAGATCTGGATGAGGATAGCTTTGATGAATTCCAGGATGGTGTTCATGCTCAGTTTGATGAACCGGGCCCGCGCCCAGCCGACGCATGGGGAACGTTGGCGGCGTGGGCATGGGGCGCCAGCCGGGCAATGGACTATTTCGTAACCGATAAGGAATTCGACCATCAGCGTGTAGCTGTCGTCGGCCATTCTCGTGGCGGCAAGGCAGCACTGTGGGCGGGAGCCAGGGACGAGCGCTTTGCGATGGTGGTCTCCAGCAGTTCAGGCTGCGGCGGTGCGGCGCTCAGCCGGAGAAAATATGGGAATCCCGTCGAAATCATGAACACAAAACATCCGCATTGGTACTGCGATAACTATAAGCAATACAACAACAACGAGGACATGATGCCCTTCGATCAGCACATGCTTTTGGCACTGATTGCGCCGCGTCTGCTCTACGTGTCCAGCGCCAGCGAAGACCTTTGGGCCGACCCGCGGGGTGAATTTCTTTCCTGCATACATGCCAATCCTGTATACCGCATCCTGGGAGTCAAGGGATTGCAGGCCAAAAACATGCCTCCATTGGACAGTCTCATTCACACTGGTCGAATCGGCTATCATATCCGCACCGGCAGGCATGACCTGACCGAATACAATTGGCATCGTTACTTGGATTTTGCCGACAAGCACTGGAAAGACAAATAATAATGGATTCTTAAACAATCATTCTTGAAGGAGGCAATCGTGCATCGAATTCTGAACTCACCATTTTGGCTGGCGGTGGTTTTCAATTGGACAATGCTGGCTTGTTTGCCAGCACACTCGGCGGTTGAGAAAAACTCTCAAGCCGCCCAAGCTATGTTCTGGGAAAGCCCGCTTTTGGGAAAATCGGTCTCGTGTGCGGTTCGCCTGCCCGATTCGTCGGCCGAGAAGAAGCCGGTCGTGGTTTATCTGAAAAACCTTCCGGCGCCGCGCCTGGGCGAGCTGGACGACGAGACATTGATCAAAGGGTTTCTCGATCAAGGCATGATGGTGATCGAGGCGGACTACGAGGGCGATCCGAAAGCGGCGGCGCCCGAGCTGTTGCCTGAAATCGACCGCTGGTATGGGTATCTGTTCAGGACCGAGGAACACCCGGTGGACAACAATTGGATCTACATTTTGCCTGCTGGCTATACGATCGATCGAAAAGTAAGGATTTGTAAAATTGGAAACCGTCCCGTTAACATGGATGTGTTTTATCCTTCGGGTCGGTCAGCCAGTGTACCGCTGATGTTGCAAATTTCTTCAACCCCGGGAGTGGGCAAATGGATAAACCAGCGCGCCTATTACATTTATGGTCTGATGACTACGGGATACGCAGGTGCTATTATGCAGTGGACCGGTGGTGACCAGCTTTCGCCGATCGGGCGTGTGTTCCCTGAGAAGCAGGCCTCGCGGCTCTTGCGTGCAAACGCCAATAAATGGAACCTTTCGGGTAAACTGGGTGTTACCGGCCATTCCAAAGGTTCCACCCGTGCTGCAATGGCCGCATTTGTGAACGAGTCAAAATGGGAAAATGACCTTGGCCCTCACGCTGATCAGTCGGCCAAGTTTCAGGTTGCGCTGATTTCAGCGGGACGGCATGTCAGGGAACTGCTCATTGAAGACGGGCTTCTCAATGAAGAGTCAAAAAAGGTGGCGGAAGCGACTCTGAAACAGCGAAAAGAGGTTCCCGTCGAGGAAATCCGCATCGGAAGTTCCGCTGCCTACGTGACACCCGACGACCCGCCAGTCTTTTTATCCGTTGGTGAGTTGGATAAGCAATATCGCGTTAGTCAAATGAAACGATTGGCTGCAAGGTGTGAAGAAGTTTGTTTGGAATACAAATTTATCCTTCAAAAAGGAATGGGGCATATGTACAACCCTGCCCCGGAAGTCATCGGGGAAATTTTTCGTTTTTTCGACCGACATCTGAAGACTGAGTTTGCCGATGTCGAAGACCTGCCGCTCCAGAAAGGATTGCCTGACCCGTTCTTAATGCCCGGCGGCAAGCGGGTTCAAACACGTCAGGACTGGGAGAAGCAGCGCAAGTATATCAAGGCGATGCTGGCGCACTACCTCTACGGCCAGATTCCGCCTCTGCCCAAGGAGATTGAGGTCGAGCAAATCGCCTCCGAGCCGGTTTACGACGGCAAGGGCGTCGAGGAACAGTATACGCTGACGATCCACCGTAAAGGAAAAAGCGTCATGTGCCGTTTTTTAATCGTACGCCCGTCGCTGAAGAAACGCTACCCGACCATCATTAAGAACGACCGCATCTCATTCGATGCATCGCCGGAGCGCGACGGTTCGTCTCAAAGTTTCGATCCGGGAGCCGAGGCCGTCAAACGCGGTTACCTCCTTTGCCGGTTCCATCGCACGGATTTGGCATCGGACGTCCAGGACGAAGGCCGAAAAGCCGGCGTCTATCCTCTTTATCCGGAATACGATTGGGGCGCCCTTGCCGTTTGGGGCTGGGGACACGGTGTGGTGCTGAACGCACTGGATCAATTGGGCGTGGCCGATATGAGCAAGGTGGTTGCGACCGGCCACTCGCGCGGAGGCAAGGCAGCGTTGTGCGCCGGCATCTATGACAATCGCATTACCATTACGGCCCCCAATTCGTCCGGGACCGGCGGCACGGGCAGCTTGCGCTACTTCGAGGAGGGCCAGAAGCCGCAGACGATCGGACATCATATCGGACGAAACGAGCATTGGTTTCACCCTCGGTATTTCCAGTTTGCCGAAAAGGAAGATCGCTTGCCCTTCGATGCACATTTCGCCAAGGCGCTGATCGCCCCGCGGGCTCTGGTCAACTGCCACGCCCGTCAAGACTACTGGGCCAATCCGTACGGGACCGAGTTGACGCATCGCGCCGCCGAAATCGTTTTCGAATGGCTGGACGCTGGAGACCGCATCGGACTGCACTGGCGCGAGGGCGGGCACGCTCAAAACCAAGAGGATTGGGCGGCCCTGTTGGATTTCGCGGATCACCATTTTTTTGACAAGAAAACGGATCGGAGATTCGACAACTGGAACTATCCGGACGCCGAACTGCCTTTTGACTGGAAGGCGCCTGATGTGGCGCCACTTGGTGGATGGGAGGATGCCGTGTTGATTTTGGAGGCGGGGCCCCGACCGCCAGCAAACCAGCGCACCAACACCAATCGCAACCAGCCCACGATGTCCACGGAAGACTTGCTGAAGCTAACTCCTGACGGCGTTACCGTCTTACCGGATATCGCTTACCGCCAAGGGAATGAAGCCTGGAAACTCGACCTCGCCATGCCGAAAGAACGCGGTGATGCACCGCATCCGGCCATTATTTACATTCACGGCGGCGGCTGGACGAAGGGCGACAAGCGTAGCAAGGGTATCGGCGCTGTCCTGGCTTACGCAGCCAAAGGCTTCGTCTCCGTCTCTGTCAATTATCGGCTCGACGTGGACAAAAAGGCGTGCGTCGAGGATGTCAAGTGCGCCACCCGCTGGCTCCTCGCTCACGCAGAGCAATACAACATCGACCCGAACCGTATCGGCGCCGCGGGCAATTCGGCAGGTGCTCATTTGGCGTTGATGCTGGCTGTGTGCCCGGCATCTGCGGGACTCGAAGGCGACGGCCCATACCAGGAATATTCGAGCATGGTGCAAGCCGCCCACTGCAGCTCCACTCCAATCATGCCGGGTTTCCGCAGAGGTAAAGGCGCCAATCAAGACTTGAGGAAGATACAGCCTATGACCTACATCAGCGCCGATGTCCCGCCAATCTATCTTATCCACGGAACATTGGACGAAAAGGCGCCGGTGTCCTACGTCGACGATTTTGTCAAAGCTCTACGCCAAACCGGCGTGAAAGATATTACATACAAGCGCTACGCCGACGGCACCGGCCACGGCGCCTATGTCAAGCACATTGAGGAGGCTCGCCCCGCGCGCGAGGCGTTCTTCGCACGGATACTGAAAAAATAGCGCCTTCGCGCCACAAGGTTAAGGCAGTGGCCTTGCGGACCGTTACATTTTCATCTTTCAAAGACTCGACGAGCGCGGGGATGGCCTCCTTCGCTTCCCGGCTCAATGAAGTGTTTTGCGGCGTAATTCGTGAAAGTTGGGCTGGAGCATCGGTTCATTATTCAAAAAGGCATGGACCATATGTACAATCCGGCCACGGAAGTCATTGGAGAGATATTCAGCTTTTTCGACAGATACTTGAAGCCGTAATCGCGTCCCGGAAAATTGTTGACGTTGAGGGGGAATCTTGGTATTATGGGGCTTGAAGCTTTCAGGAGTGTTTCAAAAAAGTGTAAATGGCGGTAACCTGGCAATGGTTACCTGTTGAGATGGAACCGTAAACAACGGTAAGCCATCCTGAGTAAGGTGTAGTCAACCGCTCAGTAGTTGAAACGAATTGAAGAGAATTTACTGAAAGGAGTAACAACAAGTGCAGCGAGGTGAAGGGTGATGCCCTGAATCTGACACGTAGCCCCGAGAACACTGTATTTTGGGAATGAGCCGATCCTCTCCCATTGGGCGCAGGCCAAGCGGCGAGTACGCTACAGACGAGAACGAAGCCGACACCCCGGGGTCTCAGACAGCATCGAGCTGCACAACGATGGGTAAGTAACCAGGCGAGCGACGATCAAGGGCTCTTGGGGAATCATCCGCAATGGAAGTACCCGAGTACCTGAATCAATATAAAAAGAGGTTCAGGGAAGGCCGCGTCGCGAGTGATGGGGACCGGTGTGCTGCAATGGCCTAGCGATGAAGCGATTAACTACCGCTGAGCGAAGGTCCTCACGTTAGGTCGCCCGTGAAGGAAGAAACACTGACATCATGCGAAGGATGACATAACAGTGGCAACAGATCTGACACGGATAGGACAAAATTGTACTGAATGGCTTATCGGGGAGCCGGATGTGGGAAAGCCGCTTGTCCGGTTCTGAGAGGGACAGGAGCGCAACTGTGATATGGATGAAATATTGTGGCACCGCCGCGAAAGCAGGCGGCAAACAGAGAAAACAAACATCATCCTGGAATCATGGAAGTCTCCTGTCTACTCGAAAAATCCCGGTTAAACCCATAAGCTTGAGACAGATCTTTATTGACGAGAAACAGTTAATTTGGTATAGTCAATGTAGTCTGTGGATTTTGGTTGAAATGATCCAAATAATTCGGGTAGAATAATGTGCAGGATTGCCGTTTATGAAGATATATGGGAAATCCAGGGTTAGATAAGAAACTTGGTGAAGTTGCTGAGCATAAATATTCATTTTACTATTTCCGGATGTATTTATGAGAAGATATTACGTTGTGGCTTTATTGCTGGCAGGGATATGCATAGCTATCGCCGGTGACAATGCATGTTAATAGTAGTAAAACAATTGTGGCGCAGCATGATAGGAACATACTTTCTTTATGAGAAATAACAGATAATCGTAGTGGGTGGGCACACACCCGAATTGCTTTATGTCTCTTTGAAAAAGAAGGGCAAATGCCATGCGCGACCGAAAAGGCTTTACACTGATCGAGCTTTTGGTAGTGATTGCCATTATCGCGGTGTTAATGGCGGTACTAATGCCTGCACTGCAGCGAGTCAAGGAGCAGGCAAGGGAAATTACTTGCAGGGCTAATCTGCGTCAATACGGCATAGCACAGGTCGCATACTTAGACGACAATGACGACCGCTATCCTATGGCCAGCGACGCCCTCTGCAAGCATAGTGTAGGCTCAAAGACCTGCCGCTGGCATGATCTGCGATACCCTGCCGACGGAGTATTTTGGCCCTATATGCCGGAAGAAAAGGTCAATCTCTGCCCATCTTTCAAGATTCTTGCCAAGTCCGAGGGCCAAAGGCATCCCGGCCACGACCCTTCTATACCGGTTGTTCCTTACTATAGTTACAGCATGAACAACTACTTAGGCACTGGGCCAACTGACCCCTGGCACTCCCGAACAGACAGCAATGGACGCGGCGGATTTCGTAAACGTTCCGAGATAACAAGGAGCAAATCGGAGGTATTTTTTTTCGCTGGCGAGAATATGTGGCTCCGGCCCGGATGCAACTGGGTACTCAACGACAATGCCTTGTGTCCTGATGGCACCGATTGGTTTGGCACCTTCCACAGTACACCAAGTGGAGACCTCAATGGCGGCACAATTAATGCGGTTTTTGTCGATGCGCACGTCCAGGAAGTGCGGTCAGCCTTGAAAAAAGACCCCACTGACACGTCTGAAATGGAGTTTGGCATGTTCGAGAAATTCGGCTGGCCAAACAAACAGCCGTTTCAATAATCCGGCACCTTCGGCGTAATCGTCCGAAGCGGCATCTTTCTCATGGTGGAGTACGTAAACTTGTGACGGCTGTGAGCAGAACAGTCGTATCTCTGTTCACCCGGCTCATCCCGGACTAAAGTAAGTTATGAAATCAATGAATTGTTCAAAGCCGAACTTTGGTATTGTGCGCGTTGCCCAATATTCTTAAAAAACATGTAACACCTCACTCAAGTGCCATGTTTTCTTGGAGGAAGCAGTGGGATGTTTTCGGATTGAATGTATTTTCTTAATGCTTCCGCTATTGTTGAAATAGGGTTGGCGTTACGCTGTTTCAGCGTTC
>Ga0307379_10007031_pt1 | contig 15350 bp, 11 predicted proteins | sample UN2MG_FD_202237 | JGI IMG/M metagenome (GOLD analysis project Ga0307379, IMG submission 202237) | Soil microbial communities from Risofladan, Vaasa, Finland - UN-2 | ecosystem: Environmental > Terrestrial > Soil > Coastal area > Acid sulfate soil | place: Finland: Risofladan, Vaasa | collected... | reverse complement strand
TCGCTGTCCACCTGTCCGGGTCGGACCCAATAGAGCGGCACCCAGCACTTGTGCTGCCGACACGCCTGGAGGCAGGCCACGTTGGCGATAGCTTCGTCCAGGTTGGCCGCGTCCGGACCAACGGAGGCCGCCTCGACATTGGAGACCAACAGCCGATCGATCCCGCAGGCTTCGATGTACTCATTCAACAGGGCAGCAACGGATTCGCGCTGCCCCGACCGCCCAAGTTGTCCGTGGATGTCGATCACCATAAACGTGACCTGACGCGGGGCCGGGCAGCGTCCGTGCGGCGCGCCATCGACAGCCCGCAGGTCAGTCGTTCGTTTCTCTCCCGGAGTCTTCGGCCTCCGGCTTGGCGTAGTAGTCCAGCCCGCGCATGAGCTTCTCGGCCTCAGCTTGCCGCAAGAGGAAGATGTGCCCGGCCTCTACCCACGCGGCTTTGCGCGGCAACTCACCGCGACGCACCTGGTCGATCTTCAGCGTGACCTGCGGGGCATCCTTGAGGCGAAGCGTGACGGTCACCGGGGCGTCGGCCAGACCGGCCGCCTCCAGGTCACCGTCGCCGTAAGCCAGGTAGGCTTCCACACGCATCTTGGCGAGCTCGCCGGCGAAATCCTTCAGCTTCTTCTGCGACAGTTCGACGGTCAGGTCAGGGAGGTAGCGCCACTGGCCGTCCGCTTCCCCGAACTCGAGCGTTCCGCCGGGCGCTTCGATCGTCAGGCCCACCACCTCTTCGCCCTTGAACTCGAACAGCGAACGCCGGATCAGCTCGGCCGTCAGCACGCGATATATGGTCTCGTCGAGCTCGAAGATGTACGGGTCATCGTCCTTTCGGCAGTACGTAGTCTTGCCCTTGCGGCCGACGTGCAGCGTGTGCTCCACCAGCACGGGGGCCGACGCGGGCTGACTGGCCTGGGTCGTGGCCGGCTGACTGGCTGGCGTCGTGGTCGGCGGTGGCGGGGCCGGTTCCTCCATCTTGAAGCGCACGACCACCGCCGGTTCGGCCAGCCCGAACGCCGCGTCATTCCCCTTGGCGACCACGCGCTTAGCGAGTAAGCGCACCAGATCGTTGCTGAGCTCACGCATGCTGGCCGGGTCGGGCGAGGCACCAGGCGGGTCGGACATCTTCCACTCGTCGCCCTCCTTCGCCAAGGCGTAATGAGTCTCGCCGCGGGTGACGTCGATCTCCCGGATATCCTTCGGCTGACCGCTGAAGATCTCCCGCGAGCGGAGCGACAGCGGCGTCACCGCCAACCGGTCGGCCTGCTTGGCGCTGATCACCATGACCGTCGGCTGACCCGCGAGCTGCACATAGGTATTGCGGTCGCTGGAGGTGTTCGCACCGATCTTGAGCTCGACCGGTGCCACCGCGCCGCTGGTCGTGACCTTGACAACCGCCCGCGGTGCATCCAGCCCGTACTTCGCCGGATCCTCTGTGTCGTCAACATAGTCGATTGCGTTGACGTCCTCGAACGCCTCGAGCAGGTTGGTGAGCGCCGGCTGCTCGAGCTCGGCCAGATCGCCGCTGCCCTGCCACCGGCCGTCCACCTTGTTGAGCGTCGCCGAATCAGCGCCAACTGTAAGCTCGATGCGGGTCGCGTCGGCGGCCTTCACGCGCGTCACGCGCGGGTCGCGCCAGTCAGGCAAGTTCGGAACGAGGTCCTTGAGGGTCCCGTCGGACACGCGCACCACCCAAGGCCGGTCAAGCAGCTTTACGTAGCGGTACTCCGACTTCATGTCGGCGAAGCCGCCGACCGCCAATCCGTAAGTGTTCGTCACGATTTCATATTGCGGCTCGGCCGGCTGCGTGGCCGGCTCCTCGTCACCCTCGACGGGTAACCGGCGCTTCGTCTCGGTCGTCACTTTCATCGTTAGGAACGGCTCATCCAACCCATAGGGCGTGAGCGCTTCGGGTTCGTCCTCGATGAACTCATCGACGCGGACCCGGTTCAGCTTTTCGACCAGCCCGCGGACCTTCTCACCGTCGGCGTAGGCCTTGACCGGCGTGTTGATGACCCACTCGCCGTCCTCACCCCGAGACAAGTCGTACGTCTTGCCGCCGTGCTCGAGCTCGACGCCTACGGCATCATCAGCGGTCAGCTTGACGAGGGTCTTGGCCCGGTAGTCTTTGGTCTCCTTCTTGAGTTCCTGTGCGAGATCGCGGGCCGCGATATGGATCGTCTGGCGACCCGCGATGCGCACGTAGGTGTCCTGGCTCATCGCTGCCTTCTTGCCCACCTCCAGCTTGTATCCCTTACCATCCTTGTCGGCAAACGTGACCGTGGCGACCGGTGGTTCCAGGCCGGCGTTCGCCGCGCTCACCGCACCTTCTGCCCCGGGCTTGAAGCTCGAGCGCGACTGCAAGGAAGCGAACGTGCGCACCAGGCCATCCACCACGTAAGTCTCCGTGGGCGTGCTGAGTGGTTCGCGCATCTCCCACGGCTCCATCTGCTCCGGTTGGTCGGCCTTAGGCGCACGCTCAAAGGCCAAGCGGACCTGGCCAGGCCGCTCCAACTCGAGGCGGACGACGTCGTTGGTCGCGGGCTGGGGGTCGAAGACGTATTTCGTCTCGCGAACCGGTGTCAGGGCCTGGTCTTGATCCTCCTCAGTGGGAGTCTCCCTGGCCGGCACGAGGAACAGCACGACCGCGCCGATCACCACGATCACGAGCAAGACGAGCGTGGTCTTGAAATTCATCCCAATCTACCTCCGACGCAGCAGCCAGACACCCGCTCCGGCCAGCAACGCTAACCCGGGCCAGATCCCCACCAGCAGCACGCGGCAAAACTGGGCCATCCCGCCCTCGGTCAGCTTGTCCAGCCGGGGCACGTCGCTCTGGCGCGGTCCGACGGCAATCCGATCCGCCTCGCCGGTCAGCCAGTGCAACGCGTTGACAAACAGATCCGTGTTGGCCGGATAGTTCAGGTACGCCTGAAGCCCCTTACTGGTAAGCATAATGCTCTGCGACTGCGCGACGTCGTCCGCGGCAAAACGCTCGCTGCCGAACACCACGACCTTCTGCCCCCGCTCGTTCGTCGCGGCCACGGCCACAGGGAACGGTGCCGCGATGTCACCCTCATGCCGAGTGGTGCCGAACCGCTTCTGCAAATCCTCTTGCAGCCGCAGGATGTCCGCGACGGCCCACACGTCCTCGGTCTCCCTGACCTCAGCGATCACCGCGACCTCCACCCCGGCCGGCTTCTCGTCGCCGGTCAGTATCTGTAGCGGCGCGGCAGCGAGAAACGCGCCTTCCAGAGCCCGCAGAGGTCGGGTAATATCGTGATCGGTGAACCGCATGGCCTTCGTGTCGAGGATGAGCGGGTTTCGGTTCGCCGGGCCCTTCACGCCCTGGCGTTGCGGCGTTTCGGAGAAGTGCAACGCCAGGTGCTGATCGCGCAGCTCAACACCCCAGGTGGAGCGCAGGTAATCGGCGTACTCATAAGGCGGACCGGTCCTCATGAAACGAACCGTCGGCTGCGACCAGCCGGCCAGGAAAACCGCCAACCCGGACTCGTTCACCGCATCCAGAATCGCCTGCTTCTGCGCAGGTGTGATGCCGGCCTGCGGGGAAGGTTGCATCGGGTTGGGCTGCGGCGGGGGCTCCGGCGTGAACACGACATAGATCGTGTGCCCGGCATCCTCGACGTCCGGCGGCTCGTTCTGTGTGGCGACATCCCAGTCTTCGGTAACGAAGTTGGCTTTCTCGAGCTGCGCGTTGAGTACCTGATACGGCGCCCGCGGAATATCCATCATCATGCGGTTCATCCGCGAGAAATCGGGACGGATGGGCGACTCGCCGCCGAAACGCGTGAAGACAACCGCGGTCTTCTCCGTTTGCGTGAGCTGCAAGATGGCCGAGGAAACCGCCTGCTCACCGGCGAAGTCGCGCGGGTCGCCGTCGGGTGGTGCCGGACCACCACCGGCCCGGTACGGCCACACGTCGTTCAGCGAGCACACGCGGGCCTCCGTTTCGGTCTCGACCAGGATCGGCGGCTGGGTCCCCCACTGGCTCAGCGTGTCATACACCTCCTCGAGCTTGACCTGTTTGAGGTCCTCCGTCTCTTTCAGCAACGCGGCCACCTGGTCCAGGACGGGCTGATAGCGCTCCTGAGCCGTCTGGAAGAAGGCCTGCACGTCTGGCATCAGGTCCGGAAGCGCGGCGCCGCTGCCGCTCATCCATCCTTGCGCGTCCTGCAAGTAAGTCTGCACCTGCGCTAGATACTCACGTACCGCGCTCACCGCCTTGCCGTAGCGCGGCACGTCGCCGGCCAGCAGCTCCTCAACGTCCGCGGCGACACTCTGCGCCTCCCGGCCGAGCAAGGCCAGGTTGTTGGCCACGATGATGAACTCGCGCACGCGCTTCATGCGGGCGTCGGCGTCCGCGAAGCTCTTGAACTGCGCCAGATCACCGTCGGCAAGCCCGCTGATGGCCGTGTTCAGGTCGGGGAATCTGTTGAGCGCTTCCTCGTGCGGCGCGGCCTCATCCTTGTACGCGGGCTTCTCGCGCAGCCGTTTGAGCAGTGCGGCAACCTTGTCCTGCTCCTTCATCGGATCGATCATCGCGGTGGCGACCCGCCCACGGCCGAACGACTCGTACAGATCGAGCAGGTCTCGCACGTGGTCCTGGCGCTTCTGGGCGTACTGCTGATACTCGCTCAGGACCGTGTAGAGCCCGGTGATGGTGATGTCCTGATCGAGGCCCCCCAGCAACCCGACCGTCCGGGAACTGAGACTGTTGACGCGACTGCTGGTCAGGTCGGCCCGACCGCCATATTGTCCGGCCAGCCACACGGCGATGCCCACCACCGCCACCACGAGGACCGCGGCGACGGCAACATTGGCCCCGTAGAGCAGGCGACGCCGCGTTGCAGTCATAGGTGTGCTTACCGCCATCGGTGCGACTCCACGACCTTTGTGGTCAAGAACAGGAACAAGGCTGCGGCCCCGACGAAAAACACCACGCCTTCCAGCGTCACCAGACCACGGTTGAACTGGTCCAGGTGGCGCACGACATTGACCCGCTGGAACGCGTCGCGCACCCAGCCCTCCGTGCGGTCAACGATGAAACCGGCGAACCACACGAACAGGATCAGCGGCACCGCCCCCACGATCCAGGCCACGATCTGGTTACGCGTCAGGCTGCTGGCGAACACGCCGAACGCGGTGAACGCCACGCCCACCAGCAGCAGTCCCAGGTATGATGAAAGTGATGCGCCCATATCCGGCGATCCGAAGATCATCATGAGAATCAGGTAAACGAGCGTGCCCGCCAACATGATCGCGTAGAAGACCAGTGCCGCCAGGTACTTGCCGATCACCATCTGCACGTCGGAGACCGGGGCGGTCATCAAGGTCTCGATCGTGCCGCTGCGGTACTCCTCACTGATGGTCCGCATGGCGATGGCGGGAACGATGAAGGTGAGCACGTAGGGAGTGAAGCCGAACACGTTGCGCAGCGTCGCCGGCTTTCCCGGACCGAAACTGTCCATCACCAGCACGCCGGTGATGAGCAGGAAACCGGTCACGACGATGTAACCGATGGGCGAATAGAAGAGCGAAAGCAACTCGCGTTGCATGATGGCGACGGTGTTTCTCACGGGCGGTTCCCTCGGATGCGTCGATTACCCTTCCGACTGGTGGGCGCCGGCGACGATCTTGACGAAGAAGTCCTCAAGCGTGGCCACGTCCCGCCGCAGCTCGCGCAGCGGCCAACCCTTCTCGGCGGACAGCTTGTAGATCGCCTCGCGCAGATCGTGTCGGGCGGAGACGGTGACGCGTGTCCAGCCGTCGGCCGGCTCGCTGTGCACGTCCTTGACGCCGTCCAGCTTGCGGATACCGGCGGTGACCTCGGCCTCAGGGCCCTTCAGCTCGGCGATCAACTGCGACCCGGCGCTGATGCGTTGGCGCAGCTCCGCCGGCGTGCCGGAGGCCACGATCTTGCCACGGTGGATGATGATGATCCGGCCACAGGTCACCTCGACCTCGGGCAGAATGTGGCTGGAGAGCAGGACGGTGTGCTGCTGAGCCAGCTCGCGGATCAGCGAGCGCGTCTCGCGAATCTGCGCCGGGTCGAGGCCGATCGTCGGCTCATCCATGATGAGCACGCGCGGGTTGTGCAAAAGGGCATCCGCCAACCCGACCCGTTGGCGAAACCCCTTGGACAATTGGCTGATGGGACGATTGATCACGTCACCCAGCCAGCAGCGTTCACTGACGCGCGCGATGGCCACGTTGCGCCGCGGGCGATCCAACCCGCGCAACTTGCCCCGGAAATGCAAGTACTCGCGCACGCGCATCTCCGGGTAGAGAGGCACCGATTCAGGCAGATAGCCCACCTCGCGGCGAACAGCCATCGACTCGGTGAAGACGTCATGACCGGCGACCTTGGCCGATCCGGACGTCGCCGGTTGGTAGCAGGTCAGCACGCGCAGGGTAGTGGTCTTGCCGGCCCCGTTCGGGCCGAGGAACCCGACAATCTCACCTTCCTGAATCGTGAAGGAGACGTTATCAACGGCGCGAACGTTCCCGTAATGCTTCGCCAGGTTGCGAACTTCAATCACACCGCGATCCTCCCACAAAACATTCCAGACCACCGACGCAGCGCAATCCACTCGCAATTCCCTGGGGGACAGCCCTGCCGCCGAGTCGTGTAGCCCGGCTACGCCGGCGTACCCTGCCCCCTCCGCCGCAGCGTCAGCGCTAGAGAAGCGGAATTCTAGTTCCGCCCGGTCCCCTGTCAAGCTCCGCCGGCCGGCCGCACGCCGGCCGGGGTGAGCGTCAGGAAAGTGGGTAACGTCCAGGTGTCATTCCGACCGCGTCCGCCGATGGCGGACGCGCAGAGGAATCTGGCTCAATCGCGCGACCGAGGTCAGATTCCTCGGCGCTGCGCTTCTCGGAATGACAGGCTACCCACGCAAGTGACGCTCACCCCGCCGGCCGCTACCTGCCCTGGCAGCGCTAGCGGCCGGCCGACGCCGGCCCCGCTTCGCCCTCCGCTGTCGTGTCCGCTGCGAGCGGCTCCCAGAACCCGAGAACGTCCTCCTCGACCTTGCAGTACCCGCTGGCCTTGTAGTGCGCCTCGGAGTTGTAACTCCAACCCAGGTACTGTGAGCCGCCTCCGCTGTGCGTGGTGATCAGGAACCGATTGGCCAGCTCGCCGATGCCTTTGGCCTGCGCCACGGGAGATTCCGAGTCGCCGCGGCTGGCATCCACCGGAACCCAGCCATAGCCGGGCAGATAGACCTGCGCCCAGCGATGGAACGCTTCGTCCACGCTGGCGTCATCGCCACGGACCACCACACTACCCTGGTAGCGTGCGGGCAGGCCGGCCGCCCGGCACAACGCCACAAAACAGAATGTATACTCCGAGCACGACCCGCTGCCGCGCTTCAAGACCACCTCCGGAATGTCCCAACCGCCGATCATCTCGTATTCGACGTGGTCGATGAGATAGTTGTATATCTTCCGGGCAATCCAATACGGATTCCGCTCGTCTCCGACGATCTTCTTGGCTGTGTCCTGAATGTAGTCGCTGGAGATTCGATAGCGCGCCCCGTCGGCGGTGTACTTGGCGCGAATCTCCGCGGGAATGTCGTCTAGCGTGCCGGTCTCCTCCGGCATGATCAGATAGCGGATCGCCGAGACCCGGGCATTCACCGAATAGGTCAGCACCCGTTTGTGCCCGGCCGGCAGCGAGCCGAGCTCGAACACCGCGCAGGGCTGCCCCCACTGATCCTGCGCCATCCGCGTAGGCGAAGTGGCGAACCGGACCTCCGACAATAGCTCCTGGTTCGCCAATCGCTCGGGAACCGCGAGGTTGACCACCAGCTCTCTGACCTCGCCCGGCCCGTAATTGTTGAGCGCCCAGAGGTACTCCACGCGCGCCTCGCGGGTGTCCGACAGCCGGTACATCGGTTTGTCCTTGACCGCGAGCTGGTACAGCTTGCGCGTCTGAAAATCCACATTCCATAAACGACCGTCGAGCCAGGCCAGTCCGGCCGCATACGGCCCGGGCGCGTCGAGTATGCCCACAACCATGCCGCTGTCGGGCATGACCATGTACAGCTCGTCTCCGACCCGGTTGGAGACCCACAGGTACTTGCCGTCATGGGTCAGACACGCGCAGTTTCTGTCGGGCACAGCGAAGTACGCGAGGATCGTCCCGTCTTCGGGATCAACCTTGTAAATGCGGCGACTGTTCCGCTCAAGGATGAAGAGGCCCTCCTCACTATACGCCAGGCCGACAGCGCCCGAACCAGGCGCCTCAAAGCGGCTCTCCACAATCCCCGTGGCAAGAGAGACCACGTATACACTTCCGGTATGGCTGTCCGAGATGTAGAGCTGACCGTTGCCACACGCCAAACCGTGTGGCTTCAGCGTCGGCGCGTCCCACGACTCGACGACCGCCCCGTCCGCCGGATTGATCTGGTAGACCTTGGCCTCGCGCCAATCCAGCAGGAACAGGTGCTTGCCGTCCGAAGCCAGGCCGGCCGGATACTTGCACGGGGCATCAAGCGCGGTCTTCACGTCCCCGGGGGCGGCTGAGAGCGGGCTCGCAAACCCCGCCAGCACAAGCGCTGTGACCAGACACGCAGTGTAGCAGCTCCGAGTTTTCATCATGAACCTCCTGCTTACATCGATCCACCGGCATTGTTCCCGTGGCCAAGAAAGCCGGCCACATGCTACCATAACGAGGCGCGCTCGGAGGTGGCAACCTTCGAAACGGCCGCTTGCGAAAGGAGGTGTGCATCGTGAAGGTGATCGCGGATCTGTGCGTGGTGCCGATCGGCGTCGGTGTGTCAGTCTCCCGGTACGTCGCCGCCTGCGAGAAGGTGCTCTCCGCCGCCGGACTGAGCACCCGCCTGCACGCGTACGGGACGAACATCGAGGGCGACTGGGACACGGTCTTCGCCGCCATCAAGCGCTGCCACGAGGTCGTGCACGAGATGGGCGCGCCCCGGATCTCGACGACGATCAAGCTGGGGACGCGTACCGACCGGCCGCAAACCATGGACGACAAGGTCCGCAGCGTCGAGGACAAACTGAAACAGGGCCACTGACAACGCCGCCGCGCCGGCGCGCGCAGCGCACGCTTTGGGAAGCGCGCAGTGGGCTGGTCCCGCCACCGGAGGCTGCTCGACTGCTCGTCCCGCCGTGGGCACCGCTCGACGCCGTCGCGGAAGAGCAGGAGCTCGATCGTGTCAGCGACTTTGTGCGACGGGATGGCGACGCCGAAGCGGTCGGGCAGTTCGTCGGCCGGCCAATCGAAGTCAGTCCCGTCGATCGCGACGATGATATCGCCCACCTGCAGGCCGGCCACTTCCGCGGGACTGTCCGCCAGCACATCGACCACACGAATCCCCTGCTGGAACGCCCGCTCGGCGATCTTGGTTTGCGAGGTATGGGTGGCCGTGCGAACACCAACCCACGCCGCCGGCTCCGCCTACACCAACGACTAACCCGGATATTTCATCAGGGCTCGCTCAGGTCCCTCTTGTGGGTGTCTGGGGTCAAGCGTTTGCCGAGGGGGGCGATTGGCTGAGGTTGGCGCAGAGGACCCCCTTTCCCCCAGACGCGATTCGGGTTGTCAGCGGGTCAGGTGGGGACGGGGTGCGGACGTCGGCGGGCGACGAGGCGGGCCGTGATCCGGCGGAAGAGCGTTTGCAGCGGGTATGCACTCGACAGGTGCAGCACCACGCGTCGCACGCTGATGACGACGCGGGCCGCCACCTTGAAGAGCTTCAAGCGGATCGTGTCAGCTTGGGCGGCCTGCAGTTCCGTGTCTTTCAACGCCGTGCGACGCAGGTGCTCGATCAGCACGTACGCCGCCGCCGACAGCAGCAGGCGGAATTGATTCGCTTCGAAGGCGTGGCAACTGGCCCGCGTGGCGAACAGCATGAGCTGCTGTTCCTTGATACGATTCTCCATGTCGCCGCGCGGCGTGTAACGCTCGTCGTAGATCGCCGCCGGCGGCGCCTCGAGGTTGGTCAGCACGAAGCGCACGTTCGGCCCTTGCTCCAGGCGCTCGGCCTTGACGATCACACGGCGCTCGCAATCCCAACTCTTGGCGGCATAGCGGAACTCGTGGAAGTTGCGCACCTTCTGCTGCGTATGTTCGTACTCGGCTTCGGCGACCTGCATGAACGGGGCCGCCCGGCGCTCGAGCACTTTGTTGCGGGCCAGGCCGACCACGTAGAAGATGCTGTTTTTCTCGCACCAACGCAGCAGCTTCCAGCGCGCAAAGCTCGAGTCCGCCCGCAGCACGATGCGCACGTTCGGCCAGGCCTGCCGCAGACGGGCGACCAACAACTTGAGGATCGCGCGGGTGTGCAACGGGGCATCGATGTTGCTGGGCCGCAGGTAGGCCACCAGCAATTGGCTGCCGCAGAATACGTACAGCGGCAGGAAGCAGTAGTGACCATAAAAGCCGTGAAAGAAGCGACGCGCCTGTTGGCCGTGCACCGGTAGGTCGGTCGGATCGAAGTCGAGCACGAGTTCGTCCGGCGCTTGATCGAACGAGGCGATGAACTGCTCGACCAGTACGGCGCTGAGGCGGGCCAACGCCTTGCGATCCGCGCGGTTCTCCAGCCGACACAACGTGGGCGAACTGGCCAGGGGCTCGTCCGGCTTCGGCGGCTTGTCCGCCAAGACGCTGAACAGCGAATCGCGGCGGAGTTCGTCGTGGTCGTTGAGGTCCTCGTAACCCAGCGCGATGCCGAAGATGCGTTGGGCCAGCATGCTGCGTTGGTCGTGGATGACCTTGGCCGGGTCGCGCGGATCGGTCAGACAGGCGCTGAGCGCGTCGATCAGGCCGAGTTGCCGATCGACCTCACGCAGTAGCAGCCCGCCGCCGTCGGAAGTCAGCGTTCCACCTGCGAAATCGGCCTGAACTTCTTGACGCCCAAGACTGGAAAACAACAGCGGTTGTCGATTACAGTCTGTCACGACTGGCCTCCTTGCCTTTGCTCTGTGTGATTTTCTCAAGCACCCAGATTACAAAGACTTGGAGGCCAGCGCTACTTCTTCAACAACAAAACACGTGAAATATCCGGGCTAGTTGAGTTGAAAACCTGAACCTCGTTTGGCATCTAAAGAAGGAGACCAGAGATGCATGCATTCAAATCTCTCACCCGTCAGCGGCAGTATTCTCACCTTCAAAACGTCGTCAGCTTGCTCGCAGCGGCGGTGCTCTGCGTTGCCGCTCTGTATCCCACCGCGGCGCTCGCCCAAGGGCAACCGAAGCCGCCGGTTTTCAAGTCCCCCGCGACCTTCTGCACCGTGGGCGAGGACAACGGCGGCTGCGTCAACAGCAACCCGACGGGCCTGGCGATTGGCGATTTGATCGGCAACGACGGCTATCCTGAGGTCGTCGTGGCCAACGACGTGATCTATGGCAGCATTACTGTGTTTCGGAACACCCAGGACTGGGACGACCCCCAGGACGGGCTGGTGCGCGCGGCGGTCTACGTTGGGGGCATGGGCTGTCCGACGGACGTGGGCATCGCCGACATGGGGACCGACGCGTACGATCACACCCCGGACGGTCATCTGGACATTGTGATAGCAGCCATGAGCGGTGCCGGCCACGTGCTAATCCGCTACAACGATGGGAACGGCCAATTCCCCAACGCCGAATCGGTCTTCCTCAATACGGACGACCCCCTCGGGCTGGTGCTCTGGGACTTTGATCAGAACGGGACGGTCGATATCGCCATCGCGGGCCACGAGGTGGTCGGCGGGCAATGGAAACCACAGGCCGAGCTGGCATTCAGGGAAGCGGACCCCGGCGAGTGGGACCAGAGGGTCTTTCAGGCTGCCACCCCGGGCTCCGTATTCGGCATCCGGATAGCTGCCGGCTACGTTCGGCAGCCGCCGATCCCGGGCCGGCTGGACTTGGTCATGTCCATGTCCACCGACTACATCTTCGTCTTGTTGAACGACGGCAACCGCAACTTCAACACCAACCCGCCGCCGGGGTTCGACCCGCTGCAGGAGGCGAGCACTTCGCTCGGCCTGGCGCTGGGCAAGTTCCGCCCCGGGGGCCTCACGACCCCGGACGACCTGGCGCTCAGCGCTCACCTGGATGCCGAGGGAGAGGTCTACTTCGCCGGCCCCGACGCCATCTTCGAGTTAGACCGTGGATACGCGCTCCCCGACGATACGTTGCCGTACGGCGTGGACGTCGGCCGGGTCAACGCCGACACCAAGAACGACATCGTCGTGGCGCTTTCGGAGGGCGAGCCGTGCTCGCCGGGCGGCGGCATTGCCGTCTTCCTCGGCTACGGCGACGGAACCTTCGTCGAAACCCCCTACCTGTTCTGCGTCGATCCCGGCAACAACCCGAAGCCCCAGTACGTCAAGATCGGCGACCTGGATCAGGACGGGTTCACCGACATCGTCACCTCGAACAACAACAGTGACAACATCAGCGTCCTGATCAATGCGTTCGAGGCCATCCCGCCCGGGCCATAATGACTGGTGCGACTGAATTTTCTCGAACGAGTTAGAGCGGAGATGGTATAATGAATGGGTGGTGCCGGGCCTTCGGGCCCGGCGCCACCGATCAGGTCGCCCGAGGAAAAGTTATGCGAGTGCACTTCGTTAGTTGCTGCGTCGGGCTTGCTTGTTGTCTGCCGATGCCCGGCATCTATCGCACCTATGGGCAGGATGCGCTCCCGGGTGACGTGCTCTACTTCGTCACCGACCTGGGTGACCTGCCCGGCGGGTACGAGTGCTGTTACCCGTTGGACATCAACGAGCTTGGCCAGGTCACCGGCCGTAGCTGCGTTGACCCCTCTTTCGAGGCGTTTCTCTGGGATCCGGTCGACGGCATGATTGGGCTGGGGGACCTGCCGGGTGGTGCCTACCAGAGTGAAGGCGAAGGCGTCAACAACGGCGGTCACGTCGGCGGGACCAGCCGCGGAGAAATCGCGTACGAGGCGTTCCTCTGGACGCCGGAGACCGGGATGGTCGGCCTGGGCGACCTGCCGGGCGGAACCTATTACAGCGAGGGCCACGGGATCAACGACCACGACCAGGTCGTCGGCTTCAGCCGCTCCGACGCCGGCCAGGAGGCCTTCCTCTGGGACCCGAACGACGGCATGGTCGGCCTGGGCTTTCTGCCGGGCGGCGGTGTCAGCGTCGCCAACGATATCAACAACGCGACCCAGGTCGTCGGCTCGAGCTGCTCGGCCGAAAGACTGGAGGCGTTTATCTGGGACCCGGTCAACGGCATGCGCGGGCTGGGCACCATGCCGGGCGGCCACTACGGCCTGGACGCCTACGCCATCAATGAACTCGGACAGGTGGCCGGCACCGCCAGCAACAGCGAGGCCTTCCTCTGGGACCCGGTGGACGGGATGATCGGCCTGGGCGTGCTGCCCGGTAGGCTCCCGGTGGCCTACGGCCGGGGTGTCAACAATCTGGAGCAGGTGGTGGGCTGGAACCTGGACCTCTACACCGGTGCGAACGACGCCTTCATCTGGGATCGCGCGCACGGCATGCGCGATCTTGACGACCTGCTGGCGGCTGGCGACGCGGAGTACGCCCCCCTGCGTTATGCCACCGGCATCAACGACGCCGGGCAGGTCATTGGCAAGAGCCTCGGGGCGGGAGGGGGCATTCTGCTGGACCCGTTCGTGGTAGGCGACATGAACTGCGACGACGTGGTGGACGAAGACGATATCGGCGCGCTGCTGCTGATCTTGCTCGACCCGGAGGAGTACGCGCAGACCTACCCGGACTGCCCGGGCGAGTGGGCCGGCGACGTCAACCAGGACGCCGTGCTGGACCTGCACGACCTGCACGCCCTGCGGGACTTCCTGGGTTCCGCGCCCAGCGCCCAGCCGGGTCACTACCTACCGCCCGAGCACATCTTGCCCATGCCATAGGCGACGTGCTCGCCCGGGGGAATACCAGGCGCGTAAGCCTCCGGGCTTGACGCCGCGGCGGTGTCAGCGCCTGATGCTTTCAAGATAGGGGAGGGAGCGGAACCTGCGGGCGCGTTCGGTCTTCCAATCCGTCGTACACCCTGCAAGGGCGGGGCACCGGCGCCAGGCCGCGCCAAACTGGGGATCACTCAGCGGTAGTGCCGATTGATTTGGCAGACTGGGCGGCCTATGCTAGGTAACTTGTTTGTGTTGCCGCGTAGGGCGGAGGTGCTCTTGTGCCGACGATCAGCCCGGAGTTGCTGGAGATTCTGGTGTGCCCGGTCAGCGACTGCCGGGCCAAGCTCGAGCAGCACGGTGATCGCCTCGTCTGTACGCGGTGTGGGCTGAGGTATCCCATTGAACAGGCCTGGCCGGTGCTGATCCCCGAGCTGGCCGACCCGCCGCAGGATCAGGAAGCCTAGCCAGCGACGACCGCTATGTTCGCCGTCATCAGCGACATTCACTCCAACCTCGAGGCGCTGCAGACCGTGCTGGCCGACATCGAGCAGCGCGGCGTGAAGCAGATCGTCTGCCTGGGTGACGTGATCGGCTACGGCCCCAACCCGCGCGAATGTCTGGATCTGGTGCAGGAACGTTGTCGGGTGTGCCTGATGGGCAACCACGACCACGCGGTGCTCTACGAGCCGTGCAACTTCAACACTATCGCCGAACGAGCTTGCTACTGGACGCGCCAAGTGCTCGAAAGCGAGAAGGACAAGAAGGCCCGCAACCGCCGCTGGGAGTTCCTGGGCACCCTGCCGGTACGCAGCAAAGAGGACAACGTGCTGCACGTGCACGCCTCACCGCGCCGACCGATCAACGAGTACATCTTCCCCGAGGACGTCTTCACCAACCCGCAAAAGGTGCTGGCGAACTTCGAGCGGCTTGACGCGCACTTGTGCTTTGTGGGGCACACGCACCAGCCCGGGGTGTTCCTGGACGATCCCTACTTCGACCCGCCCCACGAGCTGCCCGACTCGCCCTTCTATGAGATCGACGAGGAGCGGGCGATCGTCAACGTCGGCAGCGTCGGCCAGCCCCGCGACAAGGACTCACGGGCCGGCTACGTCATCGTCCACGAGCGCAACCCGGACGGGACCAAGGGCGAGGGCAGCCTGGTGAAGGCGGCCCGGGAGTGCAAGATCGACCAGGTCGAGTTCGTCCGTCTCGAATACGACATCGACGCCACCGTGCAGAAGATCCTCGTTATACCCGACCTCGACGACATGCTCGCGCATCGGCTGTACGAGGGAAGATAGGGTCCGAGCGGTCAAGCGTCCCAGGGACCACAGGCTGGGTGCCACGCAACGCCGTTAACCATAGACGTGTACTCCGAGCGATTCGAGCTGTTGAAGCTGAGTTTTTTGCGCTGAGGTGAGGTTGAGGATTTCGGGTGGTCCTGGTGGGGTATCTCGTTTCTTG
>Ga0307379_10007030_pt1 | contig 15353 bp, 6 predicted proteins | sample UN2MG_FD_202237 | JGI IMG/M metagenome (GOLD analysis project Ga0307379, IMG submission 202237) | Soil microbial communities from Risofladan, Vaasa, Finland - UN-2 | ecosystem: Environmental > Terrestrial > Soil > Coastal area > Acid sulfate soil | place: Finland: Risofladan, Vaasa | collected... | reverse complement strand
TTCCCGCTGAAGGTGTTGCCGCCGTAGACGGCTTCCCCGCCCCCCTGGTAGATCGGGTACGTGTTGCCCGTGAACGTGTTGTTCGAGATCGTCGGCACGCCGCTCGTGGCCAGGTACACGCCGTAGGTGGCGTTGCGAACCGTGTTGTCGTGGACGTTGGGAGCCTGGGCCGACTCGGCGTAAACGGCCTTCTCGTAGGCGTTCTCGATCACGCAGTTGCGAATCTCCAGCGTCCCAGCCGCCGACCCGGACGCCCACACCATCTGCGTGTCATAGTAATACATGCTGCTCCCGGCGTAGCTAGAGCCAAGCCCGCCGTATCGAACCACCGCATCATGCAGTACGTTGGCCGGATTGACGTACTTGATCGCGCCCCAGTTGCCCGCGCCGGGACTGCTCGCCGCGCCGTCCCCGTTGCTGTCCCCACCGTAGGTGTCGTCACGGCTGCTGCTGAACACTATCCTCTGGCTGGCCGTGCCCCGCAGGTCTAACGTCCCCTGCACCACCAAGTCGTTCCGATAGCGCCAAGTGCCAGTGTTGCTGGACGTGTCCACAGCATCAAATTTCACCACCACGCCAGGGTCGATGGTCAAGGTCACGCCTGCCGGGATCGTCACGTCCGAGGTCACCAAGTACGGCAGGCCCAGCCCCTGCACGTCCTCCCACGCCACGTCCTGGCTCAGGCTGCCTCCTACGGCGATGGCCGTCCAGGTGTTCCCGCTGAAGGTGTTGCCGCCGTAGACGGCTTCCCCGCCCCCCTGGTAGATCGGGTACGTGTTGCCCGTGAACGTGTTGTTCGAGATCGTCGGCACGCCGCTCGTGGCCAGGTACACGCCGTAGCCGTTGTTGCGGATCGTGTTGTTATGAATGCTCGGCGCTTGGCTGGATTCGATGATGATGGCCAGATCGTAGGCCTTCTCGATGACGCAATCACGAATCTCCAGCGTCCCGGGCGTCGTGCCGGTCGCCCTTACCATGGGCACCGAAGTGTAACCCCATCCACTGCCCCCGTATGAAAGACCGCCGTAGCGCACCACCGCATCGTGCAGAACGTTAGCGGGATTGGTATACCGAATCTCTCCCCAGTCGCCGGAAGATGGAACGCTGCCCGTGCCTTCTCCTGGGTTGGTGTCCCCGCCATACGTGTCGTCCCGGCTGCTGGTGAATACGACCTTCTGGCTGGCCGTTCCACACAGGTCCAGCACGCCATCCACCAACAGGTCATTCCGCCCCGCTCCGCTGAGGGCCGCGAACTTCACCACCACACCGGGCTGAATCGTGAGAGTCACACCCGAAGGAATGGTCAAGTCAGATGTGACGAGATAGACGTTTCCTGACGTCCAGATCGTGGAACTGCTCAGCGTGCCGCCGACGGTGATCGGCGTTGGGACTGAGACCAACGCTGTGAACTGTGAAGCCAGGTCCAGCCCAATCCGGCTGCCATCGGAGGCGACCGCGTTCCGTGTGACGGTGACGGTGACGGTCTCGCCGGGCGAGAAATCCACGGTCGGGTCGATGGTCAGGGCCTTGCTGCTGTAGGTGTAGGTTCCGTCGTGCAGGCCGCTGGAGGAGCCCACCACCGTAACTGTCGAAGAGTTGAGTGTGGTCGGGTCCATATCCTTGTCGAAGGTGACGCGGACGTTGGCATTGAGTGCGACCATTGGTCCGCCATCTACAGGGTCGATCTGGAGGATGTTGACGCGGTCGGGGAAGTGGTCGGAGGTCTCGACATGGTAATCGCCATCCTGGTCCACGAAGACGAAGCTATAGTCGTGGGGCACGTGGGCGACGCCGACGATGGTCGTGGCATAGACGCCGTTGTCGGCCGTGCCGTCCACAAGCGTCATGTCGTAGTAGTCCTGGCCATCCACCGTGACGCGGGCGATTTGCGGGGCACTCCCAGGGTTGACGTAGTCCACCTGGAAGGTCAGCGAGTCGTGCGGGCCGGAGATTGGGCTGATCCAGGCGTTGCTCAGCACGCCGGATTCGTAGTTGTGCGTCTGCGTGGCCTCGGTCTCGCTTCCCGACTGAGACAGGAAATCCCAGGATGCCACTTCCCATTCAAAGAGGTCCAGGCTGCCGGACGGCCCCATGCCCCAAAGCGAATCGTAGTACACGTCACCGCTGAGGGTGAAGCTGCCCGGCGCGGAGGTGGTCCAGCCGGAGACGTTGTTGTAGTGGGCCACGAGGCCCTGTTCCAGCGTGCCGGTGATGCTGGCACCGGCCGTTCCGGCGCCGAGCAGAATCTGGATCTCGCCGGAGCCGATGATGGAGGCGGATAGCGCCGGGTTGGCCTCGAAGGTCTGGAGGCCCAGACCACCCGATGTGATGGTCGGGATGGCGTACAGAAGGTGCGAGTAGCCGGAGGCCGTGCCGAAGCCGATGGATGCCTCCGCGTCGAAGACCAGGTCGGCCAAGCCGGGGATGGTCAGGAGCGGAATGCGCGCCTCGCCCAGGGGCATGGTGATGGTGAGGCTCGGGTCCATCCAGAGGTTGCCGCTGACGCCGTCGAGGATCAGGCTGTTGCCGAAGTGCGGGTTGATGTTGGCGCCGTAGGAGACGTCGCCTTCAACGTGGACAGGCCCGATGTCCATCTCATAGGGCACGCTCCCGCTTGAGTTGAAGCCGATCGTCTTCTCGAAGACGCTCTCGTCGAGGACTTCGGCCGAGAGGGTCAGTTCGTAGCCGCTGGACGTTACGATGCCGGAGGGGGAGGACAGGAGGTCGAAGGTCGATTGTGCCAGGACGCCCGTGTGCTTGTTCGCCAAGTCGAAAAGCGGTTCCTGGATGCCGGGGATGTGGAAGACCCAGTCCGCCGGCGTGTTGAAGCCCAGGTCCAGGTGCGTGACGGCTACGTCGAAAGAGTAGCCGGTAGTCCAGTCGTAGGAGGTGGTGAACGCGGTGTCGGACGAGTGAAACCAGTCCGGGAGCAGCAAGAGGTCGATGTCCTTGACCTCCTGGTCGTAGCCGGCGGGCCCCGTGGCCTTGACCGTCAGGTCGTCCGTACTGGTGGCGGAGCTCATGTTGAACAACGCCGACCAGCCGTCTGCGCCGTTGGTGTCCGTGTAGTTCAGACCGCCGACGGTGAACAGCACGGAAGTCACGTCCCCCGTGACCACGGCCTGGTATGTGTCCTCCACGGCAGGCACGTCGGTCCCGGCGATGAACCGAAAGCCGTCGTGGGCGTCAAGGATGCTCTCGATCACCGGCGTGACAGCGAGCAACAGCCTCGGCTCAAGCGGCTCCATAGCGCAGCGCGCTGCAGGTTGAAGGTGCCCGAGCGGCGGGTACATCGACCGCTCGTTGAGGAAACGCATCCTGCCCAGCACGATGCCATAGAGATTCCGAAGCCGACCTACTGCATGCGATGCTGGGGACATAATCTATCCTCCTATACCGGCTCGCTGGCCGGTCGTCTCAGGTCCGTCGCCGGCGGCTGAGAAGGGCGGCCGCCCCGAGGGCCAGGAGGCACAAACTCGCCGGCTCAGGATTCATTGCTGCCGTTGCGAGGCCGCTTGCTTTGAATCCAAGTGGGTTATAGTTCTGCTGCCATAGGGCCAGGTCGCCGCCGTCGATCTTGCCGTCGAGATTGAAGTCACCCATCAGGAACGTATTGAGGTTCAATCCCAAGGGGTCATAGCACTGTTGCCAGATGGCCAGGTCGCCGCCATCCACCTTGCCGTTCAGGTCCGCGTCCCCGCAAGAGAATTGCTTGGGGTCGCCACCGTTCCGGAAGTACAAGTTCAGGCCGTTGAGGTCCACGCCCGAGCCGGGGCCGACAAAGGCGAGGTCCTCGACGTACAGGGCTTCCTGGCCCTCCCAGTCCGGCTGGTTGTCGAAGAGATCCACCAGTTGAATGCGTCCCGCGTCGGCGCCGCCGAGCGTCAGGCCGCCAAGGACGAAGTTCTCGATCCAGCCTTCAGCCACGGCACCGAAGTCCCTGCCAGCCACCTCGAAGGAGTCCAGGGCGGCCGCCCCGCCTTCGAAGATGAGTTTTAGGTTGGCCAGTCCTGCCATCGCAGCGGGGTCGGTACTTTCGTTCTCGAACGCCGCGCCCGTCATGTGAATCGCCGCCCCGGATACTGCCACAATGCTGGCCTTGGACCTCAAGCGCAACTTCTGCGACACGGCAATCTGGGCGCTTGCATCATTGATTTCGAGCGTTCCTGCGGTTCCACCACCCACGACGAGGTTCGCCACATCGAGAGTGCCACCCGAAGTCTCGTACGTTCCGTTTGAACCGCCCTCGTAACCGATCCACAACGTGCCTGCCACCTGATTGGATCCAGCGGATTGGACGAACGTCCCTGCGCCTTCGTAGCCCACATACTGGTCCAGCGCTGAGAGTTGTGCGCCGACCGAATCAAGTTCGTACGTCCCGCTCGATCCAGCGCGATAGCCGAGAACAAGTTCGCTGCCCACGGTGTTGACCCCGCCGTTCTGGGTAAACGTGCCGGTGCCCTCATAACCCACATATTGACTTTCTGCCGACAACTTTCCGTCTGTAAATAGATACGTGCTGCTGAACCCGGGTGTACCCCCTATGAAGAGCGTGCCAGTGACGGAGTTGCTCCCACCGCTCTGGGTGAAGCCGCCGGTCCCCATGAGTCCCACCTGCTCAGAACCAGCCGTCAGTTCGCCCGTCCCGCTCAGTTCATACGTGCCGCTTCCAGTAATCCAGGCACCAAGACACAGCCAGTCCGCAACAATATGCTTGCCACCGGTTTGGCGAAAAACCCCCGTGCCCATGAAGCCGACATATTCGACCACCGCCCGAAGTTCGCCGCTGCCACTCAATTCATACGTCCCGCTGGAGGCGACCTGGTAACCGAGGTAGAGTTCGCCTGCGGTAGGCCAAAGTTCACCGTTAATGACAATAGGTTCGCCGCTGACGGCGAGTGTGCCGCCCGATTGACTGATGGTGCCGGACCCGGAGTATCCGCCATAAACATAAGCCGCCGCCGCGTCGCCGTAGGTGATGACAATAGTCCCGCTGCTACTGATGTAAGCAGCATCCGCATTGGTCGGCACTTTGCCAGGGTTCCAGTTCGTCGGCTCAAACCAGTCCCCCGGCACCCCCGGCCCGGGCTTCCAATAGATGTCACCAGCCTTCGCGGTGGCGGCCAAGGCGACAACCACGCTCAAACAAAAACAGCACCTTCTTAATCTGTGTGGACTCCCTCGCATTGTCACTGCCTCCTGCCTTTCGGCCCAGATGCGTCACCGGTCAGCGGGGCGACCTGGATGCTCGCGGGGCATCAGCGCCTCGTTTTGAATGACGGAAACCAGAAACACAAACTGATCCCTCTCGTACCAGATCGGTTCGGCGGCGTTCCCGAAATGCCGACGGATTCTTGTCTGTGGCGGCCAGCGGTCGGACTGGATCCTGACGGGCCGTCTTTCAGAATTCATGGCGACTTCGGGAACCCACCAAACCTTCTCGTCTGGGGGAAAATACGCCTTCCAGTGTGTTACATCGGTTTTCCAGACAACCTTTCCGTCGCCGTTCACCACTACCAGGAGGAAACCGCCCAGTTCTCCGCGCCGGGCACCGACAGTAATGACGTCTCCGTTACGAACCTTACGCCGGGCGGAGAATACGCGAGAGGGCGGCGCCTGCCGGGTGCGGAAATCCACCTCGTAGTAGCGGAGGGGTTTCCCGTTGAGATAGACATCCGCCTCGCCTGTGCAGTTCCAGTAGAAAGTTACCGCAAGGGCGGGGCTCGAGTCATTGGCCACCCACCGGGGTTTCCCAAAGTCGTCGATTTTAACATCCCCAGGCGCCAGCGCGCCTTGCCCCGACGTCGCGTCGTTTGGTCCGCTCGGACGTTGCCCTCGTGGCCGCGCCCCGTCTTGTGGCAGCGGCTGGGATGAGTTCGCCGTAATGGTCAGGAGAAACACGTCCTGCGGGATAGCGGCATCCGGTGGAGTGGCAGCATCCGGCTGGACAGAGGTGTCGAGCAAGAAGGATGAGAGTGAGCCCCACAGCGGAGTTGTTTCCCAGAGGTCTTCCGGCCGCAGCAACTCGATATGGCCATCACAGAACAGGACGTTGGCCATGCCGAAATGCCGGAGTGCCTGATAGTCGCGCCATGACTCACCCTCCCGAAGTTCGGCCCCATAGGCATCCATCCACTCCCGCTCATCGAGGATGAAATACTTGTCCCAAGAGTCGTCGTATCCAGACTGGTTGTAATCAGCGATCGCCTTGGGATAATCAAGAACCAGTATCCACTTGGGATCAGTGATCGAAACAGGCCCTCCGACCGCCTCGTACGTCCCCTTGCTCAGGCCGTAGTCACACGGTCCGGGGGCGCCCGGCGCCTCCGGGCAATCAAAGACGCTCGCACAGTCCTCGACGTACGGCATCAACTCATTTTGCCAGCTGCTCCCTTGCGCAAAATCGGATGTCCCTCGCTCCGCTCGCCAGAGGATCTCCGCCTGGTAGATCGTGTGCAGGTTCCACGAGCATTTTGTAAGCCGAGCCATCTGCCAGGCCGAGGAAATCAGCGGAACCAGAAGCGCGAAACAGGCGCCTGTCGTGGTGGTTACGAGCAGGCATTCGGTGAGAGTGAACCCCCGTCTTCTCATCATCTACCTCAGAGTTGCTCCGGATCCTGCCTGCCGCAGGAACTGTCGTACCTCACACCACAAGTATCGCAAAGCGGATTGGTCAAAACATCCGCGAGCCCGAGGCGGCTGCGTCACTTCCAGCATGGAAGACCGGGCGGCAACCGCAACAACGGTCCTTTAACCTTACCCTTTCCTTTTCCCAAACGGTCAGTCCGAACGTCCCCTACTCGACCCCAAATTCCAAGTGCGCGTCGCCACCCGGCTTGCCGTCACCGGAGGGCAATGACTCTGGATCGGCCGGGTCCTGTACCTCGCCGTCCAGCGGGAAACCGGTCTCGTCGTCCAGAACGAACTCGGCGATCACGCGCACCTCATAGGCGTCCGCCGGGAGCGGCGAGGCCCACTCGAGACGAACCGTTCGCTTGCCATCGTCGGACGTGACGGAGTAATCCGCATGAGCACCCGTCGTCTCACCGTACACTTCGGCGGCCCCCGCGCCGACGGTGACAGGGCGGTCAAAGGTTAACGTAAGCGTTGTCCGCCCCGCGAGGCTCCCGCCCAGCGCGGGGTTCGTACTTTCCAAGCAGGGAGATGCGCCGACAACCACCGGCGGTGGCACTGTTGTACCCGCATCGTCGTCTTGCGCAACGCCCACAGCCAGGCCGCCAGCACCAGCGGGCTTTGAGGCGTAGGCCGTGTTCCCCCAGGCGCCCATGTTGATGCGGTCACCGTTCGGCAGGAGTTCGGCTGCGTAGGCCGACAGCGGGTCGCCCGCATCAATACACGGGCTCGTCACGCCGTCCAGCACCCACGCGCCAGCGCTCTCGGGAAGCAGGCCAGCGCCGCGATCGTATCGCCCTCCCGTGGACTTCAAGTGGCAGTAGCCCGAGGCGTCCATGAGCGGGTCCAGATTGAGGTTCCCGCTCCCCCACGTCAACGAACAGTCCGTCCCGAGATAGACCGGCGCCTGGCCTCCCTGGACGTCCGAGTAAGACACCGTCGGTTGACAGGAGTCCCAGAACGCAAGTTCCGGCCCCTCCGGCGCCGAGTTGGCCCACGCGATCGTGTTGCGGACGACCGGCGAACACTCCCAGCCGCCGAACACCGCCCCGCCGTAGCGCTCCGCTGTGTTCCCCGTAAGCGTGTTGTTCTCAAGCAGAGGCGAACACTTATAGAGGCACGCGATGCCCGCCCCCTCCGAACCGGTGTTGCCGGAGAAGACGTTGTTCCTGACCGTCGGGGCCGCGGGGCCGTGGACCAGAAGGCCGCCGCCGTACCAGTGTGCCGCGTTATCCCGGATGAGGTTGCCCGTGACGGTAGCGGTGCTGTTCCAGAGGGCGATGCCGCCGCCGAACCATCGGGCCTCGTTACCCTCGACGCGGTTGTCCCGAATGGTCGGCGACCCGCCGGAGCAGTAGATGCCCCCGCCATGGGCGAGCGCCGTGTTGCCCGTGATGACGTTTTTCTCAACCGTCGGCGACGACCCGTGACAGTGGACGCCCGCACCACAGTAATCGGTCCCGCTGCCGTTGCGAATGGTGAACCCGCTCAGAACCGAATCGAGCCCTTCCTGCGTGTTGAAGGTCACGACGCTACCGCTGTGGTTCCCGTCGAGGATCGTCCCGGCCACTACCGCCGGATCGTCGGGGTTGGCGCTCTGGACCGTGATGGCCTTGCCGAGGAAGTCAATGTTCTCGCGGTAGGTGCCCGCGGCCACCTGGACGGTGTCGCCAGCCGTCGCGGCCCGGATGGCACGCTGCACGGTGCTGAACGGCCAAGTTAATGTCCCATTCTCGATGCCCGACGTATTGTCGTCGTCCACGTAGAGGATGGTCGGGTTGGTCACGGCAAAGGCCAACGGGTTGCTCTCGACTCCGTTTAGTCGCCTGACCACGAGCGGCCCGGAGGTCGCCTCGGGCGGAACTTCGCACCGGATCTCCGTGTCGGACCAGGCGAGGATTGTAAGCGGCGTGTCCGCCACCTCGACGGTCCCCTCGGCAAAGCCGAACCAGGAGCCTGTGATCTTCATCAGCGTGTAATGGGGCCCTGAATCGGGAAGGACGGAGGCAAGGACCGGCGCCGGCACCGACTTGGAGGCAAAGGCCGTGTTGCCGTAGGCGCCCATGTTGATCCGCCCGCCGTTGGGCGACGGCTCGTTCCCGTAATCCGACACCGGGTCGCCCGCATCAATGCAAGGGCTGGTGACACTGTCGGTGACCCAGTCGCCCGCGCCGCCGCCCGCCACCGGGTCCCAGCGTCCGGCCTGGGACTTCAGGTGATAGTCGTCCGCCGCCGGGTCGGCAAAGAAGGGGTCTACGTCGATGTTGCCCGGACCCCACTCGGCGCCGGAAACAGCGTCCTCTCCACCCTGGATATTCGAGTAGGAAATGCTGAAGTTGCCGCCGCCCGCCACCAGCGAGCCTCCCTCCGCGGGGTTCCCCCACACGATGCAATTGGTGATCGTCTGGCCAGGCGAGCACGCAATGCCATTTCCCAATCCTCCCCATCCTCCCCCCGTGGCATTGTTCACGACCGTGTTGTTCTCGATCGGTTGAGGTGCCAAGTCGCTGCAGTACACGCCGCCACCCACGCCACCCATTCCATACTCAGCGATTATCTCATTACCCCAAATGAGATTATTACGGATGACCGACGCCCCATTCTCGCAAGAAATGCCGCCGCCGGCACCCCACGGCCCTCCTACCCTGTTGCAGCCGATCATGTTGTTCTCAATTCTTGCTGCGGTGCCTCTACAATAGATTCCCGCGCCGTAGCCGCAGCCCCACTCATTCTCAACCGTGTTGTCCCGAATAAGGTTCTCCGTAATCACCGGACGAGTGGCGAAAGACACAGGATAGGCGGCGAGCGAGGTGTGTTTCACGCGGATCGTCCACCTCGTCAGGGGCGCGCCCGGAACCTGCGCGACGTTGAGCGCGAGCGAAGAGATGCGCCTGGCGCCCCCTATTTCACTCGCCAAATAGATGACCTGGGTGCGGGTCGAGGGTGCGTCAATGATGTAGAAAGGAAACTCAGACTGGCCCGTTCCCGTCCCTACAGTAACGGCCGAATCCCCGCCGAGCCGTACGTCGGGCACAAGATCCGAAGGCAATGGCGTTGGAGAGTTCCCGGGCCAGGTGAGCGGGTCATCGGCCCAGCCGGAATACCAGATGGTGCGTAAGCCCCCCGGCGCCGAAGCCAGGCACCAGCCGGGCTCGCCCCACAAACTCCAGTCATTCCAGTCATTGTTGTAACTGAAATCAACCAGCAGGTTGTCGGTCCCGTTGTAATCGAACGGCGTTTGAAAGTCGAACGTGACCCATCCCGTATCCGTAATGGTCACGTTGTCCTGATAGACGGTCGTCCAACCTTCCGATTCCCAGGATCCACATTCGTATTCCCAGCCTTCGCAGTGAATACCGCCGCCGGCACCCTGAGCAAGGTTGTTCTCTATAATATTCCCCCGAATCGTCGGCGTGCTCTCGCCGCCCCAATTCGTGCAGGAGATTCCGCCGCCGGTTCCCCAACCGTATTCATTCTCGGCAACGTTATCCCGGATGAGGTTGTTTTCTATGAGAGGACTAGAGCCTTCGCAGTATATACCTCCACCGTTCCACTCAGCCGAGTTGCCGGTGATTGTGTTATCCTGGATCGTCGGCGAGGAGAGGTACCAGCAGACGATGCCGCCGCCGTAGTAATCCGCTGAGTTGCCGCTGATCGTGTTGTTCTGGATCGTCGGCGAGGAGGAGGAGTAGCAGTCGATGCCGCCGCCGCGATAACTTGCTGAGTTGCCGCTGATCGTGTTATTCTGGATCCTCGGCGAGGACGAGGAGCGGCAGACGATGCCGCCGCCGGAAGAAGCCGAGTTGCCGCTGATTGTGTTGTTCCGGATCGTCGGCGAGGAGGAGGAGTAGCAGGAGATGCCGCCGCCGAGGCTCGCTTGCCCATTCTGGATGGTGAATCCCGTCAGAACTGAGTCGAGCCCCTCGCCGCTCGAGAACGCGACTACGCTTCCGGCCTGGTTGCCGTCAAGGATGGTCGCGGCGACCACCACCGGGTCGTCCGGATTGGTGCTCCGGACCGTGATGGCCTTGCCGTTGAAGTTGATGTTCTCGACGTAGGTGCCCTGCGCAACCACAACCTCGGCCCCGTCCGACGCCGCGTCAATGCCGCGCTGGACCGTGCTGAAAGGATAAGTCGTCGTTCCGTTCTCGATGCCGAAGATGTTGGTCGTGTTGTTGACATGGATGATACTCGGCACGGTTACGGTGAAGGTAGCTGAGCCGGAGTCCAAACCGGAGGCCGTGCGGACGAAGACGCCGCCCGTAGCGACACCTGCGGGCGCGCGACAATAGATCAGGGTGTCGGACCAGGAGACGACAGTCCCTGCGCCGCCGGCAAATTGCACGCTTCCGGCAGACGAGCCGAAGTCCTGGCCTTCGATCTTCAGGTACGTAAGCTTAGGCCCGGATGTCGGCGTGATCGCACTGATGATGGGGTTGCCTCGGGCCGTGATGCGCAGGTTGTCGAACAGCATGCTGGAGCCGGAACCCACATAGTCATCGGTCACTATGAAGATTTCGTCGACGGGGTCCGTGCCCGCAAATGCCACGTCATCGGCCACCTGTTGGCCACCATAGAAAACATCTGCCACCTGCCGCTGGAAATCGAGTTCCAGCCTCAGGGGGATCCAGGTGTTCGCGGTCCAGTTAGAGCCTGTCGCTGCGCCGTTAACGGATATCCCGCGCGTCCACTGGAAATGAACGTAAGTCACGATCTCAGAGGTGCTTTTGCGAGCAAGGGCCACGAGGTAGTCAGCCTCATTAGAGGCAGTGATCTTCGTATCTAAGGTAACGATGAGTTTGTTGCACGTCTTGGAAGGATAGGTAAAAGACTGCTCTGCACCCGCGTGGAAGCCGCCGTCATAGTCCCCGTCAGCCGTCACCCTTACCGCCCACGAACCGGACGAGCGGTCTGAAGATTGAACGACGCAATCCCCGGTATCCTCGTCGGCGTCCCAGCCGAGTTGCCCGCGGAGGTCCCCCAACGTGTAGCCTTCCGTTTGCTCAAAGTCCGTCGAGTAAACCTCAACCTCGGCCCCTGCCGGTGACACAAGGGCAAGGAGCACGATCAGGCTCACGCCGATATCAAATGCCAATCCCCAGCGAGTGATTGTTTTCATTGCCGTCCTCACTTTGAATGGACGCCCCACGGAATGGCTTCGCAGTCCGTCCGCTCAGAAAACATGTGGCGTCAAGGCACCCCTTGCCCAAGCGGGTTGTAATGCTGCTGCCAGAGCGCCAAGTCCGCGCCGTCAATCTTTCCGTCGCCGTTCCAGTCGCCCTTCTCGGGCGTGGCCCCTTTTGTCCCCAAGGGGTCGTAGTTCTGCTGCCAGATGGCCAGGTCGCCGCCATCCACCTTGCCGTCGCCCGTGGCGTCTCCCAAGGAACGGACGGTCGCACTCCCCGCGCCGAGGGCGCTGTCGGTATCGGATCCCATCGCGTCATTCCCCGTGACCTCGCAGGCGACCCCATCCGCCTCGGAACTTGCCGCCGGGGTCTGAGGGGCTGCGTAGGTGGCTGTGGCGTCGTTCGTCCCGCCGCCGCTCAGGAGGACCAGGGACTTGCCCGTCTTCGGATGGGGCAGGGCCTGCCACTGGTACTCGTAACTCGTGCTGCCGCTCTCGTCGTTCGCTACGGAGGCGGTGAATGTGAGCGTATGACGATTGGCCGTCTGGGCCCCCTGATTCTCATACATCCACGTCCTTGGGGCGGGTGTGACGGTCACGTCAAAGTCGCCCCCTGTGACCGTCAGGGAAAAGGTCTTCTCGACGGTCTTCCCCCCCGCCGTCAGAGTCGCTTCCACCTGTCCCGTGCCGGTGCCGTTCAGTGGGACATACGGGCAATTGAAAGACCACGTCCCGTCCCGCTTCAGGATCGTGTGCAGCCGAAAGGGTTCCGACCTCTGGCCTTCGGCGCCGACGAACACCATCTCGAGCGTCGCGGGCGCAGGGCCGCCGACAATCGAGGTCGTGCCGCTCATGCCGATCGCTCCCTCCGCCACCACCGATGGCAGATTGAGGTTCATCTGGAGGTCCATGACCGGCGTCGGCGCCGGTCCGCTCGCCGCCTCCACCCAGAAAAGGCCGGCCGACGCCCCAAACAGCGCGGCCGCCGCCCAGCACATAAGGATATCGGCCCTGTTCATCGGTGCCTCCCTCTAGCGAGGATCGTGCGCTCGCCCCGCCTTATTCAGGATTGACGGTCAGCGAGATCGTTTCCGTGTCGGAGACCGTGCCGGCCTCCGCCTTGATTGTCACGGAGTACGTCCCCGAACTTCTGCCCATCTTGAACGGCGGCGCCTGGAGACCGTACACGCCGTTCTCATCGAGCACGGTCTCGAAACTGCCCTCGTAACTGCCGCCGTCTCCCGTGGGCAAAGTGAGCGTGACCGTCACCTGCGACGGGCCGCCTACGATGGACACCGTCCCGCCCACCGAGATCATCTGGCCGACCGTCACGGGGTTCGGCGTGATGGATGGCTGGATATCAATGGACGTGACGGGGCTGCCCGACACGCCGCCCGACGCGCCCGTCACGGTCATCGGCCGCACAGGGCCCAGCAGCCCGACAATACAGAAAGCCGCCGACCCCACGAGAATCGTCAACGCCACGGACATCTTCCCGAACTTCTGCCAAGCGCGTGTCATGGGTTCCCCTTTCAGGAATCGCCGCTCTTCGGCGAACATGCGGTGCCCGGTGCATCATGACAAGAATGGATGGAGACAAACCAAATGGTCAATGCAAGAGATGGAACGGGTAGAGAAGCCGACCTGACCGGCCGGCCGTAGCAGGCCCGATAAAGACCCGTCCGACAGGATTGCAGCATACTACCCCCCTTGAGAAATGCAGCCTCTCCTTGCCTGATTGACTAAACCAACAATAGCACACAAACCGGGGTCCGTCAAACGGATTCTGAAAACGGGAAGAATTTTCAAATGCTCCATCCCCCAAATACCGAACATCCGTGAGTTATAAGTCGTGATATATGCGAGGCTTATGGCGATTCGCCCGGGGGCGCCTCGGCCCAGGCGGATTTTTTTCTGCGTTCTTCGACTTGACATAACGGAAAAAGCGATTATAGTAACCCTTGTAATCCAGGGGGAGGGCTGGTCAGTGCAGACCCTCGGCAGCACGACTCGTCCAGTTCCCTGCCCCTTGTGCAATCATAGAGGCGTATTGACCCGTAACAGGCGTGGTTGTGGGGGTTCAGGCAAACGCAAGCCGTTTGCCAAGTTAATAAGGGGGAGGCCATGAAAAGGGCACTTCTGCTGGGCGTCGTGGCGGTACTGCTGGGCGGGTCGGTCGCATCCGGGGCGCCGACGATCAACCTCAAGGTCATCACGGACAAGGCCACGTATGACCCAGGCGATCCGGTCAATTGGACAATCTACGCCTGGGCCGCCCCCGCGGGCAATGCAGGGGTCGCGATTCTCGGCGTCACCTTGACCGAAGACCAGGGCGAGGTGCTCAGCCCGGCCTTAACCACAGGCAGCGGGCTGATGAAGCGGCTACTCGGCGGGGAATATGGGGCCTTCGAGAGCTACATCCTGGCCTCCGCCGGCACCTACGCACCAGGTACGCCGAGCGGCCTGGTGGATATCCTCGTCTATCAGATGCCGGAGGGTCGGGAACTGGGCCATGGCAATGACGGTTCCCAGCATCTCTTCGCCCAGGGCAGTTTCACGGCCACCGTCGAGAACTGCTTGCACACACTCAGCCTCTCCATCACCGGGGCTAACTATTGGCCGAACGCCACCGACAGCGCTCTGGGGTTTGACCCGGGAACTTTTACATCGGCCTCATACGATGTGACCCCTGAGCCGGCCACGCTGAGCCTCTTGGCCCTCGGTGCCGCTGCCCTGGTTGGTCGTCGTCGGCGACGGGTTTAGGGCGACCGGCCAGTATCACAAATAACCAGGCTTTTGATTTCGGGCCGGTCCGGCAATCCCGGATCGGCCCTTCTTGTCGGCCCGCGGGTGACGGCCGGCGAAAGGCCGCCGAGCATGGAAGAGCCGTCGGGGCGCTAACGCGAGGAAAATCTCGCTTGCCCATGTCAGGGTTCTGTGTCATGATATGCAGTGACCCACGTGTCCGGAAAGGTGTCATTGGCCGCAGCGTTCTGCTGCGGCTTATTGGATACAGGTCAAGGTTGCCAGAGAAGGGGGGATGCCAATGGCCCGCCGACGACTGATGTTGCCCTCGCTCCGGCCCGCCCCAGCCCCAACACAATTTACACGGAACACGTTACACTACCCCCTCCCACCCCCGATTTGCTTTTCACGGATGCTGTGGTATATTTTAGGGGTTTAAGGGCCGGCGAGGAGAGATAGAATTGAGACACCTGCCTTCGCCAAGGCTTCGGCGGGCAGGGGCGACGGGTGTTCCGTCGGCCGCGCAAGGCCGTCAACGCATGCCCAGCGCAAAAGCGTTTGCGTGGGGAGGTTTCTTGATGTATAATCTAAACTGCGCGAGGCGGGTGTCTGGCGATCCAAGGGGGTAAGCGGCGGGCATGGCGCTGGCGCGACAGGAACTGAGTTCGTACCGTGCAGGCGACTCCGGGGGATGTCGTGCCCTGGGGTGCTCGTTTTCTTTGCGCAGGGCGGCCGAAGCGACCGCTGGGCAGATTGTGGGGGTGAGGCATGAACTGGCACGCAAACTGTTGGTGTCTGCGGATTCTTGTTCTCTTGGGCGCGGCCTTTGCGGCACCGATGCCGCTCGCGG